>OMCT01000020.1_pt1 | contig 113240 bp, 142 predicted proteins | sample 1674301 | NCBI WGS metagenome assembly OMCT01 (sample SAMEA103958158, study PRJEB25191) | human gut metagenome
ACAGCCATTACTGGCCAAGGGATTTTAAGTCCCTCGTGTCTACCAATTCCACCATCAGAGCATTTATAAAGTGAAGCCAGTTTGCAAGCTGGAAACTTCAACGAAATGACAAGGACTTTCACCTTGCACATCTTTCGATATGATTATACAACCACGTGTCTATTTTTTCACCACATTCCTCAGTTTACTTCTTCACTTTTTCTTTCTAAGAAAATCTATCAACTTCAAATCATCCTCGGATAAAACAAAGTCATATTGCATTACTTCTGTAACTACTTGAATTGTTAATTCCTTGTCGTCAACAGAAAGATAGGCTTTTGCCTTCTTACTGTTATCTTCTATTGAAAGTGTTATATTGTTCATGATTTTCTTAACTTCGTTGCCTCACACGGACTTGAACCATGTCAAACAGAACCAAAATCTGTTGTGCTACCATTACACCATGAGGCAGTAAAAAGAGAACACCCACCTTTATTTGGTGTTTCGGCAGAACGTGGGTGTTCTCACAAAAAAAGTTACTTCTACTCTTTCACCTTTAACGTTGACATAACTTTGAACTGAACGTTTCTCGTTGCATCAACATGTATCTTCTTCTTAGTCAATGGATTGAAACCTTCGTGAGCTGGAGTGATTTTCTGTTTGAAAGTTCCCAAGCCGACAAGAGTGACTTGCTCACCATTATCACGTACCGCTTCAACCGTTGTTTCAACAAATGCGTTAAGAACGTCATTAACAACATTTTGAGATTGTCCTGTTTTCTCGGACAGTGTCTTCAATAATTCTGCTTTATTCATAATTTTATCTTGTTAAAAAAATGTTATGCTTCTATAAATCTGTAACCTGCGTCTTTCAACCTGCTTATGATTTTACTGTAACACTTATCTCGAACTTTATCATCATCGAACCAAAATTCAATGTTTGTTCTCGGATAACGTATTGATTTCTCCATATCCTTATTCAGGATGATTCCATATTGAGGTTTTACATCGCCTGTTCCATTTATACTCTCATAAACTCTGAATGATTTATCAATCGTTTCTATCCCCCACAAAGAAATTGAAAATCCAAGTTCAGGAATATGCAACATTGTCTTAACAATATCTAAATCTTCATCATCTTTTCTATCGTCAACAGCAAAGAACTCATCGTTCAATGGTTCATCGTCTGAAACGGTTTCTTTCCGCTGTGTAGTGTTCTTAACTTTGATTACTTTTCCGTTTTCTTCGGGAATTTGACTTTGTCTGACTTTTACCATAGTGAAAACCTTATAGCTGTAAAATGATTAAACAATATCTCTTTCACAAATATACATTACCATTGGACTTGCATTTCTATCTGCTATGAGTTTCTTGCCTTTGTATTCAACTTCGATGACTTCTCCTCTTGAAACATCAACAAAACACGATTCAAAAACTTTATGATATTTATCCACATCCGAATGTAATAACGTTTGCTTAATCTCTGAACCTACTGGGAAAAATGATTCAATAAGCCAACCTTCTTCGTCTGATGGAAGAAGTGAATCCAATATTCTCAATTCGGAAATTTTACAATTCAGTCTTTTAGCAATCCAACGAACATATGCATAATCTGATATTGAAATTGAACATATGTCTTTGATTATTTCTTGACTAAACTCGTTTGCTTTTAATTCCATTGCGCTTATTTTTTCAACTGAGTGAGTAAACTTTGCGGTCATGTTTTCTATCAGGGGGTGCTTTAGGTAGGGGGTTAATCTTTCGCACGCATGTGCACTCACGTACACCTACGTATGCGAAAGAACCCCCAACATCAATTCTGAACAAAAGTTCAAACTTGTATAGCGTGCGTACGTATAGGCGCATACATACGCGCATGAAACAAAGTGTTTTAATTTTGTGCTGTTTTTGATATACAAAAAAAATCCTATAAGGACTTCCTTATAGGATTTTTTGACTGTTCTTTGTTTAACAAAATCATCTCGCACCCCAAATTACATAATTCATAAAATCAATCACTCTACCCCAAGCATCAAAGAACGGTGTAATTACAAAAGTCCAAAGAAATATCATCACCAGCGAATAAGTTACAACCCGCCAACAAATACGGAATTTACGTTTGAGAACCCTCTTACCAAATCTTCCGTCTATGAACTGCAATACAGCAACTACGATAGACAAAAGAAAATCAATTATGTTAATTCTTGTAGGAGGTACTGGCATTGTAAGCCAAGTCTGTATAGCTGCATAAAGTTCCTCGTAATACTTAGCAGTAGGGTGCTTAGCATAAAACTCCTTTGCGTTACCACTTCCCAATAGTTTTACAAGCGTTTCGTCTGCTGTGAAGCCGTTTCCATTAAGAAACTTTTTAACACTGCGAGCAAGGAAATTCAGCCACTTCTTATCAAGCACCACCTCATCACGTTCCTTGGTTGCTAAAACCTCTTTTGCAATATTTCGTGTAACGTTATTTATGCTATTGTCTTCTGAAAGTGGTAACGATAAACCTAAACTCTTGCGGACTTTCAAATTGAGGTCTTTTGCAAATTGACCATCTACTTTATTTGACAACTCTTCGATTACGAAAAGCTCATTTTTTGTGAATTTTGTTTTCATATACTTACAGTTTAATTTACAGTTTTGTTATATCTGATTACAAAGGTAAAGACTTTATTTCAAACCGCAAAATTATTTTGAAGAAATTTTTAATTTTAATCAAAATTTTAACTTTTCTAAGAGATACGAAAATGCCGCACTAAGGTGTTTACAACCTCGGTGCGGCATATCTCTATATTCTACTTATACTTTTATCGTTTAGGCGAATGATATGCTTGCGACGTGCTTCTTTTACGATAGCAACCAGCATCGTCATCCCAATACACCCCTATCTTATTCAAATACTCCCAATCTTCTTCATCAAGTTCCGTAAAATTCCAATCCGTTTCGGGGTCATACTTTCCGAATATCGTATTCAAATCAACAGCATCCTCAGGAAGATTTTTGTAATCTTGAGTTGATGGAGTTTTGATAGAGCTGAATTTACGTTTTGTGATAGTGTCGTATTTCGTACTATCTATTGTATAGTAGCATGTACGAACTACTTTCAACGTATCATCTTCCTTTATTGTTTCTTGATATACGACTTGTGTTGGTTTTGGTCTTTTGACGCTCTTCTCGCAAGCCGTAATCAAGAATAAAGCCGTAAATACCCCAATTAAAGGCAACAACTTCTTCATACTTATGCATTCATAGGTTTTGCTCCCTTTTCGGCTGGAATGATTCCGATACGACCGTCACCAGCTTTAACCATACGATATGGACTGTTAGAGAATGTGGTAACCATTACACACTGCCCCTTTGGCAATATCTTATAACCATCGGCTTTGAGAGAAGGCTCTGTAAGTATCATACAAGTAACACTTTCAACATTACCGCCAACACACTTATGATTGCGAGTTACCAAATTCTCATACTTCTGATGGTAATAATCAGCATTGTTAGTTTTCGCTTTAGGTTTGTTGTTCTCTTCTGTATTCTCCGAAAGCGACATTGAACCGTTTTCCTTTCTAAATTTAGCCTTTGAAAAACGCTTTTCCTCTACTCCGTTTACTTTCTTGCGCTTGGCGTTGTCGCCAAATTTCTTTTTGTTAATCATTTTATTTTTACTATTTTTGTTAAACTGTTATTATTTGTTTAATTTCAATATTTGCTCTTTTAAGCAGGTCAATTCCATCATGCGTTCGGTAAGAACGACTGTAAACAACTCTCCTAATGCCTGATTGTATAATCAATTTGGAGCATTCTAAACACGGTTCATCTGTAACGTATATCGTTGCACCCTCGCTTGAATTGTTTGATTTAGATAACTTTGTAATAGCATTTGCCTCAGCGTGTAGAACATAATTATAGGTTGTAAGTTCAGCGTATTCGCAATGAAGACACTCCGTACCGCCACCTGAGCACGATGGGTCATTCGGTTTTTTGCAAACAACACTTTCGCAAACATTAGGAAAACCACTTGGTGTCCCATTATAACCATCTGAAATAATGGAATTGTTCTTTACTATCAAACACCCCACCTTTCGTCTCACAGCATAACTATTTTCACTCCAAATAAACGCCATACGAAGGTATAAACGGTCAATTTTATCTTGCTTAAAAAAATTATTTTTCATACTTCTTCATTAGTTTCTTTATATTGCTCATTCGTTTTGTAATCGCTGTTATCTGCTGCTTTCTATTCTCTGAGGTAGTCTTACTTGAACGTACCGCTGAAAGTGCTGCTAACTGCTTCTTATACGCTTCACTTAATTTTCCCTTTATACGGAATACTTCTGTAGATTTATCATTAATCTTTTTCAAAAGAGTATCATCATACAAAATTTCTCTCACATGAGGTATTCCTCTATATTTTGAAGGCAAAGAGTTGAGCAACCTTTGATACTTTATACAAAGCGTTTGATTTGACTTCTTGCATTTGCTTTCTTTTCGTAGTAAATTCTTCCTTTTTCATTGTAATTCCTTTTTCTTTTTTTATATAAAAACCTTGACCAAAAGAATAATAAAAGGTTGCTATAACTTTTTTACAAAGTAAAGGTATAGCAACCTTTATCAATATTCTCCGCTTCGTTTATTTCATTTGATTTGTTCACCATTTATAAGCAAAACATCCCCAAAAATGAATATTGGACGCTGTTTTCTCGCTAAAAGTTGTTCTGCTAAAATTCGTGTAGCAAGCCAATTGGTATATCCTTTTTCGGCAAGATATTTTTTTACCTTTTGGAGTTTATATAGATAGTTTTTTGTAGCTTGATTCATTTTAATTCACTCCAAATTTTATTGAGTTCATCCTCGTTTACCTCTTGATTGATATTATCCTTAAACTTTATCAAAAGACGTTTTGCGAAGTTAATCTGTTTATTTGCTTCTTCACGCATACCCATTGATAAGAGTTCTTGGGCATCTGATAAATGGCTCATTATTGTCATTCTTACCTCTATGTTCATAGCCTTAAAATTCAAAATCAACAAATACCTCGGTATCTCCTTTCACAAACCGCTCATGACAAACGTCATCATAACGATATGTTGAATATTTCTTAGATTGGCGGTCATACTCGCCACGCACCCAAACAGGAGCACTCTCCGTGTTTTTCAACTTGAATAGTTCTCCTTGTTTGATGTCTTTAAGTTTCTTTTTCATCACTCAACCTCGCTTTCGTGAACAATCATCACGTTACCATAGATAAAATATTCAAGACACTGATGACAAGCCTCGGCTGCGTCAGCTACTATCTTAGTGGCAATCCAGTTTTGGCGTTTGTTCGCTTTCAACGCTCCCTCTTCATCGCAAATCATAATACGATTTTCGGGTAAATAAAGGAATTGAACAATATCGGTATTGCAGTGTTTATACATCTCTTCCAATGTATAGTGCTCGCCATCTTCAGGCTTAATCTCGTCAATCACTCCATCGGTGGTCACTCTATAAGAGTTGGTGTGACCTTTCAACCAATCCTCGTTAGGAAGGGTTATTTCGGTTTTCTTTTCCATTGTTTATTCTTTTGGTAATTTTGTCGTTTAATCTCTGAAGTACACAACTTACAATAAACATAATATCCGTCTTTTCGGCTCTTATCTCTATTGAAATAAGTTCGTACAGGATAAACCTTTTTACAACGTGGGCAGAATTTATATCCACCCTCTACTGGTGGTAGTATCATAGTGTCAATCGGTCTATCTTGATTTGATTAACTTTGGGGAAATTCCGATATACACATTTATCCCTTTGAGCATCGGGGTGTGAGCACATTGCTCGTTGAACTTGTCCTTCCTCTCTTTGCCATTTTAGATAGCAACAAGAAGGCTGAACCTTGTGAGCCCAGCCTTCTACCTTTTTGATTTCTTGATTATTTGTCATTATTTTTAATCTTTATACATTCAGGTAACTCAGGTGAGTTCTCCGTTCCTTCTCCTACGATAACTGCTACCGTAAGGTCAATTATCGCATCATAGGCTTTACGGTTCTCCTTGCTGAAATAATCCCTTGTATCATCGCTGGTGAGAATTATTGACTCAATTCGGTTGAGATACTTTTCACCGATTTCGGCTACACCGTCTAAATCTAAACATATAGATTGCGAGCAAGCACCACAGGAATTTAATCCCAACGAAGGTGATGAATTGTACTATTGCGAAGATGCTGAGAATAACGCCACTGATGAAATAGTAAATGGCGGCAATTCTAAATAAAGCGAACACCCGATTGTCCTCACGGATTTTCGGGTGTTCTTTGTATCCAATGAAATATGATTTTTACATAATGAAAATAAAACTAAAAACAAATTGGATACTTATACCAAATATTTCTTGCCTGCAAAATAGGGGATTAAAGCTGTATAACATTCTAACTCTACCTGAGCCGATAGAATATCATAGCCATTGGTTATTTCCATAATGGAAATATAGTCCTCTTTGGTAACATCCTTTTCCAAGGCTAATTCGGCTGTTACGTCAAAATACTTATCTCCTATTCGGTTGAAGCCGTGTTCTACTCCTACACAACCGCAAATACCATATTGCCCTTCTACATAGACGGTTCCTGGGATGTACCTTACTACGTTTTGTGCGTTCTTGAAGCACTCTTTAGGTTTCGGCTCCACGGCAATCTTTATCCTCTCTATTTGCTCAGGGGTCAGTACCTCGGACATCGGTACGCAATGAACAACCTTGGCGTGCTTCATTACGATGTCGTGATATTCCTTTTGCTTGCCACTCAACATGCTGTTGATGACCTTGAGTTGGTCCAGCAGGTAGTTCGTTTCCTCGTTCATAATACTGAATTTATGTAGTCTGCTTTTGCGATTAGTTCTTTGTCGCCAGTAGCCTTAATCTGTTCCGTTATCTCTTTTGCTTCCTTATATTCATCACCGTTGAGTGCGCTTATAAGGTTTGATATCAAGTTATTCTTTTCCTTGGCTGATGCTTCAGAAAAACTTAAACTCTGATATTGTTCTATCTGTGATATGCCGTCCATATTATTTCAATTCTATGGGTTCATCTTTAAAGGTGAGTTCCTTTCCTATTATTTTCTTGATTGTACCGCTGGGAAGTTCTATGCCATAGAAAAATCTATCTTCTCTATGCACACCCGCATCAAAGTCATAATAATCATTCCAAACAATTTCCTCTCCGTCATTTTCTTTCCAGCAATCTTCTATTCGGTCATATTCGGGTTTTTCATTAAACATTATTTCCCGATTGTCTCTGCTTACTGCTAAATATGCCATATCATTCTTTTTTTAGGGGTCAGCCGTATTGCCGACCCCACGTTGCGACTTTTCTATTATGCCTTGAATTGATTCATTTCCTCAGGAATTACCCTCATACGGTTGAACAACGCTCCTACTACATCCAGGGTTGCGGTCTGCTGGTCATCACCTTTCTTGAGGTAACTTGTCATCGTACCTGCACCACCGTCAATGAACCGATAACCCTTGCGGAGCAACTTGAATACTCGCTCCTGAGGTTTGGATATTCCTTGCGGCTTAGTAGCCAGGATTTCCTCTATGGTGCGCACCTTGACGGGTTTCTCAGCTTGCTTCTTAACCTTGGTAGCGGTCTTGACTTTAGGAGCAGCAGCGGTTTTCTCCTTTGGCTGCTTCGGGGTTGTTCCGTTCTTAGGAATACCACGCCAGTCGAATTTCCCAGGCTGATATTCCGTCCACACCCATTTACCGTTAGGATGAAGGTCACCGACTACGTGCTTGCTACGTGCCGTTTTCTTAGCGGTGGTAGTCTTATCCGTTTTCGGGGTTTCGGCTGCTGCAGGTGTGGTTTCTGACGTTGTCTCGTCATTTTTAAGAGTAACCACTGCTTCAGGGTATCTATCCGTGCCGTTTACGGTGATTTCGATTTCATCACCCATAAGGTTCTTGAGTGATGTTATGGTTCCACCGACTACCATCTGAACTCTCGTACCGCCTGTGCACCAACTTCCGATAGTTAGTTTGTATCCCTGACGGAGCCAATGAGCCATACGGTTGAGGATGAATGCCTTTGCGATGTCGTTGTGGCTAAAAACCGCCGTTTTGCTATCCTCGTTGACTTTGAGGATAGGGTGTTCACCGCCCTCAACCTTTTCGATGAGGTCTTGTTCTGCCTGGTGCTTCAGCTGGTCAAGACGGCTCTTTGCGATGCAATAGAGTTCATAATAACTCTCCTTGAACTGCTCGCTGACAAGATAGTCAAGAACGTCTACATTATCCCAGTTCTCCAGGATGACCTTGGCGGTTGCTTTGTTAGCCTTTATTCCCTCTCGCTTGCTCTTAGATACGCTGCTGAGCTTGGTTGAGAGTATTTCGTTGATGCGGACAATTCGTTCATCCATCATCGGGTTTTCGTTATTTTCCATATTGTTTTCGGTTTCGTTATTTTGAGGATTAACGCTGTTGAGAATTGTGTTGACCAACTCTTCAGCATCTTCTCGGATTTCGCCATCAAAGGCGTATTCTCCTGCGTAGGTGTAGATGACACATTTCTTACGGAGGCTGCTGAGTATGCCCTTGATTGTGTTTACCGACTTGCCAGTGTAGCTGACCAAGTCCTCTACCATGTAGTTCTGTGTACCCTCGTGCTGACCTGTTTCGTATATTGCCTTGAGTACGGTGATTTCGTTTGTGGTGAAATTTACGGTTTCCATATATCGGGGATTTATTTGAAGATTTTACTGAGTTTGAGAAGGGTATTCATTTCGCTTATTGTGGCCATGAAAGGTATCGCCTTTTGATTACGCATTTTTTCGTTGTACGTTGTACCTTTTAGATTGTCGTATTGACCGCAACGCGCAATTCTACGAACAAGTTCCAGTTCATCGGGGTTCATTCGGTATGAGATAACTCTACCAAAGTAAATCGTAATTTTGTTACCTGTAGGTGAAGTGATGACGAATTTATCATCTTCAGCTTTGTAACCATAATTACTCAGGTCTATTGTGAGTTGGTATTTACGTTCCATATTTCTTTGTTTTTAGTTTTATGTTACAAAGTTACGACTTATTTTTTGAATAAAAAAATTTTTGCCAAACTTTTTTTGAAAAAATTTAATTTTTGGGCAATTTTTAACTTTCCACCCCCAAAATACATAAAAATTGCCGCCTATCTTCACAGACAAGCAGCAAAAATCTAATTGATTTGTTCTCGTTCCTTTCTTATGAGACAATTTTCAATCTTATCTCCCTTTCGGGTTGAACTGGGATAGTATCGTATGTGAATTCAACTTTAGTTGCGTCATGCTTCGCCATAAGGTATTCCCGATAACTCTCCAGGTTGTAAACCTCTTTTGTGGTTTTGACGTTTGAATGAGTTCCGTCTTTATGTGTTAGACGTATGCGGGTCACGATATATTTCTCAACATTCTTTTCCATATTCATTTTGGCGACTATTTAATAGTCGCCTTAATTTATAATTTACTGATGTGGGTGCTTCATTAAATCTACGGTGAAACTGTTAGTGTCACTTATATTGCGAATTTCGTCCCAAGACTGAATATAACCCTCTATATCTATCCATTCTCCATTCCAACCCATCGTCCTGAAACAATAGTGGCCAAGTGGACGCCAATTAGGATGCTTATCGAAATCCTTAGATTTGCCTGTTTCTTCGTTCTCTATGCTTAACGTACAAGAACCAATACGACCCCTGAAATACTTCCAAGTGCTTCTAACGTAAATGTTAAGAAATTTACCAAGTTTCCAATACTCCTTACATTCTTCTTCTGTAAGGTCATAGGAGGTTTCGTTGATAAATTGCTTCTTCGTTCTCGGCTTATCCTCCTTCTTTTGAGAAACAGCATTCTCGGTTTTAGCGGTTGAGGTTGAGGTAGTCTTAATTCCTCTCCAATCAAACTTACCCTCTTTATATTCAGTCCATACCCATTTTCCGTTTGGGTGAACTTCGCCTACTGTATGTTTCATAACAGTCTTATTTACAGTTGTCGTGATTCCTTTCATAATTATAGGATTTATTTATTGTTATCTAACTTTATAAAAACATGTACTTAGTCAATATACTTGAATACTTTTCTGCAAAACTCGACTGTTAGAAGCATGTGTTCGCATCTCGTTCCATTGTAGTGATTGATGCCGATTTTATCATATTCCAAAGCATCGAAAGCGTCATTAAACGTTCCGTTGACTACGCAATAGTTTCTAAAGTCTTTGCAATCCTCCGCTGTAGCTTTTCTTACCTGATAACGTTCTCCCCTGCAAACCGCTCTTACACCGTTACCGATTCCTGCGTCAAACTCAGCTTCGCATAAGTAATACTTCTTGCCGTCTTTCTTTGATATCACCGTCTTCATAATTTATTCGTTTATTTTTGTTATGTTTTATTTTCTGATTATAAAGGTACGAACTTTTTGTTAAACTACAAAATTTTTGTAAAAATACAAATTTTTAACTTTTAACCCAAAAATTTTAACTAAACCCCACAATTTTAGCCAATAAAAATGGGATAACTACTTTCGCAAGCTGTTATCCCTAAAATGACACAATTGAGTGTCCACTAAAATCCCAATCTCTCTATCTATGACCTCTCGTATTGTTGTAGATTTCGCTTTTTCTATAACAACGCTGTAGGCACGCCTTACAACTATCATCTACTACTACGATATGATAGTTGTCGCATTCGCCCGACACATTATCTTTCAAACTCCTGAATATTGACTTCTTCCTTACCCATAAACACTCTCCAGGAAATCTACGTGGAATGATGTCAATAAGCCTTATATGATAACTTTTTGCCGTTTCTCCTATAACTACGCAACGTGCTGTTGAGCGGTTGTAAGTTCCTCGTTTGAAATTTTTAACATAATAGACATATAGCGCATTATACTCTTTCATATTTTCTCCATCTTTCTTCTCTTCTAAGAACGTTGAGAAAGTTCTTTCTTCTCCTTTATTCTCTCCAATGCTGCTTTGCGTTTCTCAGGAGGCAAAGACTTTATTTGATTAAAAATACTCATCAGCTCCTTTATGCCTTTATGTAAGCCTGAAACGATTTGTGATTTTTGTTCTTCCAACTTCTTCAAGTTTTCCTTACCTTTCTCAAGCATTTCAGGCTCCGTTATAAGCAAACCATTTCTTACAACATTCCTTACTGCAAAATATCTTAAACTTAGATACACCAAATAATACAGGAAGTTTCACTACATAACCCATAGTATGAGCTTTGCCAGCTATTGTTCCTATCTTCTTTTCGTTGGCATAAAATAGGTATTTTCCGCAACAATCGCAAACTACTTTTTTCATCTTAAACTTATTTTTTCGTCCAAGTTACTTGGACAATAATTCACTCACTTTCCGTTTCTCGCTTATCATATTACCATTTGTTAGTTTACCATATTACATTAATCTTGTTTCTTGCCCTTACCAGTTCTGCCAAGTTTCTCATTTGTCTTCTTTATGGCTGCTCTTACTCGTTCCCTGCCTTCAGGTGTAAGATTGTATGGTTTGCGTTTTTCCTTTCTCGCTTGACGGTCATAACGCATTTGATGACCGTCACGTTCATATTCTTCATAATCCTCTTTCGCTTCACGCTCCATACTTTCTTCTTCAACAACAGCTGTACTGGTACGTTGTTCATACTCTTCTTTTTGTCTACGAATTTTTGCCAAAAATAAATTCTTAATATCTTGAGCTTTGTTATGCTCTTCTTCTTGAATAGGCTCAGGCTCCATTTCTACAATATCGTCAATTTCAGCATTTCGTCTTTCAATTTCTTCAAAATCGTAATTTACTAAAGATGGATATTGCATTTCTGCGCCTGGGTCATAATCTCCGCTAATTTGTACAAAGCGGTTGTAGTAGGAGTTATGTAAACCCGCAATCAATTTACTTGTATCATAGTTCATCCTCGCAGCGACACGTCCCAAAATGATTTCTTTCAGATTTATCGTCTTGATTATCTCCTTTTGTATATGAGCTTGTAACTCTACGCTGAGATTGACATCCACCTTACCATTTATGTTTAGTATGTCGCCTTCAGCCTCCTTGCGAATTTGCTCAAGAGTTCTTAGCATCGCATTATAGGCTTCAGTACTATTCATAGCAATATATCTCATCTTCATCTTAGAGTACATCCAAGCCAATTCCTCAAGTCTTGGACGCTTATTGTAAAGACGGACATCTGTTACTTTGTTTCTGAATTCCTCTCTCGCTCTCTCAATAGTTACAAGATTGCGACGCATTACATCCTGCACTTTATTTTTTGTTATCGCAACTCCATTATCCTCCACAATTATACGGACAACTTCATTAATAGAGAACATACGTCCCAAAAGCGTTACAATATCTTCCTCTAATGCTTCTTCTGCTTTGTCTTGTAGCGTTTTTTTACTTTTGTCGGAATTATGCCCAAGTCCTTTGTTTCCGTATGCCATTGCTTTGGCTAAATTTTTTTGTTGCAAGAGTTTCATGTACCTCCCTTTCCTCTCTAAGATTAGCTCTTGTTCTGACGGAGGGAGGGATTGTATCTCTTCTCTTAATCTGTGTGGCAACCAACCAATATTCACTTCTCTTCCTTCGCTGGTTAGATAGAGTTTGTCTTTAAGGATGGGGTTGTTGGATAAGGCATAGAACTTCAGATATGATTTCTTATCTACAACATCTTCAGGCACGGTTATTTTCGTCATTTTACGATTATTTTTACAATTTATAAATCTTTTTGTAGGTTTTATAATTGTTGCTGTTTGGAGAATGTTCTTATATGATTTTGTATGATTTAGGTTTTTAGAGTTTGGAGAAATACGAAAAACCTACAAAAGATATTTTCTTTGCATCTCTTGTAGGTTTTTAATCATCGTTTCAACCGATTTCATAAATCACTTTACTCTCTTTATGCTTTCTGAAAATATTTTGAGCCACTGAGTATCATTTTCTGCGGCAACTACGGATTTATTGTAATGCTCCAAATTATACTTCATAGACTCTATTAAATCGGTACGATTAGATTGTTTTTGAATCCACTCATCTTTAGGCATTATATCCTCCACGTAAACATGGCGGCAATCAAAATCTAAACTATTAATCAATTGACTTTCCATAAATTCCTTAATAACATTGTAATCTTCGGAAGGAGGAACCCAACTTCTTACTTTAGAGAGCATTGCATTGTACCTGTTTTTGAGAGCTTCATTCTTTTTGACTCTATTCTCATTACCCTTGATTACATCATTGACATAAATATAATACTCTGCTTCAAGTTCTTCTTTTGTCTTAGGTGTTGCAAGATGCTCTTCGTACTCCGCTTTTGCCTTTTCATATCTCTTTTTACAATAATCACTTGGACATATCTTGTTTGGAATTTCGTATCTACTAAGACATTGATTTTTAAATCTTAAATAAATACCGAAATTACGCAAACAACTATTTGCAAATTGCTCAAACGTTATATCTTCACCATTATATATCGGCTCTGTAAATCCTGTTGGCATATTACTATCTATTCTTTCAACAGATTTCTTAATTCTTTATACTTCGGAACAGGCAAATTAGTTTTACCGTCATCAAAATCTAAATACGGCAAGGCTTCGGGAAAACTCTCTTCAATCTTTTGTTTCGTTCTCAAAGCCCAAAGTGCTGCTGTTACATCTTCCTTGTATTTTTGCTTACGATTAGATAGATTTCTTCTTTTGTCTACAAGGCTTTTCAATTCCTTGTAAGTTTTATCATCGATAAAGAATACCTTACGTTCACCCAAAGGATTTATGATGTTAGACGGAACATAGATTGTATCTGTCCAATATTTTTCTTGTTCTGTGCGAACTGTAATAATACATTTCTTGTCGATAAACAAATCTGGATATTCCTTTGATAGAGCCATTAATGGTTTCGGAATATAAGCGTTTACCAGCTTATCACCAATAACCTTAAACTCCTCGCCAATTTTCTCTATCTTTTTATCAAAAGCAATTTCTGATAATTTCTTTGCTGCATTTCTGCAATCATCTTTGTTAATTCTCCTCATATTTAACTATTCTCTCATAATTTTATCAAACTCCTTTGGTATGTAAAGATTTTCGGGTACTACTCCGTTGAAAATCCTCTTTAAACAAGTCTGAAACACTTCTCGTATATCGTAAACCGACCATCCAGCAATTCCGCATCCTATCTTTGTAAGATAATATGTATATCTATATTTGTAGAGTTTTACGTGCTGTAAGAATAAGGTTATTGATATAGTTAAATCCAATAAACCAACTCTATTAAAATTCTCATCAAGTGTCGGGATAGCATAACATTGACCAGTTACACCTTCTGATACTCGTTCTTGCGCTCCGAACTTATCTTTTGCTATACGTGCCGCACCTCCGATGTGTTTTCCCAAAAGATTACTACCGAATACAAATATTTCATTCTCTTTTAATGAGGTAATATGTTCGGGTGTATATTTCGTGCTTACGCTGCTTCTTTTCGTTGTCATATCTCATAATTTCTTTAATATTTCTAAAATACCTTCATTTAAAGCTGTATGGCGGTCTGTTATCTTGTCAGACTTCTTACCTATGAATTCTTCACCAATGCTTAGGTCATTATAGGAATATGTCCAATTGTCTTTTTTATCATCTCGGATTAAAACAGCCATAACATAATATCCTTTCTCTAATAACCAATCAATAGCCATATCATATGTCGGTGGGAATGTGTTTGAATGTTTATCGTCAATCCCCTTCCAATCAAAACCCTTTGCTTTCATTAAAGCAGCAATTTCTATTGGTACTACATTGGTAAATATTGTATTATTCGCCATCTTCTAATATTTTTAATAATTCAAGACACTCTTTTGTTGCATGCTTTCTATCTGTTGTGCGAATATCGGCAAGTGCTCCATTATTTTGAGCTAAGTTTCGTAATTTAATAGCAAACATTCTTTCGTACGAACACCTGGTAAATCTCTCTTGAGATTTTTAACATTGCGAAACATATTTATTTTGTTTCTATTTCTTTGATACTCTCCATTAATTGTGGATAATCCAACCCATTATCCGAACTCCAACCATTCGTTTCGTCACGCTCAATTTTCTGCTCATTCCAAGCTTCTTTCCAGCTTTCTTCGGTTGGAAAACCGCTTGGAAACATAAACCCAACTTCTCTCATTGTTATTTTTGTTATATTTCGCTTATAAGCCCACCATTGCATATAATTAGCTAACATAGTGCTCATACCAAAATTCTTAAAAACACAATCGCCAAAGAAAGCAGCTACCATAACGCTTATTTCATAAGTATGGCAATTCTTAACTCTCAACCAAAATACACTCGCCATTCCACCCTTCTTCTCATCTAAGAGTTTCTTCAAACCTTCTTCATCAACAGAGTGCTTTATTTCTGCAAAACTATATTTAAGAAATTCTTTTACGAGTTCTTCTGTACAAGGTTTGATAGGCTTTATAGAAAAATTCTCAGCCCAAAGTTCTATTGCGTTTGTTTTCTTTTCCATTTTGTTTACTTTTAGTTACAACTTGACAACCTTATTCATTTCTTTTTACAAAGTTTAATTCACGCTATTTATTTGGTGCCATGTTCTTCTGTTTTAAGCGAATTGTAATCCTTGTGAGCCTTACGAGAAGCGTTAATGCTTTCAACAATTTCTTTTGCCGTCTTATCGTCAGCAATCTTCGCAACGGCATTACCACCACAAACAAGATATAAGTTTCCATTACGTTCTACGACATTGAACAAACGCTCAATTTCATATTCTCTCGCAAGCTCAATGTTTTTACGCTTGCGCTCTTGACAATTCTTAAAATAAGAACTAATTGATTCAAAAAACTTGTTCATAATTCTTTTACGTTTTTAATTTACTGTTTGTAACCCCAATGTATCAGTGGGTCATCGTATGTTTTTATAAACTTTGTAAAAAAAATAAAAACCGAACTACTTTCACAAGCAATTCGGTCTATAACAAATATGGGAATTATTGCCAGTTTCAAACTGGTATGGCGTTTACGGTTTTCTTAGCTGTTGTTAAAGTCTTTATAAGATTTATCACAGCATCAGGAACTGCAAAGGCTATCTCAACAGCCGACTTCAAAAGACTTACAAGAAAAGCTCCAATTTGTTTCAACATTGCTAACAATTGGTTTTTCTTGGTCTTATTCTCTATAAGAGCATATACTGGATTTGGCGTGCTTGTTGCAGTTCCTACGGTTATTACAGCAGGTACAGCATTACTCGCTACCGAACTTGTTGCAGCCTCCGTAACGAATTGGAGTTGGTCTTTTGCAGCACCATACATAGCCTTTATATTATTTATTTCCATTTTTATGGTTTGCTTACCTTCTCCTTCTTTGTAATATTTTATCCATTTGTCACGCATTTTCTTACGTTCTTCATTATCCTTTATCTCAGACAATTGAGAACCATATTTTTCATCAACAAAGTGCTCCACTATTGGGTCAAGTTCTAATCCAGGCAAACTTACCGTTCCATCGGAATTTATAAGTTCATCCATTGCCTCAAGTGCTTCTTCTGTACTACTCATTATCAAATTTTATAGAATTTTGTATATTTCTTTCTTTATCTTATCAAGACTAATGGTCAGGTCTTGAAATTCCATTATATCCATTTTGTCATAATCTAATTTATCTGAAGACAGAGCCTTTTGTATATTTCCTATTTTTGACAAACAAGAATTTATGACCTTGTTTATTGCCAACTTCTTCTCAAGCCTACTTGAAACAAAAAGATATTCTGTTCCTTGAGGCATATCGCTTATTTTTACTTTCGGCTCAACAAATCCGTTAGGTTTTATCTTAACAAAAAATTTCATCTTGCCGCCACCTCCGCTAACAACATCAGCAATTTCATATCCGTGTCCGTCAACCTTGTAGGTAGCAAGAATTTTACCCATGCAAGTTGCTACAATTCTATCTCCGTTTCTGAGAGTTGTAGGAATTGTTGATGCGATAAAATCCGACTTCTTCTCAACAACAGTACTTCTACATTTCCTATCTACATAATCATAAACAACACATTCATATTCTTTGTTATTTATGACCATTTTACCCAACTTGACAACAGTTACTTCTTTTCCATCCTTGTAGAAATTTTCACCAATATTCACTATTTCAGCCATAATTCTTCGTTTTACTTTTTATCAGACTTCTTTTCAGGTTTTGGTACTGGTATCCGTTTTCGTGGAGTTTCGTGTATTTCCTCCGCTGCCTTATTCAGCTCATCTTCGTGAGCCTTGCTTCTAATTTCTTCCATTTATATTTATTTGTTTTGATTTCATATCTGCTTTGAACTCTCGTTGCATTACATATATAAGTTCTTTTCTTGCCCTCGTTACCGCTACATAGAAAAGGTGGCGTTCCTGCTCAAACATCCAATCTGTTGTGGCGAATTTAGAAGGTATCAATTCGGGGCAGATGAAGAAAATTTTATCATTCTCCAATCCTTTAGCCTTATGTATAGTACTTAGCATTATACCCTGAATATCGTCTGCAAAAATGCTGGAAATCAACTCTCTCAAAGCATCTACCGTACCAACTTCACCCATTAGACATTCTATTACTTCTAAACGTTGATTATATAGTTCCATCTTTGGATGCTGTGATGGGTGTCTTATTCCTCGTTTCTTTAATTTATCAAACAAACGTTCTTTTCCAAATTCAAGTCCATTCCACATTCCGCTCAATGTACGTGCTCCAGTTTTGTTAATCATCGCAATAATTCCCTCTCCAATATCCTTACCCTTAATTTTAGACTTCACTTTATTTTTCATCAGCCAAAGGTAAGTTTGTATGAGCGGTTTCAAATTACGACAAAGAACCCAATCGCCAAATCTTAAATCTTCCCGCATGCAACCCTCTCTAACAACCCCCATTTCAGCGTCAGGCGCAGCAGTTATTTCGGGGACGATGGTTTGAGCTTCAATTACAACCGACCGTGAGCAACGATAACAAACTGAAAGTGGCAGCTTAATGGAATTTCCATTCAACTCCGACAGCTTTTCATAAGAGTCAGCATCAGCGCCAGCAAAACCATAAATTCCTTGGTTTTCATCGCCAACCGTAATTAATCGACCGATTCTGCTCAACGATTTCTTTATGACCATTTGTTGAGCTTGAGAAAAATCCTGACTTTCGTCACAAAACACATAATCATATTTACGCATTCGGATAAAAGGGTCAACGACTGGTTGATATATCATATCCATGAAATCAAATTGACTTTTATCTCGATTCATATGATTAAGAACCTTTATTGCCATTTCTGCCTCATCTTCATTGATATCAATATCGTAATAAAGCGTCATATCTAACACATCCTTCTTCTCTATTGGAGTAAGATTACAACGCATCAAATCAACTATCTTAGACAAGATATAGAAATAATAGCCATATCTTTTTACTGAAATATTCGGATAATCTTTAAGCGTCATTTCTATTTTACCAAACACCTTATTCGGATTCATAGTCGCTTTTCCGTAACGCATTAAGATACTTCTCCAGCCATAACTATGTATAGTGCTTATTTCTATGTTAGGACTTGAAGAAATGCGATTTTTAAGTTCATCAACAATGCTATTATTAAATGCTACAAATAGAGCTGTTTTATTTTTAGGTACAAATTTTAACAACTCAAGTAATACTGTTGTTTTGCCACTACCTGCAACTGCGCTTATATTTATGTTCTTCTTCGTGTTGTTAAACGCATCATAGATAGCAAGCTGATATTTGCTCGGTTTCATCTTACTTTACAGCACTTGCAAATTTAAGCCAACGAACATTGTTAGGAAATTCAACTCTTATAACATCTGACTCTTCAATACATTGATTAAGTCTATGAATAAAACTGGTTTTGTCAAGCGTTGCATTTCTACTAATCAAGTCTGTTATATTTATACCAACTACCTGATTGTATTGAATATCGTCTGTTGGTGTTCGTTGAGCTGGAATGAACTTATGAGCCAAGAAATAATAAGCCGTTGCTGCTTGCTCGCCAGCTGATAATGGAAATATCTGAATAACGGAATATCCCTCCTTTACAATTGTTTCGATTGCTTTTTGATAAACATTAATATTTAACTCCATAATTTACCATTTATTTTCTTTCATTGTTCGTTTTAAAATAAGTTTTATATTCGTCATAGCCTTATGATATTTTGCAGGCGTACAACTCTTATTCCTTTTTAAAAACTCTGAAATTCGTTCTCCTTTTAATTTGCTACGACATACTCGTTGTTCAAACTTTGTTAAATGTAGAGCGTGAAAAAGGACTTCTTCTGTGTCTAAATGTGGGTTGTGTGAAAGTTTAGGGTGAAACAGTTCTATTTCTTCCGTCATATCTGTATTATTGTGGTTTATCTCCCGACAATAGTATTTATAGAACCTGCGACTGAGTGCTTTGTTGAAATAAAAATAAAAGTTGTTATATTTTGTTACTTTATATTTATTTATACAATCTTCAAAAACTATCCAACATTCTGATAAAATTTCGTCATATTCAGGTATATGACGACAAGGACTACCATTGAGTAAATTTATGTAGTTGCATATATTTTTCTCAACAATAATCTTCATTGATTTGAAGATAAATGTTTTGTAACCTCGTACTGTTCGTTCACTACGTTTACCAAAACGAATACGCAATATACAAGCATTGATAAACTTACGCTTGTATATAAACTGCCTCCTTAACAATTTCTTCACCATAGCAACCCTCCTCACGCTTATCGTTTATTCATATTGCGCATTTCATTGATTGCTCTGCTCATCAATCCTTCCTTTCGTTCTTCTACATTTTTCTTAAAATGTTCGTGCGAACGCTTTTTTAGAACCTCTTGTTTTTGCTCTTTTGACATGCCCGCAAATAAGCATATTCCAATGTTTTTCTCCGATAACGGTATATCTTCATTCGGATTTACTTCTTCACGTTCTACGCCACACTCAGGGCATTGGATATGCTCTCCTACTAATCTTCCATCACGATACTTATAGGTTTCCGATGAAAAATATTCTTTCTTTCCGTAATTCAGACATTTGGGGTTGTTGCAAATGTATTCCATTATATTTTATTTTTCTTGTTCTACGCCATATTTCATTATTAGTAAGGCATCTGATTTAGCAAGCGTAATTTTACCAACATATGGAAAAAGCTGTTCAGCTCTTGCCTTTAACTTATTTTTCCATTCTGCTTTTGTTTTATCTCGCTGATTACCTACATGTATCATCTTTTGCCATCTTTGCGGAGAAACTTCGGTTGTCGGTATTTTCAAAGCAATAAGAGCCATTTCTAACTGTCCAAAACCCTTTCCGAAATTAAACATAGCCGAACCTCCTTGGCCAGGCACACCTCCTACCTTCTCAAGATAGCAAACCGCATTCATACTGTAAAGCCTCAAGAATTGTAACAACTCTTGAGGTGTTTCAGGCATCTTAATTACTTCAACTACCTTACCAATATCCATAGAAAAAACAGCTATGCCTCCGTTCTTCCCTGGGTCTATACCTATGACCTTGCGATGCTTAAGGTATTTTGCTCTTTCTTTATTTTCCATTTATAATATAAGTTTATACTTTCATCTTTTAATAAACTTTGAGAAAAATCAAAAAGAAATGCGAACCATCTTCACAGACAATTCGCATCTAAAAAAAAAGAAATTATATAACCTAAAAATTGCTTCTATGCTTCGTAATGACTTACACCATCCTCTTTTATTACTCTTAGTTTATTTTGAATGGTGTTTATTTCGTCAATCTTCTGAGTTATAAGCAATATCGTACCTCCGACATTTTCAAGAATATTCATAAATTCCATAGTTCCTTTTATATCTATTCCTCCTTCAAGAGTTTCATCCAATATAACAAGATTAAGTCCACGACCATTCAAAGACATATTTATAAGGTGCTGAAGTGCTAAGATGCCTGCTAACTTCACACGACCTCTCTCACCCCCCGACATCCCCATAAAAACTTGCGGGTTCATTCCGTCTTGTAGTACATAAACATCAATCTTCTCACGCACACTACCGTCTTTCAATATCGTAAAACCATTAACATTTACCGTTAGGTCTGATTTGAATTTTCTGAGATATGAATTTGTTGAGCCTTCTATAACCGATATTGCTTTGTTTGCGAGCATAGTCTTGAAGCCATTTTTGCCCATATAGTATGTCCAAAAATTTATTTCTTCAAGTTCATCCTCAATGGGTTTTAACTCAGTGGTCAATTCTTTCTCTTTTTTCTCGCATTCTTTTATTTTATCGCTGATTTTCTTTAAAGCGGCACTGTCAAGAACGTGATTTTTCAGCTCATTGATTTCGTTTTTGTATCGTTTAATTTTCTTGTCTATTGAAAATTGCTCTTCTATCTTATCTTTCTTCTTTCTATTCAACCTTTTAATTTTATCTTCATATTCCTCAATTTGAGCTTTCTTTTCTTCATATTCTTTTATTTTATCATTGAATTCATCCTTCTCTATTTCAAGTTTAGATATTGTGTTTTCTATTGTTCTATTTTCTTTCTCTGCTTCTTTTAGGAGGTTTTCTGTGTCTTCTACTGAGAGTTTTAGTTCACTGTCAGGCATAAAATTTTCACCACAATTAGGACAAATCACCTTGCCACTCAAATCACTCTTAGCAGACCTTATAATAGATTTATTTTCAGACTTTGTATTTTCGTTTGCGTCAATGTGCTTCTTTATTTGTTGTATCTGTTTCTTTATTTTATCAACGTCAATATCTTTAATTGAAATTTTCTTTATTTTATTTTCAATATCCGTAATTCGCTGAGATAACTCAGATATTTCCTCACCCAATTCTTCTCGTTGCTTCTCGCAGCGTTTTATATGTTCTTCTTTATCCTTTATTTCAATGTCATTATTAGCTGCTTCTCGCATTGCTTCTGCTTGCTCCGTGAATGCTATCTTTCTTACCTCTTGCTCAGAAATTTTATCTTTAACTTCTTGCTGCTTTTTCTCCCATTCCTTCTTATCATAGGCAAGACGCTCAATGATGGGGTTTATCATATCCGCTGACGTGATGCGGTTCAATACTTCTTTCTTCTCATTATCTCCAGCCGTGAAGAACGTATAAAGATTATCTTGAGATATGATGAAATAGCGTAACAAATCTTCACGACTGATACCTATCAATTCCGCAATCCTCTTGTCTGCCTCGTTTATTGATGTTATATGAGAATTTATCTCTCCATCTTCAATCAATTCCACTTTTGCAGATTTATTGCCTCGGAAATACTGACGATTGATTGTTAGTGTTTGTTTTAATACTTCGTTTTCTAATGATAAAGAAATAGAACATTGGTCATAATCCCAATTTATGAAACTTTCTTTTTTCAAACCCCTAAGAGTATTGCCCGTAAGTGCAAGAGTTATTGCCTCGAAAAGCGTTGTTTTTCCAGCACCATTGTTTCCACCTTTATCTCTGTTCTCACCAACTATCAACGTACAACAATTATTTTTGAACTCGTATTCAGAATGTTGATGAGAAAAGAAATTATTTATTTCTATTTTTGTTAAATTCCACATATCTATATCGTAAACAATTTTTCAATTCTTTTGTTCTTTTCTATGTTTATATTGCAAGACACTTCCATACTCCACACTTCTTGAAAGAACGGAGGCATCCAATACTCACTTATGAAAACTCTGTTATTGTGTTTAGAAAGTTCTTCAGCCCACCAATAGAAATACTCATAATCAAAATCCGTTGCCGTTGTGTATTGTTTCGTATCTCTATACGGTGGGTCAAGATATATAATACTTCCATCGGGAATTTGAAGTTCATCATATGAGCAACATTTAAATTCAACTCCTTTAAGATTATCAACCTGCGACAATAAGTCTTTGATGAATTCATCAATATAATTTCTTTGTCCACCGTCTTTAGACTGTATTCCATTGCCACTATAACCTCCATCAAAGAACCGTCCATTATAACTCGCCATAAATCCTACCCAACCCATTTCCGCAATTGTATAACGGCTGAAATTTTCATTGCGATAATCTCCTTACCTCATCATAAATCTCTTTTGGAATAGGATAAATCTGAGGCTGCTCGTTTATGACCGACTTCAACATTTCAATCAGATACGGATTATTATCAGCAGCAAGCCTACGACCACTGACCTGAGATAAGGAATTGCAACCTCCACAAAATGGCTCTACATAAAGTTGTCCTTTCTTGCGGTTTTCTAAGATTATTGGAGAAATATATTTCCACAATCTTCGCTTACTGCCCATGTATCTCATAACTCCTTTATAAGTTTTAATCCATACCTTAAATGTTTGCCTTTAATTGAATTTTCTGCGCAAAATTTTATAAAATCTTTTTGTATTGATTTTTTATCGTAACACATAATACTTTCGCTTTCACTACTCGTGATTGCTTCTTCTGTTTCATCGGCTTTAAATTTTGCCTCAATTCCTCTCTTAGACAGTTCAGCGGTATCTATTTTCGTTGCATCGCATTTCTTACCTGTGAAGATGAACCTGATGTGGTCTTCCGTATTACCATCATACTTATCAAGCAAGGCTCTAAGAGTTTCAGCATCATTAACATCAAGAGTTTCTTTCAGGTATTTAGGAAATTTGAGCGGTATGTGCTCTAATGACCCATCGGTGTAAATTATCGTTGCACCCTTATCTTTCCAAGTTTCACCAAAATCTTTTTGGCATATAGAACCAGTATATATTACATTCTTCGCAAGCGTTGAAGCATTATGATAGTGGCCAATTAAAACCTTTGTCCAATCTTTGAACATGCTCGGTTTTATAATACTTTCTACCTTACTACCATCATTATTCATCACCCCATCAAAACCTGAATGGGTTATAAGAATTTTAACAGCATCATGGTCAGCCTCCTCCAACACCATCCTTCTTACCTCACTATATTCCTCCATCCATTTTTCATCGGGGAAATAAGGTATCATAGCAACAACCACATTAGGATTGAAAAAGTGCACTTCACCCTCTCTTGACAATTTATATCTTGATGAATAGAAATGGTCAAGATAACTCTTAACACTTTCAGGGTCTGTTTTATCGTGATTGCCTGGAATAATGTAAAAATCAACCTTCGCTTTTTCTAAACTATCAACAATCTCTTTGAAATCATCAAGACATGATAACGGTTGACCAACTCTGTTCGTAAACACATCACCTCCGCAGAAAATTTTGCTTATACTTCGTTCTTTGCAAATTTTAAAAACTTGCTTAAATAACGACTTAACCAATTGGCCATTATCCTTACTAAGGTGAATGTCTGTAATGAATAATCCGAAAACTTCTTTATCTTTTTTCATAAATCAATCCAAGCGAATTTTTGACGATACTTTAAATAATCTTTGTAAGATGAGTAAATGTAAGCCTCCGTTTCAAAACAAATACTTCTATATGCTGCATGACTGTCAAATCTGTAACGAAATAGGTTTACTATCCAACAGCATACGTACAAAATATAAAAACCCACATAGAGTAATTCTTTCATTTGAGCCGTATGTATTTCTTCATGTCGTAATGTTTGTTCCGTTATTACGGCATCTTTACGAACAAAGAGAATGCCGAATAAATTTATTGCGGCAAACCCTTTGAATGGTATAATATTATTGCGAATTATTTTCATTCTTCTACCTCCTCATCATCTTCAATATCGTTGTTTAACTTCTTCTTCATATTCAACAAATCATTATCTAATGACTTCTTGATTTTAGCATACAGAACTGGAAGGAATTTATTGTGATTGTAATATAGGTTGAAAAACTCTTTCAGCGAACTCCAAGACATCTTTCCGTCCATGAAAGTTATTTTTCTAACACCAACTTTCTTCAATATCCCTTTGTCAATCGCATACTGTATTTCTCCTTCTGAAAGAACTACTCCATAACCAAACAATATTCGCACCTCTGTCTTCTTACGACTGCCAAAATCGTTCTTTATAGGCTTGACTTCTGTTATCTGAGATACTTCGGCATCATCCACTTTTTCATTCGCCCTAACTTTAAGACTAAATCTCATACAGGGCATAAGTTCTATAAATTCACCGCCAGTTGATTTTCTCGCTCCAGGAACCATAGAACCTATAACATCATATTGGTGATTAAGTATTACGAAATGTATTGGATGAAGATACATTTCACCCGTAATATACTTACAGAACATCTTAGCTGATTTTGCAAATGCACCAACTTTCTCATGTTTCAAATCTGATATGTCCGAACCTTTTTCTAACTTCTTAGACATAGTATCAAGATTTTCATCCATTGTGTCAAGTTCCGACTTTGAAAGCGTTGCGCCAAGACTATCCCACAAAAAGAAATAATAAGGCTTTATCTTCTTTTCACCAAAATACTCATCTGCCTCGCTGATAATCTTCTTTGTTTGTAAGAACATTTTTTCAACGTATCTTACACGAACAATCAAAACACGATTTACATCAATTCCTAACTGCAAAGCATAATCTTTGTTATCTCTATTTTCAGAAGATAATATCACACAAACACCATCTTCCTTATGCTGGTTAAGGAATGACTTCATAGCCATCAATCCTAATGATGTCTTACCTGACTTAGATTTGCCGGCAATCTCTATTATACCAGTAGGTAAGCCAAGAGTATGTGTATTGTAATTTAACAACGGACTACCAGTATCACACCAGCTCTTTACTTCTGTAAATGAGTCTTTTGCGGCAAATTTAATAACATCCGCACTGTCAAATTTCTTTGTTATATAATCTATGAAATTACCCATAAAATTTGAAATTTAGTTATTCTTATTTAAAAAACGCTGGCGTGTTATAGCACCCAATTTCTTACGTGTTTCAGCATTGTGAGTTCTACCCTTAAATGGGCTATTATGAGTTTCATAGTATTTTAGCATGCTCTTCCTTATCTTTTCCTTTTGCTCTTCACTTCTACTGAAGCCGTGTGCATAAGTGCTTCTATCCCTCTTAGCGGCAGCAATACACATTTTCTCTCTTGATTCATCACTCATCTTCTTGCCCCTACATGGATGACCATTCTTAAATCTTTCCCTTGCTAACTCTCCAATCTTTCTCTTAGTTTCCTCAGAAAGATGTTTACCGTACCAATAGCAATTCTTACCGCCAAATCTACCTCGTTTCTTTTCTCTCACTTTATCAATGACTTCTTTATCGTACATTGGATTGGTGCTACCGAATTTATTAGCAGTTCCAACAATTACGTTACAACCTCCATTCTTGTTAGAGTAATGAGATTTGTATTTCTTGATGAAATGTCTTTCAAGTGTATCTAAACCCCTTTGAGTAATGCTTTCTGATGAGTATAGTATTTCACGTTTAACAAAGTATTTCCAGTTATTCGGGTTTTGCTTACGCAACCAATCTAAATGACTCAGCCATATATTACCACTGCCCCAATAATCAGACTTTCTTGACAAGAAACGTTCAACACTGCATTTCTCCCAATGCTGACCTATGTAGAAAGGCTTACAATTATCTCTCTTACTCTTCGCAATGATTGTAAACTTATAGATTATTCCTATTAACATATTTATTAGAAAATGAGCCTTGCAAATCTTTCAAAATGCAAGGCTCACCAACGATTTCTATGACATTTTATTACAAATATCCTTATTTCTTACCCGCAAGTTTCTTGCGAATGTCCGCAAGAGTCACCTTTCCTGCAGGTGCTTCCTCCTCGTCAGCATCTTCTTCTTCGGTATCAGCCTCCTCTTCTTCAGCGTCATCCTCATCGGTTTCTGCTTCGTTAGCCTTAACTGCTTCACGAATAGCCTCACGAAGGTCATCATCCGACATAGACTTTTTAACGGTAATGCCAAGCTCGTGCTCTTTGTTGTACTTCTTTAATTCCGTTCTATCCATGTCCTCAAACTCATCAGCATCATCCTCATCGGTTTCTGCTTCTTCCTCTTCAGCATCTTCATCCGCTTCTTCATCCTCAGGCTCCTCAACTTCTACCTTCTTTTTGGAAGCAGACTTTTTAACAGTTTTCTTCTTAGGCTCTTCATCCTCATCATCGTCACTTCCCTCATATTGAGCCTTAACGTTTTCTACGATTTCAAGCCACTCATCATCGTCAAATAGATTGAAGTCATTGTCTTCATCCCAGTTTTGAAGTCCCTCAAGAGCACGCTCATAATCTCTCATTCCATACTTTGGCGTAACTTCTGAAATAGGTTTCAGATTTGCAAAAATCTCCAATTCCTCGTCTGTCAATGGGCGGGCATACGGTTGCTTAGATTTCTTAGCAAAATCAACCTCGTAATACTGTTCACCCTTCTTCTTATTAGGTTTCTTCGTGTACTTAACGGCAAGAACTAAGCCATCATCAACATCTGTAAATGGGTCGACTTCGATAGGCTCATCATCATCCTCACTGAATGCAAGTTTGTTAAGAAGGTCACGAACCATCTTTTTAAATTCCCAAACTTTTGCGTGCAACTCTTCACCCTCCTTGACCTCAGCAGCATAACATAGCCAAGAGTATTGTGGATTAAGTGCATTGGAGTTCAAACCAGTACCTGTCAAAGCCTCCATCTTTTCGGCATCTTTTCCATACTTCTTTTTGGCATACTTAACGTATTCATTTACCAAGTCCATCTTAGTTCCGCCATGAAGAATACTGTCAAGAACCGTTCCACGCTTTACATCACCGTCACTATTAACAAACGACAACCAGTAACACTTTCTCGGAACATAGAACTGTTCTTCACCTGGATGGGCAGGGAAAATTCTAATTTTCATTACCTTACCATCTTCGAGGTTGAGGTATTCATTGTTGCTCACTCCGACCATTGCATCATCCTTGTCAACAGCCTTCTTCAATGAAGAAATTTTTGTCGCACGATACTGCGAACGCAAACTATTTGCCATTTTCTTAAAAATTTAAATTTTATGAATTTTCGTATTTTAATTAACTTTGATTAATCAATCAATTTCCTTTGCCTTGCTTTCTTTATCATCGTACTATTCATACGACCTTCGATAACTTGTTCAGGAATATCACCAGGCTTTGCCTGAAAAAAGACTTTGTTGATTTTTTCCGATTTATCCTTTGCGGCAAGATAAGTTGTCAGCATGTAATCTCTTGTTTTTTGAGCGTTAAAATAAACTCGTTTTCTTGCTAAAAAAGTCTTATCCTGTATCACGGCTGTATTAAGCTGGTCAACGGTTGGACTTTTTCCACCGCTTTTATCCATCAACTCGTTTCGATAGTGCTCTTTTAGTTTTGCCTCGCAAACATCTAAATCCAACTTCTTCTCATTTACTTGTGATTCAGCCTCCGCCAACATATTACCGAACTTTGCAACAATGGTGGGGAATGTTATCATTTCACCAAGCAAGTTTGAATAATCTATTCTTAATAAAGCATCAATATCTACATCTTCATCGAATTCATCGAATTTCAAAATGTAGCAACTGCCTGCAATCATTATTTTCTTTTCAATCATACCTTCGGCTCAGTTTCATCAAATTGGTCTAATCGTATTCTTCTCGTTATCTCAAACAATAGATAGTGTACAGCCTTCTCTAAATCTTTCAATAAGTGTGACTTCGCACTACCCTCTGTATTATAACGCTGAAGATAACGGCAAACTTGATATATATTTATAGCTTGACCACCTTTTTCATGATACAACATCTTCTTAGTATCAATTGTATCTTGACCTTTTGCGTATTTATCGCTGTAAGTTCCAGCGACATGCCATATGACAAGATTTATAGCCTTAAACATTTCAGGCTCTTTCTCTCGTATGGAAAGAAGATTTCTCTCCACCTCCTCTATCTCACGCTTACGTTCGGTTTCTCGAATGTTTTCTTTTAATGCTGCCATTTCAATGTTATTATTTTATCTAACGTTTCAAATATGTTGAAAAACTCGGTTTTAAACTCAATGCTAAAGATTTTCACAAAGCTGCTTATTGCCTCACGTAATTTTTCATTACAATAATGATTTTCACTCGCAAATGAAATACAACCCATTCTTCTATTTCTTTCGCAAAAAGTGCTTAACGCCACCCAGTCGCAAACCTTTACGAACTTCTTAACTACTTCGGTTGGTTTCGGTATTAAATCTTGAAAATCCAATGTTTCCTGATGATTTACAAAGTCGTTTATTGCTTCACGTATCTTTTCCCCATTATATGAATTGTACTTGACTACGTGAGAAATATCACGACCTATTATTGCCTCATCAAAGTCATGAAGAATTGCATAAGAAAGACAGTTTGCTTTAAATTCTACAAACTTTAAGTAAGTTTCTGAATCATCGCTTAATAGTTCTTTCATTTCTTTTTCAATAATTCTTAAAAGATAATGCGCAATAGCACTAACCTTAAAAGAATGTTGACTGACTGACTCCTTTATTATTGAATCACGTTCTTCCCACTGATGGATATTATCAAGTCTTGATAAATGCTCCAAAAAATTACTTAATTTCATTTTGTTTACGATTTGTTGTACAATCTAAGATAGTCCAATCAAGAACTACCTCAACACGGTTTTCTTCTTTACTTTTCATTTTAACTCAATATATATAATTTTGTTGCTCTATCTGAGTATAAGGTTTTGTTGTTTCTGAATTTATCTTTCCTTACCACTCCACTAATACAGATAACCTTGCCTTTAATGTCAAGCATATCTCCGCCAATATTTTCTAAAATAGGTTCATAAGCATCAGGCCAAAGTGTGCAATTTATAATCTCGTTTGAGCTGGAAATAGACATATTACACATCTTGCCTGTTTTAATATCTCGTTCCGTGTAAGATAGGAGGTTACCAGCAACAGCAGCCTCCGTTTCTTCTTTTGCGATTGAAAAATCTGCAGCCGTAATAAATAAACGCTTCATACGCTTATTTGGCATCATGGATAGATAATCTATATCACCAAACCCTGTTAAGCGTTTCTGTTCCATAATCCAAAAAGCGTTTGATATCTTTGCTTCTTCTGTGTTGTATTCGTCAGGTAACTGCTTATCTCCCTTAATCTCTATAAGGTACTTCTCTAATAGTTTTCGTCTATCTCTCGGTTGCTCTATGTTTTCTATCAAATCGAAGGCTCCTGATACGATTAACCATTTCACATTTGTCTTGTTTACCTTAGACGGAACACGGCTGAGAAATTCATCAAGAGAAAAGAATTGTCCATCTTTATCTCTCGTTTCAACAATGTTCTTCACCGCAACCTCTCCTACTCCCTTAATTTTTTGTAGGCTGTAGAATATTCGGTTATTCTCAGGGTCACAAGTAAAGTTGCTTGCTGAGTAATTTATATCAGGTTGACGTATCTCTATATTAGGTGCCACTTTCTTCATTTCAGCTAAACGATATGGAATAACACTTTCATTCGTTGCTTCTTGAAGGGAGGTTGTCCAAAATTCCAATGGATAATTAACTTTAAACCATTGCGACCAATACGACATAAGAGTATATGCAACGGCATGTGATTTATTAAAAGAATATGCTGAAAAAGCGTTCATCTTATCCCAAATCTTTTTTGCTTCATCTTCAGGACAACCATTTTCCATTGCTCCTTTGATAAATTCGTCACCTAATGCCGCTAATGCTTTATGGTTTTTCTTCTTTATGTATTTTCTCGCATTCTCAGCTTCAATAAGCGACAAACCGCCCAACTGGTGAATAATTGACATCATCTGTTCCTGATAGACAAGCAACGAATAAGTTTCACCTGTGATGTTCTCTATCCCATAATCAAATTTAGGTTTCTTCTTTCCGTTCTTAATGTCAGCAAAGTCCAAGTGAGCGTGTGAAGCAATTGGGCCAGGTCTGAACAAAGCGGTCATAGCGACAAGGTCAGAAAACTCCGTTGGTTTAACCTGTTTACAGTAGTTCATCAAAGACATCGTGCCGAACTGGAATATATCTTCACACCACCCCTTACGGAAAAACCTAAATACTTCTTCATCGTCAAACGGAATAGCATTCAGGTCAATATCTTTTCCGTAATGCTTCTTGATAAGTTGTAACATTCCTTGAAACTTATCAAGCTGATTTAGTCCAAGAATATCCTCCTTGAGGAACAAACCTGCCTCGGTGTACTTACCTTCCCATTCCGACACAAGTAGTCCATCAATCTTCTTAATGGGCATCCATTCGTATATATTCATTTCCTTCCCAGTTTCCTGAGATACTTTCGGAACAATGATAACGGCTGATGGGTGAACTGACTCTGCCTTACAAGACATCATTGAATACTTCGTTGCGTGCACAATTTCAGGATAGTCTTGAATGAACTTGAACAAAGCCTTTGACTTCGTTGCGTACTCAATTAAATCTCCCCATGTGTAGTCTATTTGGTCATCAATATCTTTTGTTATTTTATTAACATAATCAAATGGTAAATTTCGTACTTTTGCAAAATCTTTTATACAGGTTTTCAACTTCATACGTGAAAATGTCCCCACTGAGCATGAATAATCATGTCCGTATTTAGATTTTATGTAATTTTTAACTAAATCACGACCAGCTGGACTGAAATCGCAATCGACATCTGGTAAATCTGTAAAGAATGTGTTGATATTTATTTTTTTAATTTTCATCTTGTTCTTCCTCCACTCCAACCTTCAGGAATTTCATTCCCATTAAACCTTTTATTAACAAAACCATTATTTATCCACATATAATGAACTCCATATAGTGGATGTTTATCACCAACATATTTTCTTCTTGAAATAGATATTAACATTTTAATTCATGTTTATGTTAAAGTTTTTCAACATCAATATCTAATGATTGAAAATCTACTTCCTTATTTGCTTCTATAACGCTACCACCGACTAACGGAATTTTATCACCATCCCTGAAAGTGACTTCACGACCATCTTCAAGAGTCAAATGATACGCATGATGAGCAGATACACGACTTGCATTCAAAAAACGTTCAAAATACAATTGATACTTTAATGGGTCAACTTGTGTAATATCTAAGCAATATGCCACAAGACTTCCGCAAACAGAACCACGACCTGGACCAATCATTATATTCTGACTACGGCACCAGTTCAAAATATCCCAAAGTATCAAGAAATACGAACAAAGGTCATTCGGAACAATTAATTCACATTCGGTCTTTATTCTTTCAAGATACTTATCCATATCATCAACCTTACCTTTCAACTTTCGGTCTATACCCTTTTGTAGTTCATCAAAAAACATCTTTTCAGGGTCTTCAACTTCAAACTTAGGTATCTTGCGTTCAGAATTATTTATGCGGAACTGAATAGCTGCCGTTAGCAACGTTGTATTTTCTATGCCAGTAAGTATTACTTCAGCAAGCGGTTCAACGTCATCCAACCAGTCCTCGTATGCTCTAAGCGTATCAGAAACAGATTTGAAATACTGATTATTCGCTTCAGGTGCTGCTATTCCTGAAATCTTGTGAAGCATTCCCTTCAAATCCTTTTCTTCCTCATCAAGATAATAACTATCATTAATGAGTATTGGTTTTATATCTTCTCGGAAATATCGAATATAGTTATCAATATTGCTTAGATGTTCCTTGAACAGTTGTTTACTTACATACTCAACGGTATCTATTTGATAATACACTCGCTTAAACACTTTTTTGTATTGAGTTATTAACTTTTTAGCCTTCTTTAATTCCCCATTACGCACAAGATAATTAAAATAGCTATTTTTCGGCACTACACAGCATAATCCAGTTCCGTACTTATATAGTTCTTCATCAGGAATAAAACCATCATAGTCCACGTTTATAGTTTTGGAAATAAGTAATAGGCTATGCCATCCTACTTCGCTCATAACGTACAACTTCAAATCAAAGGTTTCTTGAATATCCTGAGTTGCGTCATAATCCTTTGCAACTTTAATAGTTTCTCCAATGATACACTTCAATCCATATTTTTCCGCATATGTTTGAAACGAAAGAGAACTGGCAAGAGAATTTACATCACAAACACCTATTGCTTCATGACCTAAGAATTTAGCCTTCTTACACCACAAATCGCAAGAACCGCTACCACTCAACATTTCGTATTCATCATGCACACCAAGATTTACGAACGGCATAGTAAAAGGCTCTGCACAACGACCAAGATATTTGAAATCTAAAAATTCAGGTTTATAAATGGGTTCATTATACTTATTTCTATCAAGTTTTATTCCTGAATAATAGAACTTGCCGCCAAATTCAAAAAGAATATAATTCACTTTCTTCTCATCAAGCATTTCGTATTCTTCATCAGAAAGGATAAATGAAAAATCTTCATCAATCAATTTTCCATCTTCACCTGGGTGTATATAAAGAAAACTTCCAACTGAATCAATATTGATAATATCTAAGTCATTATCGGATTTTGACTCAGATATTATCAACTTATTTTCTTCAACCCATTTTTTTAAATTATCATCCATTCCTTAGAGTTTTCCGTATAAAACAGTATTATTCTCTGCTACTTTTTTAGCGAACCAATTTCTCGCAAGAACATTAACATCCCAGCTCAACCATTCGTCTGAAGATACATTCTCAATAGCATCTATTGCTAAATGAGCATTATTAATTCTATTTGTTTTGTCCTTACTGCAAGCTATCTTGTAATTAAGATATACCTTTAACAGAAGATATACCATTTCAAGATATTGACTAAATTCGCCAAGGTCTTTAATCTCCTCAGGATTTTCCTCCATTCCGTTAGCGATGCGCTCTAAGTTATCAATAACAACATTAAGGTGATAATCAATTTCTCGTAAACGATTTGACGCAACATCGTGTGCAAAATTAAAATCAATCTTACGCTCTTGAGCAACCTCGTATAAATCGGTATCAACATCACTATTCAGCATAGTTGTTGCTATATTATTCCACTCATATACGTGAAGACTTTGCGAATTATGTGTTTGAGTTCCCAATTCAATACCCAAACAACTTGCAATCATTTCAGTAATAAAGCTGAACTGGAATACGTTTGTAGGCAACCCCCAATGCAAATCATTACTACGATTTTGGATTGTACTGATAAGTTTTCCGTTTCTTATCTTTAGCATCAAAATGTCGTTACAAGGAATATCCTTAGTTTTTGTACCAAGGTCTAAATCGGGGTTCCAAATAGACAACACAACCTGACGTGTATTTGGATTATTGTCGAATATCTTAACGGCATCGGCTACTTGGTCATAGCCTTGAGCAGCATGTAGATTTTCCTCACAAAACTTATCCTCACTACGAACACCCCAATGACGCAAACGGAAACCATAAGGTGCATGAAATACCTTTCCATCATCCGAAAAGTTTTTCATATTGGAATTAAACAATGTCAAAAAACGTACATCCTTACGACCAGTAAAAATCCACATTGCTTCTGCAAGTAAAAAGAATGGATTTTCATTTCTTTCCTTGCCACCAACTAATCTACGATATGGATTCAAAATTTGCGTCTTAAAATCAAGAATTTCCTTAACCTTACCATCACGGCTCTCAATCCATTCTTGATTATTCATTATATACTCATTAATCACTGGATAAACTTTAGAAAAAGTTTCTGTTTTAGCAACTCCTAATTCAGGGTTAAAAATCATCATTTCATTCATATTTTCCATATTAAATTTTCTACTAAAAGTAACTTTGCTTTTATAAAAAGAAAGGGAATGACTCACGCCATTCCCAATCCCGCATTATGATTTATTATTGGCTCATCACTTCTTTGTCTTCTTATTAGTTACAGACTTCTTCGCCACTGTCTTCTTAGCAGGTTTCTTTACTTCCTGTTCTTCAACCTCAGATGCTGGTTTGGCAGCTTTCTTCTTTTCAGTAGGCTTTTCAGACTTCTTGCCAGCCTTCTCCAAACTCTCCTCCATCTTCTTACGATTGTCGCCTAAACGCTTATCAACCTTACTGACGAACGATGTGATTATTTCGAACACCTTCTCAAGAATGTCGTTGGCCTCCTCAGGAGTTACAGCCTTAACAAATGGAGCATTTGTCCAACAAAGCTGATAATCTATTCCAAGCTCATCCAGCTTGTCTGTTTCCTTAGTCATGGTGTTAAGGTACAAGTTGCCTGAAATTGTGCCATCCTCATGACGTGTAAGATTATCATACAAGAATACACCACGCTTAGAGTTCTTACCGATATACTTAATTGACACACCGTTTATCACAAACGCATAAAGATATGTGTCGGTTGGGAACATCTTGCTAAAAGCGTCAATCAATTCCTGACGGTCATTCTCGTTATTCTTTGGGTCAAGTTTCTTTGAGTTACGCTTAGAAGGTTTCTTTTCTACTGCTTCCTTTGTGGTTACGGTTTCCTTTTTCTTAGGCTTCTCAGACTTCTCAGCGACAGGCTTTTTAGTTGCCTTCTTAGCAGGTTTCTGCTCTTCTTCAGGCTCCTCATCCTCTTCGTCTTCATCTTCATCGGTTTCCTCCTCATCCTCTTCAGTTTCCTCCTCTTCGTCTTCGGTTTCGTCTGACTCTTCATCCTCTTCGGTTTCTGCTTCTTCCTCTTCAGCATCTTCTTCCTCTACCTCATCGGCAAGGTCTTCAGCATCCTGCTCATCCTCGTCAACTTCTTCCTCATCTTCTTCGGTTTCATCAACTTCTTCATCAGGGTCTTCAGTATCACGCCACCCCGACACCATATCAATCAGTGTCTGAAGGCTCTCATCTTCCATGCCGTCAATACCCTCTTTCTCCAACGCTACAAGCAATTGCTTACGTGCATCTTCCTCAGATTTGCAATTAAAACCCATACCCTTGAGCTGCTTTGCGAATGCAGCACTCAACTTTGTTTCGTTCTTCTTTGCCATAATTTTTTTACAATTAAATTGTTACTATTTCGTTTTTACTGTTTTGTCAATCTTCAAAATTTACCTGTTGATAAACTTTGGTTGCTTGCATCAACTCACTTCCGTACTTCTTCAGCAAGTATTGCTTCTGCATTTCTATTATATCTGAAACGCCAAAAGGAATATCGCCTTTAGCAATTACCTCTCGCTTTGCGTCTTTTTCTTGCTTTGTATTGAAATAAACTTTGTTAAGAAAAATGTTGTTATATCCTCTAAGATACAAAGAAAATATCAAACGCTCTTTTCCACAAAGTCCTTCCAATAAGTCAATACCTCGTACAATGAAGCGATTTTTCTCAGGCGCAATTTCACTTTCACACTCAACACCATAATCAAAATCTACATCATCAATGCGAACCTTATAATTTTCCTTAGTTATATATTTCATAAAATCACGCATCTTATTACCGCAAGCACATTCTAAATAATACTTAATATGTACTGGCTTACAATCCTCTCCCTTGCGATAGCGTGCGTATTTACGCCCATATGCTTTGATTGATGTAAATATTTTCAATCTAAACTCTTGAACCAAGTCTTCAAATTCAAAACTTAGTTCTTCGTAAGCAAATACCCTTGCGGCATACTTCCTTGCCAGGTACTCGTACTTTAGATATAGCTTTTCACTTGTCTTCATATTGAACGGTCTTTATTTACAGTTTGGAACAAGTAAATCTTAATTCCTGGTACAAAGATACGGACTTTTTACGAAACTACAAAATTTTTTACCAAAAATTTTTGGTAAAATACAAATTTTTAACTTTTAACCCAAAAATTTTAACTAAACCCCACAGAAAACCCAATACCATGTGTATTTAATGGTATTGGGTAATCTAACTATAGTATTCTTGAAACGTCAGATTTGTCAACCGTTAAATATTCTTCTTTTGTCGGTGAATAGAGAGTTAGTCGTCCATCTTCTCGTTCTTGGTCAAGAATATATATCTCACCTTGATATGAGAATTCATTTCCATTAGCATAATAGTTTTTGTTATCTTCCTCGCTCATTTGAAATTTAGGTCTGCCAAAACTGTCAAAAAGTTCATGACGTAACTCATTCAATTTTTCTTCCGAATTAAAAATTGAATGCAACTTATTACGCTCAGAAATTTTATCAATTCTATTTTTCTTATAACCACAAACCCTTGTATAATAATTTTTATCCTTTGGACTGAAATATATCTTTCTACGAAAATCAGCAATCAGATATTCCTTTTGAACTTGTAAAAAATATTCAGCAACAGAAAGATGTCTTGTAGTATTATTATTTTGCTTATCCATTGGCTTATTCTTTTATGTATTTATAATTTTGTATAAATTATACTTGTCTATCTTTTCAGCTTTCCAATAACATCAAATGTGAACTCAGTTATCGGTTTAATGTTTTGGTAAACCTCAATGACTTCTTTCCTCGTACAATCTCCCAAGTCCTTCTCTTTTGTACTTATCGCAACAAACACATTAAAATATCTCAATAGCCTCATTCCGTATTCCTTTATCTCCTTCAGTGCGTCATAATCCCAAGAAATTATTACATTCGTTATATTTTTTAAAAGTAACTTTTTAACTTGCACATCTGATATTTTCTTTCCGAATGTTGTGACGCACTTAACCGAACTATCTTCCCAAAGCTCAAGTTTTTGGTCAACTGAAATTTTATCGAAAACGCCTTCTGTGATGATTACCGTTTCTGTCTCACCTTTAATTATTTCGTCATACCCAAAAAGTAATTCAGCAAATTCTGTATTAAGGCTATTATTATATCGCAACTTATTTTCAGGAACTCGCTTTGCTCCATAACGACCAAGAAAACCTCTTATAACACCGCCATCATAAATAGGTATAAGTATGTAATTACGGAATTTGAAAGATAATTTTGTTTCGCCAATATGGTATTTTTCGCAATCACAATTACTTATTCCTCTACCCTTCAAATATTCGTTATTCTTACAAATTTTAAAGCCTACTGGCATTTTTCGTTCAGGTAGTTCTTCAAGCTCAACATCATTCTCTTTATTTATCGTATCTTCTATTTGCTTGCGTATGCTATCTATCTTATCTTGATATTCAACCGATTTGTCGCCTATAAGATAAGTTTTATCAAGATGTTTAAGTAACTTGTAAACGCTACCAGCAACCCAGCACTTCTTACATTCAAATACTTGAGTTTTCTTATCAATATAAAAATGTAACGGTTTATAACACCAAGGGCAGGTGCATATATATTGACCACTTCTCGTTTCTTTATCAATCTTTATGACTGAGCGTAAATCTTCATCGGCAATTTTCAACATAATTTCTTTCTTTTAATCTTCCTCTTCATCCATTAATTCGGCTGTACGCTGACGGTCATAAAATCGACTATTTTTGAAACTATTTGCAATGCGGATAACTTGATTGCCCGCATTTTCACGTGCCTTATCAATGAAAAGACGCATTATTTGATTTCTACTTTCTTCAATTGTCGTATTTATTGTTATGAACAAATCTGTTGGTCTTAACTTACCCTTATTTTCAGAAAGATTTGAACGGCTGAGAACGAATGATGGGTCATTCTTCTCATCCATTTCTACGTCATTACTTTGAGTTGCTGTATGAACGACTGCATTAAACTCCATCGCCAACGCCTTCATTCCCCTACTTAGTTTCTCTTGCCTGAAGCGTTCTTCACCTGGAGTGTAACGTATTCCATCGCCAACTTCCAACAACTCTAAGTAGTCAATAATGATTACGTCAATCTTTCCTATCTTCTTTTGAATATCCTTACAAGCCTTACGAACATCTACAAGAGTTTTACCTCCCCATTCTTCACAAGCATCAACGTAAATATCCGACTTCTTCATTTTTCGGACAATCCTCTCCAATGCATCAAGTTTCTTCTTAGGTACATCACCAACTTTCATATCCCTATAAAGAGTACCAGTCCAAGCAGCATCGTAACGGTTGAGACATTGCTCTTTTGTACCCTCCAGCTGAAAATGAACAACTTTATACCCTTGACGTGCAGCAGATATTCCCATATGGATAAGGCATTGAGATTTACCAGCACCTGAAGCTCCAAGCCAAAGAACATACTCACCTGTCTCAGGGCCACCAAGCCTACCACCCTCACCACCTAACGCTTCATCAACCTCATCTATCATCGTTGGTATTTTAAAACGATATGAATAATCTTCAGATTTACGTTGAGCCATACGAAGGTTGAAGTCGCCAAACACTCGCTCAAACTTAGCATCCATAATACTGAAACTGTTAAGTTTCTCTGCTTGTTCGATGAACAGTTTATATGCCGCATCCTTATCTCCTCTGTTCCAAGTCTCAACAATCTTGTCGTTACTCTCCAGGAACATCATTTGTTTTAGATATTCCTGGAATGTTTCAAGAATAGAGTTATTTGCTGCTTCGGTGTCTTCTACTTCTACGTCAGAAATGTCCGCCAACAACTCCAGCACTCCGTCCGACTTAACGAACTGCTGTTGCATTTGACCCATCGTTGCAATACGACCAGTTTTGTCATAATTACGAAAAAGCCATTGAACCAACTTCTTCTCATCTTCTTTTTGAAGATAGGCGTATTTCAAGTATGCCTTAACAACCTCAAAAGTTGTACGGCTGTTTATTGCGTATGCCAGCAACTCTGCAATAAAGTTGGAAGCAAGTCTATCATTTATCATATTTTATTTTTCTTTTCAGAATAACCTCTAATGTTATATATCTTTATATAATTACGTTGAAGAATATCCTTACATTCCTCTTTAAAATTACAACCACGACAATACTCACTTTTATGGTGATATAAAGTAGTATTCGCCATACACCATGAAAGTCCCTTACGTGTATTGTAAAATGCTTTCTTAAACCTTTCTTCTACCAGTCTAATGGATGTGAAGGCATTATATAATTTAGGTTTCAAATTGTTAGTGATATCATACTCTTTTTTCAAACAATTTCTTACGCAATGCTTTCTTGCTTTTGCACTTAAAGCATCCCAACGTTCAATAGCCTTACGACTAAATATCCAGCTGAAGCGCACTCGTTGTTTGTCCTCTTTACTAACATCAGGATTAAACCAACTTTGTATTCCGTATTCAGCAAAATCCCTTATAAATCCATTTGTGAGAGTAACACCTTCTCGTTGAGAAAATTCCTCTACAAAAGCATTCCAACACTTTACATCAACATCATTACAACGATATGCCGCTGAACGTTCTTGAACTTGATTTAACAAATCTGAAAACGTGTCAACGGCATATCTATATAATGACCTATTCTTAGGTACTATCATTTCGCTGATAAGTTTTTATTTAACATCTTTCTTCAATAGATTTCTCGCAAAAGCCTCACCCATACTCATAGGGTTCAGCCTTAATAGTTTTTGTGCCAGTGTATACTGTTTCATATTTATAATTTCATTATCTAATTCACTCATATTTCAAACCATTTTTTAATCCAATTTTCAAGAGTTTTGAAGCAATCTTCTACCGCTGTATCAAGTATTCCTACCTTATCTTCACCGACTGCTTCTATATAAGTATTTAACCTTGACTCAGAATGAGAAGAAAAATACACGTCATATACATCAATAAAATCAATTACAAGACTTCTCTCCTTCTTATCAGTAGTTCCTAACACACGACCTTTGCGCTGGATTGTAATAGCGGTTTCTTTATTGTTATCACACACTAATAGAACTTCAACAGATGGCAATGTTACGCCTTTCTTGAATATGTCTGATGCTAATAACACTCCACCATCTTTATCGTCAAGCAATCGTTGTTTTTCTTCCTCTCGTCTTTTTGACTTATCCTTGCCGCTAATAAACGGCAAGCCACTTATTTTGCTAATAAATTCTCCATGTTCAACGCTTTGAAAAAGTACAAGTGTTTTGAGTTTTAACCGTTGTAAAATTTTTATTGTAGAAATTATATGACGATTACGAACATCAGAATTGAAAATCAATTTCTTTCTTAGCTCCATATAATCCAAATCATCCAAATCATCAGCATCATCTACAATTTCATTATGGTCAACAAGTAATTCAAAAACCCTATAATCACTCAACACACCACGCTCTCTGAGGGTTTTTTCTGAAATTTTATATATAATATCCCCCGACCACGCTTGTAATTTCAAATTTTCCAACACAGCACCGCTACGATATGGAGTTGCTGAAAGACAAAGTTGATAATCTAAGTTTGTACATTTTTTATACAGCTTCATTTTAATTTGAGAACAGTTGTCGTGTATCTCGTCAACGCAAAGAAATTTCAATCCCTTCAAGAACTTTTTCAAATCACGTTTCTTAGCCTTATCACGGCAGTTATTAGAAAGTGTACGCTGCATCGTCTGAATCATTGCTACAGTCACCCTTTTCGTTGTATCGACACTGCCTGCTTTTATCTCTCCCACTTCTATTCCACCATATGGCTCAAAATATTCTTTTATGTCATTTACCGCTTGAGTAAATAGTGTGGTATTATCTACACAAAACAAGAACTGTCCTTTTTCGTTTGTCTTTAAAAAAATACGACAAATTTCTGATGCTATGAAAGTCTTACCGCCACGTGTTGGTACAACAATAATTCCGAACCTACGTTTAAAAAAATGTTCAACTGCTTTACGTTGATGTATATAATTTCCCGACATACGGTCATCTATTTTCACAGTAGGCATTCGGTAATGATAATCTTCAACTTGATAATCAATATTCCGCTTATCAAGATATTCTTTAACAGTAGTTATCATCCCAAGCGGAAATGTTAATTTACTTTCACTGAAAAATTTTATCGTTCGATTTTTAGAAATAGGGTTAGGGTTTGGAAATGTTAATGCTTTTGCCACTTCTCCAAACCCTAATCTATCTGATTTTTGAAACGAATATGTATGTTTGTCTATTCTTTCTAATACTATCATTTTCTAATCACGTTAGTCACTATATTCTTAGTAACCTTGTGTTATTTCATTTCACACTAAACTTATAAAATTAGACAATTTTTCTTTAAATTCTTTCCTTGAAATAAGGAACTTTTTATCATCATGAATATAAACATCCATTCCATCATTCGTTTCTTCGATATATGAAATGTCTGAAACTCTTAACAAATCTTTTTTCTTATTAAAATGAACTTCACCAGTCAATAGATTATAAGTCTTTTGAAAAGTTGTTAATTCAACAAAAGTATTTTGCTTACGATATTCCTTATTCAAAGCAATTAATGCTCGCATCGTGTCAATTTCTATCTGTGTTGCCATATGTTATTTTTAATTTCTTTTTGTTTGTTATCTGAATATATGAAACTTTGTATATTTGTCAATCCTTATTCTTTTACAATATTTGCGGTAGGTGGATATAAAGGAGGTTTACCCCTAAATCCCCTACCGCAATACAATATAGTAACAAAGGCTGAAAAACTAATTTTTTACAATATTTGCGTATAGTTGTCGTGAGTTGTTAGTGGTTTACCCTTATTCATCCCTCAACATTGCTCACTCTTTTGTAATCCGTACTTATCGGCATTACTCGTATAGTAACTTTGAAAACCGTGATTACTTTTTATGTCGTTAAAATGTTGTTCATATTTCGTAATGTAAACTTCTTAATCTTTAAGAATAAAAGTGCTTAGCAATAAAATAAACGGATAAAACAAACATTATTCGTATCGTTTTATCCGTTTTAAATAACCGTAACCTGAAAATATGCTAAATATATTTCTTCCAATCAATATCTTCCTTTCTTCGCATAAGTATATCCATCCAATCATCAAACAAATCATTATCCTTATTAGGATTGTTAAGATTTTCAATAGCAAGTGATAAAGCATGAACATCTGACTTCACCGTTGATGTTGAATGAGTTGCTCTTATCTCGTTTACCATTACATGCAAATCGCCAATAGTAACTTCTTCAGGCAGTGAATCATCCGAATGCTTTAACATTTCCTCTGTTTTGTCAAAAGAAATTTTAGGATTTACGCTGACAAATCTATCAACGATTTCTTCCGCAAGTTCTTTCGTAAAATGATGACCGTTGTTTTTGATATATTGTTCAAGAAAGTCGTCAGTTTTCTCCTTATCTTTATGGCGAACGGCACTGACTTCAATCTTGTACTTATGCTCCTTTTCTTCCACTTGATGTTTATCTTCTTCTGCTTTCTTTGCAGAGACATCAACAGTATAATACATTCTCGTTCCCATATCCTCTTGATTTATTTTAATTTGTTCAACAAATCTCTTACCATACTCTTCATTTCAGACATATCGCCTTCAATCCTATTAAACCGCTCATCGGTTTCTTTCTTTTCCTTGTATGCTGGATTAAGTTCTGCTAATAAGGATTGAGTTTTATCCAAGATTTCCTTCTGTCTATCTACCGAACTAAGAACCTGCTCTGCTGTTGCTCGCATTGCTTCTATTTCTCGGCTTATACCTTCTCTGTCGGTGCTGAGAACGGTGCTTCCAGCATACGTTACAGCAGTATTTTCGGGTATAGAATAAGTTGCAGTGCGTCCGTCTGCTTCGATAGTTACGTCAACCAGCATGGCGGTTGGTGAACTCGTTGGCATCATAGACATTGTTCCGCTACCTACGTTCATACGTGGCAATGATACGCTGATAACCTTTCCTTGAGTAAAAGTTACCGCCTGCTTATCCAATATGTAAACTGGATAGTTTTGTTTTAATTCTTTGAATAACATATTTCAGTACACTTTATAAAGTTCTACAATAAATAATAAGAAGGAGGAGGTTGAACTCCTCAATTCCGTTTCAGCCTCCTCCCTTATAGTTACGCAATAGTCACGGTTATTGAGTCATCAATCGTAACTGAGTGAGCACGACCGCACATCAAGTTAGAAAGTTCTTGTTTCCGTCCAACAGTTGCTACCGTGATGGTAGTTGGAACGGCTGTCTGTCCTTGAAATGCAGCTACAAATTTCTCAGTGAATAATTGTGTTGTAGCTTTACATCCACACCCTGGAGTTACAACGGTTATTATAGCCGTCATAGGTACGAATACCGTACTGCCGTTAAGCGTTGGAGTTCCGTGTGTGTAAACGATTGTTACCTGAGGTTGTGCTGTTGAATTAACACAAATAGCACGACACAATTTTTCTTTATAGTTTACCAACAATGGTAACTGATTTGCTACGGCTGCTGCCGCCAAACCTACTGGAGAAACATAAATCATAGCTCAATCCTCCTTCGTTACTGATTGTTTACTCCGCAACCGCAACCTCCGTTAAGGATAGATGCGATGTACTGATTTTGCTTGAGCTGAGAAATTTCAAACTTAGCATCCTGCAATTTCAATGCGGTTTCATCCTGCCAATGAGTATGCAGGGTGTCGATTATACGCTGAGTGTTAGCGTTACCAGCATTGATAATGTCGCAAGTCTGACGCTGAGTTTCGTATGCTACATTGCTGAAGCCACGCTCAATTCCAGTATTTGTGTAATCAAAACCGCGTTGCATAGCGGCAGTCAAATCGCAAAAACCTTTTTGAGTAGTATACTGAATATCCTTTTGACCCAGCTGGTTTTCGTAACCCATACGGATTATGTTTTGCTGAGTTTGGCAGCAACAGTCTTTCAATTGCTGAACCAAGTTGAGGTTACCAGTATTTACTGCATTAATTACTCGTTCTGCGCTAAAACCTACCTGACCACTAAGGCGGTCAATGCCGCCACGAACATCGCAGATAGCAGAATTAAGAGTATTGAAATCACAATTCAAGTTACCTGCCAACTGGCCTATTGCGTTATTGTTACCCTTAATAGCATCCATCAAAAGATTTGAGTTTTGATTGTCTGCCATTTGCGTACGAATAGCGTTTAATTGACCTTGAATTTCAGCATCTTGAACTTTGTTTTCATCGTTACCCCACATTCTGCGAGCAAACATCATCCATACAAGATAGATGAAAGGATTATTCCATTGGTTGTTTAAGCCGCCATTCATCATAGCTGCCATTGCCATAGGGTCTGAACCGTTCTGACGGTCACAACAGAGAATTTTATCAACTGCTTCCATAATTAGTAATGTGTTAAAATGTTAAACTTATGAACTGTCTGTAAGCCTTACGATAGCGAATGTACGAACCTTTCATAACCCTACCTAACATTACTAAAAAGAAAATTTATTTAAATTAAGTCATTCATTTTCAGGCATAATAAAACCCCGAAATTTAGTAATAAGTTCTAAATTTCGGGGTTAAATTTCTTAATCAACTTTTTATTAAAAATTCTCCCTTATGTACTTATCAAGAGAAGAAACTCCAGTTGTTAAGTTTTTGCTCCTCTTTATAGCTTTAATCGTTGAAACATCAACTCCAAGTGTCTTACTTTTTCCATCTTTAGTTGTCATTTTCAATCGAATACGACCACCAACATATCCATTATCATAATCGGGTAAATGTTTTACGACTTTCCACGTATTACCCTTGTCATCTTTAAACTCTTTACCAATAGGCAGGGATTTGTAGTGCTTCTCTTTTAATATACCACCCATTGTCTTATTTTCAAAATCTTCAAGTTCTTGTTTTGATACCCAATGACCACTATGATGTTCTTTTCCATTATATTCCTTTTTAGGCATCCAAAACTCATTTTTATCATTTTTCTCGCCTATTTTATGACCATCGAGTTCCTGTCCCATCTTAGCGTGAACAAGTGGAAACCTTTGACGATTAACATAATGCGTTAGTAAAGTTTTAGTGTCAAAGTCTAAATTATTACTCTTAATCTCGTTTTTTTCCTTACCTCGGTGATACTCCTGACCAACACGTCCAAGTTTACGATTTTCAGCCGTATCAGCATAAACAGCCTTTTCAATATCACCAAACTCATCATCTTGAGCCTTTACGAATTCACAACCAAACCCCTTCGCAATATTATTGCGAACTTGATTTCTTTTACTTTGAATGTCTTCAATGTAACTCATAATTTATTTTTGTTATGTTTTATTTTCTGATTATAAAGGTACGAACTTTTTGTAAAACTACAAAACTTTTTACCAAAAATTTTTGGTAAAATACAAATTTTTAACTTTTAACTATATCTTCAAAACATAATTATGATTTTACTTTGTTATTTTTAACTTTGCGATATTTCTCTTTGTATTCATCTAAATCCTTCTTATACCATGATAACTCCTTAAATCCTTGTTCGTGATGACCTGGAGGTATCTTTCCATCGGCAACATAATTATCAAAGGTTGCACGGCTGATGTGAAGATACTCGCAAGCCGCATACTTAGACATCGGCTTATCTCTATGCGTTGTTTTACGAAGAACTGTGATGACTTCGTTCATATCATCAACGTCAGATATGTCGCAATCACCGTTATCTATACGTTTAATAATTGCTACAAGTTCTGACCTAAGTAGTTGGATTAGTGGATGCATGATTCATTTTTTCTTTATCCAATACTCCAAATCATTCCAAGCGTGTACTCCGTCACCTATTTTAGCATTAAGCGTATCACTCTCTAACCCCAACTCACCTTCCATAAGCACTGGGTTAATCTCCGCCCAGCGTTCAGCAGTATCTCTGCGAAATTGTATTCTATTACTCATTTCTTTTCTTATTGAATTTTACAATATATTTACGTTTAAAGATGATGAAACAAAGCGTCCCAATCATCAATAATATTATAATTGTTGTTAGATATATTGTATCATCAAATAAGAAATAATCGTACAATATGTTAGTCAAATGCGTTAGGAATAAACAAAGAATATTCATCTTATAATAAAAGCACATCTTCACGCTACAAAGATACATATAAATATCTAAAGATAGAGCCTCCGAACAATCCTGAAAGACAGAGACTGAACGAAGGCTCCTGCGTAATGAAACACGTCATAACTATATTGACCAAGGCAGCAATTGTTAAGATAAATGGCATATAAATTCTCAACAATATCTTTACCTTTGTCTTCATTTCTTCTTTTCTTTTGTTTTCTTCTTAATGACAATTTGAGGTTCAATACCATTATTCCCCATCATAAGTGGACGGAAAAACCTGCGTTTTGCCCTACGGTCTATATTCTTAAACCCTGGGTCTTTCTTTGGATTATATTTTCCTCGTTCATAATATTTTCTACTTCGCCAAGCGTAAACACCATTCCCAAGGTCTGTCCATATAAGATTAGAATTGAATGGGTGTGTATCTCCAACTTGATGCTTTCGGGGTCTGCCTTTTTCAAACAAATCCTCCTCACCAGCTGATTTCAGAATTTCCGCTGCTTCACGTTCATCTCCTATACATATATTTTCTAAGAATTTACCCATTTACAATTCCTCCTGTTAAATTTCATATTTAGTCCAGTCAATACCGTCCTTCAATCGCCATCCTTCTCTTAGGGTGCTTGTAATAAAGCTCGTCCAGTGTAGATGGAAAGTCTTTAGACGCTCAATGGCAGCAAATTATGTCTAATCATTACTTCATTAATAGTCATTTTCATATATTTATCCTATTAGAATTTGCTCACTAATTTTATTAATAATACCATCATAATTCCAATATTCTAATGTTGGTTCTTTAGAATTATCTAAAGTTACAAATGTAGCTATTTTATCGCCATTAAGATTTGGATTTGATTGTAATAATAATTTATCTCCTATCATATCACCTGGAATTGGAAACTCTCCTCCATCACCGTTATCTGTTATAAAATTAGATATATCATCATAAGATTCGCCAAGTTTAGTACCGCTAACAAAATCATTATATTTAACTACCAAACGCTGTTTTCGTTCACGTATATACATTAGTTTACCTATTACCTGTACTTCTATTTCTGACGAATAATGTAATGAACTATTGGCGCCATCAAATGTTAAATATAATTCATCATAGCCAATAGTATCTGTACCATAATATGTGTATGATTTTAAAGCCATAAAATAATTTGAACTTAATTCTATGGCCTTTGCATTTGTAGTAGTCTTATCTGTTAAAAATAATTTAACACGATTGTTTACTAAATCATCAAGCCTAAAATGTTTATTAAAATCAGTAGTATCTCCAATTGACATACTTCCATCGTCATTAACCACAAATGGTATATTTATAACTTTTATAGATGTTTTATTCCAAGGAGTTAACACTTTAGTAAAATCACTCTTTACAGTAATTGTATATGTATCGTTTCCATGATATACCGTAATAGTACGTCCTAATGTTGTAGCATCAGGTTCACTTAATGAGACAACAATACCTCTATTACTTCCATCTAACTTAGCTATAACACTACCAGGCATTGGAAATTCTGTAGCATGATTTTTAGTATTAATAAATGCTTCTCTTATATCTGCTTCCGTGCTTGCCGTAGTTAATTGCTGTATTAAAGCCCCATTAAACGCATTAACTGTACTTGTTGCAGTTTGCTGTTTAGGCATTCTATCAATGTATTCTACAGTTTGCGTAATAGTATCCGAAGAAGTGTCAACTATGAATTTATATACTCCAAATTCGGATTGAGCGTCTTGATTGTTTAATATAAATTCAAAATGGTATACTCCGCCGGTTTCCGTTACACCTACACATTTATAAGTACCAATAGGCAACTTAAGAATTATAGGAAAATCAGGTTCATTTCTTAACGCTATCCATCCTGCTTTAGTTGTAGGAAGTATGGAATTAGTTGTATCTATTGTTGTGTAGTCAGAAAGAACTAATTCATAATTTTCAAATTGTTTAATACTATATCGTTCTGGCTTATCCAATAGTTTATAAGTATTAGAACTTGAATTATAGACAGTTTTATATTCTAAGAAAATTTTTACGATTCTATCTGCTAATCTACCTACACCTGTTAAGTCTAATAAAGCATTCCCGCCATCATCATCATATATAAGATGAAGAGTACAATTTAAATAGAATATACCATCAAAACCAAATTCACTAGACAAAGCTAGATGTTTAAACCTATCTAAATATTCCTCGACATCATTTACTTCTTCATTACTATTAAGTGTAATTTCTGGAGTGCCTGATGAAACATCTATTATATATATATTTAATTTATCTTGGATTCCGAGTTCCACCGCATCGAACGAAACAGCCGATTTACCATCAACTTTCTTAGTTGTGCTTCCTATCGTCAAATCAAAAGGTTTTGATAATTCTTTTGCAACACCAACATCTATCTGTTCTCCTGTAGCAACATCTAAATATTTACATGTTCCATCTTGCATTACCTCAAAAGCATTCTTTCTATCAGCATCCGATGTACCACAGCCTACCGAAAATAATGTATTACCTGCATCTCCAAATGTATCTGTCGCTTTGCTTGATTTGTTATATTGCCCAGAAGCATGCTCTGCTCTGTTTTTGGTAGTATTTTTAATACCTTCAGCATGGGAAGCGTAGGCATCTTTATTTATTTCGTTTCTAATGCCTTCAACATGCGAAGCTGCGCCACCATTATAATTACCTACTCCTTCAGCATGGTTAGAACCATTAATAAATACTGTCTCTACACCTGTATCTAATCCAGAAAAATTAGCATAACATTCTTCTGTTATATTTCCCATTCCTTCAATATGTGAGAAGGGGGCTATTGCTGCGGAAAATTTATAATGGATTTTTGTTTCTCCTTCTTTTTTCCCTAATGGAGTTTCTTTCCACTTACTTACTATGTAGTCATTGTCTCTATATGTTCGTTGTTTCCAATCAGTAATATAATTTGAATAAAATCCCTTACCCTCACAATGTGACGCTGTTCCAAGAGCTGCATTATATTGACCTTCTGCATGTGAATTTTTTCCTCCTACAACATTATTACCACCTTCAACATGACATCCTAATGCTTCTTCCCAAAAACCAGCATTAGGGTTCATTGAATGAACTGTCGTGTTAGAATTGCCTTCGAGATGACAAATCGAGGCATATCCTACAATATTACAATCTTGTCCTTCTACATGGCAATCCAGTGCATATTCTACATCTGGGAAAGTCATATATTGACCTTCTATATGTGACCTGTGTATTTTATTAGGCACAGCGTTACGCATACCTTCCACAATAGTAGTTGTTCCAGCATTTTTATTCATAATACCGTATGTAATACTTCCATAACCAGATACTTGATTAGGTTGATTGCTGAAATCAAACGTAATAGTTTTTAGATATGCAATGAATTCATCTTTAGTTGTCGGAAACGTGAAAGCAGAGACATCAGCTCCAGTTCCTTTTATTTCATTAATAGCAGCATTAACACCCGCACTTTCTATATGTTTAATAGCCGATGGTTCTGATTCCTCCCAAACGTCTTTCCAATAAAACTCCCAACCATTAACTTTAAGGTTACGACCCGCCACAAATGATGAGGATGCATCTCCGTTATCTAATGCGTCAACTCTTTCTATATCGACAACTTCATTGCCTACATTTCCGTATATCTTTAAATTATTATTTTTATCCTTCTCTAATGCAATACTTCCATTAGGAAGGTTTGTTGTTGATGGAGTGCCCTTATCTACTATTGAAATAGGACTGTCAAGTTTAATCGTTACTTCTGCCATAGTTATAAATATAAAGGGGATGGAGATTCCATCCCCGATGGTTAAATATTTAAATAGTTTTCACAACGAGTTGCACAGCGGTCGGAATATCGCTTTGGTTTGCTTTGGTTGCAATATCAGCTTTATTTTTGGCTATACGTGCATATACAGAGCCATCAACTTTAGCAGCATCGGTAGTATTTCCAACAGAATTTTTAAGTGCTGTTACTTTACTACTCAAAGCAGTCAAATCTTCATTACTTGCTTTAGTTGCAATTGCCTCGGTGTTAGCTGTTACCTTAGTGTCAAGACCACTGACTTTTTCTTTAGTAGCATTTATATTTGCTGTATTAGTTGAGATGTCGACCGCATTCTTCTTGATTCGTGCATATACAGAGCCGTTAGCAGAAGCGGCATCGCTATCAGTGCCTATGCTGTCGGCAAGCGGTTTGACCTTCTTGTCAACCTCCGTTTTGGTATAGTATCCACTCAAATCAATAGGAGTTCCTAACTCTGTCCATGCATCGGCATTGGCCGTAGTTATATCTTGCGTACATACCCACTCTGAACCATCTCCGTTTGAATGCCATACATCACCTTTTTTAGCAGATGTAATAGCCTTGATTTCAGAAGTAGTAGACTTCACCCCCTGCCAATGGAGCAGACCTACAACCTTATTGTTAATCTTCTCTTCAAGAGTATTGCCTACTGCCGTCAAAGCTTCATCGACCAATTTTGCTGACGGAATTGTAGTATAGTCATCTTGCCTCAACGAAGTTGCAATAGGAAGTTCGTTTGCCGGTACTTTGCCGTTTGCAAGGTTAGCTTTTTTCTTCAATGCCTCTTGAATGGCAGCCACTGCAGACGCATTGTCCGCACCGAGCTTCAACCAAGCGTCAGGGCGTCCATAGTTGTCCTTATCTTTAAGAACATAAACTTCTGGGGCATTTGCATTGTCCGCATTCGGCACTACTACAATTAAACCATCATACAGCCAAACATTGCCGTCTGCGTCCTGCCACGTTTCAATTTTCGTCAAGTCGCCTGCGTCCGATACTACCGTTCTCGAATCAAGCGGTGCTTGTTTCAACACCTCAAAGTTAGAGGCATAATTCGCTTGTCCTTTTATTCTTGCCATAATTTATACCTCCTATGCTTTAGTGAATGTGATTTTGAACTTTGTTGCAGCAGACAAACCCTGCGTGTTGCGAGAGTATTTCTTGTACTGCACTGAATTGCCTTGTACAGTCTGGGAGTATACCACCCCTGTGAAATCGGACACTGCCATCGGATTGTATTTGTTTGCGACTGTGTCAAAGTACTCAATCTTGGTCACATTGTATGTCGCAGGCAAAGCGAAAGCGTGTCGGTTTTGAGAATTTTCGCTTACGCAAGAAACCTCGATGTAGTTAATCGTGGTCAATGGTTGCTTTGTCAATTCTGCCGCACTTTGCGTGTTTGCGAAGTAAGGGTATACTGCATTTACAACGATACTCGGTGTAGTCACACTGCCAGCCGCAAGAGGGGTGCTTTTATTGTTGCCTTTTGAATCTTTAGGCTGTGGCCCAGCCGCATAAGACACCGTGCCTACATAAGTATAACTACCAGCTGTTGCAAAGGTCGTCGGGATGTTGCCGTTGTTGCATTTGAGAGAGAATCCTGTTTCCGCTCCAGAGCGGTCGTTCTGCTTCTTACCTGCAATGTTGATAGAACCCTTGTTAAAAGAGTGTGTAAACTTGTCTGTGCCTGGAGCCGATGAGCCTACTTCCTGTGTCTTTGCCACTGAAGAATCAAGGGTCAATGTCGCTGTCGGAGCCACAAACGTTGGTTCTACAACTGGGAACAACAAAGCGTCAAGTACTTCACTTAGGGGTTTGCCTTTTAAATCGCTCGCTTTTGTTCCAGCTTTGATGCCACCCAAGTCGGTGACTGTCGCATTCTCTCCTTCCGCAGTATCGTACTGCAAAAGGTCTTGGATTTCCGCTTCTGTCTCTTCGCTTGGGTCACCGAGAGCGGCAACAGCGGCAAGACGGTTGTTTACTCTGCCGACTGCGATGCTCCCTTTCGGTAAGTTCTCTGTGGTCGGCTTTGTGCCCGATGTGATTACTTTCACTGGGCTGTCTATTTGTAGTTTTTTTTCTGACATAAAAAATAAATTTAATGATTATATGGTCTTTGGAACCAATTCAACTTCTGAAAAATCCGCAAGGTCGTTCTGCTCCACGGAATGAACACTCGCAAAGCCAAGCATCTGTATTGTGTGAAGTATGGAGCCGTCTTGGTAAAGCAATGTGTATCGGTGTGTGCCTTTTGGAGTGAGATAGTCGGTGACGTTAACAAACTGAGCCATCTCCTTCACACTGCCATTGGTCACCAACAGGTCGTTTACCTTCGGAAGCACAGGTGTTGTCTTGTCTTTCGCTCCTATGGGGACGAAAGCGAGGCTTATCTCCTCTGATGTGGAGTCTGGTGTGAGTGCCGTCACAAGAGCCTTGTTGTATTCAAGAATCTCTTTGCAGACACAACTTCCCCCGTTCTGCTTCAAATAATTTATCTGTGCGTGCAGACTACCTTCCTTGTCCGCCTCATCCTCCGTAGTGCCGACATCCTTCTTTATAGCGGAAATGGTCTTGTCCAACGAGTGCAAATTGTCGTCCACATATTGTTGCAAGTCGTCAATATGATGTTGCAAGTCGTCAATATGATGTTGAATATTGTTTACCATATTCCTTAAAATAAGGGTCAATCCTGCTTGCGATATTACAGCATCATAATTATTACCCAATTCGTCAAAAATATTACCATTAAAACCTTTAATCGGTAAACTATTCCAAGGTGTAACTCCATCACCCACCTTATATTGATTTGAGCTGCCTAAGACAAGTCCAAGCTCACCTTCAGCAAGCACTGGATTTGCAGCAGCCCAACGTTCAGCAGTATCTCTACGAAATTGTATTAAATCCGCCATTTACTGTTTATTTTTTAGTTTGCTTTTCCACAATCAATATTCAATGCTCCACCATATTTAGTGTCCGCACGACCTCCGTCAAGAGTTCTGCTGTCAAGTTTATCAAGTCGCATTTGAAGTTTCCAATAAGGACTTCCATCATCATTGAACTCGTAACTATAAACAGCATCTTCAGTTTCATTACTTTCGTTATGAATACTAACAATTTCACCCCGTTTTATCGTCTTGCCATCGTTGCCAATAGGACTTCCCTTATCAGCTTCCATTGCGGCTTTTGATGCATAAGTCTTTCGTATTGTTAGAGCATAAAAGAAATAAGCCGCATCTGCTTGACTGATAATATTAGCTACAATTTCTTGAGCAGTCCAATATTGTCTATTCCAAGTCAAAACAACTAATTTAGCCTCCATTTCTCCAGTAGTTATGGTTATCGCATTTCCGTTTGCATCACAGAAATTTTGAAACGTAACTGAACGCTGTTGCGCAACTCCAGCAATGTACGCTTCATTAGCATCATTTGATTGAACTGGTACGGTGTCTTCATATGCTACGCCAATAAGTGTTGAGCCTGATATAAGTTCAACGCTACGAATATACTCAAGTAAGTTGAGAGCAAAATCTTGATGGTTATTGGGTTGTATTTCCGTACCATTTGGACGCTGCATCAACGTTTCAAGTATTTTCTTTCGTGTATCATTGTAACCTGCCATAATTTTTTACTTAACTTTTTGTTAATTTATATTTGTTCGTTACGAGTGGAGTCATTATCAAGTTCATAATCTATAACTACTTCAACATCTTCAACTTTCTCTAACTTTCTCTTTTCATCATAATCTTTTAGTAAATCTTTATTTGAACGCTCAACAAAATTTGAAATTTCTCTTTGTATCCAAATTCCTATTCCGTCACACGGTTTCAATTGCTCTGTGATTAGCACTTCGTTATCTTTTATATTTTTGAAGTCACCTGAAAAGAGTAATTCAGCGTTTTCGGTTGCAAGTATAGAGCATGAAAATGGTTCAGAAACTTTTGTATCATCCCTTCTTTCAATCCTAAACCTCGTTTCAGTTAATCTCTTCACACGATAAGTTTCATCATTGGAAAATGCTTTATTTATGCCTGCCCAAGTTCCATCAAAACCTCCTTCCTCAATATCAGCTATAATGTTGAATGGTTCAAAAGAAATTGATTCACCAGCAACAGCACTTTTAACTATTTCTACATCAACACTCGCACGATAAAATGTGGCGTCATAGAATTCAGCATTTATTGGTTCACTATAACGGTTAGGAATATGCTCTATGCAAAGGTTTTTGTCTGCTAATACAGCTGCAATTTTAAATCGACAAATATCTTCTTGACCTGAAATTATCTTCAAAGAAACATTGCGAACTGATTGTTCAAATTTATTAACCAAACCTATGCATATAGTGTCTTTTGGTTTGTCTTTTATCGTTTTTAACGATATACTATCAAACAACGTATTTAATGAGCCATTAGGAACCACGCTTGAACTTATATAGCCACCCAAACTTTTAGAAACATCTGTCTGTGCGACATCTTCCGATTTTTTAATAGAAGATGTCGCACCAGTTAAATATAACATCATAATTCTTCCTCCATAATTTTAAGAGTAATTTCTAACCTTTTCAACAGGCTCGCTAATATTCACCCCAAATGATGAATTGCCAAGAATTTCATCAATTCCGTTTACATTCTTAAATTGTCCAATTGAGAATTTTTGAAATCTTGTAGTTTCCGTACCATTTTTCATTCTGTATTTTAAAGATACAAGAGTATAAAGATATTCAATTGGAATAACAAAATGTGTTTTCATATTTTCGATAGAAAACTTGAAGAAATAATTAGCATCATTATCATAATTAGTTCCGCTTAAATTCGCCTCAACCTCTATTTCAGTATATGGCGGTACTATAACAAAATCATCATCTGTATTAGTTATCAATTCAGAATTAAATTTTGAGACATAAAGATAATTATTTTCATTGCGGTCAATCTTAACCTCTCGCATGTTTTTACGATTAACAAGACGCCAACCTGAAAATACATTATCAGGAATATCACTATTTTGCGGTATATATTTACTTTCGCCTGACACAATATTGAAAATATTATTCAATGAGGTATTAAGCATTTCGTATTTTTTAACCTTATAGCCCCATTCAAACTGTATATCAAGTAAACGGTCGCTCTTTATACTCGTTTTTTGTAATGCAACAAAAGGATTTTCCGTAATACTCGTTGCGTTGTCATAAGTAAGAGTTTCTTGATTAAACATATACGCTGAACGCTCATCTGTTACAGACATAATGTTTGATGAAAAACTTATTGATGCTAAAATAAATTGCCCATCGGCTAACGTTGGCTTATCTTCTGATTCAATGACTTCTATATTACAAGAGTCATATTCATAAATTTCTTTAACATCATCATCGGGTTGAAAACCTGGAGTGAATGTTCCTATTACTTGATATTTTAGATTTTTCTCAGCCGTAAAACTTCCCGAAAGAATTGCTTCAATATCAGAATTTACTTCAACAACTTCATATTCAACGCTATTCTTCGTTGAAGTGAATTTTATTTTTGTAGGGAAATTAGGTTGACCTCTTAAAACTTCTGTAAATTTAGTTCCTATGCCACTGAGAACTCCTTGATTTGAAATACTAACAGTGCCTACCTCATCATTAGTTGAAGCATATGAAATAACAATCCATTTTTTAATTCCACTGTTTGTTATTTGAATATCTTTATCTTCTTTCAGAATAATGATATTTAAATCTTTATCGAAAGCAACTCCAGCATTAATCGTTATTACATTATCAGAACCTGATTTTTGACTCACTTTGAAAAGCGTATTATCACTATTTTGCGCTATTCCGTATGATTTCGCAAGATATTTGATAAATACCTTATAACCATCATCCTCAATGAATTTCCTGAAACGCTCAAGCTCGGCTACTTCAAGAAATAAGTTTGAACTTATTTTTAATTTGCCCATAATTTATTCACTATCTATAAATTGAAGAATATCCGTAACATTAAAAGGTAACAAATACCTTTCTATAATATCTGTTATTTCAGATTTAGATTGGCTATTGTTGTTACTTCTGAAGTAAGCATAGAAAATCTGCGGTGCTTGGATAAATCCTAAGCTGTGTGAATTTTCAAAACCACTCTTTAATGGTAATATGTTCGTCCCTCTTACCAATGGTCTGATTTTATAATTCCACAAGAACATTTGAGATGAGTTTTGAGAAGAAAGATATATTTTTGGCAATATATATTTTACGAATTTATTGTCAAACGTCAAATTGTTTCCAAATCCGCAATTTAATTTAGCATTTTCAACGAATGAACTGCTGTAGGCGTGGATTATACCTCTAACAAAATACCATTGATTTTCTTTAAAATTAGACAACGGTAAATCATCCATGAACATTTCTGTAACCCTCTCTCCATTCGGCATTATAAAAGCGTTATCTAATTTATTCTTCATTACATCAAATGCTTCAACACCGAAATTTATTTTAGCAGCATTACCGATAAGCTGAGGATTGAACATAAAAGTTATTTCATAATCAAGATTAGGGTCTGCTGTATATATTTTGTCTGAAACTTCTACATCTTCATCAATACGACCAAGTCCACAAGCTGAATTACCGCTTGTTTTACAAAGGAGAACTTTCTTTGATGCTTTAATTGCTTGTATTGTTGTAGTTCCGTTGTGTAAATCTGAATTAAGTATTGACCAATTAAATGAGTTATCACGAACCATTGCCAATTTATTATCATTCCGCCAATCTAAAACATTGGGGTTACTAATAATAGAAACAAACTGAGGCTCCTGATGCTTAGCTTCAGGCAGTGGCTCTAAATCTTGTTGAACTTTATTGAAATAAATACTATCTACGATTGCTGTGATGAGTTTTACATCTGTTTGTACTATACTTAAATTACTATTACGCTTTGAAAATGTTTGAAAATTATTTAAATCTTCAAAATCTTCTCCACTTTCTTTCGTTTTGTTAAGTTTCTCGGAAAATCCAGTCCCACGATACAGTGGTGACGAATTTCCTAAACACCATCCTAATTTTTTAAACGGCATATTTTCATAAAGCAACTCATCACTTCTTTTACTTCTTAGCAATCTTATAAATTCTCCATCTATTTCTATTTCTTTATCATTTACAACGTCACCCTGACGTTTAAATATCATAGTGGTACCTCTTTTACGAATTTCGTCATAAAGATGGCGAGCAAGAAATTGAAGCTGAGTTAGTTTTATCGTTGATTCATCAAACTGTATTTCGTTTTGTCTCAACCATTCCAGCATCAATTCCTCATCATCATAGAATTTCTCAAAACGTTTGAAGAACCTTATTATTATGGCAAAATATTTAGCAACTGAATAAAAAAGATTAATAAAATCCTCATCTTCATCAACACTTCTATTATCACCTCTAAGAATATACATAGGCAATATTCCTCTATAATACAATTTCTTGAAAAGGTTTTTTGCCAATGCCTCTGTTTCTTCTGACCAAGCGATATTTGCGAATATACTATTATCAAGTATTGGTGAATTTATTACTTCGGGGTTAAAATCACCATTAAATACAATATTTTGAAATTCTATGTATCCGCTTAAATCTGTTCCATATCTTGTGTAACGTACTTGGATATAATTATTTTGCTTCAACCTTTTTCCATTTATTGTATCGTTCGTAAGCTCAACCCAATCGGTATAAAACATATCATCTTCAATGATACGATAATCCCTATGTATTTTCTTTTCTTCAGCAAGCCCAATAAAACTATCTTCAAAAGATGTTATTATTGCCGTACCTTTTTGCTTAGGCTTAACAGTAATTACTAATGCATCACCTATATTGTATATTCTATTGTCCATCTTTTGAGTTATAAATTAGTTCACCTTTATCACTGAGATAGTAGTTATCACTATCATCGTCAGTTGTAGATATTATCAACTCTCCGTTTCCATTTATTTCACCAACATTTTCATTACTATCTATATGAGTAAGCAAAAGTTCACCTTCTTTACCACTTACCTCATTTATTGCTTTTGCTTTTGTCAATAAATCTGTTCTGAAAATGGTTGGTTTATCATCCACGCCCGTTTCGGAATGAATGGCTGATATTGTTACCTTACGGTCAACAACTTCAGTAACAGTTTTTACACCACATTTTATTATCATAATGAACTTAATACTGATGATTGATAATCTTCGTCTGCATCACTTGGATAATTAAATGACGACAATATTGCATAATTATCGGCAATGATATTTCCATCTAAATCTCTCAATATAAATCCTCTCAATCTTGGTAAACGGTATTTAGGAACATTTATATCAGCCTGCGGATAAAAATAGTTGTCAGGAATGTAACGAACACCATCAAGACTTCTAACGGAATATAGTATATTTTCCCATTCAATTTTGTCTCCATATTTCCAATAACGATAATCAAACAATTTGCTAATCTTTATTTGTATCTGTTTTCTTATCTCATCCACATCATAAGAAGGGTCAATATTAGCACGAAAATCAACGTCAACTGGCAACCAATCTACGTTCTTCAATTTCAATGTAAATCCATTTGTGTCCTGAAGCAACTCGTTTAAAGAAAGGTACTCAGAACTTTTACTAAGAATTTCATTGAATTCATCCTCTGTAAAATCTACACCATTAACAGAAACAACTATCAAGTTCAACTTATTGTTGCCATCAACACCACCTTTATATACTCGAAGAACTCGGCTATTTATCTTCATGAAGACTTGTTCAATATAAGATATTGTTGTACGTGCTAATTGATTGATACTTTCTTTAATTCGCACTCGGAATGTTTCATCACTTTCATCATCCCTACCTCCAGTTGCGCGATATTCGTTAGTTACGGCTGAATGACCTGTCGGTGCATTGTTTATATTATTGATTGTAAGGGCATCTACGTTTGTTGTTGCACCTACCTGTGTACTCTTTACTTTAGCATACCCCCAACCACTCTCAGGCATTGTAAAATTATCTTCCAAACGAAATGTGATACCCGATGAACTTTGAAAATAAACTAAATCTTTATCATAAGATGTTCCACCATCACCCTCTAAACGCACATATGTTGTACTTCCGACCGCTTTATTACGTGGTGAAATTCCTCGTATATTTGCCAACTCATCAAGATATTCCCCATAAGCCGTATCGGGAAATATATGTGATTCAACGACCGCCTGATTAACAAGCAATCGTTGAGCAAGTTTTCCACAACCATATGCAACACCATTCAAAACTGACTCATTTGAGACATCACTTATCTTATCCGTTTTATTGAGCAAAATTTCTATAAAAATTTGCTTCAACTCATCAACTGTTGTTATTTTTGTTATCATATCTTCAAATCTTTTGTCGTTGAATAAACATATTTCGTTTGTATATTTACTGTGACATATAAATCGCCATTCTTATAATCAATGTCTGTAACGGTAACGCTATCAAATAAGTCATCTTGCAGAAAATTTTCTCTTAAATCACTTACTAATGCGCCATAATTATAGCCACTATAAGTACTACCGCTTATGACGGTTTTTCCAAAACTCGGAATTTCGGGCACATCACCCTTATTCAGTTCTAAAAGAATATCTGCTTTTTGTTCAATATTATCTTCATATTCAACAATCTGCAAATCGTTGTTTTTGAAACTTATCTTACGATTTATATCACGACCGTATATGCGCTTGCCAATAGGCTGCTCCATAATCGTACTTACAACAACATTAACTTGATTTTCTATCAATGCTGTAATAGAAGACAGTTTGTCAATTTCATAATCTCCCTCCTCTAAATCATTATTCAAGATTAACTCGTTTTCCGTTATTCCACTGCCTAATTGTTCAGCGAGGTCTTTTATAGTTTTCATTCCGCCAATATTTTCACTTACTTGAACATATGGCTTATATCCTCTACAAGTTTTTGCTGTACGACAATACTTGGGTAATTTAGATATTCGCTCAAGAGTGTCTTTAAGGTCTTGACAATATTGTTGTAATTCCCAATATCCGACATTACCAAGTTTACCAGCAAATTCTTGAAAAATTCTTGTTAAGTTGTTACTCCTATCAAGAAGATTGGACAGAGTTGTTAATTTGGAATTATCAATACTCTCTATCTTTCCTGAGAAATAGGAATAGACTTCCGAATAATCAGATTGAAGAAAATCCGAATAATCTCTAAAATACTGATAAAGTTCAAATTTTGTTATATTTTGAAATTCGTTTGCTATATCTGCGAACATAATGCAATCCTCCTATAAATTACCATAACCCAACATAGATGTACAAAGTTTTGTTAATCCTCCTGCTATTGCATTTGATGCAACTTTACCTAAAAAACCGCCAGCCGTTTCTTTTGTATATATAGGCTTATGACCTACCGCCCTAAGTGAAACAGAATAAGCCCACATCATATTTTGTTCAGTACTTTGAGAAAAACTGAAGTTCATCACATTAACAACATATGATGTATTAAAAGCATAATTATTAAAAATTAAAGTGTGGGGTTTTCCTAATGAATCAAGATTACTTGATTCATTAAGTATTTTTTCCAACACCTTAGTCAATCCATATCCACTTTTAACACCAATAGACATATTAAGCATCTTGCCCGAATTAAGATTTGAAAAATCACTACGTTTCTTTGTGGGGTCTTTATAGTTTGATACTAAACGCCACTTACGTCCAAATGTTCCTGCAAGACTAATATCAATAGGCGCAAAGGTTGGATTTATGACCGTTACTATTCCACCATGCGTTTTGACTATATTCTGTATGGGTGAATGACTTTCCGATATTTGGTCAGGCATAATGACAAAGCTGATATACCCAACTTTAGTATGCACACTATCATATAGTTCAAGAGAACAAAGATAATATTCATATTCATCAGGAATAATCGTATGCACGGCAGATTTACCAACTGCGATTAACGCATTCATAAGTTGCGTTGTAGTCACATTCAGTGCCTTACTGCCGATATTTTCTATCTGTCCTAATAAACTCATGTTCTTCTACGTTTTGTTAAATTTATAATTGTTTCCATTAATCAGTATTGGATAACTTGGAAAGTGCTTCTTCAAGTTTTCCTTTAATCTCTGAAAATGTCGCTGCATTAACTGGTGTACCGCTTGGGCCAACATGAGTAAGTACGGTCATATTTAAGATGGCGTCTATTAACTGAGAAAGAAGGTCAATGAGAGTGTTGCCTAATACCATTTGTTCTTTTCCAGTACCGACATTGAATTTTGTTGTCAATATTTGAACATTTTCTTCATTGAAAATTGCTTCATTCTTAAAACGGTCTATAATGTGTAATTCTTCTTCATTGCCTACAATATGAAGTATATCCTCCTCACCGTTATTTATCGTTAATTCAAAATCATCCGTTAAATTTACTTTCATATGACGACCGTCGACATTCACGCGGTCTTTGGAAATGATATTTACAACGTCACCCGCATCAGTTCCACTACTCGCTTTAAGATTTATCACAGCAGGAATATTCTCATTGCCCTGAGCACTTATATTTATTGTACAATTAAGCGCATCTAAAAACATTTCAACAACACTTTGAGCCGTTTCTTGAACTATACGTTGTTGAGAACCCTGAACCATATTACTCTCGCCAGCCGTTTTAAGCGTACCGATAACAACGGCACGATTAGTGAAACTATCTCTTAGCCACACAACAGCAGAACCAAGTCCATCATCGTTATCAGGGAACTTAATCTTATTCAGAGCCTCCTCCGTTATCTTTACTCCATGCATATACGTTGAATCATAACCTCCCGATATAGAAACAGAATGATTACGATAACATCTTTGCACATATTCCGCTGTATTTACATCTTTTGGTATAACGATATATCCCACTCCTGAAATAGGAATACAATTGTTATTACCCCTATTTTTTTCTAAACTCATTTCTTTGAATTTTTAAATGTGTTGACGTTTTGTTTAACAACAGCACTGTCTGATGCTATATTTCCTAAGAACTGCAGTTTACGAAGGAAAAATAAAAATACATCAATATTGACTTTCCAAGATGAAATAACTTGAGACCATTTATCCATATCAAGCCTATCCTTTATTTTTTCATAATCTCCGAAATTTATCAGATTGAAATAACTTGCGTTAAAATTTTTGGAAATTTCTTCTCCATTTTCGTTCAATCCTTTAACATTATTATTTTTATCAAACATAAAACTTTCAATCATTCCATGAGACAATGTTAGTGTCGTTGTTCTACTTGTAGAATTTCCTGAAATAGTGTAGTTATGGCTTACACTTTCAATGTAAAAAATTTCAGCACTCTCCATAGAATTCCAATAAATCCGTATGAAAGTTCCTCGTTTAATTCTACGATTTCCAAGTATTTGGATGGTTCCATTCCTTACGAATGGAGCATAAGCGTTTGATTCAATGATATATTTCAAATCCTTAATAGAATGACGGACTTCTGAATCACCTTGTTCATTCTTCTTACCATTCTTTTTATCATCATATAAAGACGGATTGATGAAATTGCGATATTGACTCCTTATTTGCAAATCCCTACTACCCCAAATAGCAGCGTATTCGGGAAATAAAACAGCAGGTATTATGTATTGCAAATCTGATTGTGCACCCATTTCATATATAGGAAAGAATTGATACCAGCTGTAAATTCCTTGTGTATTGAATGAAAGATTGGAACTTATCATATCATCTTCATAGATAACATACGGACTATCTTTTTCCTCTAATGACCGCACTCCACTATCAGTTTTTGTAGTGATTTCAAAAGCATTCCACCATTGTTTTTGTTTAGCTTTCTTTTCGTTATATTTTATGCCTGTGATTTTTCGTTCGCTATAATTTTCAAACAATCCCTGAGCAATCATCGTCTTCAGCATACCTTCTTTATCAAAAGGAGGCTTGCGAACCAAGAAATAATATTGGTCACCAAACGTATCACCGCTAAATTCTACAAATGGTTTTTGACATACCTTATTGAAAAAAGTTTGAAGAGAACCCTGCTGAATACTCGTTGCAGCGTCCCTCAACCTAATATTAGCAACATTTGTATCCATAACAAGTTTTACGATTTGCCATATACCAGCTGCTAATCCCTCTTGATATTCTGTATCTACAACAATAGTTTCTTCTTCGGTAGCACTATCATCAATCTCGTCAGATACGTCTGCTTCCGCATCTTCTTCTACTTGCTTAGAAGATATAGTTACAAACTGCTCTTTTTCATCTTCAACCTTTTCATCTATCATAGAAATAGTCAGTATTTCTTGATTCATTTTATTTTGTTTAACTTTACCAGTTAATTCATCAGACAAGAAATAGATAGGATTTATAGCATCTTTGCCTCCGCTATAAGGCGAATGGCGAACTTCAAAATGTAAATGTGGCCCAGTTGAACCGCCTGCATTGGGGTCACCTTTCTTACCGCCTGAATATGCTATAAGTTTACCTTCTTGAACAGATGCTCCATTAGATATAGCCGTTTTATGAAGATGCATGAATAAATATTGATATCCACCACTCATTATTGATATATAAAGTCCTGCTCCATTCTTTTGAAAACGAATTTTTGCCGTACCTGAAACTGGAGAATATATTGGAGTACCCTGAGGTATTCCGATATCAATACCATTATGACGCCTTGGTTTTTTATACCAAGATATTTTGCGTACTTTACCAAATGGTGATGTAACTGTGAGTTTTGTTTTCTTCCCTATCCAACCTCTTTTCAATCTTTTTATTTTATAAACAGCCATAATATTTTATTTTTTATTTTTAGGTTTGAGAGTTGAGAATGTTGTACGTTTATCCCCCCAAGATGTAAATAAATTACTTGGGACTATTTGGATATTAGCTAAATGAGAAACGACAGTTTTCAATACAAAATCAATACTAAAATCGTTAGGTTCACAAGCAAATATGTTCAACATTCCGTTTATTTGTCTCATAGCATTTTTTGACTCTGCTCCATTGTATCTATAAACCGAACTTAAATCACCTCCCTTATTAACAGTTTCTGTGTTTTGGAATATGTTATTGCTTCCTGATGATACGCCAAGCGGAAAGAATATACTACTATCATCAGTAATGAGTTTCATTAAATCTCTGCCAGTAACATCTACAGATATTACACTATTAGCATTTCTTGAAACAGACACACTATCTACAAGAGCAATCATATCAAAAGCGTGACCTGCTAAGTTGTCATCCGTTAAATCTTTCATATCGTCAAACGATATGAATAGTAAATCATTAGGCTGTATCAACCATTCAAAATAGTCGAAAGAAAGATTTGTTGATTTTGAAACATCATTAACTTTATTATTTTCATCAATATACTTATAATTATCAGTTTGCTTCTTATCTATACCAGCTTCATTTATTCCGTTTTCATACATTACATGGGTTGTCATATTTCCATTTAACCCAATATATACTGGAATGTGCGGAAATGATATAGAAAAATTACCACCACTCTCATTTACAGTAGTATTCATACTTATAACGAATTTCGATAAATCAAAGAAATTCTGAGAATTGTCGTAAATATTATCAACACCGTTACTCGTATTCTTTTTATCGGCAAAATACATTGACTTGAACCAACCTATAACTCGGCAACCAGGAACCATAGTTTTTACATGCGTTCCTATTTTAGTTGTTGATTCATCAAGTATTTCTCGTATATTTTTATCTTCAAACGCAATAACACTAACTTCCGATTTCTGAAAGTTAGTGTTTTTTGCTATTAAAGAATAATCAACATATTGTTCCTCTATTTGCAAATAGCATGGACAAGGTAATGTTATATTCTTATCTATATCAAGTGGACTAAGTTCTGAAACTTTTTTATTCTTTTTTTTAGCTAAATTTTGTAATTGTGAACTCGGTAACTGGTCAAAAATAGTTTTACGGTTAAACTCAAAAAAATTATTAAGTGTAAAACTTTTTGTAAAACGTATCTTATAAAACTCACCGAATGACTTCAAGTCTTTCAGTGAGTTGTTATTACAAAATAATTTTAGAACTCTTTTCATTCGGATTTTATTTTATTGATAATTTTCTTACATCTGATAATCTCAGTGTCTGTAAAGCCGATTTCTTTCAAGCCATTATATCCCCAGGTTTCGTAAACCTTACGAATAAAGTTCTCAGAGTATTTCGGATGTTTTTCTAATGATTTAAGTATTTCTCTCCCCTTACCATTAGCAATATCGGAAAATGTTAAATACTTACTATTAGCTTCATAAAAAGCAGAAAGAGCATAGCCTCCTCCATACAAACATTCATTAGCAATCTTATTAGCCATTGTTTTAGTAACAAGAATTGTTGACGTTGACTTTTTGTTCACCTTTTGAGCATAAACATTAGTTGATGAAAGAACTAAAAATGCTGCGATTAAAATGATAAAATTTCTCATACTACAAATTTTTAAATGTTTGCATTGATAAACTTTGTTTTAATTATTCACCTTGCTTAATTCCCCTATTATATTGTTAAGTTGCTGTTTGAAAGTTGTAAGCATTGTCTGAGATACATCTTTCAAGTTAGCTAAATTTTCACTTATAGCAGCAACAGTTTGGTCTTGGTATTGTAACATCTGTTTACTTACTTCTTGCGTGTAGCCTTTAAGCCCATCTGCCGCTGCTGATTTATCTCCTCTCGTAATTCCAGGTAATCCTCTTCTCATTTGTTTTACCCACCCTTCCAGCTCAGTAGGATTTTGAATACCAGTATATTGAGACATTGCTAAATATCCTGAAGTTGTATCTACACCGCCATATATTTGAGTTAATCTGTCAAACATTGCCCTTTGTATTTTCATTCTAACTTTAGGGTCATCTGAATATTGAGCTTTTCTAATGGCTAATAAATTTCCTCTTGTTCCAGCAATAGAATTTTGTATTACATCATACAATATCGCCTTTGAATATCCTTCTTGTGGGCTTGTTATAGCATTGTCTATTTGTCCCATTGCCTGTATTCCACGACTATCAAGCGCATCGCCATATACGTTTTGAGCCGCAAGTAATTGTCTTTGAGCATATTCAGAACTTGGATGCATCATATATCTTTTTTGCATTTCCATTAGTTGAGTTTGGTAATTAACAAACTCATTAGTTCTTAAATGCTGACCTCCCGACATACCCCAAACACCTCTCCTATCAAGACTTGCTACAAGATTAGCCACATCCCGAGTTGCGTCATTGCTTCTTCTGTATCTATCATATGAACCAAGCTGAGATAGTGAGCCTTGATTCATATTATAAGCCTTTTCAAGAGCATCTTCCTCAAGTGCTGTTAATACAGCTCCATTAGCACCACCAGTATAATATCCACGACTTCTTGCTCTTTGAGCTGCTTGAATGGAAAAGTCTGAATTAGTGTATCCTAAATCGTGAGGTGTTAATCCACCCCAAGCGTATCCTTCTGTGTCATTAGCGTTAAATTGATTAAATAAAGCATCTCTTACATTAGCAACATTTCCGTTACCTCTCGTAACTAACGCTAATTGATTGTAAGCGTTCAGACGTTTTTCTTGGTCTACCCACATTGAGCCTAATTTTGCCTGATTTACTTCCTCACCGTAAATAAGATTGAAAGCATTATTACCAATCCAAGTACCAACGCCACCGCCAACACCTGCACCTGCTGCGGCTCCTGCTCCAGTTCCTATACCCCATGAACCCACTGCGGCTCCTATACCACCTATCAATCCACCAACACCCATTCCTATAGCACCACCAGCACCAGCATAATTTGCTCGAATACGTTCAAGATTACTTTGCATAGCACCGAAAGCATCACCGTTTGCAGCTTGATTAACAATGCCTATTTCTCTACCTTCATTTTGTAAATAAGTATTATAGGCTTGCATACCTGCGCCAGCAAGAGTTGTAAACGCACCCCATCCACCGCTAAATTTTTGCAATGGATTGCGCACGCTTGTTGCTCTTGCCATTCGTCTTTGTACAGCTGCCATTTCACGGCTTGCATCTTGTACTTCCTCTTCGGTTTCAGCATTATCCCTCTTCCAACGTGCTTCACCCATTTCCATTCTAAGCCTTGCCATGTAGGAATTTGGATTGCCTCGTTTCATTTCCTGAACAATCTCTCCTGCTATCTTAGCAAGTTCTTTATCTACGGCAGCACGTTCATTTTGAGCATTATCCTCTAAGTCAGTATATTGTAGAAGATACTTTTTATCAATCTTTGATAATCTACCTTCTAAAACTTTATCAAAATTAGCATTGATTTCATCCGCTGCTTCGGGACGTTTTTCAATTGCTTTTTCTCTTTTAGCATCAATGCTTGCAATAAGAGCATCTACCTCAGACTGTCTGTTTTGACTGATAGTCTGACGTAAATCATCATATTTCGCATCAATATTGCTGTTAGCTTTATCTTTATATTGACTTGTTACCTGGTTCATCAATTGATTGAAGTTTGATGAACCAGGAACCATAAGACAACCACGGCTCATGATTTCTCTACGAATATCTTGAGCCATGCGGTCATATGTAGGCATAGCAGGTGTACCTCCAACAGGTGTACCTGAAGTAGTAGTTGATGATGTAGGCATAGCAGGTTGTGTATTTCCTACATTTGACCCTCCACTTGTAGGCATAGCAGGTTGACCATTACTTCCAATTCTCGGCTGAAGTTGAGTTCCTGAACCACCGCTGTCAGAACCTCCACCTCCTACTCCTCTACCATTTATGTTAATCGTTACATCAGGCATTTCTTCTTGTTTCTACGTTTTATTTATCAAACTGAGATAAGTCAAGATTTTCAAAATCATCGTCTATCTCCTGTTTTGTCATTTTAATAACTCGCTTTTCAGAACCATCTTTTAATCCAAGCTCCTCATCCTCTCTATCAGAAACAGATTTATCATACTCCTCAATAGCCTTATTCAATAAAAATTCCTCTCGGTACTCAATATACATATCAATGAAATTCATTTCACGGTGCGCTTGAGAACCAAAAGGAATTTTATATTTTTTCCTCCACCAATAGTCGAAAGGAAAATCATGCCATTTAAATATGAATTTATCTATTTCTTCTTGCGCATTATTCTTCTTTTTCGTTTCCATCAGCGGCAATACCCTTTAATTCATTCATTGTACTCTCAAACCAAGGTCTAATTTCGGTCTGATAAACTTCAATGAGCGGTTTTGCCTTTTCAAGCGAAATATTTGCATAATTCGCTATATCGAAATACTTTCCAACTTCAGGTGTAACAACTTGAAAGAATACTATGGCATCAATGAGGTCTAAGGCATAATACTGACTACGTATGCCACTTGCAGCCATCTGTCCATACCGACCGTTGGTAAGGCTCTGTTTATAACTCTCCAAGTCAATTAATTGACCAACATTAGGAAATTTAGCAATAAAAGAGCGTTCACCAATTTTAAAATTCTTAGTTCTTTCCATTTTCTTTTTTCTTTACGGTTTAAAAAATATAAAATTAAGCGTACAACAAACATATTTATGCTCATCATACGCTTAATTAATAGTTGTTTTGTTTAATTATACAATATCATTGTATAAGATAGGTTCAAGATACTCAAAGTCTGTGTCACGACCGCTGATTTGCCCCTCCTGAAGGTCAAATCCTTCTCTCGTTACAAAGGCTCCAGTAACCTTAGCAAAGGTTTCATACTTAGTGTCTACAAGTCCAGTGTTAGCATTAATCTCACCATCTTTAACCTTTCTCAGAATGGAAATTTCCAAACCATCCTCTTGAAGAAGAAGTGCGTTAGCCCAAGCCTCCAAGCCTCCAGCATTACGGAATGTTCCTTTTGCGATTTTGTTTGCCAAAAGATTAAAGTTTATTGTGTAAGACGAACAAGACAATGTACCTTGCCATTCTAATGCTGGTAGCTCTGAAGCGTTCAATCTTCCTACTCCAGCGACACGACCTCTACGAATGTTCTCAGTAATGCGAACATTCTTCATTTTTCCAACCGTCACGCTATTTATTTGAATAATAGCAAGCGGTGCAGTCATTGCTTTTTTTTCCATATGTCGTATAAAGGTTTTTATTAAGCAGTTACGTTCAAATCTACAATATTTCCAGTGAAGAATAATTTGTTAATAGGAAGGTTTGGTGAAAAATCGTAAGTGACAAAATAATCACTATTCTTTTGAGCAACTTTCACATTCTTCCAATCTACAATAAGATTATCCTCATCTATCTTTGCGGTTAATGATGCGAGTTTCGTTTCTACGAAATTCTTAACCGTTTGAGCTGATGCTGTTGCAGTATTATTACCAGCAAAACGTGTCTGAGAGTCAACAATCAGTTCCTTATTCAATTGAGCTTTTATAAGTTCGATTGAAAGTTCCATACTTTGACCATCATTTGCAATGCTCTTTTTGTTATCTTGAAGAGTTGTTATACCTTGATTTATACACCAATATCCCGATACATTGCGAACATGCATAACTCCAGCCTGAAGTGCCTTTTCACGCTCTTTCTTCTTCAAATCATAAACAAATGATTGATACCCCACTCGCTTAAATGTGAGTGGGGTTTGAGGTGCAGCACCAGCATTTAATCCCACTACGGCAGCTGTAAGATAGATTGACGGCAATTGCTTAGTTCCGTTCCCATCCTTACGATTAACAATTGGAGCACCGTGAATTACAGCCACTTGACCGCTATTATAATATTTAGCAATCGCCTGAGATGTTTCTGACTCTCCAAACAAATCTGTATCCGATGAACCACCTGGTATCATTAGGAATTCAGTGAACTTAGCATCATTTTTTAAGAACGTAAATAAACGACCTGTAGTTGCAGCATCAATACCCTTACCAACGGTTGTATTTGTTGCTATAAAGAACGTTACATCAAGTTCAGAAATTGCTTCAAGTGCATCAGCATATTCCGTATCTTTCAACCAATCTGTTTTACCTCCAGTTGCTGCTAAAAGAGAAACGGCTGTAAGTTTTGTTTCACCTTGACCCGTCATATTCACAACGAAATTAGCAAGAGTGTACTTATCAGCACGTGCCCAATCGTAAAGTTCTTGAAGAGTTGTAAATTCTTCTGACTCTGTTAAAAGGTTTCCGCCTGCTTTGTCATAAGAATAACTACCATACGGCTCACCCGCACCATCAACCCCCATAAAGTTTCCCTTATAGATTTGACACTTAAACTTACTACTATCTTCAGTGCCTGCTACGACACGTGCTGCATAACCGACCTTTAATTGACCACTTTCAATTACTCCATTGCCAGCAATACCTTCATTTTTGCATTTCAATACTAATGAATTTCCTGAACCGAACTGAAGGGTGATGTTTGCGCAAGTCGTTGTAGCGGCACGACAATAGAAAAGTTTTGGAGCACCGCTTACACCATCCATTGGTGTAAAGATTTTTTCAGCAATATCTCCTACTAAACCACCACCCATAAAGCTCAAAAAGTCCTCGTAATTGTCAAACTCGTAGACAGATTTTAAGCCTTTGTTCAATTCTCCATGAATACCTGAACCGCCAGCAAACTCATAAGTTCCGTTCTTAGCTAATCCTGTATCAATAATCATAACATTTCCGAACTCTGAAACATTAACTACTGATGTTGGATTGTAAACGGATACAGCATAAGAGCCTGGCTCAATGTAATTCTTTCCATGAAAATTTACTACAGTTGCCATTTCTATAATATGTTAAAGTTAAAAATTTTTCAATCAAAATTATTATAATTGTTTTTGTAAAACGGATTTTACAAATCACATCTTTTACAAACATCTTTAATATTTTCTAAAAGATGACCATCAAAGACAATGCCCTTTATTATGTCCTTTCTGAGTAGCTGCGGAACTTTTAATTCATAATTAAAATTCAGGTTTATAACTTTATGAAAAGTTCCATTTGGCATTAACTCATCACGAAACATTACATCGTTTCCACTTATCTTGTTAAGACGCAATCCAACAACCTCTAAATGCGGAATTATCATAATTAGCATAGATTTCAAAATATGATAAACGGTCAAAACTTCGCTTTCATTATTTGAAGTTATCATTACTTGATAATTTGAATGAAAATTCTGAGTAAAGTATTGTTGAATTTCCTCTCCTATTACCTCATCGCCATACCCTTCATCTTGTCCAATAGCACTCTCAGCTGCTTCTTCCGAAGGTAATATTATGTGTAATGAAATAATCTTAGCAACCTCAAAATTATATCCAAAATTCACACTAAGATTCCCTTTGTCCAAAAATATCTTTTTAGCTTGACGAAAGAAATTCCAACGGTTCATCTTCAATTCCTTTCCATCTACATTCTCTCCAAGCATACGATAAAGCACCGTATCGTGCTCATCCATTTTCTCTGTTAAGTCCTTACGGATAAACTTTATTATGCTCTCTAAGGCATTGTAAATAATAACCTCAGGCAAAACTATTCCTTCCATATGCTTTCTCTTTTTATGAGTTCATTTTATCTAAAAATTCTACACATTGATTTTCTACTATTGCATCAACATCCGTTTGTTGAATTGCTTTCTCCGCTAAATTATGGGCAATTATTCCTCTGTGAATCCAAGATGAATAATCACTCTTTTCTCCTGCTCGCCTAAAACTAACATAAATATTTTGAACCACCTTATTGTAAGCAGCCGACTTCTTCATCAGTCCTTCATATATTGATGACTTATGAACATACTCCGCATAAAGCACATTACCAGCATCGTCTTTTATTGCAGCACGACTTATCGGTACATCGTAAGGCGAAGGAATTTCTGAACGTGTAAGTCCTTGTCCACTTGCTCGGTGTATCATTAAATCATAAATTTCTTGAGGCATTTCATTAGCAAAACCTGCTTGACCTACGATACCTGGCGTACCTTGACGGAATGGAATTGTAAGATACCAATCACCACCAGGACTAATCATCTTGCCTTTTGCATTGTAAACTGGAACCGAATATCGAACATACTTAGATTTTTTGAAGCCTTCTTTAAGGTCAAAAGCATCAGCACCACTTTCAACCATAACCGGCAATATTCCAGTTAATACGATTTGCTTTGCAAAACGACCTTTATCAACAACGTGAAGATTTTGTATATATTCAGGTAGCGTTGAATGTAATTCTTTCTTTGCTAATGATTGCCAACGGGCATATATTGCCGCTGTTACCGCTTTAACACAAAGCTCAGTCATTTCGTCAATCGTTTTCGGTTGAAGTCCAAGCTGTGCTTGTAATCCGCTTAAATCTATATCAACTGGATTTGCCATACACTACTCCTTTGTTACCGAATTATCAAACAATTCACGACCATATTGTTGAGCGTCAAATATGAAATGTGCCTTCCTTGCTTCGCAAGAAATAGGCATATCCGTAAGAACATCGTCAGAAAATTTACAACCCTTTTCCCGAACTCTCATTAATTCTCTGTTCGTATCTATGACGTGATATACTGGATAATAGGAATAGCGTATTGAAATTGAAATATCGGGTTGCTTTTGATTAACATCTGTTACTTCCACTTCATCTAATATACTCTCGTCAAAAACAATCTTGTTGCCATCAATCCTGTACTTATCATCGGTTAGCGGAATAAGTTTCACAGTATCACCAGCATAAAGATATATATTAGAAACTTGCAGCGGTTCATAAATAGGATATGCTACTAATTCATCTTCATACTTAATTGGACGTAAAATCTCAGAATACCATGCTAACAAGTCATCTAAGATGATTTTATCCATAAACCCCACCCTATCTATGGCACGTGCAGTAATACGTGCCGTACCACGATTTATTTCACCTATGTCGGAATTTCTACGGATATTTGCCATACTCTGAGCAACGATTCTCGTTTCTCTTTTATCTACAAATATCCAACCTCTACCCATGCAATTTTTACAAGTTGTTAAGGCTTGCCCATTACTTCTATCTACGCACGGACAACGAAGGGCGTGCTCAATGAAGGCATGATAACCATTGTTCCATATCAAACTGTTAAATTTATTAACATCCCAATATGGTTTTGGTAAATCTAACGATGCTCCAGTTTGAGCTGTTACTGGGTGGGCTGTTAAAATGCTTTTCTTCTCTGCCATAATTATACAACTTCAAAAGTCAAACCTTTGTAAATGTATTTAGCATTTTCCATTATATTATTTATATCATCAATATACATCTGTATTCTATCAGAGAACATTCCATATTTCCCCCCTCTTGTCAAAGGAATGTTTTGAGAAACACCATCAAGAGAAACTGAAAGTGAACTCATTGCAACTCCATAAAGATACGAACCTATAATGCAAAGAACATTAATTGCCGCTATCTTATTTATCAAATCGAACAAATCTTCAGGAACATCCTTTGTATTCCATCCTGTGATATATTTTAATCTCCAATAATTAGGAACATAACTATTACCGCTGTAATAAAGGTGGGGCAAAACTCCATTAAATATTATGGAATTTTGAGTCATTTCAGCACCCCTTGTAGTCCCTGAGTTTGGAACTACGTGTAAGTTTCTCCACATAGCAACGCTTTCGGTGTATTTTATGCTTAACCATTCACGTGGATACGAAATTTGTTTCACGGAATTTATAAATCCCTTCAAATCATCTAAGTATGCAATGGGATACGTTGATTTAACATATCCCCAAGTATTCCACTCTTGACGAACAAAATCTTTACTTTCTTCAATGACTTGACGATTTAATTTGATACTGAATAGTGTTTCTATTCTTTGTTGCGCAGCCGATATTTGTTTCTTAATCGCTTGCGCAGACAACTTACGTCCATCTGTAGTACAGGTAGGAATACCGAATAAGTAATTTTCCATCAACTCTGAAGCGTTGATGATTGAACCCTCATTCTTATTATAAGATATTTTTAATCTCAAACTCGGCATACGGCTTCTATTATTAAAAATGCCTGCCTAAAATACGACACACTTTAGGCAGGCATTCAGAATTTACAAAATCTTTATCAATTACGAATTCACTCCTCGCCATCGGCATTGAGTTTACTCTCATTGTATTTCTTAATAAGATACGCTGCCATTAACTTAACAGCATTCTTAGTGTTATTTGCAAATTTCTTCCACTCATTCTCAGGATAACCAGCTTCAGTTGCTGTTTCAATCATTTCCTCAAGACTAAGTTTCTTGATACCTGCGATTATCTTCGTATCTTCATCATCTTCTACCGTTGAGGTAGTGTCATTTGGTTTAGGTGCTTTATCTGCATACTCCCAATCATGTGTTCCGTTTACAAGTGCTTCTGCACAAGCATCTGAAACTTCTACAACGCCATCGGCATTAATATCAATAGTTCCATCGTAAGGAACTGTAAGTTTCATTGAATGAACGGACTTATTTATTGAACGAATTTTTGCCATATTTTTATTTACGATTTTATAGAAACAAATAAGGGGTGGGTGCTAAACCCACCCCTCTTTATTGCTACATACTTAACTTAGTCACTTCTTATAAGAACCAATGTTAATGATGCGCACCATCTTCTTAGGTGCGTACAAGAATGGAGTACCATACATAAGTATCATGAAGCGGTAAGCAGGGCTCAACATAGCCAAATCCATCTTCATCAGCGGTGCAAGCTGAGCAAACTCTACAACTTCATTATCAAACTGAAGAACTATAGCCTGGTCACAGTTAGGAATAAATCGGTTAAGGTCACGTATACTACCTGCTGCGGCTCCATCTAAACCACGAGTAACATCATCAACCGAAACGTCAAACAACGGATAGAAAGTAGTTGCATCACCAGCCAGTGTACGATAGATACGATATGCACTTGCCTTATGAGTACCGCCACCATCTGTAATCTCAATATCTACAGCTGAACCTGCAGTAATTGCTACAGCTGTAGAAACAACCGCAAGTTTTGATTCACCGTAACGATTGAATGCGCTTACTGCGTAAGTTACATTACCAGCATCTTTTGAAGTAAACAACTTGTTGTTAGCGGTTGCTGCCTCTACAATCTCTGTAGTTACAGTGGGTGCGTTTGGAGCCTTGTCTGACGTTGCCTCGCTCGCTTTTGTCTTAGCAGGCTTTTTCTTGAAGAATACATCCTGATTCAAACCGATAGAACCGAACTGTGACTCAAACTGTTGAACGCGCTGACCCATGATACCATTCTGCAATGCCTGAGTATTAGGCATGATGAACTTATTACCATAGAACTGCTTTACAAAGCCTGAAAGAACAGACGGTGCGGTGTAAAGCTGGGTAGCTAAACCGTAATTCTCAACAATTGAATTTGCGGCACTCTCAATAGCATCTTCCGAAAGCCATTCGCCACGCATATCAATAACGTGCTCACTATTGAAGTATTCGTTGCGATTTGCCCAAGAGTCAGATTGCTCGTGCTGTGCAAGAAAACCGTTGAACTCAAGTCCAACCAACTTCTCATTACCAAAGAACAGAGCCTGGTCAAGTTTACGCAAAATCCACATGGTACCATCCTTAATGGTCTTTTGCATGATATTACTGATTACTGAGTTGACCAAAGTCATCTGATGAGTTACTGACTTAGTGACACCAAGATACTTGACCAACTGAGCACGTCTTACATATACGCTGTCTTCCTCTTCAGGTAATTCACCTTCAGCATTAAAGCCACCACGGTCTTGACCGTAACTAACCTGTTGGTTATATTCCTCAACGGTATTGTAAGCAGGTTTCTTTGGAAGGTCTTTCCAAAACTTGATGTCGCTCTTACGGAAAGTGAGGTGCTTAAGAGTTTTTTCCAAACTCTCTACTTTTAAAGGTGAACCACTGGCATCGTACATGTTAGTGGTTTCACGACCAGTGATATCACCCGCAGAAAGAGCCTTGTTCAACTGGTCAACGCTTTCACGAGAAACACTACCAAAGCCATTACCTGTGGTAGTATAATCGCTAAGATTAATTGATAATCTATCCATGTTTCGTATAGTTTTAATAAAAAATTTACTTATTTAACAATTTCTACTCCAAATTCCGATTTCATTCGGTTAATAATGGGCTGGTCAATCATACCAGTTGCTTCATATGCAATACATGCTTTTGAAAACTCATCATCGTAACCCTTAGAGAATGTAGCTTGGTCAAGCAAATCACTTACCGCTGCTTTATTCCTGATACTTACTTGCTGATAACGGCTGTTACCACCCTTTTCTAAATCATTTTCTTGAGCTTTGCCAAATGTACGTTCAACTGGATTTGAGTGACGCAATGACTTTGGTGCTGGTATAGCTGAACCGAATGCTTCAAGACGCTGAGAAAGACTGTTGATTTCATCTTGCTGCGATTTAATGATGTCTGCCTGTTCGTCAATCTTATCATTTGCGAGGTCAAGACTTTCTATCGCCTTCTCAAGATTTTGATTTGAAGCCTTAACCATTACACCAAGAGCCTTAATGTACTTAGCTGTATGAAGGTGTGAAGCAGCAAGTGCCTTTTCAATTCGATTAAAACGATTTGTAATCATAGCCTTTTCAGCTTCATCTTCATCTTCATCCTCTTCAGTTTCCTCCTCTTCGTCTTCGGTTTCCTCCTCTTCGCCTTCATCGGCATCATCAGTAGCAACCTTTTTCTTCGCCTTCTTTACATCCTCGTCATCATCCTCTTCATCATCAAGAGTTTCATCGGCATCTTCTCCTTTGGAAATGCTCTCAGGTGATAATCCCAATGCATCATAAGCCTTGGTAATATCTTCCTCGGTGACCATGTTTCTTTTTGCCATATTAGATATTGTTTTGATTAAATTAAAAATCTTTGTTGCTTTCTCAATACTTATACCTGGAACGTCATTGAACAAACGCTCCATTACTTCTGCTTTACCAAAGGTAGTCACTTTAATCTTTGGGTCAACTTCCTCTTTTATAAGTGGTCTTGCATTATTTGTATCCAAAGATTTTTCTTTCATATTAACACCTTCGTAATATTTTTCTTCCTCTTTGGAAAGTTTTTTCTTGTCAATCTTTTTTTCCTCGGTTTCTTCCTCTAAATCATCATCAATTTCACCCTTAATGATATTTGCAAATGTTTTAGGATTTTTAGGTTGATGAGTGATTGCAACCCCAGTTATGACAGCTTTTGTAATCTTTTTATAATCAGGGCTTGTCTTATCATCAGATTTACGACTAACAACACGACCTTCGATTGAATATCCAAGTCTGCGAGTATTACTATCGGTATCAAGAGTTTTTGCTAAATCCCAAATATCTCTCGCCACCTGAGAACTGGGATAGAGTTTCGTTTCGATGTAAAGTCCTTCTTTGCGTATTTCTGCTTTTGTAGGTTCACCAACAATTGTACCAGGACACGTCTTTGCCTGATGATGCCAGTTTACCATTCCGCTTTTCAAAAGCGGTTGTATATCAAACCCCTTTGGGTCAAGAAATTCTCCATCGCTATCTTCATCTGCTGTTGAAGCTATACCGCCAAGCAGCATTAACTCCTCACCAGTATTCTCATCAATAGCCTTCGATATTTCAACTGGACACCAAAAATTAAAATTATTAATATCTTTTGTCATATTTATTTTTTATTATCTATAAAAAATAGGTTTGAAAGATTTTTGACATCCTTCAAACCTATTATAACTGGTTTGTATAAATTTCTATTCTGTCATTGTACGTTTTATCCACCCAAAGAAATACTTTTTATTTTTCGGATTTTTGTCGCAAATTTTTATGTAATACTTAATTTTTTCTATTCTACGGCTGTTCATATAGTTTTGATAGTAAACGCTATCCCGATAGAATTTCATGCTGTCCTGCGATTGCTTTAATGCTCCTGCGAGGCTATCTAACTCATTCACTCTATCTATTAAAACAGTATCTATTTTTTCAACCTCTATAAACACCGTATCAGGTTTCACAACATTTCCTGCTTTTACGCCACCTTTAGATGAACAGTTAAATCCTGCAATCATTATAATAATAGCCAAACAAAGAAATAAACCCGAAAGAAAATTGTTTAACTTTTTCATACTACAGAATTTAATTTATCAAGCAACTTTTGCGACATCTTACAAGTTTCTTTCAAGCCATACTGACGTTCTGATAGCTTGATTGAAGTTCCTACCCCCATGTTAACCGCTGTATCATATAAATCATTAGCAACCTTTTGGTTTCTGATTTTATCGCCCCAAATTACATTCCAATAATTTTTACGATAGCAGCTTTTCACCAATTCTTGAAGTTTTTTATCTGCTTCAAGATTTTTCGGGAAATTAGATTTTTTCTTATAGGCATCTACAATCTTCCAACCTTCCCAATTCTTCTCATAAACTCTGCTGATACCTCTGTAAGTTTCCTTACCACTATCATTATCATCATTTACCCAACCACCCTCAAATTTTAAGGTGCGTTGGTATGCTTCATCAAAATTTGCCATTAATCTATATTTAAGTATTCAAGTGACATACAATTCGCATTTAAGAAACGAACCAGTTCAGTTGCTTTCTTAGAATTATCCATTTTTTGGAATTCATCAAAAATTCCATTAAATCTTAAATATTCCTTGAAGCCGTCTTCAATTCTTTTAATCTTCAAACCCTTATTGATTATATCTTGTACCCAAACAGGAACCTCATCCAGCATCTTACTGGTTGAAACGTATTTGTAATATTCATCGCCAAGTGCAACGCTGAGCAATGGGAAATGACCCTTGAACGGTATTAACACACTCGGTTTATCAAGACTGATTACGCCAAGAACTTCATTGGCTACATCAAAAACTCTTACTTTCTTTACCATAATCTTTAATCAATTGAAGTTACAATCTTACTTCTGTTAAGAATAATCGTAAAACCATGACCACTGCCATTACCATCAGGCTGATAAATTCCGTCATATCCCTTCAGAGCAGCATACAATCCGAGAACAGATTTACTACTGTTACCGCTATTTTGATAGGTGCAATGTTTTGCTATATTGTAGATACGTGAATAAATATCCGTACCCTTAATGGCTCCCGTACCTCCAGCTAATGCTCTTGCGGTTTCATCATTATATTCTTTCTCTTTGTTGTAATAATCATTCTTGAATTTAGTAACCTTGTCCTTTAGTTCCTTAGACTTCTTACCACTACTTAATTCCCTTTGTAAAGCATCATTTGCAGGCTTTACACAATTAGTATCGAAGAATGTGGTAAATCGCTCAGCCTGGAAGTGATAAGGTGCTGTAAACTGATTTTTCTGCTTTACAGCATTATTGTTCCAAGAATACTTACTCATGTACAAATCATTACCACCTATTTCAATATGAATTTGTTCATCTTCTTTTCCTTCGTTAAGAACTTCAGCAGTACCACCGCATTTCTCAACAACTGGTTTAATCTTGCCTTTGACAACTTCATCAAACATAGGATAGTTGCGCTTACCTTGAGCATTTCTTGAATTCCAGTTTACGTTTTGAAGAAAATCTGTCAAATCTGCAACGGCTGTTTCGTCATAACCTATCTGAGAGAAAACTTGTTGCTTAACAATATCCGCTACATTCAAAAGGTCAAGTTCAGCCTTCTTCCAATCGTCTTTAATCTCATCAAGTTCCTTTTTGATTTTTTTTGCTTTCGGTGAATTTGTTGCGACTGCACCGATAGCCTTAATCTCATCCAATAGGTCTTCAGAATTAACAACCTTAGCATCAGGATGCCAAAACATCTTAACCGCTGCACCGCCTGAAGAGTAGCTCAAAGCAGATTCCCTTGAACGACTATATGACTCAGCATTCTTCCAGTTTTTCTCATCGCTCTTCAAGTCAACAAATGCTCCCGAATGTTTATCATTTTTCGTCATCTTTGAATGGTCATCCGAATGAGCGTAAATTCCCTGCCCCCAAATTCCATATATACCAAAGTGACAACAGTCGTTAAACTTAAAGTCATCAACACCTTTTTGTCCAATCCTAAAGCCACGAAACATCATTGGCCATTTAGTTGACTTCCTAAGCTTCCAAAACTCATCCTCACTAACAACTTGTGGTCTTGCGTCAAAACCTCTTTGATGACATATATTTGCCAATAATGCCCAACCATGTTTATCTTGAGCAGTGAGAAGATACTTATCATCAGGTTTACAACCTACTTGATTAGCCGTATTGTCAATAAGAGTTTGTATTGTCTTATCATCCAACTCTCCGTACATTTCGTCATCAGGCTTCAATGTACGTGGCATAATCTTCCCTAACTTAGCAGCAGCAATGGCTGCTTTACTATTCTTCCGAGTTGTAAGTTCATCAGATACTCGCTTCAAATCATCGAAACGGGCAGCCATTGTAGCAGCCAACACATCTTCACCACTCTCCTTTAAGAAATTAACAACGTCATCTTTCTTCTTCAGTATCTCAGTGATTTGTTGAAGTTGTGCGTCTTCATCAAGCAGATTTGAAATACCTGGATTGTATCTTGCCATACTCTTCCAAGTATCATAAACATTACCATCGAAAGTCTTTTGTTTACCTTTCGCACGATAATTTAAACAACCACCATTATCCACACGATAAACCGAACCATTAGCGTTTTTGATTAAGCAATTATCGTTTTGATATACATCCCAGTTGGCAAGTAAACAGTCTGCAATAAAACCTTCTGACATTTTGGCGAAGTCAGAAGAATTTGGAACATGAGTGCCTGGGATGAAACGACTCAAAAGAACCGCCTCACCATTATCATCGTATAATTCATAATCAGGGGTCTTTAACCCCATTACGCCATACAACTGATTACTTAGGTACTCTGCTTTGACGTGGTCTGAATTTGTATTAGAACCTCGCTTTAGGACATATTGATTACCATCAGCATCTTCCACCAGTTGAGCACCAGTTGAGCCGCCAAGAGTTTTAACTACTTTCAAAGCACTCAAGTCATTCGGGAAAAGTTCATTAATATACTTCTGCTTTCCTTGAATACTCTTATCAGTTAGTTTACCACCACGTCCAATCTCGGCTTGCGTTTTAGCACCTTTTCTTACAACGTGCCAATCGTACTCCGTCTTTGAACCCTTCTTTGTCGCTGAATATACATAAAGAACACCATCAACAACTTTCGTTTGACCTGGCACTATACCCTTGCAAATTTCAGGGTCTTGTTCAACTCCGTTTATTGAATCAATACAAGATTTAGCAACCAAAATCTCATAATCTAAATCGTCAACAATGTTCTCTCGTATCTTGTAATTATTGCACGCTTTTATTAACGTGTCAATAGAACAATTGCCCTGAGAATACCCATAGGCAATTGTTTCTAATGCTTTTCGTATCTTCTTCATTTTTCGGAAAAGATAAATTTAACCAAGTAACAAATCCTCTGCCTCCGAAAGACTCATTCCGAAATCAATGTCTTGAGCTTTCTTTGTAGTCTTTGTCTCCTCATCATCATCGCTGTCATCTGAGTCTTCACCGTTGCCATCATCACCAAATAAGAAAGCATCAATCGCACGTTTACCATAAAGTGCATCGTACTTCTTTTTGTCTTTCTTCTTTAATTCCTTCTTATTCTTGAGCAACTTTTCTTTTGCCTCAACTCTTGCATCTTGAGAAAACTCATCATCTTCAGCCTTTTCGATTTCATTATCTTCAGCTTTAATGAGTTTGAGTGCTTGTGCTTGCCAAGATACACTCGTACCCACCTGAACAGAACCGTTAATCATTCTTGCATTTGCCTTACCACCCTTAGCAATAATTGGGCCAGCCAGTGACATAACCTGAATAAATGTACGTGGAGTGAACTTACCAGGGTCAGCATCATTCATATTCTCTTCAAGCCAATCCCTTACAATTTGACGAACTTCTGCCTGCTTCTTCTTATCAGGAAATTGACGCTCAAAAGCCTTTTGATAACTGCCAAGTTTCATGCTCTTGTAACGTTTATTGATTAATTCCATATTTTCTGCTCTTGTGAACTGCATATCGTTTACCATACCACGGCTCATGATTGCCTTTGCATCCTCATTAGCAGCACTTATTGAAGCAACATCCTTATTAGTCATTACAAGTAATGCACCCTTAAATACTTCCGTTTCTCCCGTATCAGGGTTGATGAAAATTCTGTTTTTAGGATTATTGTCTGTAATTTTCTTCATCAAAGCCTTCATCGCTCCAGCTTTTGAAGTGATAATTTTGTCTGCATCATCGAATACAAGAATACGTGGATGTTCTTCTCCATTATCATCAACGTAAGTTCCATTATACTTAGCCAACATACTTCTAAAATCCTTCTCATCGTCAGGGTCAGAACACATCACATATCCCCAATCATCGTTATCAACATCATCATCGCTTTCCAACTCCTTTAGATTATTTTCTTCTGCAACGGTTTGCCATCCAAACGTCTTACCAGCACCAGCTCCACCAGCCGATATAAACAATGGTGTTGTATCGTATTTAATCAAGTTATCATATTGTTCATTTAACTGACCAATTTTATTATCAGGATTAAGATAACCTGGAGTTGTGGGTTCATACATCGTTTTCAAAGCATCATACTGCTGACGGTCTTTTATAGTTTTAAAGCCGTTGAACTGCTTTTGAACTCGTGGGTCATCTTTATTAAGCCAACCATCATCACCTTCAGGAAATTGTTCCATGAACTTCTCATCATCCAATCCCTTCAAATCAACCTCAATAGATACTGCTTCATCTTCATTATAACCTGACGTCATTGATTCAGCATAATCGTGTTTACGTTTTGCACTATCCCATTGCTTTTGCAAAGTTCCGCTTACATCAATGTCATCCTCCTTCAAACCTCTTGCCGCAGCCTCCTCATATGCAATTTGACGATTTTGCCAAGTTGCTTTAGGATTGTTAAGTTGCTTCAATAGGTCTGCATCGCTCTTACCCGCATATAATTTACGCTGAGCTGATGCACTGATAATCTTGCGCTGTTTTACTCCGTTCTTGCCAGGTGCGAATATAGTCCACGTGTCAGGAACCTCAATATCAACCTCAGGCTTCTTAGTCTTATAGTCAATCTTCGGTTTAGGCTTTGCTACGTGACCGCCAGGCAGGTCTGAACTATCAACCGCTGTTTTATCATAATCATCGCGTTTCTTCAAAACATTAAATGCAATAAGACGAACACCTTGGTCAATCTTTTTATTATTTACAACAGCGGCAAGTGCGGAAGTTTTCGCTGAATTTGCAAAATCAGCAATTTCAGCGGGGTTCATATCTTCAAAACCTTTCTGTTGCTTAGGCTGTTGTGTCTGTGATTGAGGTTGTGGTTTGTTGCCAGTAGGTTGTTTTGGCTGAGGTTGCTGAGTTGGTTGAGATTGGCTACCTCCGCCGCCACCATTATTACCGTCCTGCCCCTTACTTTGCTGATATGCTACAACTGCTTTATGCTTAGGTGGACGCCAATCAAACTTTCCAGGCTTATACTCTACCCAAACTTCACCTTTCGCATTGATATCTCCAACCTGATGCGCCTTTTCGATAATGTTACTATTTCTCATATTATTTTCGATAAATATATTTAAAAACATAATTCAAAGAAATAATACTTGTTTCTTTGTTATTCTTCCCATTCTATTGGTAATTCAATACCATAGAAATTCTCCATAATGTCGCTCGTTACACGTTTCACAGTATCCGAATCAGTTCCGCATTCCAATTCTTTTCTGACTCTCTTTTTTCCACCTTTACAAAGTCTAATTATCTCTTCAGCATTTTTTTTAGAATTAAATAATTCACGAACTAACTCAAAATTATGTAGTGTATCTTTTAAAAACTTCTTGGGCGACATCGTTGCCGCTTTCTGTAACGCTAATCCAAATTCCTTCGGTGTAGCATTCCACGGAATTATAATAGCACGAATATTCTCATACAATGGGTCATAGATTTCGTTTTCCATGCTCTCTTTACTTAACCCACGATAATCCCTAAGAATTGGATAAGCACCCTTTAGCATTGCTTCTATTATGAAGCCATTTATATGTGTACGACAATATTTTGAATAATGGTCTGACCAAGAAGGGTCAACTGCAAATTTGGTATTCAAAAGCATATCTTGAACATCACTTCCCGCCATTTGCCCCATATACTCCATACCAAACTTCACAGCTCTATTCCATAAGGATATTTTACCATCAAGTTTCTTCGGTAAATCAGGGTCACGCTTCAACGTACACATATATTGCTGTTTAGTCTTTGTGGGACTGGTCATGTAATTCATTTCAATTCCAGTACCTGCAATCTTAACATCGAAGGCTTCATCAACTCCTTTATTTAGATAAGGAATTGCGGCAATAAGTTCTTCCATATGTTTCATAGACTTAAACATATGTGCAGCGAAAAAGTCTTGCGTTCTACGTTGCATTGCTTTTATCGGCATTCTTGCATCGTCATCAATATATCTCGGATTTAACAAAAGACTTCTCGGAATACCTATATTAGCGCAACACTGATATGCCGCTAAATGCGCACAAGCCATGAACAGCAACTTATCTTTAAGTGCCGACACATTACTTGCACGCATATCAAAATAAGCGTCATGTACCAAGAAAACCTGTTTTATCTTATCAGGCAAATCATAAAATTTCCACCAAAAATCAAATTTAACCCCCTTTTTATCCCAAGCTGAACTTTTCGTTGGCATAAAGTTCCACAGTATAATATCCGCATCAGATACAAGCCTTTTCCAACGTTCTACGGCATCCGCTTCATAAACCCCTATACGGTTGCTGGGAGGTAAGAAATAGCCGTAATACGTGTTGTACCAATAGCCTACGGTTTCATCTTTTTCATAACCGCCAGCCTGACTATGAAACTTAATCTTGCGCTGATGCTCTCCACTTTCAAACTCAGCAACCTTTTTTTCATAAGCATTTTGAGTTGTACTCGCTGGAGTCATTTGCACAACATCCACTTCGTGACCTAATTCATGAAAGGCTCTTAACATATCTTTCATATAGTTCACGATACCTCCCCACTTTGCTATATCGAATGACGCTATAATTATTTTCATGAGAATGGCAATTTTTGTTCTTTGTTAATGTATATTTCTTCCGCTAATCTTTTTTTTATATAACCCTGTTCAAACCAAAGTAGTGAAGATTGACTTTTATAGAACTTCTTAGCCAACTCCCATTTCACATCATCAAATTCATATACTGGAGTTGAGCTCAACAATTTGTATTTCTCTTGCTGCTTCTCAACCTGAATTCTGCTACGTTTCTTATACGAATGAGGAAATTCACGGTAATACCACATAAGAGAAATTTTTTGTTCAAGTAAATCTCTTACAAAAAGATGAAATGGGTGACCAACTCCCCAAGGTGCAACAACCGTTACTTCGCACTTCTTGTTACGTTTGAAAAATGCTTCAAGAAAATCTTGCAACTGAAGTTCTATGTCTATTAGCACATCACCGCCAAAGAACTCTTTAAGATACCGATATGAATCATCAACCGTCACCTCTTTGAATTGTTTATGATAGCCGTAATACGACTGGTCATCAAAATCTACTTCAAGATGATGAAATGGAATATTTAAAAAATCATACAACTTCACATCCTCAGAAATTCGCTTTGGATTATTTTCAATGGTCAGTACTTCTTTTTCGTACTGACCATCAAATAATAAGTGTGAACAACTGAAAAGTATATCATCGCTATGAGGTTGTATGAGTAACAACTTCTTATTTTTCATACTTCCTCTTTACAATTGTTGCTAATGGTTTGTTCTCTTTCGTTACACTCTGAGCAAGTTTTTTTACCTCTGATGTTATTTTCGGTAAAGTTTCTTTTCCCGAACTATCAGGCAAGAACCCAACTCGCATACTTACATTCGTACAACCCTTACAGGGTCTAAAATCACGACTGTAATTGTATAGCATTATTCTTGCCGCCTTGTATCGGTCATCATTCCAAAGGTCAACAATATCTCTATCAAAAATATTTCCAATAGGGTATTCACCTCTAAAATCGTCACAACAAAGATTTACCCAACCGTCATAACGGAATGCCATTTCTCGGAAAGGCATAGTACAACGCTTATTATTGTAACTATCATCCAACGGTGCTGCGGCTCCCGCATGATTAGCAAGTTTTCTTGTTATCTTATTCGTTTTATCATCTTTAATTGGAGGTAAAAGACAAATTCTTCGCTTATGATTGTTCGGATATAACGGTACTCCCTTTTCGTAAATTACTACATTTGTTTTATCTTTAAGTTTATGTATGAACTGCCAATCTCCATTCTTCATGTAGCAATCTACGTTGATATTGTCAATTCCTGATTCAAATAGTTTCTCAACATATTCATCAGGATTGCCACTTTTAACAACTCCGTATCCATTTGTATAGATATGAAAAATGTTGTAAGGTAAATACTTTCTGAAAGTTGCTATAATTTCAAAAAGTTTAGGATTAAGAGTTGGTTCACCGTGCTGAGCAAAAACTAACTTAGCATTCCAACCCGCATTGGCTATCTCACTTGCAATTCTTTCAGCGGTTTCAATACTCATATACTTCCAAGGTTTCGTTCCCTTTTCACGTATTCCTCGTAAACCGCAAAAACTACAACCAAGGTTACAACCCTCCGTTGGCTCTATTAACACTGTAAACGGTGCTTGTTGTACAATTTCTTTTAACATTTTAAATTCCTTATTTTAAGTTCTTTTTATTATATAAACCTTGTGGAAAGTGTGGTTACTTAGTAACCTTTATATTTAACTTCAAACCTTGAAGTTTCTTATTCTTAGGCTTGTATTTCTTAATCTTAGAGAATGAAAGTGTTTCTGCATCCCACTCCGTATTCGGGTCATGAAATCTCAAAAGACACCGACAGTATGGATGTATTGGACCAACTGTAGGTAGCCAATCTTCTGTCTTTCTGCCTATATTATTACCATTCTCAATTACATCTTTCAACTTGAAAATCTTAGGTTGACTATTCTCGTCATCAGGGTCTGTAAGATATAATTCACGGCAATGCTTACAAGCACCCTGCATTACTTCAAAATATACTTCAGCATCTGTTCCGTGTTCTTTCAAAATACTTTGAGCACGTCCAGTATTATACGCTTCGTGAAGAAGATAATAAGCAATTCTCAACCAATCTCGTTCCCAATCGTCAGTAGCATGTCCAAGTTCACTTGCAAGTTTCGTCGCACTCTGACGATACTTAACGGCTGTAATTGCTTTCTTCTTCACTATCTCTTGTAACTTATGCTGTTGCTGTTGATTTGCTCGTATGATTACGTTGCTCGTTCCCGCAGCTATCCTATTACCCAGGCTGTTTAAGTCTGTGTAGGCACGCATTTTTAGCTGTTGTAGGGCAAATTTTTCTGTTTCTGTCAGTGGAATAAAATTACTTGACTTTAAGAACTTCTGAAACTCTTTGTAATTTAAGTTTTTTGAACGCTCATCGCCAAGTGCATCTGACAATATACCGAATATGTATGCGTGCTCTAAGATGCCTTGAGAATTTGTAAATTTTGTTAAGTCTATTCCTGATGCCGTTAGGAGGTCTTTATCCGACTGAGAAAGAAAATCTAAACCTAACTGCTCAGCAATGAACACCAACTTATTCTTTTTCAATATGCCTATTATATCATTTATCTGAGCAAGTGTGAATATCATATCAAGCCTCCTCTCTTTTTATAGATAATGTCAAGCAATTGGCCATCACGAACCGTATCATGTTCCGCTTTTCCACTCCATATATCTTCAGGAATATCCTCCCAAAATGCTGGACATTTTCTATCTTTTAAGTAGTTAATACAAGTTTCACACTTACTCTTTACCTCAGGGAATGTTGTATTTTTATCCATATAAGAAACTCGTTTTTGTTTGTTTGAAATACTTATCGTAATAGTCGTGTACTGACTTTGGTAACTCTGTATCCCCATGAACATACGCTACAAACATTTCAGCAAATCCTTCTACTCTCTTTGATGCGCAATACTTAGATATAAGATTTGAACCTTTTATATAGTTTGCCCAAAGATTGTAATGCTCCTGATTTAACTGTTTTGCAACATTTATTGACTTCTTTAATAAATCTAAATGTTTTTGTATAAAATCAGTTGGTGTCGTTCCGTATTTATTTCTAATATTTTGTTCAAAATTCTTTAATCTATGCTCTGCAAATGACATCATACCGCAACCAGCAGTACATTGAGCGTTTAGTATATGACCTATTTCATGAATTACAACATCCTCGCATGCTGTTCCTTTATACTCCACAGTAAACCCTCTGTACTTCTCAGCTGCTTCCTTAGCAAGTCTTATTTTCTCATCCAATAGTTTACCTTTCTTATCATCCCAGGCTCCCGATTTTTGAAGCTGTTTCTTTTTCTCAACTAATCGCTTGTAGTTATACTCCTGACGCTTATGCCATTCAACAACACAATCCTGATAATATTTATCTGAATCAAAACTTCTAAAATAATCTGAGTTAAGTTCCAATAATTTACCTGCCGTTGCTTGAGCAGTAGCACCCTTTAGTTTTCTCATTTGAACTTCGATAGGCTCCATATTGAATAGCTCCTTAGCATTCAGCAATACGCTACTTACCTTGCGTGCTGTCTGAATATCACAACGACTGATACTTGAACCATTTCTTACAACACCCTTACTCAAAAGTATTTTAATACAATCAGCTGGAGTTTTGCTTTTAGCGAACTCCTTTCTTTCTTTCCATAATTCAATCTTCTTGGGGGCAGACTTTTTGATTGTTCTCCAATCGAATTTGCCTGGAGAATATTCTGTCCATACCCATTTTCCATTCTTATGTATATCACCAACCTGATGAGCCTTCTCAATATCCGTTTCCTCAGACTTCTTTGCATCATCCAATTCACTAATAACAGATGCCGTTGCATGAGCAATATATTTCAAAACCTCTGCAACGGCACCAGCTAAATTATCGTTGAACTTCTTTATGAAGGCATTTTCATATGATGTAACAACTGGAAAGGGTGAAGGTATGAAATGTGATTCATGCTTTTCCTTCTTAGCCATATTACTTCTATTCCATTATATCGTCACCAAATAATTCCCTATGAACCTCATTTAACTCATCATTGAATGACTTTTCAACTTTTTCTTCCTCAACTTCAGTGGTTGTACTGATGTTTTCTTGAAAAGATTTCGCTATGTTCATTTTTGTTGCTTCTTCAATTTCCTTACGTTTAGCTGCAACCTGTCCAAATATATCTATATTCATATTCTTAAAATTTAATTCCAAAATCTATACTGTAATTATATCTGTCATCCCAACGCACTCCCGACACACCTAACATATACCGTTGTGATAAATCAAAACCGATTGTTGCTTTTTGAAAGTCAAACTTTGGTGATGTTCCTATTAAGATAAACGGCTGAAAAATCTTTGTCTTATATTTCGTTACCGTTGTTTCATGATATACATTTTTGATTAATGGTCTTATATAAGAACTTGCTGACAAAAGACGATTTTGCCCTACTTCAGCATACACTTTGAACTCACCAATTGTATCGTTACTAAAATCTAAACGATATTGTCTTGTTAGATGATAATCTTTTAAGATAGCAGCAGTATCTACTTTTTCAAACTTTGTAAGATACCGATACACCGTATCTGCTGGAATATATACGTTATAGGGTTGTGGATGAAAAATCGTATCGGTAACTGGATAGGATGAAGGTACGTATTTGGTCACTTCTTTTGTTTCTACAACCTTATTATCAGTTACACTTAATCTTCCTAACATAAACCCTAAAACAGCAGCTACAAGAGAAATTATGACTATATGCTTCTTTTTCATCAATATCCCTCCGTATCTACATTTGAATAAAGAACCATTTTTATATCCTCCGATGGGTGAACCGTTGCAAGACGGTCTAAATCACGACCTCCATCAAAATCTTTCAATCCTTTGTAAAATGGTCTAAGATTTCGATTATTCTTATTATTGAGGATTAAGTGTAAACCGCCTGATGGAGTTTCGTACTCCGCAGCAACCTTAATATTCAAATCATTTAATCGTTTCTTTGTTTCATCCCAAATATTGACCATTTTTCCATCAGGCATTTTTGCCTTTGCATCCCTTGTTGTATCAATGTCAAGTAATACCTTGAAACGCTCATTCTTCCAAGCTGGGCCACTCTTAGGCATTCCATATAAGATAGCTTCAGCATTCTTTGCTCGTGGGTCATTCGGATTAAAACGACTTTTGAACTTTGCCATGTATTGATTAACTTGACTTTGTTTACGACTGTTGATTGATATGTATGCTCGTGCATTATTATAACTACAAGCCTTTACAATGTCGGGTTTCAGCGTTTCAAGTTCTGCTGCTGAATGGATAAGGTAGTAATTTAAATATTCCGCACCAGCGTGATAAGAACCTTTTGCCTTACCTGCCGCTTTCCAAGCATCAGCATCAGGTTTATCCTTATTATCTTTCCAACGCTTAATGACCTGAACAAAATACACATCATCGGGACTATTAAATTCCATATAGTCTTTAAGCATTTCAAAGTTATCAACAACTCGTTTATCTTGATAACATATATCATCCTTTCTCAATTCCGATTCAGTAAGAGTGTCACCGCCTATTGTCATACCAGCATCATTACCATCATAATGAAGACGCCAAGAACCATTAGGTGTACGCTTGAGCATCATTTTCTTAGGGTCTGTGAAGGTTTTATCTATTGAAGTGTAAACCTTATTCAAAGCCTTAATACCGTGAAGCCCATTTATACCCTTTCCGTAAATAACGTGTTGTTTCTGCTTAACTATACGCCAATCAAATTTACCTGGAGAAAATTCTGTCCAAATGTATGACTTTCCGTTGCAATGAAATAAATCACCAACATTATGAGCCTTTTCAAAAATATCTTCCAAGCCTGCAGCTTTGAGAATATCCATTGCATCCTCAAAACCATTAATTTGTATGTTATCTAAAAGTTCCATTCACCGAAATTTTAATCCATGTCAAAACCACTGTAAGTGTTTATATACAAAATACCATCCTTAACACCTGCATCAAATGTTGCATTTTGATGCATTTTTTCCAATGCTTCTTCTGCACTAATTTTCTTAAAACTATTAGAACCACGTCTAAAAGATAATCCGTGTTGATATTGTATTTCCATTCCCGAATTGATTAAATAATTCACGGTACTCCAATCTGTCGCACCCACAGCAGATGAAATTTTAACCCCCACACCCTTCTTACTGTCTTTTATCTCCTTTATCTTTGAAGCATCAGGCTGAGGTGCTTGGTATTTACTTGTGCCCAAAATTGATGTGGAGATTTTCGTAAGGCTACCGTCATCCTTTTTAATAGTTAATACAACTCTATCATCCTTCTTTGTAGAATTTTGTATTGTACCTTCTATTAAACCATTGTTCGTTTTCGCACTAATCCTACCTCCAAGATAAGATAGTGTTTTCTTATATAATTCATCAGAATTTTTGGCAGGTATTTTTTTAAAAACTTTACTCGGACTTTTCAATGAAATTGTAGATGACGTTTTTGAACCTGAAGTCTTATTACTTTCACCTTCCTTTATAGCACCATTCTCCGTTTTATCTGTCAATAGATAAATTCTAAACATGTCTGTGCTATTCCAATAATCATCTATTTTTACATCTTCTTTTTTAAATTCTTTGCCAGTTCTTTTATAAATCTCGTTTAGAAAACTTGGAATAGCTGTATCGTTTATAAAATTCTTCATTTTTTCTCTGTTTACGGGTTGCCTTCCTCTTATTTCATGCTGAAAACCTACCCATATAGCAAAACCCTTTTTATCCTTATTAATTAAATCTTGCACACCATTACTCGTGTAAGTAAATGGACGGATTTTATCACCATATTCTTTATCCATATCACCATTAATCTCAAGCATTGTATTAGGTAACGCTGATTTTTTAGATGTTGTTTTCTTAGAACTGGTAGGTATATCAATTCCAACCTCCTTAGCAAGTGCTTTCTTAACTCTCGGTGTAAGTTTATCCTTAAAGAAGGATGGGTCATCGCTCTTTACTTTCTTTCCGTTTGCTTCAAGAGTATAAGAACCATCTTTATTCTTGCTAACATTAACAGATACTCCGTTAATGTCGTGGGAATATGTTTCTGAATTGTCAGTCATATTTTTGATTTTTATAGGGTAATGGAAATTTCCATATCCTACTCTCACTTCTTTCTTCGATGAAGCTCCAGTATTTGATGAAGTTGTTTTACTATTATCAACCTCATTATTAACATCTTCTGTCGCTTTCTTCTGAGAAATAAACTTAGTTAAATTGCCTTGCAATTTCTTGATTGTCGCTTTCGCTCCAGGTCTGTTAGAAATTGTTTCCTCTAACTTCTTTTTATACTTATTAATGTTAGATGTTATAACGCTTAAACCCATTGTCCTTCCCAGTTTATTGGCACTTTTTGCCTCCTTATACGCACGATTATATTCATCCTGGTCAATGGTGTCCATATCAATTTTCGGCAAATCCGTTCTTATATTTACATTATTCTGAGATGAATTTACTTTTCTTGAAGAACTTGAAACCGAACTTACACCTGTACTACTGCCTCCACTTTCAGATTGATGCTTCTTATGGGTACGACCATTTAGCGTTCGCCAATCTCCCTTACCGCCAGCGGCAGAAGATACCCATACCCATTTGCCATTCGGGTGTAAATCACCATCTTTATGTGCTTTTTCAAAGATGTCTTCTGAACCTGCGGCTTTCAAAATTTCTTGAGCGTCAGAAAGGCTCTTGATTTTTATTTCGTCAATTAAACTCATATTATTATTGTTTTTTTAATTTCTTTTCATATTCTGCAACAAGATGCTCAAGTTGATTGATTCTCTTGATTTGTTCTTGTCCTTTTCGTTCTACTTCTTCTTGATAATTACGATATTGAACCATTAGTTCATCATACCGCTGCTTATCGTTTTTCTTTTGTTTTTCATAATCCTCGCGTATTTGATTTAACTCTGTACGAAAGTTGTTAATAATATCATTGCTGAGTTTTCTCTCGTCTTGAAATTCCTCATACAATTTGTTATACCTATCCTTCCACCAAGTGTCCTTGTTTTGCATTTCTGCCATAAGAACATCATAACGATTTTTCCAAAACTCATCAATATGAATATCTGCGCTGGCGGTTTCTTGACGAACTTGTTGAGAATATTGTTTGCGATTAAGCATCCTTTCGATAATCGCATATCCAACACCTCCTGCTCCGAAAAGAATAGATATTATTTCTACTATATGCTCACCAAACCAGTTCATCTATTTCGTAATTTAAGTTTTGCTATTTTTACCCTTCGTTGATAATCTTTATAATCATAATTGGAACGCAAACAACGAATAATTTCATCTGCAAACGCTTTTACAATTTTATACATCGCTGCAGAATATATGTCATAATCTACATCATTGTTATATGTACAAAGATAAAAAATCGCCTTTGTTTCTGAACTTATTTTGTAAAAGAATTTACGCCATTCATGAGTTTCACCATCTACAAATTTAAAATCTCGCCAACGAATACGTGGAGTCAAAGTGTCCATTAGATTTGATATATTGTATGCAAAATCTCTACTAATATAAGAACACTGACGATTTAATGTCAAACCACAACCATCCTTACCATCACGGAAAAAGTCTATTGCTATTGCAATTCCATATGTTTTATGCCTACGAAACATGCGTTTAATGGCGCAAGTTGAATCAGTAACGACTTCAACTTTCCTGCTTCTCAGTTCTTTAGCAAGAGCCGTTTTAAACTCCTTAGATGGAGCATCAAAACAACGTGTTGTTAAATATACCACCTTACACATAATATAATCATTTTGCAGTTTTCAATAGTTCTTCCAACCGATTTATTTCATCCCTTATCTTCTGACGTTCTTCGGTTGTTTTAGTCATAAATTCGTCAGAATATGGAGCGTCTTGCATCATAACCTTTGCCTCATAAGACTTGATTATAATATAATCAGTGGATGATAGCCGTTCTTTTAAACTCTCAATAGCGGCATTCAACTTTCGTACAGTATTTTTAACAATCTTGAAACGCTGATGAACTATATTATCTTTTACTTCAACGTATGTTTCCATTTCATCGTATTCTCCCAACTCTAAGCTACGAAAGTCATCAGCTTGAAATTCAAGATAATCTGTTTCTAAATTTTCTTTATGTAATTTATAATTACTATCAATGTTCTGTCTAAGAACTATCTTACAAAGGTCTGAAACAGTGCGTTTATTTTCAGCCTTTGAAAGAATGGTATTAATTGTTTCATCATCAACAGAATTTTCTACTAATGATAACTTGTAATCTTTATCCATTTGAGATAATTTAGCTTCATAGTCAATTACCTCATAAATTGTTTTCTTATCCTCGTTTAATTTTGCTTTCAACATAATCTTAAAATTTTAATGTCCTAATTTAGCCCACGACCAAAGTCCAAACCTATCCTCACCTTCATAATAAATGTTTGAGCCTTGGAAAACAAAAATGTATATTTGTCCTCTTGATGAAATACTAATATTCTGAGATGAACTCCCCAAATTATCAATCCCATTTTTATCTTGAGTTCTCACATTAACACCTGCCGCCATTCGTATTACAAAAACAGTGCGACCTGCTTCAGGATTGGCAGGTAAATATACATTAGCTTCAGATTTATTATTACATAAAACCATTGATGTATTTGCCGAAATATACACATTATTCGTGTTGAAATAAACAGCATCTAAAACCAATGCTCCTAATTTTATATTACCGAAAAAAGCATCATAATATCCAAACTTATAATTACCAGCTGTTTTAGCGGTTAATGCGGTACCATTTTGATTCAAAAAAGCAGCTCCCGCAAAAATCTTATTTCCCTCCGCATCAACAATACTCAAACCATTAATGTTAAAGTCGTTTGATTTATCACTTCTAAATTCAAACCCCTCAGGAGAAACTTGAAATTTTCTTGAGTCCTCTGAACCTTTTGATTGGATTGATAATCCTGAATTTCTCGATAACGAAACTTGATAACGTGAATAAACATCTTCTGAATTAAAAGACAGTTGTCCTGATGATAAATCAAAACTTGTTACGGGTGTTTCTGATGAATCTGTTAATTTTGTTTTAGAATCTATACAACCATTAGATATATCACCTATCTGATTAAGTTTCGCTACAGCTTTAGCAAATGCCTCTTCAAATGTATCATTTGCTGTTGGTAACCCGACAGATGTTTTATAATCCTTTGGGGTGAAACTTGAACTTAATTTCACAGTATAAGAACAATATCTAAGAAAATTACTCAACTTCCTAAAGGCTGTATCGAAACTATCTCCAGCTTTCGGCAAATCACCAGTTTCCCAACCTTCTTCAGGATAACTATCAGTCCAACCTTCGGGTAAAGAATATGAATCAGTAGGATTTTTCAGCATATACTGAACTTTACCTAATGCACTTTCTACCGTATCATTATTGTTTATATATTGTTTCTTTTTTGCGTCTGCAAATGAACGTGATAGCTGAATACCAGTGGCATACTTGAAACGATTTATCCAACGCTGGAATTTTGAAACAATCGTAAATAATGTATCACCCTTTATAACATCACCTGGTGCTGTGGCTATATCTATATCTTTTGTGTTTTTCTTTCTGAAAATAACATCATCAGATGTTCCGTATGTGATTAACCTTCTTGTATTTTGAATAATTGTTTGATTTTCCTTAGATATAGAACTAAGTGAGTTTTGTATTGAAAATAAATTCTTATCGTAAACCTTTTTACTTACTACGCCACCCTCCTTATCAAGAATAGATGCAATGGCGTACTTAAAGTTGAAAAACAAACCATTATTCCAAGTCAATGAGTTTCCATTTACATTAGATAAAAACTTAGAAATTGCGAATTTAGCAAGAACCCACTTATTTCCACTTCTCGCCTTGCCTAATAGATAATCAGTGGAATTATTCGGGGTAAAGTCTGAAAACTGGAATATGAGCTTGTTAGTGGTCTTATCCCACACACCTCCTAAATCATCTATCAGTAGATTATCAGAACTAATATGATATTGTACATTAGTTCCCAAATCATCTATAAGTAGATTTCCAATACTATCAACATATTGAACCTTTGTTGATGCAATAGCAATAGCAAGTATATTAGATTTATCTGTAATTTGATAAAATTTACCAATCGCTAAACCATTTTTCTTAGCATTGTTTACAAGTTCAGAATACGTTGTTTGCGCCACTATCTGTGGGTTCAATGCTATCCATGTTTTCTTTGCAACATCATATACTTTATGACATTGCTGGTTTGGTGTACTATCATACCAAACTAAGGTTGTATTTTCAGGGGCAGAAAGTCCTATGAATAAACCTGCTACTTGCCCCAAATTTTTTGTATTACTCATATTATATTAATCATTTATTTCTTGCTCTTCTTTTGCTAAAAAATCCTCAAAGGCTTTGACGAAAGCATTAGTCTCTGATTTTTCCGTACCTTCATCAGTTTCCTCTTCAGCATCTTCAGGCTCTTCGTCACCTTCAGCGTATTCATCAAATGGATTGTAATCTCCTTCATCACCGCCTTCTTCGTCATAATCTCCCCAACCTTGGCCACCTTCTCCTTCATCACCATAACCTCCGCCCATTTGCATCTGTTGTTGCTGTTCACGCTGTTGCTTAGCACTTTCTGCTTGCCAATAAACGGAATTTTCGATAATATCTCCAGTTTCCTTGATTGCTGGTAAATCCCACTTCTCTCTCGTTTCATTGAGTGTTTGGAATGAATTGAGTTTCTTAATATCCATTTCAAGTTCTTGTTCTATTGTCATTCCATTCATTCCCATAAATACAAATTCAAATTCAGGATTTATCTGTTCAACGATGTATTTGTTTATCTTACGTTGAATAAATTTCAGCATGGGGTATAATCCTTTATCCTTTGAATTTTGTATTCTTTCTGCTTCACTCTTTTCAAATAAACCGCTATTACCTCCACTACGACTAATATCCCAACCTATCTCAGAAGGGTCAATAGAATATATCGCACAAGCAAGTTTAATCAGGTATTCCATCCAAGAACTATATTCCATATCTCTATTATTCTTTTGAAGGTCTATCCAATCAACATCAGCTTCTACAACTGGAGTTTTCCAAGAGTTCATTACACCGTTTATCATTGCTTGCCATTGCTGTCTAAACTGTTGCAACGCACTTTCAGACATACCTCCCTTAACTCTCAAAAGTCCTTTTGGGGCAGAACCCTGAGAAAAGAACCTACGATTATATTCGTCACCCCACAACATACTCGTAATAACGTTAATAAGTTCTTCAAGCTCAGAAACTCCATATCCATTTGAATAAATTGAAGTTGATGGATTACGAACAGCAAAACATAATTCCCAAGGATAAAAATCATTAACGACAGCATTCTGATATATCTGAACGTATTGTGGAAGATAGCCGTTTATTTCTTTGCGTACTAAATCTCCATGACTATTCCAATTACTCGCTCCACGATTATTAAAAAAGGCATTCTTATAATCATCCTGAAAAGCTGTGTCTGCCATTCTAAATGTTGAAGCATCAACAGCCACAAATCTCTCAAGTTTGCCCCTACGATTACGAATGCACTCAAATGTCATTTGGTCATATGTAAGACTATCGTCTACAATCTTACGTATGAAAGTATCGAAATCATCATTTACCCAAGATGTCTCACTACCGCAGTTTAGTATAAAATCTGATATTGCGTTAGCTACTTTTTTATCCCTCTCGTCCATTCTACTATCAACACCGTTCTTTGCTTTCTTACGAATAACAAAACCCGTGCTGTAGCGGTCTGCTTGTGGTTCAGCAAAATCCGCTATTTGATTTTTTCTTGTTTTTATAATGGCATTGATAATAGGTGTACCTGCCATTCTTTTCAATGTTGTATAGGTAAGAGAATATGCCTTATCTTTATAACCAAGATTTGCATTGAAATCCAGTGGGTCAATAAAAAACGCTTTTGCTGGAGTAAAATTAGCTTTCTGTATTTTAGATACGGCATTTGAGGCTGCGATAATATCTTCAGGGTTGTCTGATTTCGCAGCCTTTTCAATTATACTCATACGCTTTATTTCAAGTTTTCTTTGAGCATAATCAACCGTTTTTAACTGTTTTGCATAATCCATTATATTATGTCTTCTAATTTATATTTTATTTTTGAAGTATTTATAATTGAAAGGGCAGAAACCTTCAACAGTTTCCACCCTTTCTACAAAATTTAACCCTCAAAAAACCACTATTTTAATATTTCGATATTTTATTCAAAATCTTAGATTTGTCCTGTTTATCGAATATAATCATTTTATCGTTCAAGTCTGATGATAAAACTAAAAGCGTTGAATCATCACTCAATTCATAAAGATTTGAATTATCTGTAACGGATACAACAACAGCTTCATTATTCGTCACATAATCCCAAAATTCATTGAATTGAGATATTTCGTAAGCATCCTTTAATTTTGAAAGAACAATACACTGCATTCTATTAAGCGTGGTATCAAGTTCAGACATTAAAACTTGCCAACTATTGAATTCACTTTCATCAATAATGCTTTGAAATTTTATTACATCCATAATATCATCATTTATCTGTAAACAAATTCTTTGTTTTAGGAACAAATTTTGAACGCTGTTTACCTCGACCAATAATCATCTTCCAATATTTTTGAAATTCACATAACCACATTTCAATCTGATGAAGTGTTATGTTGCATTTATCACTCGTGTAATACTGTTGCTTTTCTTTATCCCAATATAAGTATGGGAAATTCTCACCCTTTTCTTTACTTATCTTTGCAAGCCATTCTTCAGCTAAATCTCTCAACCAATAAATAGCTTGCTTCTGTTCTCTTATTGTTTTCAAATTAGGATAAATCAAACGAATACCAATGCTTGCTCCTGGGCCAACATTTGTATAATCATCCTGTGTGAAACGCATAAACTTTCTATTTGTATATCTTGGGATATATGTAAAATCTTGATAAAATTCGTGAGCAATAAAATCTGCAACAGCTGGTAGCGTTTTAAGAAATTCAATAATTTCTTCAGGTTTCTTAGCTGTAAGAACTATCTTTATCAATTCATCTAATTTACTGTGAAGAGTAGGCACTACAACTCTTGTGTAGCAATAATCTCTCGATTGACCTGGAGTAGCCTGAGAATTGATTAAGTAAGCAGTTGTATATGGATTTTTACCACTACTACGAATGCCTGCTATGAAACGACTAAATTCTTCCTCATCATACTCTTCAAAATCAGGAATACCATTACGCCACTTCTTTGCGGAAATAAGGTCTTCAATGTTTTCCGTTTGTTTAAGTCCAGATTTAATCGGTGCTCCAAAAAGACTTCCCTGAAGAGCGACACCTTTTGGTTCAAACGTAAATGTTTCTGGATTATTGAAGAAACGAAACACCATCAACTTCCAAACCAAATTCTTCAAATTCAACTTATCGTCAAGAAGAATGTTTTTAATCTGCCATTGACTGTTTCTGTCAAGTTCACGATAGACATTTGTGAATTTACTTTCTTGAAAAATCTTATTTTTTGTCCAAGGTCTTTCTTTTTTGTCAATAAACCTACGTTTCCAAATCAACTGACGCTCGTGCATGACCTCAAAGAAAAGTCTAAGATTTGGTTCATAAACGCTTAAACTTTCATCAGGTAACTTATCGTACCAACTGCTATTCTCAAACATGTTAAAATTTTATTTTATTATTTATTCTTATGAAAAATTCTCGTTTTGCTTCTTCTATTCCCATTTTCATCAATAGCACTATTTTTTTGCGTGGAATACGTTGAAGCGGTCTTTTTGGAGCATCAATTAGTTTTGTATCCATCACCAACCAATTGCATTGATTACCAGTGCTCCATTCTTGCCCCTTAGGGTAAACATACAATTCGGGTAAATAACTATTACCACCGAATGCTCCTATTATGAATAATCGGTTTCCCCAAATTTCTTCATTTCGGACAATATCACCCTTTCTGAAATATTTATGTATATCTTTCTTCTTCATGAACTCTTTTTCTAAGAAAAACTCTGCTTAAAAAAGAAGGATAGTATTACGACAACATAAAGTTTTTTTGCGTAATACCATCCAGTAGAAAAAAAGAATTTCCTAATCAAATTTAAAAGTCACCACTTGCCTTGGAGTAAGACGAATTGAATCATCATCCTTTAAGTTCTTCTTCAAAATTTCGCAAGCCTTAATGTCAACCATTATCTCACAAACAGCCTGAACATATTCGTTATATCGACAACGTGCCTCTGCCTCATCTTTAGTTTTCGGGCAATTACATTTAGGTCTATCCTCCTGATGTTCGTAAGAAAGTGAATCACAAACGCTATCATCTATACACTTCATACGTGTTTCTTCCCAATCATAACGTTTATAACCAACTTCAAGTTCAAAACCGTTACACCACCAACGACATACATCTGCAGTTGGAGCGTTACCGCAATTAGAAAGTTCAGCATTTGCTTTACTCTGCATCAACTGTAGTGCGGCTTGTTTAGCAGGCAAAAGAACCGTATCTATTTGGTCTTTTATCTCCTTACCTGTTTTCTTTACCTTGAATTCATCAGAATATCCAATTGCTTCCATAATATCAGATTTCTGAATATCATCAAGTTTATCAAGCGACTGGCGTGCTTGTTCTACTTCAAAAGGATTATCACTTTGAAAGCCTTTAATGATTTCCTGCTGTTCTTCAGTGAACTCCTTACCCTTCATATCACCCTTACGGATTTCATCGTTCATTTGAACTCCGAATGATTTTGCTATGTTAAGTCGTTGCTGGTCACGCATACGCTTAAATGCTGCTGTTACATCTTCCATTTGTTTTTTATTTTATCATTGAACCATAAATTTCTTCAAGTGTAAACTTCTTGTTGTAATTATAACTGTTTTTATTATCGTTAATATCATCAAGCATATTTTCTAACAAACTTTTACCATTTTCATACAAAAAGTCTTGTTCACTATAAACGGAAAGATTTAGCCATGTCATTTTTAAATTAAAAAGCACCATACCTAATACATCTTCATATACGGTATTCTTTGCAAAAGCACAAAACTTATCCGTTATCCATTGAGCCATTACTGGTAATAGAACATTCTCAGGTTCATCGTATGGCGTAATAGATGTGATGAACTTCTTAAAAGCAGCATCACCAAAGCCGTTTTTCAACTTAGGTATATTATCTGACTTATCACCCATTACAACCTTATACAACAAAATTTCAAATGGCTTTACCGCTTCAACCATAACATCAGTATCGAAATATTCATTCCAAGCTACTTCACGACTGGTATGACAGAAAAACTTGAGATTTTTTGAATTGTTACAAAATAATGAAACTTTCGGATTAATGATTTGCCGAATATCTGAATCGCCTGTTATTATTACCAAATCTTCCTCAAGAACCTGAGAAAAATATATGCTCCAAATGTAAAGTAAATCATCACCTTCGGCACCCATAACCCGACTAACAATAAAACCCTTCTTCCTGAAGAATTGTTCTACCTTATCTATCATATTGATGAACTCCTTATAATATACTCCACGAACTCTCGTCAAAGCATATTTATAATTATCATAGAACCGATACCGCCAAGAATGACTATCAATAACGAATGCAACTCTTTTTACATCTTTAAAACGATTGATTGCCGCACAAGCATCAATTATAATTTTGCGAAGAAAAACTTGTTGCTTTTCTTTATCTCTCAACGCCTCCAAAAGTAATTGTTCATTCTCCTCAGCTGTTTTCTTCCTATCTTGATAGTACATTGACCAAACAGAGAACGTTTTATGTATCAAAAAATTTCCATCAAATAATATATTCATATTCCTAATCTTTGTTTTGAATATTCAACCTGAGCACTTGAAATTTCACTTCCAATAACTCTACTTATCTTACCATTAAATTTAACACAACCAACAGCTGTGGTACCTGTTCCCATAAATGGGTCATAAACAACATCGCCATCCATTGCATAAATATCTAATAGCTTTGAAACCATTTCAGAAGAAAAAGTTGCCTTATTTAATTTACACGCTCCATCGTTATTCGCTGCTTCGATAAAATTGACTATATTTTCATAAAAATTTTGCTTAGTTTTATCATTGACGCTAACAACTTTTTTATTACATTGATATGATTTAAAATTTTCTTTCTTAACAAGAACAAAAATTGGTTCAATTATTCTCGTTAATTTATTTCTTGAAACATTATTAGGTATTGCGCATTTCTTTCGCCAATAAATAACTTCAGAAATGCAAAAATTTGTCAAAATAAGAATGTAACTTAAAGACAACCACGGCTGATTAAAATTTTCATTTCCATAATTACAATTCCACAATACAACACCATTATCTGATAAGATTGAATCAAAATTATCAAAACAATTCTTTATAAAATTACAATAATCATCATCTGTCATATTGTCTTTATAACTATCATAAAAACATTCAAAATTATTCTTAGCTCTTTCAGTCTTTACATTTCTTCTAATGTTATATGGGGGTGATGTTAATATAATATTCACCTTATCTCCATTACGTTTCATACGCTTCATTGTATCAAGACAATTTTCATTATATAAATCTATCTTCATTTTAATTCGTTTTATTATAAAAAACGCTGTTGATTTTCTCAACCAACAGCGTTCAACAAACATTCTCTTTTATAACACTATTTAGCCTAACAACTTGACCGATGAAGCGGCAGTACGTCCACCTGCTATTGGTCTATTTATACTCGTGTTCTTTCCGTCTTTATATCCTGCCGCATGTGCGTTATCCCACGTTTCTCTTGTTTTACGACCTTTTCCTACACCTCCCCAAGTCTTTTCAACATATGCTTCAATCTCAGCATTATTACGAACTACTAATGCTGTAATCTTAGTTGAAAGTTCAACTTCCTCTTTCTTCTCACGCTCATGCTCTTCTTTTAACTTAGCATCAAGTCCAGCAGCACAACCACTAAGATAGCTGCGTTGGAACTTATCTTTGGAGCAAGGCTTAATATTCTTCTCTTCAAGTTCTTTGCAATACTCCTTATAACGCTCGTTGGAAAAATGAACGAAACGTTCTTTCAGCATATCCAATAACCACTTAACCATTTCGATGTTATCTTTCCTACCAACAATGATAAGATTTTTATAACTCTTGCCGTATGTGTAACAAGTGCAGAAATTCCAACGACAAATAACATGAGTTAAACGCTGCTCCCAATATCCACCGATACTTTTGCGAGTATAACCGCTGATTTGTTCGTGTATTATATTGTTTGCTGCTTTCTCTTCAGCAGTTCCAACCTCTTCCATAGTAAGATTGTATTCAGCTAAGAGTTTCTGAATTAGAGCAGCGGCATTCTGCGCTTCACCTTCGGATTTGATTGCTTTCGCACCTTCATATAATTTCTTCAGTTTTGCGATTTTACGCATCACTTTATCAATAGACATCTTTTCCATTTTTGAACAGTTTTTATTTACAATGTTATTAAAGTTTACCCGTCAAGCCGATAGCACAGCTCCTGAGATTTATTTCTTAACCCAATACACTACACCACTACGATTTTCATTTAAAGTGCCTCCATTGCTTATGAACTCTTCATAAGAAGATACTTCGTAATAATCACTATATCTACCACACACCTCAGCACTCTTGTTAAGAGCATTTACAAGTCCTCTCGCTGTCTTCGGGTAACGGTTAATCTTATCGTTCCATGAGTGACCGCATTCAAGCGTATAACCAAAAACTCGGTCATTCATATATTCGATACTTCCGCAATAGATAGTGCGGTTTCCTCTGTGGATAGATGCGATAAACACCAAACCTTTAAAATCTTTCTTTGTCATAATTTACGGTCTTTATTTACAGTTGTTTTATTTTTCTGATTACAAAGATACGGACTTTTTATAAAACTACAAAATATTTTTGGAGAAATTTTTGTAAAAATACAAATTTTTAACTTTTCACCCAAAAATTTTAACTAAACCCCACAGAAAACCCAATAAAAATGGAGGATTGCTATTTTCGCAAACGGCAATCCTCCTGTAATCAAATGTTCAACTCTTTTCATTACGAAAAATCTATTATAAATCCAAGATAATGTTTTGCTCTTGTATAAGCTACATACTTCAAATTCATTTCCTGCTCAGCCATCCAAGGAATATTCATACACCCCTTCAACGGCAGCTTATTGGGGCAAAGAATAAATACACGGTCATTTTCCAATCCCTTAGACTTGTGAACCGTACTTAAACAAATTCCATTTCCGTTATCATCAGCAAAGATAGATTTAATTTTCTCAATCACATCCTTAGATTTTTCCAACCCCTCTGCTATTGCCGTGATACTCTCCACTCTATCTTTTGCGTTTACATAGCGTGGATGCTCCATTGCTTCCTGCTGAGTAGTTACTAATCTATCAGCAAGTAATTTCCCAATTATTTTATCCAAATCTCGGTTCATTACCTCTAAAGCATACTCAATAGTTTCTGCCTTAGTGTTCTCTATCATTCGGCAAAGATTCGCCCCAATATCTCTACCTTTAACATAAGCCTTTTTGTTTTGGCTTATAAATTTCATACAAAGGCGAACCAAAGGTGCTGTAACTCGGCAAAGTATCATATCGCCATCAACAATGTCTTCAATACTTGATTCATAATTCACTTCTCCTTCAGCAGCACCATCACGCCATTGTATTTGCGGAACTATATCTTGCGCTAATTTAATAATGTTTTGGTCGCAACGATAGCATATACTCAGAGGTAAACGTGCCGTATGAGGAATGCTTCTAAGTAGATTGAAACTTGCCGCATCTGCTCCGCAAAATCCGTATATACTTTGCTTCTCATCGCCAACAGCCACGAAACGACCTCCTGGCTTAATGCACTTCAAGAATAAATTTCTTTGAGCAGCATTAAGGTCTTGACACTCGTCAATAAACACCCAATCATATTGGGGCATCTTAATATTGAGAACGATGGGGAGGTAAATCATGTCAGTAAAGTCTATCTCTTCCACGTTATTCTTATCCCACTCAATAACCTGAATTGCTGCTTTCATCTCGTTATCAACCAACTCTAAATCGTGTTTCTTAGCAAGTTCAACCAACGACTTCTCATCACACGTAAGGTTTACCCTTGCTAAATCTACAAGAGTACAAACATTTTTCTTCCAATTAAACTTATCCATTGGCTGTAAATGTTCGTAAACCTCGCTTTGTATTGTTCCGTCATCCAGTCTGTCATTAATATATTTTGAGCATTTTCCTCCAAAAATACGCACTTTCATTTTCTTACGAATAGCACGAACACCAAGACTATGTAAGGTTGAAACTTCAACATTAGGTAAATCACCAATTTTATTTTGAAGTTCATCTACGATTGATTTGTTAAACGCTAAAAACAATACATTCTTATTCTTAGGTATCAGTTTGAGAGCATTAACAATTGTCGTACTTTTACCACTACCTGCAACCGCACTTACTACTGCGTTACCACTACCTTTCTGAATGTAGGTATAAACTGTTTGTTGATATTTACTCGGTTTGAACATTTGATTTTCATTTTATTGTTATAATAAACTTTGTAGAATAACAATAAACTTGATTAACAAGAATTATTAATGAAAGCCTCCAAACCTATTTGGAGTATAGGCTTGGAGGCTTTTCCACGTATAACGGTAGCTTGCAAATGCCACCGTAGAGAAGAAAGGAGGTTTATTATGAGTCCATATGCAAATTTGTGTAAACTCACCTGTGGTAGAAAAGAGTGCCCAACACTTTCATAATTTGCCCCAATAGAGTTGCCGCTCTATTGGTTTTCCTTTCTATTCCCATTAACTTTGACATCTAAATTCAATATCAAATTATTTTCTTCTGCAAATTTAGCCAATTTTTCTTCAGTTGGGTTACAATAACAAAATAAAAGATTTATATTTACATCCTTAGATTTACGATACCATTGCTTTGTCCAGGCACGAAATTCGTCAGAATAATACAGCTCATAATTATCTATGCAAATATTCCACCAAACGTGAGTTTTATTCGTATTACCATCCTTATGGGCGTAACAAATACAACCAAACTTTTCTTCAGTTTGACGGACTAATTTGTAGATAAAATTTCGCTCATTCATTTATCTTGTCATTTAATTCTCGTTTCTTTTCTTCTTCCTCTACGCTAAAATTTGTTAATGCTTCTGAAAGTAAGGTCTTATGAACTTCCTCATCAGCAATTAACTTCGATATTAGTTGTTGAGCTATGAGTGTTGTCTTCGTTTCCTTGACTTGACTTATTTTCTCCTGCAACTCGTTGTAAAACTTTATCGTTGCTATCTCAGATGAAATTGCTATCTCCAATGCTTTGCGTGGTGTACTACCAGCCTTAACATATTCGCTGGAATAACGCTGTGTTAGCTTACCTCCCAACGCTCTAATCAAATCTCCAAGTTTAGCATAATGTTTCATTTCAACAAGCGCAATTCCTAATACCAATTCGCCTATTTCACTAAACTTGGTTTCTTGTTGAGTGTACATTAGAATTGCGGTCAACTCGGAAAAATCATTTGTTCCGTTATAGATAGGATAGAACCATTCAGCAATAACACCATCATCAGGCTCCGCATTATCTACTTCGGGATATTCAACCGTATTATCTGAATAACGCATTACATTAAGTAAAGCATCTGTCAAATCGTCAACACTATTCTTCGTTAACAATTTTTTGATTATTTTCTCATCCATAATTTTTACTTAATTCCACTATGTCCCCAACCACCATCTGCTCTCTCGGTTTCATCAAGTTCTTCTACAAGATTAAAGTTTGCTTGTTCGTAACGTGCAATAACCATCTGAGCAATACGGTCACCACTGCAAACCTCAAAATCATATTCACCGCTATTATACAATATAACACCTATTTCACCACGATAATCTGAATCAATGGTGCCTGGAGAATTAAGAACCACAATACCATTGTTTAATGCTAAACCACTACGACTACGAATTTGTGCTTCAAAACCTACTGGTAATTGTATATACAATCCTGTCGGAATTAAAAGACTACAACCAGGTTTTATCGTAACTCGTCCATTCGGTAACCAAGCTGCTATATCGCAACCTGCGGCTCCTGCAGTTTTATACTCAGGTAACTTGTTCTCACTTTTGTTTACTAATTTAATTTTCATTTTTACTATTCTCCTTTTAATTTTAATCAATTTATTTCTAATTTAACTATGTTTTATATGAATGAAAATTTGCCTCCCGTTGAGGCAATATTACGACCAAGCATAGCAAGCCACATCGAAGAACAGACGTCATCGTGGTCTGATACACTCGCCAAACCTCCTTTATCAGTAAAAGCAACTGAACCTAATTGCTCAAAAATTACATCTTTAGCATCCTCCGAACGTTTATCTCCCACAGGAATATGCATCAAACCTCTCTCAAACAATACTGAAATTTGTATCCAACCTTTTGACAAGTCATTCTTTTCAGTACCAGTATTATGCGGAACAACTGGCATTCCGTACTTAGTTGCACCCTCAGTAAAGATTTGCTGGAATACGTTGCTCTCAAACACCATTACATCGGGTCTAAACCTTACATTGATACCCTTCAAGATTTGTAACTGTTCGTCATAACTTTTACCCTTACCTATCTGAATATCCAATAGCCACATTCCATTATCTTCATCTACTCCAAATGTCGTATAGCAGTAATAGTCCGCTCCTACGTTTGAAGATATTGCAAAGTCAGCTCCAGTCACAACCTTACCGAACTTTATAGGAAAATCATCACGATTTCTAACCAACGTATAATTCTCCATTCTAACAAGACTTCTCTTGAGTATTGATAACGGAAAAATTGATGAATCAGAAACGATTGGACGGCATAAATTCTCTCTACTGAAAATTATGTTTCCTTGCGTATTTTTCTTGTCTATAAGGTCTTTAAATGACCAGCGTTGTGGCCAAAGTATTTTACCATTTGGAAATATTGCAGGATATTCAATTACAAACCAACCTTTCTTCGTTTTCAAATCTCCATACAAATCATTAGCGTGGAACGGTGTCCCCACAACCACGATTTGCCCCCCAGGAACAAGCATATTCATGATTACTGAATGAAAGTAGTCAATACTCTTTTGTCGCTGCAATTGAGAATAGATTACATTATCTTTCAGTCCATCATCTACGATAATCCAATAAGGGTGAGCACCACGTACAGAACTACCAAAACCCTTACCTGTCAATCTTGCCCCATTTTTACAAACAATATTCGTACTTGCCCAGGCTCCCTCTCTTGTATTACTCGGCATGAGTCTTTCACGCAAATCATCTGTACTTTCAATCGTTCCTTTCAGTATCTCTATAAGGTCAACCGCTTGTTGGAGTGAGAAAGAAAATAAGAAACCACGATTACTATTACTTTTGCTTGGTCTGCGACTGTATTGCTGCGTCTTAGGAGGTGAATACTTATAGAGTTGCCAAATGGCATAAGCATTGGAAAAATAATATGATTTTCCGTGGTCTCTGGCAGCCTCAATACACAGCTTGTTATGATGGTGAACTAAATCACCCCATTCAAGATGATGCCAAGACATTTGGAATTCAGGTAATACACTTGTTATAAAGTACGTCAAATTATTACAGCGCAATATTTCTTCAATATTCCTCGAAAGATTTTCAGGATATTTAGGCATAAAATCAACATCACGCTTGCCAGTATATAAAGTAGAATAGATATCACCTAACATACCGTTAAGAATTTCATCAATATCTCTTTCTGAACCATTGTACATCTCTAAGATAGCCTTATCATCAAGACTTTCTATAATTTCATCGGCTGTACGAAGGCATTCAACGGCATGAAGCGGTGATACGTTAAACAATGATTTTATACTATCAATGCGTATTTGCTTTAAATCCTCATCCTTTAGAGTAAGTTTCTTGTCCATATTATTGGTCTTAATAAAATGGCTGAGATTGATGATTAATAAATCAATCTCAGCTAATCAACTAATGAAAATTATTTAAGGATTGCTTCAATGATTTCTTTTCTTATATCATTAAGTTTTTCTTTCTTTTCAATATCAGAAAATTGCGAAAGGTATCTAACTATATTTTGATTTAGCATTGTCGTTGTATTAGCAATATCGGCAAGTGCTGATGCTTGACGCACTTCCTTACTAAAAACAAATGAAAACTCATAATCTCCCTTCTTCCACTCTATCAATCCGAATAAAGAGAAGAGTGTTAAAAGCTCACCCAAAGTCTTGTGTGTTAAATTTGTTTTCTTTGTTACGTCTGACTTCTTAAACACCCTATCCTTTGATTTAAGAATATCTCCATTATGAGTGATTAGATTAAATAATGATATTGCTTTTGTTTCTGCTTCTTCTCTATTTTTCTCATTCTGAAGAAAACTCTCTACTGTTGCAGGAGGTTGTTTTTCTGCTTGCTCCGTGCTCTTAATGTAATCGGTGATAACTTTATCGTCTAATAGGACTAAGTGCTTGTTTCGCTGACGGGCAAAATCTTCTAACTCATTTATTACAGTTTGTTGAGTTGAAGCGGCAATGATAATATCTTCTGCTTTCTTATTTTCCATTTTTCTTTACGGTTTTATTTTGTAAATTATATCTGTTAAATATCTCCTTGAGCCAAGGTGTATTATCTCCTTCACGTTCCAATTCTTTGATGAATGCTCGTATAACTGGAATTGCTCTCGCTTCAGGTATCTCTTCAGTCTTTATTTTGAACTTTTGTGAAGCTATTGCTATGCCAGCATTCATACCTTCATTATAAACTACAGCCTCATTTCCTCCTCCCATAACATAAACATAGGCTAAGAGTTTGGCAGCAAAGTTCATTGACATCATTGAACTACCCACTTGATTAAATGCTTCTTCAAATTGTTGAGCAAGTTGAAATCCAAAACCATTATTCATCGGTGACTTGTTTTTCGTTCGATTCTACGTTCTTCTTTTTTAACACATTTAAATTCAAAAAAGTCCTGACCTTTTGCTCTCGTTTCCTCTTCAGCGGTTTCAGCAGTTCCACGTTTACTTCTCATCTTCCTCGTAAACCAACGAAACAAATCTGCCGTTGCCTCTACATCATTCATTGCTCCGTGAGCATCGGTTAATTTCAATTTAGCAAGTTCACAACAATTAGTCAAATTTATTTTTTCATTACCGACCAAACCCCAAGTCATCTTCGCTAACGTCATAGTGTCAATAAAGTTTGGATGAATGAACTCATAATAATTCTTTCCGCAAAAATTATAAGCATACTCTAACATTCCATTATCAAAAGGAATGTTATGACCAACTGGAACGATGCGATTAGCATCTTTCCATTTACCTTTTGCTTGATAAAGTTGGTCAAACTCACGATTAACGCTTACAAAATCTTGAATAGAAATTCCTTTCTTTATATCAGACATTGTAACCATGGTATGCTCCAACGCTATCTTTTCTATCACTAAATCATTATAAGGTCTAATGAAAGTTTCAAATCTATCCACTTCTTTCAAAGTCTTATAATCAAGAATAATACAGGCAAACTGAGTGATTGGGTTTTTCTGCGGGTCAAGTCCGCCAGTTTCCGTATCATAAATTTTGTAAAAACTCTGTATCATAATTTCTCTTTCATATACTACCTATTTAGGTAACTCTGTAAAAAGATTGCCCATCGGCTACCGTTATTGAACCGATGGGCAAATTTTGCTACTTGCTATAAAATATATTTCCGTGCCTGATATCTACTCGGCTTCATGTGATTACATAAGCCTCCTGTTAAACACCCCACTTAGTAGTTTTTCACCAAACACTCCGTAAAAGTTTTACATCGAACATAATACCACCATATGAGGTAGTTCTTTCTCAAATACTCAACCGATTGCTCTTTATATATCGTCTTATTCGTAAATGAGTATTGAACGTCTAATATCGGGTTTATGTTCTCATCGGGGTTGCTGTTTCCTAATATCTCGGCAAACACGTAACACCAAGCATAAATGTAAAACAGTATTGCCAAATAAAGAACTATTATCATACATTAACACTTACTCGTTTTCCTTCACACCATCCTCAGATTGATTTTGTTCAGACTTTTGTTCTCCGTCAGAACTTTCTTGAGAGCCGTCAGATTTGTTGTCTTCTTCCTTGTTATCTGACTTCTTGTCCTTTTCAACGCGCTTTTCAATCTCTTCAAGACAACGCTTAAAACCCGCATTATATGCTTCCTTGATTTTCTGTTCAGCTACTTCTGCACCTTTACGAAAAGCATCTTGGATATGAGCCCTGCCTTCATTAAGAACTCCAGCAACAATCCCATCAACCTCCTCCTTTGTAAAATTAGGTTTATCAAAACCAAAAATTTTCTCTGTTTCGTTGATTACGGTTTGAACGCTTGCGGCAGCGTTTACATTTCCCCTACGCTTGTAAGTGTGCTCGCTAAAAAGGATTGCTTGCCAAATAATTGCTCTCTGACGCTTATTGAAAAGCATCTTAAAAATTCTTTTCTTGAAATTCATTTTACTCATGTTTTGATTTTGTTATTAAATCGAATTGACGCCATTCGGCTGTTTGCTTCTTTGTAAATTTACCTTCTTCATCTTTACGGTAAATTACAACATAGGTTTTTCGAAAAACCTCATCCTTACTTCCTACATAAGGACTACTATGTTGTTCTGACTCAGGTGCTACCCTTACCAGTTCACCTACTTTCCAAGGCATTAACAAATACTTATTCCAACTCCACTCCTTTACTATCTCATTGCATCGCAAAAACTTCGGATATTCTTTTATTTTCTTTGGCGGTATCATACAAAATCAAATAAGTTAAGTTTCTCTTTCATTCTAAGCCTGTTCTTCTTATTCATCCTAAGAGCATACAAGAAGGGGAACACTTTCTCATACCAACGAGCATCTTCTGCCATAGAACTTACCCATTGGTTATTTAGATTATCTGGAACATCAGTTTTGAATGTATAGAGTTTCTTCCAATCGCCTTTACGGTTGCCACCAATGAATTTGAGTTTTGGACAACATATTTCAAAAGTTTTACACATTTTAGCGAATTGTCTACATTCTGATTCAGAACTCCATTTTTCAAGAATAAGTCTTACATAAATATCATGATTGGTGTATTCTGTAAAATTGCGTATAGTGCGAATTACTTTATGTATGTCAACACATGACTTAAAATTAATCAATCCATGGGCAAATTCCCACTGCTTTGATTTGGTGTTAAAGTAAATACGCAAATCAAATACTCTTGCTCCTTTCTTGAATTGCTCTTCAATATTATGGTTTTGACATCTTGCGATAAGCAAGCCTGGAAACAACCACCAGTTTTTTACTGGTAAGTACGTCATTGTATTGTGGCTCCCGTATATTATTGATTTAGTTGTCATAAATTTATTTTTGTTTCGTTTACAACTTAGTAAACTTTGTAAAAATTTTTATTTGTGGGCCAGGCAGGGTTTGAACCTACGACCTTCAGATTATGAGTCTGCTGCTCTAACCGACTGAGCTACAAGCCCGAAATTAATGGCGCTGAAACCACTCAAATTATTTATCCCATTGGGAAATTTTTCACCACATTTCCATTTTGGATTAAGGTTGGTTAAACCTCGTGTCGTCATTAATTTGTAGAACCATGGGGATTTGAACCCCAATACCAAGAATGAAAATCTTGTATCTTAACCACTTAAATGATGGTTCCATAGAGTGCTCCAATCGGGATTTGAACCCGAACAGCCATTACTGGCCAAGGGATTTTAAGTCCCTCGTGTCTACCAATTCCACCAT
>OMCT01000025.1_pt1 | contig 104100 bp, 84 predicted proteins | sample 1674301 | NCBI WGS metagenome assembly OMCT01 (sample SAMEA103958158, study PRJEB25191) | human gut metagenome
CTCTTCCATGATGTCGATAACATTGTGCGGTGTCTTTTCATCCATCTCACGTGAGTTGGCATCGGCGTAGCCCAGTACATTACGGGCAAATTCAATGGCGATGCACTGCATACCCAGACAGATACCGAAGGTGGGGATGTCGTGCGTACGCGCATATTTGATGGCTACGAACTTGCCGGCAACGCCGCGTTCGCCGAAGCCTGGACCGATAAGTACGCCTGCCATGCCTTTCAGGGCTTCTGCCACATTCTCGTCAGTCAGCTTTTCACTGTTCACGAAGTCTACCGATACCTTGCGGTCATTGTAGGTTCCTGCTTGTGAAAGGGCCTCGCGGATGGACTTGTAGGCATCCTGCAAGTCATATTTGCCCACCAATGCGATGTGCAGCGGGGCAGTCTCTTCGGCTTTGTGACGGCGTTCGAGGAAAGCGCGCCACGGTCCCAGTCCCGGAGTGTCGCCGACGGGAAGTCCCATTTTCTTCAAAATGGTAACGTCCAGTCCCTGGCTCTGCATCAAGATGGGCACCTCGTAGATGGTAGGCGCGTCGATGCTCTGCACCACGGCATTTTCGTCCACATTGCAGAACAGAGCCACTTTCTTGCGCAGGGTGGTACTCAACTCGTGTTCCGTACGCAGTACGAGGACATCAGGTTGGATACCGGCACTTTGCAGTTCCTTTACGGAGTGCTGGGTGGGCTTGGTCTTCAGTTCACCGGCAGCAGCCAGGTAGGGTACATAAGTAAGGTGTACGCACAAGGCGTCTTTTCCCAGTTCCCACTTCAGCTGACGGATGCTTTCCAGATAGGGTAGAGACTCGATGTCACCCACTGTACCGCCAATTTCGGTAATAACAAAGTCGAATTTGTATTTGTTTCCCAACAGTTTTACATTACGCTTGATTTCGTCTGTAATATGGGGAATAACCTGGATGGTCTTTCCCAGATAGTCACCCCGGCGCTCTTTGTCGATGACGCTTTTGTAGATGCGTCCGGTCGTGATATTGTTGGCCTTGGTGGTCTGGATGCCCAGGAAGCGTTCGTAATGGCCCAAATCGAGGTCGGCTTCGTGGCCATCCACGGTAACGTAGCATTCGCCGTGTTCATAAGGGTTCAGTGTACCCGGGTCGATGTTGATGTACGGGTCAAACTTCTGGATGGTTACCTTGTAACCTCTTGCTTGCAGCAATTTACCGATGGAGGATGAGATGATACCTTTACCTAATGAAGAGGCAACACCACCGGTGACGAAAATATACTTTGTTTCTCCCACAACTATATTATTTTATTAATTGTTTAATCTAATGCCAAGAGCCTATACGGCTTGTCGTTCAGGGTGCGCACTGCTCCCGTCAGTACACGTAGAACTTAAAAAGCGCAAAATTATAAAAAAAAGAGGAAGTAGAGAAAGTTTCGATGAAACAATTATTAAAAAATACGATTTCATCGAAGAAACTCCCTCTTGCCTTTTTCTTATGGCTTTTCTATGTTTTCTAAACATTTTAAGCTAAATTTGCGCTCGAAACATAGACTTTAGGGCATTATGAAGAATAGACACATTGCATTTTGGTTAATTGCTACGATGATTTCTTCGTCGGTGATGGCACAGAATACGCTGGATACCGCCTCGAAGAACAGTGGACAGGAAACAACTGCCAAAGCCGACACCTTGCCGGATATAATGAAAGAATACATGATTCTGAAATTGAAACCGGAAGGTATGGGGTACAGGCTGGATACTGTTTCCATATTATATGAAAGGTATATCGGAGTGCTGGATTATTTGAATGACCCCACGACTCCGGAGCGTTATATACCTTCCAATCCGAACTACTATAGGTTGTTCCTTCCCCTTACCTATTATTATGCCCCCATGAGACGCCTTTCCAAGGTGGACTGGCATTTCCAGGTGCCTGATACGGTGCCTGCCCTGACGCGCGAGATGTTGCCGTTCGACACACTGAGTTTCACCTCAAAGGACCGAGCCAACAAACTGGTGGACCGTACGCTGCTGAACACGTATGTGAATTGTCCCAATCTGGTTGTAATGACCGAGAAGGAGGTGATGAAAGGGAAGATATTCAAGGATAATATAGAGAAGGAGGCTTCTTCCAAGCCGTCCGTCGTGAAACTGTTTGCACAAGAGAATATGGTGGGAGTGAAGGAGGAAGCCGACGTGATTATCCACAAGCCCAACTGGTGGGTGACGGGTGGAAACGGTTCATTGCAGATTACCCAGAACTATATCTCCGACAACTGGTACAAGGGAGGTGAGAGCACTAACGCCGTGCTTGCCAACCTGCAACTGTTTGCCAACTATAATGACCGTGAAAAGGTGCAGAGGGAAAATCTGCTCGATGCCAAGCTGGGCTTCAGCTCCGCACCTTCCGACGAGTTTCATAACTATCTGGTAAGTACCGACCAACTCCGGCTGTACAGTAAACTGGGTATTCAAGCTGCGTCCAAGTGGTATTATACCATCACGACTGAGTTTAAGACCCAGTTCTGCAATGGCTACAAGGCCAACAGTGAAGAGCTGGTTTCGGCTTTCTTTGCTCCGGCGGACTGGTCAAGCAGTATCGGTATGGACTACAAGTTGAAGAAGCAGAAATTCAGCTTGTCCGTTTTCATGGCTCCGCTGACGTACATGCTGCGCTATGTGGGGAATAAGGGTGTGAATGAAGTGAGTTTCGGTCTTGAGGAGGGCAAGTGCGTGAAGCATAACTTCGGTTCGCAGATACAGCCTACACTTTCGTGGACCATCATTCCTTCCATTACGCTGGATTCCCGCCTGGACTTCCAGACCAGTTATGAGTGGACGCGTATCGAATGGGAAAACACGGTGAACTTTGTGCTGAACCGCTATCTTTCCACCAAGCTCTATGTGCACGCCCGCTATGACGACAGTGCCAAGCCGACGGAAGGGGACAGCTATTTTCAGGTAAAAGAATTGCTCAGTTTCGGTATCAATTATAAATGGTAAATAAACAAATGGTCTGTTCGGAGTGAACAGATTATCTGTTTTGGTTAGTCAGACGGTCTGTTTTTCCTTGACAGACCGTCTGTTTTTTGTCTTTTTGTAGTCTGTGGCAGGTGAAAAAACATAAAAACATAGAAAAAGCACGTTTACGAACACAGAAAATGCATAGGAAAGGTTTGCAGTTCACAAATAATGCGTAAATTTGCCGCGATTTGTAATGCTCACTTTGCAAAATGGCGAATACTATAGAACATCAAGGTATTGTGGAAAACATAACAGGTTCTCATCTTCAGGTGCGGATCATTCAAACTTCTGCCTGTGCGGCATGTAGTGTCAAGGGGCACTGCACTTCGGCCGACGTGAAAGAAAAACTGATTGACGTAACGGTGACTGATGCATCTTCCTATCGGGTAGGTGATCGGGTCTGTGTGGTCGGTGAGTTGTCGATGGGGGCCTTGGCCGTGCTGTATGCTTTTGTTTTTCCTTTTCTGATTTTAGTCGTTTCTCTTTTTGTCTTCATGGGCATTTGGAACGACGAGTTGCCTGCGGTGCTTGTTTCTTTTCTGCTTTTGGTGGTTTACTATTTTGTTTTGTGGTTGAACAGGGAACGGATGAGCCGCAGATTTTCGTTCTCGATAAAGCCGGAGATTAACTAATTTAAAAATAAATAACTAATAAACAACTGATTTATGAATGTAATTCTGATTGCAGTGATTTCTTTGGGAGTCATCGCGCTCGTTTCGGCGGTTGTGCTCTATGTGGCTTCCAAGAAGTTTGCCGTGTATGAAGATCCGCGAATAGCCCAGGTTTCGGCAGTGTTGCCCCAGGCCAATTGCGGTGGATGTGGGTATCCTGGTTGTAGCGGATTTGCCGATGCGTGCGTAAAGGCCGGCTCTCTGGATGGTAAATTGTGTCCTGCGGGAGGGCAAGCCGTTATGAGCAAGGTCGCTGAGATTTTGGGACTGGATGCTTCGGCATCCGAGCCGATGGTAGCGGTGGTAAGATGTAATGGTACTTGTGCCAATCGTCCGCGAATCAACCAGTATGACGGTGCAAAGAGTTGTGCCATTGTTTCTTCGCTTTACGGGGGCGAGACCGGATGTAGCTACGGTTGCTTGGGATGTGGAGACTGCGTATCGGCCTGTCAGTTCGGAGCAATCCGCATGAATCCTGAAACAGGTTTGCCCGAAGTGGACGAGGCTAAATGTACGGCCTGCGGAGCCTGTGCAAAAGCTTGTCCGCGAAACATCATCGAGATTCGTCCGCAGGGAAAGAAGTCGCGCAGGGTCTATGTGCAATGTGTCAACAAGGATAAGGGAGCTGTGGCCCGGAAGGCATGTACGGCTGCTTGTATCGGTTGTGGCAAGTGCGTGAAGGTATGTCCGTTCGAAGCCATTACTTTGGAGAACAATCTGGCTTATATCGATTATCATAAGTGTAAGTCGTGTCGCAAGTGTGAGGAAGTTTGTCCACAGGGAGCTATCGTCGCCCTTAACTTCCCGCCACGCAAGCCGAAGACGGAAGAAGCTCCTCAGGCCGAGGCTCCGAAAGCAGCTGCAGCAAAAGCTGCCGGAGCGGCAGAGGCAAAAAGCAATGATTAAAGGAAAAATAAACGAATAAAAATACAGAATCGTATGTTGAAGACATTTTCTATTGGTGGAGTTCATCCTCACGAAAATAAGCTTTCAGCGCATCAGCCCATAGTCAAGGCTGAGATCCCGGCCAAGGCAGTGATTCTGCTGAGTCAGCATATTGGTGCGCCGGCCAAGCCGGTTGTTGCCAAAGGGGATGTGGTGAAAGTGGGAACAAAAATAGCCGAACCCGGAGGCTTTGTCTCTGCGGCCATTCATTCTTCTGTTAGCGGAAAAGTTGCTAAGATTGATACGGTGATCGATGCCAGCGGTTATGCCAAACCGGCTATCTTCATTGATGTGGAAGGTGACGAATGGGAAGAGAGCATCGACCGCAGTGATGCGTTGGTGAAGGAATGCAATCTGTCATCGGAAGAGATTGTGAAGAAAATAGCCGATGCAGGTATTGTCGGCATGGGTGGTGCCTGTTTTCCTACTCAGGTCAAGCTGTGTCCGCCTCCGGCATTCAAGGCCGAGTGTGTCATTATCAATGCCGTTGAGTGCGAACCTTATCTGACAGCCGACCATCAGTTGATGCTGGAACATGCAGAAGAGATTATGGTTGGTGTGTCCATCCTGATGAAGGCGGTTAAAGTGAACAAGGCCTTTATCGGCATTGAAAACAACAAGCCCGATGCGATTCAGCTGATGTCGAAGGTGGCTTCTACCTATGCAGGTATCGAGCTAGTGCCCTTGCAGGTGAAATATCCGCAGGGAGGTGAGAAGCAGTTGATCGATGCCATCATCAAGCGTCAGGTAGCTGCTGGTGCCCTGCCTATTTCGACCGGTGCCGTTGTGCAGAATGTAGGAACAGCCTTTGCGGTGTATCAGGCAGTACAGAAGAACAAGCCCTTGATAGAACGCGTCGTGACGGTGACCGGAAAATCGCTTGCCAAGCCTTCGAACTTCCTGGCACGTATCGGTACGCCGATAAGCCAGCTGATTGATGCATGCGGCGGTCTGCCTCAGGACACCGGTAAGATTATCAGTGGCGGTCCGATGATGGGTAAGGCTTTGGTAAACATCGATGTGCCGACTGCAAAAGGAACTTCGGGTGTGCTTATTATGAACGATAAGGAAGCCAAGCGCAGCCAGGTGCAACCCTGTATCCGGTGTGCCAAGTGTGTGGGGGCTTGTCCGATGGGCCTGGAGCCTTATTTGCTTGCCACCGTTTCGGCTCATGGCGATTTTGAGAGAGTGGAAAAAGAAGATATTATGTCGTGTATTGAATGTGGTTCGTGTCAGTTTACCTGTCCTTCCAACCGTCCGATGCTGGACTTCATACGTCTGGGCAAAGCAAAGGTCGGCGCCATGATACGTGCACGTCAAGTAAAAAAATAAATTAGCACAAATCTATGAATAAGTTAATTGTATCCCTTTCACCCCATGTACATGGAGGTGATAGCGTGAAGAAGAATATGTACGGTGTGCTTGTGGCACTGATCCCGGCTTTTCTTGTGTCGCTATATTTTTTCGGGCTGGGCGCGCTGATCGTTACGCTTACTTCCGTGCTGGCCTGTCTCTTCTTCGAGTGGGCTATCGGTAAATATCTGCTGAAGAAACCTGCGACTACCATTACAGACGGCTCGGCCATCATAACGGGTGTACTGCTGGCCTTCAATCTGCCTTCCAACCTGCCGGTGTGGATTGTCATTATCGGTGCGCTTTTTGCAATTGGGGTAGGTAAGATGTCGTTTGGCGGTCTGGGATGTAACCCTTTCAATCCTGCTTTGGCCGGACGTGTATTCCTGTTGCTTTCTTTCCCGGTGCAGATGACCAGCTGGCCGGAGGTGGGGCAGTTGACAGCTTATACGGATGCGACGACGACTGCGACTCCGCTGGCTATCATGAAGGGTGTGATTAATGGTGCTCCGGGCATGTCGTTGAGCGATTTGCCGCAGTCTTTCCATCTGTTGATCGGAAACAACAGCGGTTGTATCGGCGAGGTCAGCGCGTTGGCTCTGCTGATCGGACTGGCCTACATGCTGTGGAAGAAGATCATCACCTGGCACATTCCGGTATCTATCCTTGTGACGGTATTTGTATTTACGTCCATCATGCATTGGGTCGATCCGGAAAAGTATGCTTCCGGTGTGATGCATCTGCTTTCGGGTGGTCTGATGCTGGGTGCCATTTTTATGGCAACCGACTATGTGACTTCACCGATGAATCACAAGGGAATGCTGATCTATGGTGTCTGCATCGGATTGCTGACGGTCATTATCCGTTTGTTCGGAGCTTATCCGGAAGGAATGTCGTTTGCTATTCTTATTATGAATGCATTCACTCCGTTGATTAATACGTATGTTAAACCTAAACGCTTTGGGGAGGTAGCGAAAAAGAAATGAAAAAGTTAGAATCATCCTTGAAGAATATGTTGTTGGTGCTGACGGGGGTGACGGTTGTCTCCGTAGCATTGCTGGCTTATGTCAATGAACTGACAAAGGAACCCATTGCACAGGCCAATGCCAAAACGTTGAGCGATGCTGTCAGTGCCGTTGTTCCCGGCTTTGACAACGACCCGATTGCAGAAAAGAAAATTCAGGAAGTGAACGGGGTGCAATACGCTGTTTATCCGGCCACGAAGGGCGGTGAATATATCGGTGCGGCTGTTGAGGCTACATCTACCGGTTTTGGTGGTGAACTGAAGGTGCTGGTCGGATTTGACGCCAAAGGCAACATCATCGATTACTCTTTGCTGTCACATTCCGAAACGCCGGGATTGGGCTCGAAGGCTGCGGATTGGTTTAAGAAGGGAAACAAAGGCGAAATTGTGGGCCTTAATCCCGGTGAAGCTCCTCTTACGGTAAGTAAGGATGGCGGTCAGGTTGATGCTATTACTGCTTCTACGATCACTTCGCGTGCTTTCCTGAACGCGGTGAATGCCGCCTATGCGGCTTATGCCGGTCAGAATACGACTGACGGTGCAACAGGCGCTACGCAAAAACATGTTGAACCTGCTAATGACGCTGAGTCTGCCGCTGCGGATTCGGTTAGCGTAAAATAAAGAAAGGAAAGCTATGAACAATTTTAAAGTGTTGATGAACGGGATAATTAAGGAGAACCCTACGTTTGTCCTGTTGCTTGGTATGTGTCCTACGTTGGGTACTACTTCTTCGGCTATTAATGGTATGGGCATGGGGCTTGCCACGATGTTTGTGCTGATCTGCTCGAATGTCGTGATCTCCGCTATCAAGAATCTGATTCCTGACATGGTGCGTATTCCTTCATTTATTGTGGTAATTGCCTCTTTCGTTACCTTGTTGCAGATGATCATGCAGGCTTATGTACCCGGTTTGTATGCCACATTGGGATTGTTTATTCCCTTGATTGTGGTGAACTGTATCGTACTGGGACGTGCCGAAGCTTTTGCGGCCAAAAACGGTCCGTTGGCTTCCATGTTCGACGGTCTGGGTATCGGTTTGGGTTTCACCCTGGGTCTGACTCTGTTGGGTGCAGTTCGCGAACTGCTGGGAACAGGCAAGATTTTTGGTCTGACAATCTTCCCTGAAGACTATGGTATGCTGCTGTTTGTTCTTGCTCCGGGTGCATTCATCGCATTGGGCTACTTGATTGCTGTGGTGAACCGCTTGAAGAAAGCGTAGTGTGTAAAGGCATAATTAATATTTGTAAATCAATAAGATATGGAATATATATTGATATTTATATCGGCAATCTTTGTGAATAACATTGTTTTGTCGCAGTTCTTGGGAATTTGTCCGTTCCTTGGCGTATCCAAGAAGATTGATACCGCACTGGGTATGTCGGCAGCGGTAGCGTTTGTGCTTACTATTGCTACTATTGTGACATTCCTTATTCAGAAATACGTTCTCGATGCATTCGGGTTAGGATATCTGCAGACCATTACTTTCATTCTGGTTATTGCAGCATTGGTTCAGATGGTAGAGATTATCCTGAAGAAAGTATCTCCTTCGCTTTACCAGGCTTTGGGTGTGTTTTTGCCTCTGATTACGACCAACTGCTGTATTCTGGGTGTGGCTATTCTTGTCATTCAGAAAGATTACGATCTGCTGACGGGAGTCGTTTATGCCTTCTCTACCGCATTGGGCTTTGGACTGGCATTGACGCTGTTTGCCGGTTTGCGCGAGCAGATGAGTCTGGTAAGCATTCCCAAGGGTATGCAGGGAACTCCCATAGCTCTTATCACGGCGGGCTTGCTGGCTATGGCGTTTATGGGCTTCTCGGGTGTCGTAAAGATCTGATCCTATTGTAATGAATTGTGCGCGGATGGCGGCTTGCAGAGAGTTGCCATCCGCGCTTTTTGTGTAGAAGGAGAATGTATTTGGCATGTGTTTTTTAGTAAAATTGTTTAATAAAGAGCGAATTCTTTAATTTTTTTCTCAACTTTCTGCTTTTTCTTAATTTATTTTTCTACATTTGCGTCCGTATTGAAAACCTAACGGCTAAATATCTATTTTTTTATGAAAGAAAGAATCTTGGTTACAGGTGGAACCGGATATATTGGTTCTCATACTGTTGTAGAACTTCAGAATGCAGGTTACGATGTTGTTATTGTAGATAACTTGTCGAACTCGAGTGCCGATGTTGTGGACAATATTGAAAAAGTATCAGGCATTCGTCCGGCTTTCGAAAAGTTGGATTGTTTGGATTTTGCTGGACTCGATGCAGTGTTTGCAAAGTATAAGGGCATAAAAGCCATTATTCATTTTGCTGCCAGCAAGGCTGTAGGTGAATCAGTTCAAAAGCCTTTGCTCTATTATCGCAATAATATCGGTTCGTTGATCAATCTGTTGGAGCTGATGCCGAAATATGGAGTGGAAGGTATCGTGTTCTCTTCTTCATGTACGGTATATGGACAGCCTGATGTACTGCCTGTTACAGAGAAGGCACCTATTAAAAAGGCTGAATCTCCTTATGGAAATACGAAACAGATTAACGAAGAAATCATACGCGATACGGTAGCTTCAGGAGCGCCGATTACTGCCATTCTGCTGCGTTACTTTAACCCGATTGGTGCGCATCCTACAGCTTTGTTGGGTGAGTTGCCGAATGGTGTACCGCAGAATCTGGTTCCTTATCTGACTCAGACGGCTATCGGTATCCGCGAAAAGTTGAGTGTATTCGGCGATGATTACAATACGCCCGACGGTTCTTGTATCCGTGACTTTATCAATGTAGTTGATTTGGCGAAGGCACATGTAGTGGCCATTGCACGTATTCTGGAAAAGAAGCAGAAAGAAAAAGTAGAAGTGTTCAATATCGGAACCGGTCGTGGATTGTCCGTATTGGAGTTGATTCATGCTTTTGAAAAGGCTACAGGAGTGAAGTTGAATTATCAGATTGTAGGGCGCCGTGCCGGTGATATCGAGAAAGTTTGGGCTGATCCGACGTTTGCTAATGAAGAGTTGGGTTGGAAGGCAGAAACCTCTATTGAGGATACATTGCGCTCGGCATGGAACTGGCAATTGAAATTAAGAGAAAGAGGAATACAATAAAATAGGTTTTTTAACATTATTGAGAAAACAAATGCTTCCCCGCATTTGTTATATATGTGGAAATCTACCTGATTCTTTCTCATGAGTATGGGAATATTCTGGAAATGATACTTATGTCTCCCCGGCATAGACAGGTAAGATGAATAGTAGTTTTGTCGTGTTTTATTTTGTGTTTGTGTTGTGAATAGGCCTTGTCGTGAGACAAGGCCTATCTTTTTGGGTACACTCGGGCATGACTTCACACGTTCACCTGCCGGCTGTCCGTTATTCGATCGGAGAGCCGTTAGGCTATTCGCAATGAAGCCCTTTCTCTATCGCTGTTTTACGACATGGGCTTATGTCTGCTTGCAGCGCCGCAAGCTGATTGTTTTCTTTATTCTTTGGTGATTTCTCCGGCAAGGCTGGAATTCATGCGGTAGCGTATTTCGGCTTGGCTAAGCCCATGGCCTAACAAGAACATTAACTTTGTGACGGCACATTCGGGTGTGCTGTCGTATCCGCTGATGACGCCTGCCTGTAGCAGCTGAAGACCGGTTTCGTATCGTCCCATTTCTACGGCACCGCTTTGGCACTGGGTAATGTTGACTATGATGATACCACGGTCGGTAGCATCTTTCAGCTGTTGGATGAGCCAGTCCTTTTGCGGAGCATTGCCCGAACCAAAGGTTTTCAGAACGACGGCCTTCAGTCCCGGTACGTGAAGCACGGAATTGATGATGTTTTCTTGAATGCCCGGGAAAAGAGTCAGTACGACTACGTTGGTGTCGAACAGATAGTGAGGCTTTAAGGGGCGTGTAGTGTCCGGGTGCTGAATCAGGTGTTCGTTGTAGCGGATGTGAATGCCGACTTTTGCCAATGCGGGATAGTTGAAGGAACGGAATGCGTTGAAGTTTTCTGCATTGATTTTGGTCGTACGGTTTCCGCGCATCAGTTCGTTTTCGAAGAAGATGCATACTTCCGGTACGATGGGGGTTCCGTCAGGATGCTTGGCTGCAGCAATTTCGATGGCGGTAATCAGGTTCTCTTTTCCGTCGGTCCGCAATGTTCCGATGGGGAGTTGAGAACCGGTCAGAATAACCGGCTTGGACAGGTTCTCGAGCATGAAACTCAAAGCGGAAGCCGTATAGGCCATGGTGTCTGTTCCATGCAGAATGACAAAACCGTCAAAATAATCGTAATTGTAGCTGATGATTTTTACGATTTTGGCCCAGAGGGAAGGTTCCATATCCGAAGAGTCGATAGGCGGGTTGAATTGGTATGACGAAATGCGGTAATTGAATCGTTTCAACTCGGGCACGTGTTTGAGCAAGTGGTCGAAATTAAAGTTTTCAAGTGCGCCGGTTTCAGGATTCTCGATCATTCCAATGGTTCCACCTGTATAAATCAACAGAACGGAAGGACAATTTATCTGCATAAACATGTTGCTTTTGTATTTCGGCGGCAAAGTTAATACAAAATATTGAGAAATCAGTTTTTTTTGCTAAGAGCAATGACAGAATGTCTTTTTAGTGCAGGAGCATTGTCGCATATTAACTTTGCCGCTTTTGTTTATTGCTAGGTCGGTGTGCAGATATGCATGTTATTCCTCTTTCAATAATCCGATATCGGCTTTGAGCCTTCTGATGGCTTTGCCTGCATCTCCTCCGGTTTCATTCAGGAGTGTGACAAAGCGGCTGCCGATGATGGCACCCGAGGCGTGGGCGCATGCGGCGTCGAAGGTAGGCTTGTTGCTGATGCCGAAACCGACCATGCGCGGATTGCGCAGTTGCATGTCTTCTGTTTTGCGGAAATAGGCCTGTTTCTGTGCGTCAAAGTCTTTCTGTGCACCTGTAGTAGCGGCCGAAGAAACCATGTAGATGAATCCGTCGGTATGGGCATCGATCTGGCGGACACGTTCTTCGCTGGTTTCGGGCGTGATGAGCATGATGATGCGGAGGTCGTATTTCAGAGCGATGTCTTTGTAGTGTTCTTCGTAATCGCGGAAAGGCAGGTCGGGGATGATGATGCCGTCTATTCCGCAAGCTACACACTGCTGGCAGAAGGCTTCGAAGCCGTAGTGCATGATGGGGTTCAGATAGCCCATCAGAATGAGTGGGATGTGGACGTAGCGGCGAATGTCGTGCAACTGTTCGAACAGTTTGCGCACCGACATACCGTTGCGCAAAGCCTGGGTAGCTGCGGCCTGTATGACGACTCCGTCGGCCATGGGATCGCTGAAAGGAATGCCGATTTCGATCATATCTACTCCGTTGGCTTCGAGCGTACGGATAACGTCGGTTGTTCCTTCAAGACTGGGGCAACCTGCACAGAAGTAAATGGAAAGCAGGTTGCGGGGATTATTCTGAAATAACTGATTGATGCGGTTCATAATTTTATTTTTTTTGTTGGGTTATACATAATATATTGTGGTTGATATCATTGTTGCCGGATATCCAGAAGGAAGTCTCGGATACGGGCTACGTCTTTCATGCCGGGAGATGTTTCAAAGCGACTGTTGAGGTCGATACCTGCCAACCGGGGATGACGGAACTTCTTTAAGGCTTGCGTGCTATACAGATTGATGCCTCCGCTCAGCAGGAAGGGGGTATGCCCCTGGTAGCGGTGCAGCAGGCTCCAGTCGAACTGATTGCCCGATCCGCCGAATTTCTCGGTCTTGGTGTCGAACAGGTAATAGCTGCATATATCTTCGTAGGCCGCTGTGTTGTCCAGGTCTTTGGGCGAGGCGATGGAGAAGGCCTTAATCAGTTGCAGTCCCTGCTGGCGGAGCGAACGGCAATATTCGGGCGATTCGTTCCCGTGCAGCTGTATGTAGTCCAGACTGAAGCGATCGGCATAGATGCAGACGTTTTCCTTGCTTTCGTTGACAAAGACGCCTACCCGCCTGGCCCGTTGTGGAAGATATTCCGGAATGCCGTACAGGAAGCGGGGTGACTTGGGATAGAAGATGAAACCTATCATGTCTATGCCTAACTGTTCTATTTGGCGGATGTTGTCTGCATCGGTCATTCCACAGACTTTGATGATCATAAGCGCTTGAATATAAAATTAGTGATTAAACATGCGGTTGTGTAGCCGATTGGAGGAATTGTTTCAGGGCCTCGGCAGGTGAGGCGTGTTTCATAAAAGCCTCTCCCAACAGAAAGCCCCGATAGCCGGCGGCGCGCAACCGAAGTATGGTCTCCATGCTGGAAATGCCGCTTTCCGAGACGAGCAATGCCGAGGTCTGTTGCCTGAGCCGATCGACCATTCGGAAAGAGTTGGCTACATCCGTGACGAAGCTTCCAAGGTTGCGGTTGTTGATGCCTACCATGTCGGCTGCAGTGGCGTCGATATACGTCAGCTCGCTTTCGCTGTGGAGTTCCAGTAAGACTTCCAGTCCAAGCGCATGAGCCTGTTCGGCCAGTGTAGCACATGCTTCGCGGGTCAGGCAGGCCGCAATCAGCAAGACGGCGTCGGCACCAGCCAGTCGTGCCTGCAGCAGCTGATATTCGTCGATGATGAAGTCCTTGCGCAGAATGGGCAGACCGGTGAGCGGGCGTGCCGTGCGTATATCGTCCAGCGTGCCGCCAAAGAATGTTTCGTCTGTCAGGATGGACAGGGCACTTGCTCCCGCTGCCTCATAGCCGGGAGGAATGACGTCGGCTTGTGCCTGCCGGTTGATCCAGCCTTTCGAGGGAGAGCGGCGCTTGAATTCGGCGATGATGCCTGTAGGCGATTGGGTAAGTGCCTGCTTCATGCTGCGCTGTGCTCCGCCGACGTTCAGACTTGATGCCTGGAGTTGCTGGCGAAGTTGTTCCGGGCTGACGGTTTGCTTCTGGGACTGTATCTCTACTTTCTTATGTTCTATGATTTGCGATAGGATATCCTTCATATTTTCAACTGTTTATTTCGATGAATTTTTTCAGAGTTTCCAGTGCTTTTCCGCTCTCTAACGATTCCCGGGCGATGGCGATGCACTCTTCGATTTCTTTTTTCGGTTCCATCACCTGGATGGCAAAGGCGGCATTGACTATGACGCATTGCGTCTGTGCTGCTGTAGCACGGCGGTTCAGAATGTTGTCGAAGATGCGGGCAGCGTCTTCCTTGCTGCTGCCTCCGAACAGTTCTTCAGGGCGGGCTGCACTGAAGCCCAAATCCTGAGGGCGGTAGATGCGTTCGTAGTGACGGGTCATTACCTTGAATTCGTCGGTCAGCGAAATTTCGTCGTAGCTGTCCAGACTGTTGACCACGGCAAAGTCGATGCCTAATTTATAGAATACATTGGTGTAAAGGCGCATCTGAGCAAGGTCGGCCACACCGAGCAACTGGTACGTTGGGCGGCAGGGATTGACGAGCGGTCCAAGCAGGTTGAACAGGGTACGGACTCCCAAAGCCTTGCGTACGGGGCCTACAAACTTCATGGCCGGGTTGAAAAGCTGGGCGTGAAGATAGGCAATGTTGCATTGGTCCATGCTGCGCTTCAGGGTGTCGGCATGGTTGGTGAAGCGGATGCCGTGCTGCTCGATGACGTTGCTGGCGCCGCTGACCGACGTGGCTCCGTAGTTGCCGTGTTTGGCTACTTTGTAGCCGGCACCTGCTACAACGAAGCATGCGCAGGTCGAGATGTTGAACGTATTCTTGCCGTCGCCGCCCGTCCCTACAATGTCAATGGGATGATACGGGCTGAAGTCGATGGGGATGCGCGTCTCCATCAGTGCTTCGCGAAATCCGATCAGCTCATCGACTGTGATGCCGCGCATCTGGAAAGCGGTGAGCAGGGCAGCAATCTGTGCTTCCGGATACATCTCGCGGGTGATGTTGAGGAGGATTTGCCGGGTTTCTTCCGAAGTCAGTTCTTCGTGGTTGAAGAGTCGGGATAATATTTCTTTCATAATGATTTTCTTTGTTGAGTGTATGTTGTATTACATTTATCAAGTTCTCGAGGCTGGACGGTTATTGTCGGAGCCAGTTATTAATGATTGTTTTCCCGTCGGGGGTCAGAATGGATTCGGGATGGAACTGAATGCCCTGTACGTCGAGCTGGCGATGCCTCAGGGCCATGATGTGACCTTTGGCGCTGACTGCTGTTACGACCAGTTCGTCGGGCAGGCCTTCCGAATCTACTACCCATGAGTGGTAGCGTCCGGCCTGAATTTCGTCAGGCAGACCGTTGAAGAGGTAATCATCGTTTTCGTGGAGTATCTTTACAGGTGTCTGTATGCCGTGGAAAACTTCTTTCAGGTTGGTCAGCTGGGCACCGAAGGCTTCGCCGATGGCTTGTTCGCCTAAGCAGATGCCCAGTATCGGCTTGACGCCGGCATATGTGCGGATGGTGTCTAACAGCAGGCCTGCTTCTTCGGGGATGCCCGGGCCGGGCGACAGGAGAATCTTGTCGTAGCGTTGCAGGTCGGGCAGGCGGAAACAGTCGTTGCGTACAACTTCGACTTCGGTTCCAAGTTCTTTCACCAAGTGTACCAGGTTGTAGGTGAAAGAGTCGTAATTGTCGATGATGACTATCATGATTTTTGTTGTTTTTGTAAGGGTTGTGGTTTATAGTTTCTCGGCCATTTCGATGGCTTTCCGCAGGGCGCCGAGTTTGTTGTTTACTTCCTGCAGTTCGTATTCTTCGTTGCTCTTGGCCACGATTCCTCCGCCGGCCTGGAACCAGAGTACGCCGTTGCGGCTGACGAAGGTGCGGATGGTGATGGCCTGGTTCAGCGATCCGTTCAGTCCGATGAAGCCGATGCAACCGCCATAGGCACCGCGGTTGTGCGGCTCCAGTTCGCTGATCAGCTGCATGGCGCGCACCTTGGGAGCACCGCTCAAGGTACCTGCCGGAAACGTGTCGATGAATGCTTTGACGGGGTCGGCATCATCGTTCAGAGTTCCGCTGACGCGGCTGACCAGGTGAATGACGTGGCTGTAGTATTGCATCTCTTTGTAGAAATCGACTTTGACGTCGTGGCAGTTTCGCGAAAGGTCGTTGCGTGCCAAGTCAACGAGCATCACGTGTTCGGCATTCTCTTTGGGGTCGTCGTGCAGGTAGCGGGCATTGGCGGCATCCTGTTCAGGGTCGCCGGTACGTTTGGTTGTTCCTGCAATAGGGTCGATGTAGGCACGGCGTCCCTCGATGCGGCAGTGGGTTTCGGGTGAAGAACCGAAGATGCGGAATCCGCCGAAGTCGAAATAGAACAGATAGGGCGAAGGATTGATGCTGCGCAAGGCACGGTACAGCTTGAAGTCATCGCCTATGAAACGCTGCTCGAAGCGGCGTGAAAGCACAATCTGGAAGACGTCGCCCCGCAGGCAGTGGGCAATGCCCTGACGGATGTTGGCCTTGTGCTGCTCGTCGGTGAGAGGCGAGGTGACGGGACCCGAAGCATGGAAGTCGTAGGCAGTGTAGTTGCGGTTGTGGATGGCGCGTTGCACCACGTCGAGTTGGCTTTTTTCGCCTTCGCCCAGCATCTCGAGGAGCATCATTTCGTTGCGGAAGTCGTTGAATACAATCAGATATTTGTAGAGGATGTACAGCATGTCGGGGGCATCGTTGGTGGCTTCGCGGCTGTCCTTTACCGGGATGTTCTCGAAGTAGCGGACAGCATTGAACGAGGTATAGCCGTACAGGCCGCAGTAGTTGCTGTATTCGCCTTCTACTTGAAAGCGTCTCAGGAAGTCGTTGATGGCGTTTTCAACGCGGTAAGTGTCGGTTATCGCCCGTTCTTCGCGCCGGCCGTCGGGCAGGCGGAACACTGCCGTGCCGTGGTCGATGCTGATGCTTGCCAGCGGGCAGAGGGCGATGAAGGAACGGTTGTTTTCGCTTCCGTGGTAGTCGGAACTCTCCATGAGGGCACTTTGCGGAAAGATGTCGCGCACCTTCAGGTATGTGGTTACGGGGGTGTGCAGGTCGCCAAGCAGGGTGCGGCTGACGGTCTGATATCGGAATGTGGTTGGGGTCATAATGCAGCTGTATTTGATGTGTTGAACGATGGAGTATTATACTTCAGATAAGTTTCGATGTCTTTGTCGCCCCGTCCTGAAACGGTCAGTACAACCACGTCATCGGGTTTGAACTTGACTTTTGCCAAAGCACCGAGGGCGTGGGCGCTTTCCAGTGCGGGAATGATGCCTTCGAGGCGTGTCAGCTGGTAGGCGGCACGGATGGCTTCGTCGTCGTTGACGGCCAGGACGAGTGCGCGTTTCTGTTTGGCCAGATTGGCGTGCATGGGGCCGATGCCGGGGTAGTCGAGGCCGGCGGAAATGGAGTAGGGCTCCTGTATCTGTCCGTCTTCGTCCTGAATGACGTAAGTGCGTGCGCCGTGTATGATGCCCAGTTGTCCCAAGGCAATGGTAGCGGCGGTCATGCCGGTTTCCACCCCTTTGCCTCCGGCTTCGGCCAGAACGATCTGCACGCGGCTGTCATCCACGTAGTGGTAGATGGTGCCTGCTGCGTTGCTGCCGCCGCCCACGCAGGCGATGAGGTAGTCGGGATAGTCGCGTCCTTCCTGTTCGAGCAGTTGTTTGCGGATCTCTTCGCTGATGACCGACTGCAGTCGTGCCACCATGTCGGGATAGGGGTGAGGGCCTACGGTGGAACCTATTATATAATAGGTGTCCTGCGGATGGCAGCACCAGTCGCGGATGGCTTCGTTGGTGGCATCTTTCAGGGTCATGTTGCCCGAGGTGACGGGCACGACCGTGGCACCGAGCATCTTCATCTTCTCGACGTTGATGTGCTGGCGTTCCACGTCGGTCTTACCCATATAGACGATGCATTCCATGTTCATCAGGGCACATACCGTAGCGGTGGCTACGCCGTGTTGTCCGGCACCGGTCTCGGCAATGATGCGTTTCTTGCCCATGTGACGTGCCAGCAGAATCTGTCCGATGGTGTTGTTTATCTTGTGGGCTCCCGTGTGGTTCAGGTCTTCGCGTTTCAGATAGATCTTGCATCCGTATTGTTGTGAAAGGCGGTTGGCTAAATAGAGTGGGGAGGGGCGTCCTACATAGTCGCGTAACAACTGGTCGTACTGGCGGCGGAAACTTTCGCTTTGCAGTACGCCAAGGTAAGTATCCTGCAGTTCTTTTACGCAACGGTGCAGTATTTCGGGGATGTAGGTGCCGCCGAATTCGCCGTAATAGCCTTGTTCATCTACTAAGTAAGTCATATTTGTATGGTTTTAAAGTTATGGTTTGTTACTGCTGTATGGGTAAAATGGAAAGAGCCCTGCCGCAAGTGCGGCAGGGCTCTTTCCTATATCTGTTTTCTGATTGCATATATACATACGAGCGCTGCTCCCTTACGACTGTAGGAGTTGTAACGGGCGCCACCACCAATATGTATGTTCAAATCTTACTTTCATTGTCTTTTTGTTGTTTAACGTTGGCAAAATTAGTCATTTTGACGGAAACTCCAAATGGTTTGAATGTTTTTTTTCATTTTTTCTGTGAAAAGCTTGTCCTTCCCGATCTTTTTTCGCCGAATGTGCGTTCTATTGTAAGAAGAAAAGGCGTATCTTCGCAAAAAAAGGAAAGAAGTTATGAAAGGGTTAAGTTATTCATTTCTGCGTGCCGTGTGTGCGCTGGTGGTTGGGTTGGTGTTGGTACTGTTTCCCGACCGTGCAGGCGATTATTTTGTGATAACGATAGGAATTGTTTTTCTGGTTCCTTCGCTGATCAGTCTTATCGGATATTTTGCCCAGGATAAAGAGCTTCGCCGGCGTTTCCCTATCGAAGGGATTGGAAGTCTGCTGTTCGGTTTGTGGTTGATCATCATGCCCGGATTTTTTGCCGACCTGCTGACCTATGCTTTGGGCTTTGTATTGCTGATGGGCGGTGTGCAACAGATTGCTTCGCTGGTCAGTGCCCGCCGCTGGGTACCGGTTCCGGCCGGTTTCTATGTGGTTCCGGTGCTTATTCTGATAGCCGGACTGGTAGCTTTGTTCAATCCTACGGGCGTACGTTCCACGGCCTTCATCATTATCGGTGTGAGCAGCTTGGTCTATGCTGTTTCCGAGTTGGTGAATTGGGCGATGTTCATGCGCCGTCGTCCGAAGGCAGGTGCGACCTCAGGTGTTGCTTCGCTGAAAGACCGTCGCGACATTGAAGATGCCGAAATTGTAGAATAAGAAGTTACGGTCGTTTCCATTAGAGGGAACCGGAGTTCCCATTAGAGGGAACGGCCGTTCCCGTTAAAGGAAACGGGAGTTTCCACTTGAGGAAACGGAAGGAAACTGCAGTCGGCTGGAAATGTGCATTTAATCTGTTTCTCGTTGGCTTTATTTGTTACCGGCTGCATATGAATAAAGGGAGAACTGCCTCACGGTACCTCTCCCTTTGTAAACTTAAAACAACCAACAAAAGAATTTTAATTCAACTTTTGCAGGCTCAACCAGCTTTTCAGCATGACGTTGAGCGTGCGAATGTTGATATTAATAATATCAGTGTTTGTTACCTGATAAACAAAAGTTCTCTGTATTTCGGCAACGTCCACATCTGATTGTCCACAATTAGTTCCAACTTGTCGATGTGGTAACGTATCTCTTCCATAGCCGGAACGATGGTGTCGTGGTAGGCGATGGCTTTTGTACGTTCGCATTCAATCTTGTTAGCCACTTTGCGGGCTTCGATCATGGCATCGACATGTTCTTTGATGAAAGCGGTGCGGTCGGCAATCTCCTCAATCAGTTCCAGGTTCTTGGCCGAAAGTTTGGCGGCTTTGTCTGCCGGGAACAGTTCTTTCATCTTGTAAACGTTGTCTATCAGTTCCGTCTGATACTGTGTGGCCACAGGGATGATGTGGTTCATAGCCAGGTCACCCAGTACGCGGGCTTCAATCTGAATCTTCTTGGTGTAAGTTTCCCATTTTACTTCGTTGCGGGCTTCCAGCTCCTTCTTCGTCATGACACCGGTCGATTCGAACATGGCGATGCTTTCCGGTTTCAGATAGTTGTCGAAGATGACAGGAACACTTGTCTCGCAATCCAGACCACGGCGTGCGGCTTCGGCTTTCCATTCGTCGCTGTAACCGTTTCCGTCGAAGTGGATGGGTTTGCATATCTTGATGTATTTGCGGATGACGTCGAGAATAGCTGAGATTTTGGGCTCACCTTTTTCGATCAGTTCGTCCACGTCTTTCTTGAAGTCGGTCAGCTGTTCGGCCAAAGCTGTATTCAGAGCAATCATGGCGCTGGCACAGTTGGCTTCAGAACCTACGGCACGGAACTCGAAGCGGTTGCCGGTGAAGGCGAACGGGCTTGTACGGTTACGGTCGGTGTTGTCGATGAGCAGTTCCGGAATCTGCGGGATGTCCAACTTCATGCCCTGTTTGCCGCTGAGGCTGATCAGATCATCCTTCGTGCTTTCCTCGATGTGTTCGAGTACCTGGCTCAGCTGTTTGCCCAGGAAAGAAGAGATGATTGCGGGGGGGGCTTCGTTGGCTCCCAGACGGTGAGCGTTGGTAGCGCTCGAGATGGATGCCTTCAGCAAGCCGTTGTGACGGTAAACGGCCATCAGCGTATTTACAACAAATGTGATGAAACGCAGGTTGTCTTCAGGCAGTTTGCCGGGTGCGTGCAGCAGGATGCCGGTGTCGGTACCCAGTGACCAGTTGTTGTGCTTGCCGCTTCCGTTTACTCCCTTGAACGGTTTTTCGTGCAACAGTACGCGGAAACCGTGATTGCGGGCAATCTTACGCATCAGAGCCATGATCAGCATGTTGTGGTCAACGGCCAGGTTACATTCCTCGAAGATAGGAGCCAACTCGAACTGGTTGGGAGCCACTTCGTTGTGGCGTGTCTTAACGGGGATACCGAGTTTCAGCGCTTCAATTTCGAGTTCTTTCATAAAGGCAGCTACACGTGGCGGAATGGCACCGAAGTAGTGATCTTCCAGCTGCTGGTTCTTGGCCGAGTCGTGTCCGGTCAGTGTACGTCCGGTCATCAGCAGGTCGGGACGGGCTGCATACAAGCCTTCATCAACCAGGAAATATTCCTGTTCCCAGCCTAAATAAGCATATACTTTTTTAACGTCGGGATTGAAGTAGTGGCATACTTCTACGGCAGCCTTGTCAACAGCACGCAATGCTTTCAGTAACGGTGCCTTGTAGTCGAGCGATTCGCCTGTGTAGGCAATAAAAATAGTCGGGATGCAGAGAGTGTCGTCCACGATGAAAGCGGGTGACGACGGATCCCATGCCGAGTAGCCGCGTGCTTCGAACGTATTACGGATTCCACCATTGGGGAAACTTGAGGCATCCGGTTCCTGCTGAACCAGCAATTTACCGGTGAACTCTTCCATCACGCCTCCTTTACCATCGTGTTCGATGAAGGCATCGTGCTTTTCGGCTGTACCTTCGGTCAGCGGATGGAACCAGTGTGTGTAGTGTGTAGCTCCCATTTCAAGGGCCCATTTCTTCATTCCGGCAGCCACCTCATCGGCAATGCTGCGGTCCAGCGGGGCACCGTTGTCAATGACGTCAATCAACTTGGCGTAAATTTTACTGGGTAGATACCTGAACATCTTTTCCTTGTTGAAAACATACTTGGCAAAATACTCCGAGGGTCGTTCCTTAGGAATTGCCACTGCAACGGGTTTCTTCTTGAACGCCGTTTCAACTACTCTGAATCTCAGTTTTGACATAATACCTTTTAATTTGTTGGTTTAAAAAATGATATGTTAGAATAAAGAATTCTGTTTCTTTAATTTGTTCCCGGGAAGGCGGCCAAGCCCGCCCGGGATTATGATGTTGTTATCAGTTATAGGCTGACTCTCCGTGTTCGTAGATGTCAAGACCTTCTTCTTCGATACGTGCCGGTACGCGCAGACCGTGAATCTTGTCGAGCACCTTAAAGATGATGTATCCCATAACGGCTGCCCAAGCACCTACAACGACTGCTCCGAATACCTGAGCTCCGAGGAAGCCCCAACCTGCACCGTAGAACAGACCTTCGCTGGTAGAAAGCAATCCGGTCAGAACTGTTCCGGTGAAGCCGCATACGCCGTGTACGGAGCTAGCACCTACAGGATCGTCAATCTTCAGTACGCGGTCGATGAATTCTACTGAATAGATCATTAACGTTCCGCAGATGACTCCGATAATGACGGCTCCCAGTGGCGATACTGCATCACATCCGGCAGTTACACCTACCAAGCCGGCCAAGATGCCGTTGAGTGTAAGTGAGAGTGACGGTTTGCCATATTTGAACCAGCTTACGATCAGTGCCATGAAACCACCGGCACATGCAGCCAGATTCGTGTTGAGGAATACCAGTGAGATGGCTACCTGATCATCGGTAGTGGCAGCAGCCAACTGTGAACCGGGGTTGAATCCGAACCATCCGAACCAAAGGATGAATACGCCCAGCGCTGCGATTGTCAGGTTGTGACCGGGGATAGCCTTCGATTTTCCGTCTTTACCATATTTGCCGAGGCGAGGGCCAAGGATGGCAGCTCCGACTAAAGCAATCCAGCCGCCTACAGAGTGAACGATGGTTGATCCAGCAAAATCGTGGAAGGTAGTTCCAAATGTATTCATCATGAATGAACCTTCGTCGCCGTTCATCAGCCAGCCGCCTCCCCATGTCCAGTGACCGGAAACCGGGTAGATCAGTACACTGATGAAGATTGTATAAACCAAATACATGGAGAATTTAGTACGTTCGGCCATGGCACCCGAAACGATGGTTGCCGAAGTGGCACAGAATACGGTCTGGAATACCAGGAAGCCTTCGGTAGGAAGTGATGACGGATCGGGGATCGCATTGCTGTCGAACAGCAGGCTCATGAAGTGCGGTGTACCAAAGAAATCGCCCAATCCGAACATGATGCCGAAACCTACGAGCCAATAGAGCAGTGAGCCTACCATGAAGTCCACAAAGTTCTTCATCAGGATGTTGGCCGTGTTTTTGGTACGTGTAAAGCCGGCCTCTACCAATGCAAAACCTGGTTGCATAAAGAATACCAACATGGCTGCCAATAGCATCCATACGGTGTTGACGCCCGAAACTAATTGCGCCAGTGTATCAGTTGTTGTATCCATAATCTCTTTACTTTTAGTTGTATTTGTTATATTTACTCTTTTTGTGGTTTGAGTTGCGTGCTACTTTTCCTGTTCGGCGTTATAAAGGGCGATGTCGCCACGCTCAGCAGTACGTATTCGTATGGCATCCTCGATGGGAATGACGAAGATACGGCCATCACCGATTTCTCCTGTTCGTGCTGCTTTCAGGATTGCCTGTACTGTTTTCTCTGCATTTTTGTCACGCACTACGATTGAGATAAGAATACGTTCGATAGAACTCGTGTCATACATAACTCCACGATAAATACGAGCTTCTCTGGACTTTCCTATTCCCCTGACATCATAGTAGGAGAACCATTCGATATCCGCTTCGAGCAGTGCGTCCTTCACATCCTCGAATTTTGTCTTGCGGATGATAGCTTCAATCTTTTTCATACCTTAAACTATTTATGATTGCGTTAGAAACTTATTCCAGCCACGAAGTATGCTCCTTCAGTACGCGGATTCCAAATGGCTTTGGCAAACAATGGAAGCGAAAAACTGTCGGTGATACGGATTTCTTTGCTTGCCTCCAGGCTGACGTTGCATACGGTGAAGCCGTTGGATCCCGGACAATTGTCTGTTGCATTGTAGAAGGCTGTCTCCCATGGAGTGGCACCGATTTCAGCCGTCCAGTCAAGTCCGCCAAGTTTGAAGGGGGCAGCTACCGAGATATAAGAAGAATAGGCGCGGTCACCATTGTATTTCGTGTAGTCGGCACCTGCGAAATTGGTGTACCAATTCACGGCCAGCGGACCGAAATCATATCCGACCTGAGCTTCGAACACATGTGCTGTGCTGTGTGCGCCATAGTGCAGATAACCATTTCCACTATTGAACCAATAGTCTGTAACCGATACGCTGAAACCTCCTGTAGAATACCCTAACGTAAGGTCCATTTCCTTGGTATCGGAGCTTTCCAATCCAACCGAGCCCCATGCACCCAATGAAAATCCCTTATAGGACAATGTTACACTGGGTTGAATGCTGACGCCTCCTAAATCCTGTCCACGCCAGATGTAGCTACTTACGAGATCGGCACCTACTGATGCTTCTACTTTGTCTTGCGCTTTTGCTCCGAAAGCTGCAGTTAATAGCGCGATGGCTATTACTCCTGATTTCAATCCTGTTTTCATACCTATAAAACTATTTAAAAGTGAGTAAAAAAAGAATATCTCTTCTCTTTATGCCAGCCACTTCCTGATTCGTCTCATCGCTTCTGCACAGTCTTCGTGTTTGCCAAAGGCTGTCAATCGTATATATCCTTCTCCGCTTGGCCCAAATCCTACGCCCGGTGTTCCTACTACATTGGCTTCGTACAGCATTTGTTCGAAAAATCTCCAGGAGTTGATTCCCTGAGGTGTTTTCAGCCAGATGTAGGGTGCGTTTACGCCACCATATACTTTCAATCCTGCTGCTTCAAGGCCTTCCTTCATGTTTCGGGCATTCTCCATGTAATAGTCGATGTTTGCCTTCACCTGTTGTTTGCCTTCGGGAGTATAGATGGCTTCTGCTCCGCGTTGGGTAATGTAGCTTGTGCCATTGAATTTAGTGCACTGGCGTCGGTTCCATAACCTGTTCAGCGGAATTCGCTCTCCGGTCAGTGTGGCAGCTGTTAATTCCTTCGGTACGATGGTGTATCCACATCTTACTCCGGTAAATCCGGCTGTTTTTGAAAAGCTTCGAAACTCAATGGCGCATTTTTTTGCACCTTTTATTTCGTAAATCGAATGTGGTACGTCATCTTCCCGGATAAATGCTTCATAAGCTGCATCAAATAAGATGAGTGTATCGTTCTCCAATGCGTAGTCAACCCATTTCTTCAGTTCGGCTTTTGTCAGCGTGGTTCCTGTCGGGTTATTGGGGTAGCACAGATAGATAATGTCTATCCTTTTATTGGGAATCTGGGGAATGAAATTATTCTCTTCGGTGCAGGGCATGTAAGTCACGTTGCTCCATTTCCCATCTTCCTCCAATACTCCGGCCCTTCCGCACATGACGTTACTGTCAATATATACGGGGTAAATGGGGTCGGTTACTCCTACGCTATTGTCGTGTCGCAGTATGTCGCCTATATTGCCTGTGTCGCTCTTGGCTCCGTCGTTTACAAATACTTCTGTCGGTGTCAGATGTATGCCTCTTGGAGCATAGTCGTTTTTGATAATTGCATCAATCAAGAAGTCATATCCCTGTTCCGGTCCGTAGCCGTGAAATGTTTTTTCGTTTGCCATCTCGTCCACTGCCTTGTGCATGGCTTCGATGCAAGCCTGCGGCAGTGGGCGGGTAACGTCACCGATACCCAGACGGATGACATCTTGTTTAGGATGTGTTATCCTGAATGTATTTACCTTTTTAGCTATATCTGAAAATAAATAACTGCCAGGGAGTTTTAAAAAATGTTCATTAATTAAAGCCATATTCTTTTATTTTGATCGTTGATTTAAGTTTCTATACATGTTCTATTGAAAAAATGAAGTATTACCTCTTACTTCATTGATTTATATTGATTTCACCTTCGAATACCTGGGTCGCTTCTCCTGTCATCAGCACGTGTTGAGTTTGATTGTCCCATTCGATTGTGAGAGTTCCTCCATCCATGATAATGTCCGACTTCCGTCCGCATCGTCCTGTCAGGTTAGCTGCTACAGCGGTAGCACAAGCACCGGTGCCACAGGCTTGGGTAATGCCCGAACCACGTTCCCATACTCTCATTCTGATTTTTCCTTCCTCCAGCACTTGGGCGAATTCTACATTGATTCGTCCGGGGAATAGGGGGTGGTTTTCCAATTTGGGGCCTACTTCTGCTATATTAATATCGTTTAGGTTATTTACGAAAATTACCAGATGCGGATTTCCCATTGATACGGTTGTTCCTATCCATTCTTTTCCGTCGGCTGTCACTGGTTTTTCTTTCATTGGTTTGGGACCATTGCCATCGTAATCGACCGGTTCGTCGGCCGGTATGCCCATATCTACCGTTACCGTATTTACAATTCCGTCTTTTATGTGCAATTGTAACATTTTAATGCCCGACAGAGTTTCGAGTGCAATTTCATGTTTCTTTGTCAAGCCATGTTCGTACAGGTATTTACCTATGCATCGGCTTGCATTTCCGCACATTTTTGCTTCTGAACCGTCGGCATTGAAAATGCGCATGCTGAAATCGCCTTTATCCGAATGACCTATCAGTACCAGACCGTCGCTGCCTATTCCCGTATGTGGGGCACTCCATTCTATGGCAAGTGCTTCCGGATTTTCGATGGGGTAGCGGGTGGTATCTACATAGATGTAATCATTGCCCGCGCCATGCATCTTGGTGAATTTTACAGTTCTTGTCATTTTGTCTTTTGTTGATTAGTTGGTATATCCTTTTGTTTTATTACGATGCAAATATACGACGTTTTGTATTATCTTATATTAATATTGCTGACTATTTTCTAAAATTTTTATGCTAATCTTTCAGAAGTTAATCATTTATTATATTAATACTTTCAAATTGAAACTTACAGTGGTTTAATATGATCGATTTATTATTTTGTCGTTGAATGCCTTGTTTGGCTTATGGATAAAATGTTTGCATTATCCTTTATTCTCTTCCTTAAATTCTTAGAATTATTTGTTTTGGTTTTCTATTTGAAAGCATATTTGCTATTTTACTTTCTATATGTATTGTTATTCTGTGTGGCAGGCTGGGCTGTCGTTTGTACATCGAAATATCCGTTCTTGCTTGGTACTGATATAGATATAAAAGAATGACGTTTTAACTGGTTTAAGAGATGAAAATGACAAGAGGAAGATCCGATGAGCAATCAAATCTTCCTCTTATGGATTGAACATTTACGAAATGTTCTGATGGTTATTTCTATGCAAATGTTGTGTTGTTCCGACAGGACGTTCAATATGCCTGTTCGTGCACTCCGGCAACCGCACGTCCACTCGGGTCGTTCAGGTTCTGGAAGCTGGCATCCCATTTCAATGCCTCGGCTGTGGAGCACGCTACGCTGGGGACACTCGGTACCGATCGGGCGGCAGATTCACTGGGGAAATGCTCCTCGAAAATGCTGCGGTAATAATATTCCTCTTTGTTTTGTGGAGGATTGATGGGAAAACGTTCGGCGGCATGTGCCATTTGTTCGTCGGTAACGGCAGCAGCAGTCATAGCTTTTAATGTATCAATCCATGAATAACCCACACCGTCAGAGAATTGTTCTTTTTGACGCCAAGCTACACTTTCGGGCAGCAGGGAAGCGAATGCATCACGAACCACCTTCTTTTCGATGGTTCGTCCGGGACACATCTTCACAGCCGGGTTAATCCTCATGGCAACATCCAGAAATTCTTTGTCGAGGAAAGGAACGCGGCCTTCAACTCCCCATGCAGCCAGTGATTTGTTGGCACGCAAACAGTCATACATGTAGAGTTTGGAAAGTTTGCGGACAGTCTCTTCGTGAAAGGCTTGTGGAGTAGGGGCCTTATGGAAGTAGAGGTAACCTCCGAATACTTCATCGGCACCTTCACCGCTCAGCACCATTTTGATGCCCATTGATTTGATGACCCGTGCCAGCAGATACATGGGAGTAGAAGCACGTACGGTGGTCACATCATATGTCTCGATGAAATAGATCACATCGCGAATGGCATCCAATCCTTCCTGGATGGTATAGTTTATCTCGTGATGTACAGTTCCTATATGCTCGGCCACTAAGCGTGCCTTCTCCAAGTCGGGAGCTCCTTTCAGCCCTACGGCAAAGGAGTGCAACTGCGGCCACCATGCAGCTTGCGTACTGTCCGTCTCTACACGTTTGGCGGCATAAAGCTTGGCTACTGCAGAGATGACTGATGAGTCAAGCCCGCCTGAAAGTAAAACTCCGTAAGGAACATCGCTCATCAGTTGGCGGCGAACGGCATCTTCGAGTGCCGTACGTACGGCGGATACCTGCATGCGGTATGCTTCGGGATCGCATGCCGAGGCGGCCGATGTGCGTGTCTCGTTTTCGGCTTTATTGGTATAATTGTCTTTGACAGCTTCGTATTCTGTCCATTCACGCTTGTACCACGGACGCATTTCTCCTTCGCGACTCCAATAGTAATGGCCAGGTAGGAAAGGTTCGTATTCATCGCACATTCCTTCCAGTGCTTTTAACTCGCTGGCACAATATACAGTGCCATCTTTGTCTTTTCCTATATAAAGAGGTATGACGCCGATAGGATCGCGTGCTATAAGAAATTCGTCTCGTTCTTCATCGTAGAGGGCAAAAGCGAAAATACCACTGAGCCGTTCGATGAAATCTTTTCCGTAACGACGGTAAAGGGCTAAGATGACTTCACAATCGCTACCTGTCTGAAACTCATATTCACCATTGAAGTCGCGACGGATATCACGGTGATTGTAAATTTCGCCGTTAACGGCAAGGATTTGCTTACGATCAGGAGAGAAGAGGGGTTGGCCTCCGCTCTGTGGATCGACGATGGAGAGCCGTTCGTGTGCCAATATGGCTGATCCACCGCAATAGATCCCGCTCCAATCAGGACCTCTGTGGCGTATGCGTTTCGCCATGGTAAGAGCTTTTTGTCTCAATTCTGGCGTTTGTTGCTTGATATTGAAGATGCATGCTATTCCACACATAATAATTACGTTTTTTTGTTGTAGGTTAGTGATTCATTCATTTGTCCTTTTCGGATAACATCTGTTCGATGTCTTTAGCAGCACGACGTCCGGCAGCAAGACATTTCACAACGAGCGAAGCACCTGTAGCAGCATCACCAGCAATGATTACGTTGTCAGCTACTTCCGGGTGTTTGGGTTTCAAGAATCCCATGGCCAATAATACCATATCAGTTTCGATAATTTCTTTTTTGCCTGTGGGTTTCATTACTGGGCGTCCGCCGTCTGCAGCCGGGATCCATTCTACTTCTTCTACTTCGACACCGACTACGCGACCGTTGCGTCCGATAAACTTATTCGAGTTCAAACTCCATCGGCGTGTACAACCTTCTTCGTGGCTGGAAGTTGTTTTCAGCACGACAGGCCATTGTGGCCACGGAGTCGCCGGATTGTAACCTACAGGTGGCTTAGGCATGATTTCAATCTGAGTAACACTCACAGCCCCCTGTCGGATACTGGTACCAATGCAGTCGCTTCCGGTATCTCCACCACCAATAACAAGTACTTTTTTACCATGTGCATTCACAAGCTGATCTTTCGGGAAGCTTTCTCCGTCTAATATTCGGTTTTGTTGTGCCAGCATGTCAAGCGCAAAGTAGATACCTTTCAGTTCGCGTCCAGGAATATTGAGGTCACGAGCGTCGGGTGTACCTGTACATAAGGCATAGGCATCAAATCCTTCCGGTAGCTTTTGTATATCAATGGTTATTCCCATCTCCATGTGTATTCCTTCTTCCTTCAGGATTTTCATGCGTCGGTCGATAATTTCCTTGGGAAGCTTGAAGTTGGGGATGCCGTAACGCAAAAGTCCTCCCGGCATGGGATTCTTGTCGAAAATGGTGACTTCGAATCCTTGGGCATTGAGTCTGACTGCTGTGCTTAGTCCCGTAGGTCCGGCACCGATGACAGCCACCTTTTTCCCGTTTCTAACGGGTTTTATGGGGTGAATATATCCTTCGCGGAAGGCAGCCTCGGCTATGGCTGCTTCATTTTCGCGGATAGTGACAGGTGCGTCAAATGATAATTTCAGTACACACGACTTTTCGCATAATGCGGGACATATTCTTCCCGTAAATTCGGGGAAGTCATTGGTTTGTGACAATATTTTATAAGCCATTTCCCATTTTCCTTTGCTCAGAGCAGCTTGGAATTCAGGATCTTTATTACCCAGTGGACATGCCCAATGGCAGAAGGGCACGCCACAATCCATACACCGACTGGCCTGAAGTTTGCGGTCGTGGCTGTTCAGGGTTTGTTCCACCTGGCTGAAGTCGGTGATTCGTTCTTCTATTGGTCTGTATCCCGCTTCCTGACGGGGTATATTTAAAAATGCTTTTTGGGTTCCCATATCTTTTAAGAATGAAGAATTTAGTAATGAATAAGTCGGATGTTAATAGTCTCTTTGCATGTCGGCAATCTTTTGTTGCAGCTTGCGCATTTGCTCTTCCTGTAATACCTTCTTGTATTCGATAGGTACAACTTGAATGAACTGGTCAACATAGTGTGTCCAGTCGTCGAGCATGACACGAGCCAGCTTCGAACCTGTGTACAGATAATGTTGCCGGATGAGTTCGTGCAACTCTTTTCTGTATGATGCTTCTTCTATTAACGATAGTTCTACCATTTCCATATTGCAGAAATAGTCGAAGTTTCCGTCCTTATTCCATACGTAGGCTACTCCACCACTCATACCCGCAGCGAAGTTGCGTCCGGTTTTACCCAGTACTACGACACGTCCGCCGGTCATGTATTCGCAACAATGGTCGCCTACACCTTCGACTACGGCAATGGCTCCGGAGTTGCGCACGGCGAAGCGTTCGCCTACGCATCCATTGATGTAAACCTCTCCGCTGGTAGCTCCGTATAGCAGTGTATTTCCTGCGATTGTATTCTTTTCAGCTTCGAAGTTGCTCCGCACAGGAGGTAGCACAGCGATACGTCCTCCGCTAAGTCCTTTGCCCAGATAGTCATTGGCCTCTCCTTCGAGTTTGAAGTTGACGCCGGGAACCAAGAAGGCTCCAAAACTTTGCCCGGCCGATCCTTTGAACTTCACATTCAGTGTGTGTTCAGGAAGTCCTTTAGCGCCATACTTTTGAGCGATAGCTCCCGATAACATGGCGCCGCAGGCACGGTCGGTGTTGGCAATCGTATATTCCAAGGAGATTTCCTTCTGATTTTCCAATGTCTCGGCTGCAGCGTGGAGGATTTCCACATCTTTTACGTGATCGATGCCATGCTGCTGGTCGGTGACGTGGCGTATAGCGGCCTCATTATTTACGCGCGTAAGCAATTGCGAGAAGTCAAGCAAAGCATGTTTCGGATTCTTGTAGTCTCGTTTGCTTCGGATGATGAGATCCGTACGTCCGATGATATCGTCCAATCTTTCCACACCGATTTCAGCCAGATACTCGCGTACCTCTTGTGCCAGGAATGTGAAGTAGTTTATCAGGTATTCACTTCTACCTCTGAAGTGCTTACGGAGTTCGGCATCTTGAGTAGCTACACCTACGGGACACGTGTTTTGATTACATTTTCGCATCATTACGCAACCCAATACAATCAGAGCAGCAGTTGCAAATCCGTATTCTTCGGCGCCCAACATTGCCATCAATACGACGTCACGTCCTGTTTTCAGTTGTCCGTCCACCTGCAAAAGAACTTGTCCGCGAAGGCCGTTCAATACCAGGGTTTGCTGTGTTTCACTTAATCCAAGTTCAGGAGATATACCTGCATATCGGATACTGGACGCCGGTGATGCTCCCGTACCTCCTTCGGCTCCGGAGATGACAATCAGATCGGCTTTGGCTTTTGCTACGCCTGCAGCGATTGTTCCAACTCCACTTTCAGCTACCAACTTGACACTGATTTTGGCGTGAGGATTCACGTTTTTCAGGTCGAAGATCAGTTGGGCAAGGTCCTCGATGGAGTAGATGTCATGATGAGGGGGAGGCGAGATAAGCGAGATGCCAGGAATGGAGTGACGGGTGCGTGCAATCACTTCGTCAACCTTGAATCCCGGTAATTGACCGCCTTCACCAGGCTTGGCTCCTTGAGCTACTTTAATCTGTATTTCGTCGGCATTAACCAAGTATTCGGTTGTCACGCCAAATCGTCCGGATGCAACTTGCTTGATAGCACTTCTGGTTTCGTTGCCGAAACGTGAGCTATCTTCACCTCCTTCGCCAGTGTTGCTGCGTCCGTGCAGACGGTTCATGGCAATGGCGATGGCTTCGTGAGCTTCCTGGCTGATGGCACCAAATGACATGGCTCCAGTCACAAATCTTCGTACGATGGATTCAACCGGTTCAACTCGGTTTATATCTATGGGGTTGCGTCGGAAATCCAGAAAATCGCGTAAGAAGATCGGTTGCTCTTTATCATCGACCAGATGGGTAAATTCTTTGAATTTCTTGTAGCTCCCCGTTCGTGTAGCCAATTGTAAGGTAGCAATGGTCTCAGGATTCCAGGCATGCTTTTCGCCATCTTTGCGGAAAGCGTAGATGCCTATGTTGGGCAGAATTTCCTTACCAGCATTTGTCGTTTCGTTTTCAGTTTGTTGCGCTGCCGAATTTGAATGTGTATTTCTGAATCTGAACTTGACAATTTCTTCCAGCCCAATACCTCCAATACATGATTTCAGTCCGCCAAAGTAGGCATCGCTCAGTTCCTGACTTAAGCCTACGGCTTCGAATATCTTTGCTCCACGGTAAGAACGGATGGTACTGATACCCATTTTACTCATTACCTTGAACAAACCTTTGCAGACAGCTTTGATATAGTTCTTCTCGGCTGTAGCATAATCCAATTGAATATCTTTATTGGCTACTAATTGGTCGAGAATGGCAAAGGCCATATAGGGATTCAGGGCACTGGCACCAAATCCGAGCAACAGAGCTGCATGCATCACCTCGCGTATTTCACCACTTTCAACTACGAGGGCAGTTTGTACTCGTTTTCCTACCGATATCAGATAATGATGTACTGCGCTGACTGCCAGCAATGAAGGAATGGGGGCATTTGCATCGGTAGCATCACGGTCGGTGAGGACAATATAGTTGACACCTTCGTTTACGCTTTCTTCTGCTTGTTTGCATAAGGAAGCAAGGGCTTCCTGTAAACCGTTTCTTCCCTTGGATGTATCGTAGAGCATAGGAAGCTTTACTGTCTTGAATCCTTTGTAGCGGATGTTGCAAAGCAGGTCAAGTTGCGTGTTGGTTAAAATAGGGTGATTCAGTCTTACCATTTTGCAATGGTCGGCATTGGGAGTCAGAATGTTCATACCCACGGCACCAATATACTCCGTGAGAGACATGACCAACTCTTCGCGGATGGGGTCGATAGGCGGATTCGTGACTTGGGCAAATTGTTGACGGAAATAGTTGAACAACAATTGCGGACGGTCGCTCAACACAGCCAGTGGTGTATCATTACCCATGGCGCTTACAGGTTCGGCTCCGTTTTCAGCCATCGGCTGGATGACTTTTTCTACATCTTCGCGAGTGTATCCGAACAAGTGAAGCATATCGTTATAATGGGGAACGCTGTGTGCAACTTTCCTTCCGCTTTTGAGTTCGTCCAGCTCGATGCGGTTGCTTGCAAGCCAAGCGCGATAAGGTTTGGCCTCGGCCAATTGGCGCTTCAGTTCGTCGTCATAATAGATGCGACCTTCCTGGGTGTCAACCAACAAAATTTTTCCCGGCTGTAAACGTCCTTTTGCCTTGATGTCGCCTGGTTCGAAGTCCATTACTCCGACTTCACTGGCTACTACCATCGTATCATTTTTGGTGATTAGGTAGCGTGCCGGACGGAGTCCGTTTCTATCAAGCATACCCCCCGCGTATCTACCGTCGCTGAACAGTAAAGCTGCAGGACCATCCCATGGTTCCATCAAAATAGAGTGATATTCGTAGAAGGCCTTCAGATCTTCGCTGATAGGATTCTTCTCGTTAAATGATTCGGGCACAAGCATGGCCATGGCATGAGGAAGGCTCATGCCTGACATAACCAGGAATTCAAGCACATTGTCCAATGAAGCCGAGTCACTCATACCGGGTTGTATGATGGGGCGAATCTCGCGGATGTCACCTAATGTGGGGGTAGATAATACCGATTCGCGCGCTTCCATCCATCCGCGGTTTCCACGGATAGTATTGATTTCGCCGTTGTGTGCCAGCAAACGGAAAGGTTGAGCCAACCCCCATGTCGGGAAGGTGTTGGTACTGAACCTGCTATGTACCAACGCAAGTCCACTTGTGAAGTAACTGTTGGTCAGGTCGGGATAATAACCTCTTAATTGCATGGACGACAACATGCCTTTATAAACAATGTTTTTCGTCGATAATGAGCACACGTAGAAGCTGTCTCGTGTGGGAATATTCGACCGTCTTATGCGATTTTCTATTCTTTTTCTTATCAGATACAGCTTCCTTTCGGCTGTCTGACTATCTGTAAATCCTGTAATAAAAATCTGTTTGATATCCGGTTCGGAAGCCAATGCAGATTCGCCTAAAATTTCGGGACAAGTAGGCACATTTCTTAGATGCATCAAGGTGAGTCCGTCTTTTTCGATTTCCTCGATAATGATGCTAAGAATGGCTTCCTGATCGCTTTTGTTTTTAGGCAGGAATAAGAGTCCTGTTCCGTATTTCCCTTTTTCAGGAACGGGAATTCCCTGAAGTAAGATGAACTCATGGGGAATCTGTAGCAAGATGCCTGCCCCGTCACCTGTTTTGTTGTCAGCGCCTTCCGCACCGCGGTGGCGCATGTTTTCCAGTACTTTCAGAGCTGACTCTACTAATTCGTGACTTTTGTTTCCGTGGATGTTTACAATCATTCCCACTCCACATGCATCGTGTTCATAAGCTGGATCGTAGAGACCTCTCATTTCCTTTGTTTCGTTGTTAAAAAGTTCTTGTTTCACCATCTTGATTAACTTTATTTCCTGTAATACCTATTATTTGTGTCAAAATGTTCTGCAAATATAAGTATTTAATTTCAAAATGGTATGCTGTTCTGCTGATTGTCTTCTTTAAAATGTATGTATTTTTACGGTTGCTTACAATTTTGCGATATTTAGGTGTGTTTGGTAATAATTTGGAAGTTCTTCTATTTATTATTGTTTTATATTGTTATTTTTACTTTTGCCATATTATTTTTTTATTGTCTTTATGCTATTGATCTTTTATTTTATATAGCATTTTTCTACAGGAAAATAGGGATTAGGTAGATTTATGATATGGCTAATCGAAAAGTTACGATAGCAAAATGTCATTTATCCCCAGCATAATTTATAAAAGTCACAATATTCACACTTCTTCGTGTCATTAGTTTGGTTAAATGGCTCTTGAGGATTGAATATTTCTGTTAGTAAGGTTTTCAAATGATCGCGGAAGTCATTCTCGTAGAGTGCAAAGTTGAGTACGGGTACTTTAGGTTGGCGGGGGGCTCCCATTTCAATGACTGGCGAGTAAGTATCAGAAGCTGCCTTATGTATGTATAGGAGTGCAGGTGCGACTTTCAGTGGTTGCTTTCGGCACATGATGGCAGCATACAGAAATGTCTGGAATATATATCCCGGACGATTTTCAGAAGGGGTGAAGAGTTGTTCGATGTTCTCAGGTGTTTTGGGCAGGCCTCCTGTTTTGTAATCTACTATGCGCAAGGTACCTTCTTTGCTGTCCATACGGTCGATGGTTCCACCGATGTTGACTGCCAATTTTCCTTCGGGTGTATCTATTTCAATATATTCCTTTACGGTTTTTTCCATGGCTTCCATACAGAAGGGAGCGTATTGAAGGTCGTTTCTGAGCAATTGTTTCAGATAGGAGGTTATAACCCGGGCATGGATCAGCTGACTTCCGTTGTATTCAGGCTTTTCCTCCTGGGATACATGGAAGAATTCTTCTTTGAAGGCCCGATTGACGTACTCCTGCAGTCGTATCTCTTCTTTTAATAACTGTTCGAGATCGGTTTTTCGTATTTCTTTCTGGTTATTGGTAAGATCGGTGTACACCAATTCGGCCGAGCGGTGGAAGATGGTGCCAAAAAGAGCCGAGTTGATTTCGGCACTGACCTCATCTGGTGCTTTGAGTCCGGCTACGTAGCGGAAGTAAAACTTCAGCCGGCAGTCCAAATAGGCATTCAGAGCCGAGGGTGATAGCAAGCGTTCGGGGTGGAGACGGATGTTATAGGTGTCGTACATAGTGCGCAGTACTTCATCGGTTTTGTCAATCTGGATGGTGCGACCTTGTTTGGGAGATTGAGCAGCTTCGAGATAACGATGAGCGACAGTGTGAGGTGATTCGATGAGAAACTGAAGCATAAAACGTGACATTTCTCCACGGTTCAATCCGTCGGAAGATGTGTTGTAAATCAAGGTGATGTTTTCGGCACGTTGGATGAGGCGATAGAAGTAATAGGCATAAACTGCATTCTTGTGTTCGATGGTGGTCATGCCGAAAGCTTTACGCAGATTGTAGGGGATGAAGGAAGATTCACCTTCAGCTTTGGGCAGCTTGCCTTCGTTCAGTGAGAGAATGAGCAAGTTCTTGAAATCAAGATTTCGTGTCTCGAGCACTCCCATGACCTGAAGGCCGATGGCTGGTTCACCATGAAAAGGAATGTTGGCCGATACCAGCAGGCGGTTGAGCAGGCGTTTAAAGGTGTCGGGGCGTAAGGTCAGCATTCCGTCTTCTATCAGGTTGAGCAGACGGTTGACGAGGGTATAGCCTTTGAATAGCGATTCGCGGTAAAGCTGGTTGTACAAATCACCCGGATTGTCTTCGTGGCGATAGAGTGCGGCTACTTCCTGTATCATGTTGATGAGGTAGGTGCATAAAGCCTGTATGTCGCTTTGTGGAGTGAATATTTTCTCCAGGAATTCGTCCTGTTGAAGTTCGGACGGTAGTGGGAAAAAGCGATTGTTGCGTGTAAGCGACAATTCGAGTGACGGAGCCATCGGAGACAACTGACGGGTGTAGGGATGCTTCAACACGCTGAGTACGGCATCGTAGGTATAACGACCAGTGTCGGAGCGATAGCCTGAAGTTTGCAATTCGATGAGTGAGTTGATAAAGTTGTACACCGGTGTTTGTGCCAACGGAAATCCCATAGTGACATTGACGTCCTTGACGTTTGCCGGAAGGGAGTGAAGCACCGGTAGGAGGAGGGCTTCATTACAAAGCACAATGGCGTTTTCTTTCAGGCTCTTTGTGTTGTCAATGCTTTGGCTCCACTCGGGGATGAAGCGTGCCTGTGCATTTTCGGTAGGTGAGGAGATGTATTGTATCTTTTTGCTGTTTCGCAAGGTGTCAAAGGCTGATTCGGGTAATTGGTTAGGAAAGTCCTTCAGGTTTTGCAGGATGAATTCTCCTGCTTCGTGTGCATAGGGGGGCTGTTGCTCGTGGGGCAGACGGGTGTAGAAGATGTCATAATCCCAATAGAAGAGAGCTTTGTTCGCTTTCTGCAAGAGGGAGAAGAAGGCTTTTTCTACCTTATTTAATACGTTGAATCCCACGAACACGTAGCGGTCGTAGCGGGGAAGCAGGGGAGTGCCGGCATTAAAATCGGTTGTAAGTTGTTCGAGGACATGGCGGTACATCATACCTTCGTACGCAATGCCTTGATGGGCCAGATTATCACGATAGTGGTGATAGATGTCGTTCAGTTTGTCCCAAAGGGAGATGAAACGTTCTTTGAGTAACGTACGTTTCTCGATAGAGAAGTTTTGGAAGAATTGGCGGATGGCTTCTTCTTGTTCGGGTTCGAGGAAGGTATAGTCATCCATCAGGTTTTTCAAATCTTGCAGGTTGGTGAAAAGACGGTCGGCATCTACCAGGTTTTTATCGATATCGTCGAAGTCGCTGATCAGTAGTTCGCCCCAGAAGTAGAAGTCGTCAAGAGTTTCATTGCTATGAGTCTCCTGAACGAATACATTGTAGAGTTCGCACACCAGGCGGATGGAGTCGCCCGGCTTTAGGGATGATAACTGGCCGAACAGGTCGCTGATGCTGACATACGAGGGCGACCATATGGGTCGTTCGGTTTCGGAAGCCAGATATTCGTTGAAGAAGAGGCTGGCGCGCTTGTTGGGGAAGACAATGGCCGTGCGCGACAGGTCGTTGCCTATCTTATGATAAAGGTCGTGAGCTACCAGTTGGAGGAAAGTTTGCATCTTGTTAATTCTTTATTTTGATTCGTTTTTGTTCTTCTTGTTTCTCAATTATCTACTTTTTCTACCTGTTGCATATCTACATACCACAAATAACCACTGATGTGGGAAGCGTCGTATCCCATGCGTGCCAACAGACGCATGTAGTCGTGTACCTGGCGATTATATCGTTTGTTGGGTTTACCGAACTTAAAGTCAACGACAACAATATCATTGTCTTTCATCATCACACGGTCGGGACGTCGGTTGAGCAGTTTCCCGTTTTCAATCCAAATGATGTCGCATTCGTTGAACAGGCGCCATTCTCCCGAGTACCATTGCCGGACTTCGGGCAGGGAGAAGGCACGTCGGGTGAGTGATCTGATTTCTTCTTCGGAGGTCTTGTGACCGATGATGCCTTCGGCTACGAGGCGTGAAACGGCATCGTCAATGTCGGCTTCGGTTTCGATGCTCGAGAAAAGGGTGTGAAGCAGACGTCCACGGTTGATGAATCGTTGTGCTGATTCTTCTTCGTCGATGCCGGCAATGAAATCGGCCGAACGGTTGGATTGTCTGAATTCGATTTCGTGCTTCAGGCTTTTCATGCATACAGATTGTTTGCAGGGAGTGAATGTCAATTTGTTGACAGAAGTTTTTCTCCTCTGTTCGGTTATGGTTGAAGGGTACAAAGAACCGCTTACAAACGTGGCAAATTCTTCGTTCCACAGACTTCCTTCAATAGCCTGGGCTACTAAAGGAAGAGTGTTGCCCAGAAGTTCGGCGACGGTGCCGCGCTGGTCTTTTTTACTCCATATGATAAGATTTTTTTCGGGGCGGGTAAAGGCAACATATAGCAAGTTTAGATTATCGACCCATAGCTGGAGACGCTCATTCAGGTAGTCGGAGCGATAAACCGATTCGGCCATAACAGGACTGTAGGTGACTGGTACCAGATCGAGGGCATTGTATGGAGTAGTGGGGGCATGACACCAGACAAGCTGGTTGTTGGTTTCATTTTCCAGTTTCCAATCGCAGAAGGGGATGAGCACCGTGTGAAACTCGAGTCCTTTCGATTTGTGGATGGAGAGGATGCGTATGCCGTCCACTTCGCCGCTGGGGATGGTTTGGGCGCATAGTGTGTCGTCCCAGTAGCGGATGAAGTGGCCGATGTCCGAAGGGTTGTCTTGCAGGTATTGCGTCACTGCATCGAAGAAGGAGAACAAGTAGGCATCTTGCTTAGCAACGAGGTCGAGGCGAAGGATGACAAACAGTTCTTCGAGCAATTCGTAGAGGGGCATGAGCCGAAGTTCGGATGTGTGCGCGCAGAACGCTTCAGGCAGTATGTCGGAGGCTGGCTTGCTGAACATTTGATGCCATTGGGCCGAGGAGGAGATGACGTGTTGTGAGTAGTTTGTCACGAGTGCGGCTTGCGATATTTTATCATCGGGATCGAGCAGGATGCGCAGGGCATCTATCAGCATATTGACGGCTACGGATGCATCGAGTCGGAAGGCTTCGTCAGAAACGACGGGCAGATGGAGCTCTTGGTCAAAGTAATCGGCTATCAGAGGAATGTTTTTGTTTTTGCGTACCAATATGGTGATGTCGTTCAGCTGTATGCCGTTATCAAGTAAATGACGTACTTCGTCGCTTAGAGCAATCAATGTCTGTTCGGTGTAGTTATGTTCCGTATCGGGCTCCAGGAAACGGGCTTTTACATATCCGAGTGATTGGCTGCGCGGCGATTCCTGGACGACATCAGCATAGGCGTTTTTCAGTGGGTAGCATTCTTCGTGCAGATCGTCCAAGTGCATCGTATTCAAGTAGTTGACAGCTTGTATAAAGAATTGGTTGTTGAAGCGGATGATGTTGGTTTCGCTTCGGCGGTTTGTCTTCAGTGTTTCCACGCGAATAGGGAAATGATTAGTTCCCAATGGATTTTTATGAGCATTGTCAGAGCTTCCGAGGTTGTTCAATATGCTCCAGTCGCCGTTGCGCCAGCGGTAGATGGATTGCTTGACGTCGCCTACGATGAGGCTGTCGGCGCCTTGTGCAAGGCCTTCGAGCAACAGCATGCGGAAGTTGTCCCATTGCATCCGGCTGGTGTCTTGAAATTCATCGATCATGACGTTGCGTATGCTGGCTCCTATTTTTTCGAAGACGAACGACGAGTCGCCTTCTCCCAGCAAGCGGTGCAGCAGGGCATTGGTATCGGACAGGAGGAAACGGTTTTGTTCTTTGTTGAGTGTGCGAACCTGTTCGTCAATGTAGTTGAGTAGTTGTAACTTGTCAAGATGTTGCAGCGAGAGACGGCAACTATTCACAGTCAGGTTGCGTTGTGTACGCATCTTTTCGGCGTCGTGCAAGAGGGGTATCAGGTCATTTTGAGCCAGGCGGATGATGTCTTTTCTTCGTGTTGATGTTTTCGCTACCCAGCTTTGCGGGTCATCAAGGCAGTTTTTCAGGGTGGCGTTCAGTACATCTTTATCACTCAATTTCCCATCGCGTAATTTGCGGAAATAGCTGCTTATGCTTCGTGTGCCTCCCTTCAAGTCGTCGGGGGAAAGGGCATGGGCCTCGAGTTCGCCGATAAATTGGTCGTAGAAAGCTTTCATCTGCTCGAGGGCATCGGTTTGCATCTCGCGCAGTACGTCGCGGTAGAGTCTGACGGCTTGCGGATCACGCAGCTTTTGGCGAAGCAATTCACCTCGTTCGATGTAGCTTTCGTCGAAGATATTTCGTCCGAAGCGTTTGATTTCATCGGAAACATTCCAACGCTTGTCATCGGCAATGCGTTCGTCAATGTAGGCCAGCAACCATGTCAATACGGGCGAGGTGGGAGTAAGCTGGTCGATTAGGGCATCGACGGCATCGCTCAGTACTTCGTTGTTGTTCAGCTCGATGTTCAGGTTGGGGCTTAATTCAAGTTCGCGTGCCAGATTGCGCATGACTGATTGAAAGAAGGAGTCAATGGTTTCTACACGGAAGCGGCTATAGTCGTGCAGAATGTATTGCAAAGCCATGCCGGCGCGTTGCCTCAGTTCGCGGGTGGTATATGATACCGCCATGCCAGCCTGTTGGCTGTCGGAATGTAGGTGTGCAAGGTCTTCTTCGATGCGTTTCAGATAGACGTCGGATGCGGGATCGGCTTGCCAGATGCCGTACAGTTGTTGCAAGATGCGCTCCTTCATTTCGGTAGTAGCCTTGTTAGTGAAGGTTACGGCCAGAATCTGCCGATAGGCTCTTGGGTTTGCTATCAGATGCTTGATATATTCGACTGCCAGTGTGAATGTCTTTCCTGAACCGGCAGATGCTTTATATACTAACAATTCCATGTACTGATGTCCTTTTTCTGAAAAATAAAGATTTTGGCAAAAATACGGAAACTTTGTGGAATATTCAAGGGCTGCTTGCTTGGTGGTCTGTATGCAATGTTTTATCTTTGCCAGTAAGGAGACTGATGTGAATATGGATTGGTTTGCCTGAAACCGTATGGTTGGGGATGATACAGACAGACGGTATGGCAGTTCTTGATTGGAAGTGAACGAAAAAATATGGAGGCTTATGAAAAACATTCTGATTCTTTTATGCTCGATCTTAGGGTTGAGTGGTTGTGCCTCAAATACTGTGGGCGCAGGTATCGATAACCGTACGGTACAGACTTTTGACGTGGCTCGTTTTATGGGAAAGTGGTACGAGATAGCACGCTATGATCATCGCTTTGAGGAAGGAATGAACCGTGTGACTGCTACTTATACCCTGCTTGATAACGGACGCATCAAAGTGCTGAATGCCGGTTATAAGGATGGTAAGTACAAGGAAATCAACGGAAAGGCAAAACAACCCGATCCAAATGATCCGGGCAAATTGAAAGTTTCGTTCTTTTTATGGTTTTATTCCGACTACTACGTGCTCGACATTGATCCTGACTATCGATACGTGTTGATAGGGAGCAGTAGTGACAAGTATCTCTGGATTATGAGCCGTGAAGCAACCTTACCGGATGACGTACTCCAAAGTCTTCTTGATAAACTTCGTCAACGTGGCTACGATACGGATAGACTGGTGTTCAATGATTTTTCGGCAGACGGAGTGTAAGTAATATACGGTTTCATTTTTTCGACCGAGTGGGGTATATCCAAATTCTATAATCCGTATCTTTGCGCCTGTTTTTTTGAGGAGGTAAAAAGATTTATGGATGCAATAGTAACGCAGATGATTATCCTGTTCGTATTGGTAGTCGTCGGCTATTATCTGAGTAAAAAGAAGATGATGGATGCGGATTTTGACCGCAAACTTTCGGGGTTGGTTATTAATGTCGCATGCCCCTGCCTGATACTTTCATCGGTGATGGGAGATACGCTTCCCGACAAAACGCTCATTGTTCCCTTGCTTCTCGTAGGGTTCGCTACCTATGTAGTATTGATTGGTGTGGCTTTCCTGCTTCCCCGTTATTTGCCCGTCAGGGTGACCGACCGTGGCATTTATAGCTTTATGTTGGCTTTCGGTAATGTAGGTTTTATCGGTTATCCCATTGTCGCTTCAATTTTCGGATCGAGTGCTGTGTTTTATGCCAGTATCCTTAATTTCCCGAGTACGTTACTGATTTTTGTTTTTGGAACTCTCTTTATTTCGGGCGAACAGGGTAATATGCGTTTCGACAGGCGTACCCTTTATTGTCCAGCCATGATTGCGTCGTACCTCTCTATCCTGATTGTAGTGACGGGGTGGGTACCGCCTCGTGTTGTCAGTACACCTTTTGTCTTATTGGGCAATGTCACTGTGCCTGCCGCTTTGCTCATTATAGGATCGTCGATAGCGCGTGTACCAGTGCGTCGGATGTTTGGCAATGTGGCAATTTATCTTATGTCGGCCTTACGTCTGATGCTGATTCCACTACTTATCTTGTATCTGTCCCGCTTGTGCGGAGTCGATAAGACAATTGCCGATATCAATGTGGTACTGGCAGCCATGCCTGTTGCTTCGTATGGAACATTGTTTTGTATCCAATATGCCAAGGGTGAGGTAATCATGGCCGAGGGAACTTTTATCACTACGTTGCTCTCGGTGTTGAGCATTCCGTTGCTGACATTGTTTTTGTAGTCGCAGGCATTTTGGGATCATTTGTCCTTAGAAGTTTATTTCAGTAAGAAATCATACACTTTTGCAGAGGCTTCAGGCAGAATCTTCTGGAACTGAACAAGCATCCGCTGGCGTGACTCCTGTGGGGTGCGTTCAGGGTGGCAAGCTTTACGTCCAAAGAGTGTTTCAGGGGTAGTGAGAAGCGACCATCCCCATCCGTATTCTCGTCCGTGGCGGTCGTGGGGGTAAATGAAGTCTTGTGTGACGATGTATCCACCCATCTCCAGACGGGTAATGTAGGCATCGAATCGACTCCGCATTTTAGTTCCAGTGAAGCCGCATGCGGCACGCAGCTCGCGAGTGATGAGGCTTCCTTCAGTTTTTAAAACATCAAGAATGGCTTCTTCGATGCTTCCTTCTTCGGGAGAAGGGAAAATGCTTCGGCGGTAGTTGCAGAAGTCGGGCCACCATTCGCGGCTGATAAATGCTGCTTTGCGGTCGAAAAACTTGCCGTATGCGCAACCGCTTTCCTGTAGAATTGCACCTTTCCATTCCCAGAGTGGCCATTCCCATCCACCGTCGGGCAGACAGGTATATTGACAATCCTCATCCGTCACTTCTTCGGCCGACCATCCATGAATGCCCATGTGTAGCAAGGGCAGAAATCCGATGCGATTGATGTAGTCAATCAACTCGGGGCAAGAATGTAATTTCTTCATTTCCATATTTATTCCTCTATTTCCTATGGTTTATCACTATGCAATAGCCTTTCTTATCGCACATGTTTTCCCAAAGATATGAGTTTGTTTGGAATTAAAGCGAATAGTGAATAAAAAATGCTTGGTAAATCGAAGTGGAAATATTGGGGAAATAATATAAGATGCTGAATGTGAATAAGTGGATTGTAAATAGTTGTCTATAGAAATTTATAAACCGACTGGATGAAGTTTCAAGGTAAAAACATGTTTTCCTCCTAATTCTGGCAAACATCAGATATTCTTTGATAATGTTTTCGTTTGTTTCTCATAGCAGTGAGAATAACATTCTCATAGTTGTGAGAATACTATTCTCATAGTTATGAGAACACCCTTCTCACAGCTATGAGAAAAGGCCGAGACAAGGAATTCATCGAGTCCTCTTGCTACCTTATCAGGCTTTTATACAGCTGTTTGCGCAAGTCTTTACGAAGGGCACATTGCCATGACAGCAGAAGTCGATGTGATAGCGGCCGAATACCTGGGTGGGTATTGAAGGAAGGGAGTCGGATACTATAACTAAGTTCCGACGTACCTTCTATATGAGTTATCATCCTTTTTGTCGTAAGATTTGATTTTTATTTGTTCAGGCCAAATTTCTGCAAATCTCTTTCAACCGTTCCAATGCCACTGATGCCGAAGTTTTCAACAAGAACCTTAGCCACATTGGGCGAAAGGAAAGCCGGCAACGTCGGGCCAAGATGAATTTCCTTCACGCCGAGGTAGAGGAGAGCTAAAAGTACGATAACGGCTTTTTGTTCGTACCAGGCGATATTGTAGATGATAGGCAACTCGTTGATGTCGTTTAACTGGAACACTTCTTTGAGCTTTAAGGCGATAACTGCCAATGAATAGCTGTCGTTGCACTGACCGGCATCGAGTACACGGGGAATTCCGTTGATGTCGCCAAGAGGCAATTTGTTGTAGCGATACTTGGCACAACCGGCTGTAAGGATAACGGTATCTTTGGGCAATTGCTCAGCGAATGAGGTGTAGTATTCGCGACTACGCATACGTCCGTCGCAACCAGCCATTACTATGAATTTGCGGATAGCACCGCTCTTTACTGCATCTACCACCTTATCGGCCAGTTGCATCACCTGGTTGTGGGCGAAACCTCCAACAATTTCTCCATGTTCAATCTCGGTAGGAGCAGCGCAATTTTTGGCGATAGCAATCACTTCGCTATAGTCCTTGTGGCCGTTCTCATCCGTTGAAATGTGTTTGCAACCGGGGAAGCCTGTCGAATTTGAAGTAAACATACGTTCGGTATAGCTTGCGCCTGGCAGTGGCGGAACTATACAATTGGTAGTGATAATGATTGGCCCGTTGAAGGCTGCGAACTCTTCACGTTGTTTCCACCATGCGTTACCATAGTTTCCGGCAAAGTGAGGGTATTTTTTGAATGCAGGATAGTAGTGGGCAGGAAGCATCTCGCCGTGGGTATAAACATCCACGCCACTATCTTTTGTCTGCTCGAGTAACTGTTCCAGGTCGTGCAGATCGTGGCCACTGATAAGAATGCCGGGATTATTGCGAACGCCAATATTCACACTTGTAATTTCGGGGTGACCATAGCTTGACGTGTTTGCTGTATCAAGTAGCGCCATTGTCTGTACACCCATCTCGCCTGTTTTAAGTGCTAAGGCAGTAAGTTCTTCAGTCGAGAGATTGTCCACGGTGATAGTAGCCAATGTGCTCTGAATAAATGCATGCAGGGATACGTCGTTATGTCCGAGACGGTTTGCATGCTCAAGGTAAGCAGCCATGCCCTTTAGGCCATATACAATAAGTTCCTTTAATGAACGTACATCCTCGTTTGTTTCACGCATTACGCCTACTTTGGCAGCCTTCTCGTCGTATTGCTCACGAGTACCATTCCATTTCAGCTCATCGATTTCAGGCAGGGTAATGCCCATCTCCGTAGCTTTCCCTATGAGTTTATTACGTTTGATAAAACCTTCATCCACACGCGTATAGATGCTATTGTCGTCAAAGTTGGCATTAGTGATGGTCGAGAACAATGCATCGGTTACGAAAGCATTGAGTTTGTCGCAGGGCTGTTTGCCATTCTTACGGAGTTCAGTAGCAACAATCGAGATTCCACGTACGGTGAAAAGCAACAGGTCCATTGCGCGTGCAGTAGTAGCGTCCTTTCCACAAACACCTTTCAAAGTACAGCCGGTGCCTTTTGCGGCTTCCTGACACTGAAAACAAAACATATTACTCATACATTATAAAAATAGTTAGGTTACTCTTGTTAATTGTGCGGCAAAGGTAGAAGTTGCCCTTGGCTTAAATTGTACCATATGTTACACTCCTCTATAACAAATCTTAAAAATGTTGTTTTAGGGGAGCAGCTAAACAAAATAAGTCGGCAGAATAGGTTGATTCTCCATCAATCAGAATTCATTGAGTATTGTGCAAGGTAGGAATATGCTAAGTCAACATCATTACAGAGTATTTCAAACGTCCTAAAAAAATGATCTGTTCAGTACGGGTTGTCGAAGCCTTATACTTTATATTCACAGATGAATTCTTTAAATCTTCACTTATTTCACTATAAATTATTATCTTTGTGCGTGTGGCAAGAAGCCTTTAACATAAGCCTGAGCCTATTGCTCCGTTCATAGTAGCTTAAAGAGAACTGCCTTGGGAGAAAATGTTATCATAAGATGGTTAATTTGATTTTTTGGAAACTAAAGATTTAATAATCAAAGTAGTATGTGATGGATGTGTGTAGGTCATTTTTAATGATCAAAGTGGTAGCGATATCTCTTTTACATAACACTTGGTTGTTATCAGTAAATGTGTGCCATATGTCATACTTCGATTTAATTAAAGTATAAAAAAAGATATGTTGTTGACTGAATTACTAAAGATATCTCTTTTTAAAGGAATGAATGAAATCGATGTTGTAGAGTTTCTGTACGGAGCATCGAATAATTTGAAACGCTATAATGTAGGCAACTCTGTGGTACGTCAGGGGGATTTATGTCGTGGTATCTATATTCTCGTTTCGGGACGCGTCAGGTGCAGTATGAGTGGAGACAATGGTAAGGAGATAACAGTCGATGAAATGACTGCACCGTGCATTCTTGCATCAGCATTTATCTTTGCCACAGAAAACCGTTTCCCCGTAAATGTGGAAGCGTTGGTGCCATGTGAATTGTATGTCATCGATAAGGCTCGTTTTCTCGAATTTATGCACAAACATCCGGTTATGCTTGAAAACTTCCTCAGAGATATTTCTGATCGGGGAGTATTTTTAAGTAAGAAGGTAAATGAATTCGCATTGCAAAATCTCAAAACCCGTATATTGGCATACCTTGAGAAAAATCAGGATATACATAACCAGCGAGAACTTGCCCAACGCTTGGGTGTTACACGACCATCTCTTGCTCGTGCCCTTTCCGAACTTATCGCAGAAAGCAAAATTAAGAAAGAATAAATCAGTAGTAATACTGATTATATTACGATGCAAAGATGTTAGTAATCTGTATGTCAGTTAGTTGGGTTGTATTGGAATGGTATTTGAGCCATGATTTTATTGTTGGAAATAGGAGTTTAAGTAGTTGTAAATTAGCTTATTATGTACTATATAAATGTTGCTTTCTTTTGTTTTCACAAGTTACTTACCAATACACATTTGTTATATAGTTGATTGTCAGATAATTAATGGCTATTTGGCTCGTATTTGAGCCATTACTTCCACTTACTAGCTAAAATAACTTATATAATTGATTATCAGTATTTTATATTGTAGACCTGCAATCTGAGTGCGTAATCGCTGGTTGAATCTTCTTTATTCAGCTACTTACCCACACAGTTATATAAACAGTCTGATGCTCAATTTGATACAGCTAATTGAATCATATTTGAACCATTAAATTTTACGTTTCTATCCATTTGGAAATATGAACGGTTCTGATTTTCTTATAAGTTTCAATTTTTTCATCACTTTCCTGATTTAGATGTGATTTTATTAGAGTTTAATATTTAATAACACAGATGCGAATGAATTTATCTCTAATATGCATCTATATTTTGCAAAATTAGGTAATTATCAATTATTTCCGATGCAGTATGTGTATATCGTTGATTATCAATAGTATAGCACTCTAAAAGGTACAACCAGCAGGTTGGCAAGTATCTGAGAATGTGTAAGTTAGTGATTTTTAGCACCATTCTCGGCTTGTACCTCAATTTTGGAAAGTAAAAATAAGTGTAATTTCTTGAATATCAAAATGTGCGGTACAAAAACTTGTGAAAAATGGCGTTTTTTGATGAGAAAAGGTACAAAAATGGCTCTGAAACCGAGGGCCACATTATGATTATTTTGCGAAGTGCTCACACTTCATTAATAGGCATAAATCGGGTCCTGTAACGAGATTTCACCAGCCTTGTCATTCTTGATAAGGGTAGCCTTTGAGCGGGATATTGAAGTCGTTGAAGATATTTGATAGCGATGCATTACTTCAGTCGAACTGATGGCCTTTTCGCAGGCAATAAGAGCTTTGAGACAGTTCAATTGCTGTGTGGTCAGTGTTTCGGTGATTGTCACAAACAACAGCCTTATGTGGCAGCGGTTGCTATTTCTTAAGATTGTTTAAGTAGTAATATTCTGAATAGAAAAGGAAGTATTATTTCTTTTTCTGTTCAAATTATTGCTATATTTGCAGTATGGATAGACAATTAACTGAAATAGGAACTATTCCTGTAACGACTTCAATCATTGAATCGTTGTATCCGGAACTTAAGTCTGCGAATAAAAAAGTGACCTGGCTTGAGAAGCAAGGATTTATCATCAGACTGAAGCGGGGACTTTATGTGGCTAACCCCAAACATTCAGGAAAGACCCTATCGAGTGAGTTGATAGCCAATCATCTCTATACACCTTCGTATATTTCAATGTCTACTGCACTACGATATTATGGACTTATCCCCGAGGCTGTATATGTTCATCAATCAATGACGGTAAAGCATTCGCGTAGCTTTCAAACTCCGGTCGGCTGTTATGACTACAAACATATCTCAAAAATGGCATTTCCAATAGGAGTAAGGAGTATGTATAAGGATAATTATGCTTTTCTTATTGCATCACCGGAAAAGGCTTTGTGTGATTTGATTGCCAATTCCTCACAGGTCAATCTTCGCTATATGAAAGATGTGGAAACATATCTTGAACAGGATATTCGTATGGATATGGATGAGTTCAATAAGATGGATAAAACCATATTCGAAGACTACATAAAAGTTGGCAAAAAGGCCGATTCAATTTCGACACTTTTAAAATTCTTAAGACGATGAAAAATGAAATATTCGACAATATGCTCTCCCGTTATGATTTAACAACAGAGCAACAGAAGAGAAACGCTATATTTGAAGTGAACCAACAAGTGATACTTGCTGGCTTGTATGCCGGAGGCTTTTTTGAGTCGGCGGCTTTCTATGGTGGAACTTGCTTGAGAATCTTTCATGGCTTACAGCGTTTCAGTGAGGATATGGATTTTTCATTGCTTACGCAAGATGATAAGTTCGATTTTACGAAATACTTTCCTGCTATCGTTGATGCTTTTACAATGGTAGGCCGTGAGGTTGAAATAAAGAAAAAAGACAAGAGGAATTTCGGAAAGGTCGAATCGGAATTTCTTAAAGATAATACCGATGTGTATGATGTGACTTTCCAGACAGAGAAATCTATAAAGATAAAGATAGAAGTAGATACTTGCCCACCGTTGAACTTCAAGACGGAACAGAAGCTATTGCTTCAGCCATATTCATTTATGACCCGTTGTTTTACACTTCCCGACTTGTTTGCAGGCAAGATGCACGCCTTAGTATATCGTGCGTGGAAGAACAGAGTAAAAGGTCGTGATTGGTACGACTTTGAATGGTATGTACGCCATAATATCCCACTTGATTTTGCTCATTTGGCAGAACGATGCAAGCAGTTCAACAATGAGAATATCACTCCAGAGTTATTCAAGGAGAAACTCATTGAGCGTCTCTCTTCAGCTGATATAAAACAAGTGAAAGAAGATGTATTGCCTTTCGTGCGCAATCCAAAAGAACTTGATATTTGGTCAAATGATTATTTCGTGCAGTTGGCCGGGATGGTAAGAATAGAATAATACAACATTAAGCTTTCTCCAAGAAATAACTACTAAAGTATTTATAGCTTTAGTAAGCCTGCACCTTTTCTTATTGGCGAAGGCAATCCAAGTAAGGTTATACTTATTCATAGTCTTATTATTTTGCAAAGAACTCAGTCTTCAACCAATAGGCATAAATCGGGTCTTGGAACGAGATTTCACCGGCCTTATTATCCAATATATCATTCTTGATAAGGGCAGCCTTTGAGCGGGATATTGAGGTTGTTGAAGAGATTTGATTGCGATGCATCACTTCGGTTGAACTGATGGCCTTTTCTCCAGCTATAAGAGCCTTGAGGTAGTTTAGTTGCTGTGTGGTCAGTGTTTCGGTGATTGTTACAAACAACAGACTTAACTGCTCCACCAATGCAATGTGTGCCTCACGTACGATTTCAACGGTACATACATCCTTTGTTCTGAGCCATGAAAGCTGTGCCAGCTGCTGTGCGTAGTATGGATGGTTGTCTACGAGCTTCGCAATCAAATAGCTTGCTTCATCGTCGATTTCCTTGCCAGTATCAGCGAAACGACTCTTGAAAAACTCCACGAGGCAAGGCGTGTCAATCTTATTAAGAAACATCAGGTTGCCGAACTTGTAGAAGGGTTTGGATGAATCGGTAAATACTTCCATCATCATGTGGCGCTTGCTGCCATAGAGACAATAGGCCACACTCTGGTGCAGCTGCCAATGTGAACGCAATTTTTTCTGGAAATAGTCTGGGTCTGTAAATTCTGCGATATTTTGGAACTCATCTACGCAAATCACGATTTTCAGGCCCTTCTTCCTGGCAATCTTTTCGGCAAGATCGAGCACTTCGTCGGGATTACGCTTTACCTCCTCCCAATCAAAATCGATTGAAACCTCGTTAGTAGAGTCTGTACCGATTGAAATCTTGGGAACAAGATGCGAAAAGAAACTCTTCGCACTCTCGATTGCTTCCTCCCATTTTGTGGAAGTGGCGGCAATTACTTTTTGGGCGAGCAGCGAATAGAAATACTCCTCGCTACGCACATTGAAAAGATCGATATGACAGATTCGGAGGTTGCTGTTCTGCGCCATCGCTAATTTTGCGGCTTTATTTACAAGCGAACTTTTACCCCAGCCACGAGGAGAGATAATAATGGTATTGATTAACGATGTGAAGTACTGGACCAAGTAAGTCGTTTCTTTCTCACGATCACAAAAATCTTTTCCAGTAGCGATTATTCCATAAATAAAAGGAACTTCCATATCACTCTATTTTTGATTGTAGTGCTAATATAGCACAAAAATGTAACTACAAAAAGTGTATATACATTTATTGTAGTATTTTGCTGATTGGTGTTGTCTATACATCAATATCAGGATAAAAGTTGTACAATCATAATGAGTTTCGCTTTCTAGTAAGAAACAATATATTGTTTGTTATAGGTGAAATACGAACTCTACGAATAAATAGTATTTAATGTCCTAACGTCCAATGATGTGGTCAAGCAAATTACGGTAAGAGTAAATTCGAAGATTTATTTCTGTAACACATCATAAAATAAAGTAAAATCACTATATTTGTATATTATATTATAGGTTGAACTATGACAAAAAGCACGATGGGTACCAAGTTGCCAAGAAAATTGCAGCAGAAGATGCAGATAGTAGGTGAGCAGATCAGGCTAGCCAGACTGCGTAGAAATCTCAGTATTGCTCAGGTTGCTGAACGTGCCACCTGTTCTCCGCTTACTGTCTCACGCATAGAGAAAGGTGTACCGACAGTGTCAATAGGTATTTATCTTAGGGTGCTTTATGCGCTTCAGTTGGATGATGATATCCTTCTGCTTGCAAAAGAAGATAAAATGGGAAAAGCCTTGCAGGATTTGAGCCTCAAAAAACGAGAAAGAGCATCCAAAAAAGAATAAGTTATGTTATGAAGTAATCCGGTCAACAATACACATCTCCCGACAAGGATATTTCAGGATGTTTTTCTGATACTCTTCTAGGCAAATGGGGCGTACATTGATAATCTTCTGGAAGAGAGTCTGGCAAATAAACTGGAGGTGGACATAGATACTTATTATTATAAAATACAGTAAATTTAGAAAATCATGTACCTTTCAATACTTAGACTTTGGAATTTTAGGAAATATTGTGCTTTGGCAGATGATAAACCAGGACTGGAAGTACATTTTCATGATGGCGTTAATGTGTTAATTGGCGAGAATGATTCCGGTAAAACAGCTATAGTGGATGCAATTCGTTATGTGTTGAAAACCCAAAGTGGAGAATTTATTCAATTTGATGATAAAGACTTTTATCAAGATTCTGCCGGAAATCGAAAGGATGAATTCAAAATAGAATGTGTATTTGACGGGTTAAATGAACAGGATTCTGGCTTGTTTTGGGAATGGCTTTCTTGGAGCGATGATAAAACAAAATATTTGCTTAAGGTTTGGTTGTATGTAAAGCGTAAAGACAACATAATAATGCCTACTTTCACAGCTGGAATTGAAGGGCAAGCAGAGAGGATGGATTCCGAAGCGAGGGAACTTCTAAAAATAGTATACTTTAAACCTCTTAGAGATGCTCTTACTGACATGACTCATGGTTACAAGTCAAGACTGGCACAAATACTTGGTGCACATGAACTTTTCAAAACTAAAAAGGATGAGCATGGTAATAACTTAAAACATAAACTTGAAACAAATTATGAAAATCTAAAAAAGGAAATAGAGAACTATTTCAAGGTTGGAGGCGATGGAGAAAGTATAACCAACGACATCAATAGCTTTCTGAGAGAACATTTCCTGTTAAATGGTGACCCAAGAAACGCGGAAGTCAAATTGACGGGAGGAGAACTGACAGAAATTTTAAGATTACTCGATCTTATTTTGGAAGGTAATAAATCTGGTCTCGGTACGCTTAACCTACTATGTATTGCAGCAGAAATGCTGCTCTTTAACAATCAGAAGAAAGGATTGAAGTTAGCTCTTGTAGAAGAATTGGAGGCACATCTCCATCCTCAGTATCAATTGAGATTGATTGAATATATTTCTTCTCTGCAAAATAATGAACAGTTTATCCTATCTACTCATAGCATTACACTGGCTTCGAAAATAAAGTTGGCAGATCTAATTATCCTGAAAGGGAATAATGCATTTCCAATGTCATCGAAATATACGGAGATGAAACCTGCCGATTATAAATTTTTGGAAAGATTTCTTGATGCTACAAAAGCCAACTTATTCTTCGCTAAAGGATTAATCATGGTAGAAGGGGATGCTGAAAATTTGCTAATACCTGCTATAGCGCAATTAATCGGGAAGAATCTTTATCAATATGGTGTATCTGTTGTGAATGTTGGAAATACAGCATATAAGAGATATGTTAATGTATTCATACGAAAAGATGGAAAATCATTTGAAATGCCTATAGCCGTTATTTCAGATCTAGATGTCAGAGCCCTTGAATATTACGATGAGAATAGTAAAGACAGAAAAACACCAAGATATTGGTTGAGAGATACTCTGAGACCAGAGCTAGAGAAAATCTCCACCAAAGTAAATTATGATGCCATGGCACCAGTTTTTGAAAGTAAATCGGATTTTGAAGAAGAAATTAGACTGCATAAAAAAGAGGACTTTAGTCCCATTATTAAGACAATAAACCGCATGAAGGCTATACTAACAGAAAATAAAAGTACAGCCTTGAATGAAGATATATTAGCTCAAATTCGAGAAGAAAAGAGGAAACGTTTAGAGAGTGCCATCAATAAGAATAATATAAAAATATTTCTACCCAAATCATGGACATTGGAATATGAAATTGCAGGAAGTGGTTTATATAGGTTATTGGCGACAGCAATAAAAGCAGCCCTAATGGAAAAAGCCCACCCTGAAGTAGAAATAACTAATGAGGTCTTAAATAAATTATGGAAAGAGGTGACTGACGTTTATCCTAATGAACATATACCGACTCAAGAAGAGGTATATATGATTTTTGCACCTTTAAATGATGGAATCGTAAGTAAAGCTATCACTGCGCAGTATTTAGCAGGAATGCTTGCAGGAGAGTTAGCTCCTGTTCGTGGTGGAACAGTAAATCAAGATGATGTGAAGTATGTCGTTGAGAATGATGATAAATTGAAGTACCTTGTGAATGCCATCAAACATGTTACAAAATAACTTTAAAACGATAATTTATGCCATTTGCAACTGACGAAGAAATAAAAATAGCTCATGATATTCTTTTGAATGATAAGAAGCCTTTCGATATTACCAAGTTGAATATTATCAAAGAAAATAATAGTTGTTATGTCCAGGCTTGCCCTGGAAGTGGCAAAACAACAGCATTGCTGGCAAAATTAGTTATTCTTGCCAATAGAATGCCTTTGGCAGAAGGAAAAGGGATATGTGTGCTGACACATACCAATGTTGCTATAGATGAGATAAAAGCAAAACTTGGCACAAAATCAGATGTGCTTTTTCGGTATCCTAATTTTTTTGGAACGATACAAACCTTTTTACACAAGTATGTTACTGCTGCTGCTCTTCACTACTTTTACGGTAGTCAAATCACATATGTGGATGATGAAATGGCTAATGCTGTATTCTTGAAAAAATATTATAAACTACCATTCCGTGAAAGTAAACTTAGGAGACTGATATTTGCACGAACCGTTTCAAAAGAACATACTATTAATACTACTGAAATAGAAGCATTGGGTGGCGTAGATAGGTTGATGGCTGCTAACGTGATCAAAAAGAAGGGAAAAAGAACTGTTAAATATGATTTTCAACTAACAAAATATAATTTAGATAATATTCCACAAGAATACTGGCCATTAATTCGAACAAAGAGAGACAAAATTCTAAATAGTCAAGGAAATGAGATTGTTCTCTCATTTAAAGTTGATTGGGAGAATCACATGATAAAGACAGATTTTCGCCCGATTGAAATGACTTCTGTCGCAGGATCTGAATATATGAAGATAAAAAAGGAAATGTTTGTCGAAGGAATTTTATCCTTTCAAGATGCTTATGATTTGGCATTTCGCTATATTCGTGAGAAGAATCTCGATTTTAGAAGTTTTTCAGATAAGAGATTTAAATGCTTGTTTATAGATGAAGTTCAGGACTGTGAGGGGCAGCAAGTAGATTTAATTCAAAAGATATTTGATGAAGATAAAGTAATCATTCAACGTTTTGGAGATTATTGCCAAGCAATCTATGAGAAAGACGAAAGTAGTGGGCCTGAAAATAACAGGCTGAAAGATGAGCAGGTATTATATATTCACAACAGCAACCGGTTTGGAGAAAAAATTGCCAAACCATTGAAATCGTTATGTATGGAGCCTAATAATCAACTTGTAGGCAATGATGATATTCCATCTGTAACTCCCATCATCATTACTTATAAAGATCCATTATCTGTTCTTCCCAAATATGTCAAACTGCTCAAATCCACATTAATTCCAGAGATGGATAATCGTTCAATCTTGGACATTGCGAATAAAGAAAGGCAAGAAGATCCATTACATAGAATAAATGTTAAAGCTTGTGGATGGGTTGGGAAAAAAGGAGCCAGTGATCAAAAAAGATTTATAGAGTCGTACTTTCCTTCATTTGAAAAGAAAAATACAAAACCCAGAATAGAAGATGTTTCTTTCAATAATTTCATACTCAAAAATTTCCATAGAACAGTTAAGGAGCATGCCACATCAATCATTCAAGGTATATTAAAATATTTGGATTTATGTGAAATAAGAAATGGTAACCGGCGTTATACCAAGACTTTCTTTTTAGAATCCTTATCAGCGAAGAACATTGAGTACAAAGAAAGATTTTTAAAAGAAGTTATGAATTGGGCCTTACTCATAGCCAAGAGCAATAGCGACGATAATATAAGTTACGTAAAGAGTATTATTTATCAATATATTACGGAAACAATATTACCCTTATATGGGAAAGAGGAGACATCAGATGCACGTAATTTCTTTAATGCAATAAACCAAAATATCCACGAGGAATATGATATTGAACATACGAACATTTTCCATGATGATAAAATAGACATTGAGGTGTCCACAGTCCATGCTGTAAAAGGAGAAACTCATGCCGCAACGCTCTATTTGGAGACATTCTATAATAGACATCATGAATCAGACCGTTTATCCGAACAATTTAAAGGAGTCGTATATACAGGAATGGATGCAGATACACTTAAAAACTTAAGAGTTGTATATGTAGGTATGAGTCGACCTCGTTATATGTTGTGTGTTGCTATCCAAAAAGATCGATTTGACAAAATTGATTGTCATGACTTGAGAGAAATTTGGAATGTGGAAGAAGCTTAAAATACAAGGTACTTCATATGCATAATTAATGATTTTCATTATTATGAAGGTAAAATTCAATTTTGACTTTCGAAGTTAGTCCTATAGCTATATTTAAAAAATAATATACTTTAGCATTACAAAACAGCATAGTTTCAACAATAATCTCGAATTTATCTGTTTTCATACTATATTCTATTATTATTTAGGCGTAAGCATACTATTTTCCGCCTTGACGCACATTATTCACAACCCTACCTTTGCGCCGTAACCTTTAACAATAATGATTATGGCAAAAGAAAAAGTAAACTATCAGGAGGTATATGACCTCTACCAGTTGTGCAGCGAGACCAAGGATCTTCGGGAGTTCTGTGCTGATTATGGAGTAAACTACGACAAGTTCATGAACTGGCAGCGTCACCAGCTGTGGAGCGAGAAGTTGGGTAAGACAGTCCAGGCTGAACAACCTAAGGTTGCCAAAGTCCAGATAACCGGTAAGCCTTGCAACAGTCCAACCGTGAAGTTGGAAGTGAAACATCCTGAAGGCGAATCTCCGATTAAGTGGGTGAAACTGCAACTGACATCCGGCGCGACACTGTTCCTGAGAAACACCACAGTTCTTGATTTGAGTCTGTTGCTTAATAAAATGATAGGATGATATGCTTGGACTGAGTGCTAACCTGAACTATTACCTGTTCAACGGTAATGTGGATTTGCGGAAAGGAATCTTCCGCCTGTGTGAGAGTATAAGGGAAGAGATGTCACTTGACCCGAGCGATGCATCCAATGTATATATGTTCATGTCCCGTAACCGGAAGGTCGTTAAGATACTTCATTATGAACGCGGATTTTATGTGCTTTACGAGAAACGTCCTGTTATGGGAAAATTCAAGAAACCTGTGTTTGATGAAGTCTCCAGGTGCTACCGTATTCAGTGGTCTGACATGGCTTACCTGACGGAAAGCATCGTAGTGGACAGAATGTATGTAACCCCTAAAGAATGAACAATAAGACGTTGACTTTCAATGAAATAATATAAAAACAAACGGTGAAAAGTTTGCGTAACTGCCTGATTTTTCGTACCTTTATATCATGATTGATGAAAGAGCATACGAGTTACTTTGCTGCCAGCTGGGTCTGGCGAATGAGGAAAAGGCAGGGCTTCGCAAACAGGTAAACGAACTGATTGCGAGGCTTAAGGCTATTGAAGAATCAAACAAAGAGAACTCCAAGGCTCTGGTTGATACAATCAATGACCTCAAAGAATCCCTCGAAAAGCAATCAACCACGGTTGAACATTACAGGAAAGAAATGGAACTTATGAGAAAGCAGCTTGAGGCAAAAGACGAGGTGAACATGATGCTGGCAAATGAGGTTTCCAATCTCAGGCTTCAGCTTGAGGACAGCAGGAAACACCGCTTCGGTCGTACCTCCGAGCAAAGAAGGCTGTTGAACAACCGTAACATTGACAAGTCGGCAATGGAGAAGTCCGAGTATGACGGCTCTGATAAGAAAGATGATAATAATAAGGCAGATGGTAACGGTACTGGCAGCAATACCTCTTCCGGTAACGTACCTGCACAGAACTGCAGGCCTTCAAGGAAAAAGGAAACAGCTCCCCGTGCAGAAAAGACCAGGCTGAAGGTGGATAAGGTAGTTGTTCATGAAATAGAAGATTATTACCAACTCCCGGATGGTGCAAGGCTTATGAACCGTAACGGAATGGCTGATGTGTGGGAATACAGGGTCATAGAACATGTAAGGGCTCATAATGTGGAGCATGTGTACAAGGTGGCGAGGGTAAAGCTTGCCGACGGCACTTTCACAAGCACGATGGAGCATCCCTTGAAAAACCTTGGAGGTATCTTCTCCCCTGAACTGCTTGCCCGTCTGCTTTGCCTGAAATATGACTTCAGCATGCCTGAGAACAGGCAGATAAGACTGCTTGCAAGAGAAGGCATCCACATAAGCAACACCACGCTGAACAGCTATATCCATAACGGAATCTCCAGACTAAGGGAGTTTATGGAAGATGTCTTCAAGGAGTTTGTACAACAGGCAAAATACCTTATGGTTGATGAGACTACCGAACTTGTCGGAGTTGAAACACCGGAAGGTAAGGCTTACAGGAGAAAGTATTTATGGGCTTTCTTTGCAAAACATGTCAAGCTGGTTTATTATCATTACAATAACGGTAGTAGAGCCTCTGATGTAGCAAAGACCTTCCTTGAGCATTTTATGGGATCTATATCTACAGACGGATATACGGTTTACAGGATGTTTGACGGAGAAGAATCAAAGGTGCTTCATATAGGATGCTGGACGCACTGCAGAAGGCTGTGGGTTGATGCCTTGCCTTCAGACAGGAGGGCAATGGACATAATAAATCCTATCGGTGATATGTTCAGAAATGAAGATCTGTTCCGTATGATGAAACTCAGCAGCGGGCAGATTAAGGAAAAAAGACTTAAACTTACAGGACCTATTCTTGAACGTATCCATCATAAGGTGGTCATGATGATGCAGGATGCGAAGATTATGGCTAACGAACTGATAAGAAAGGCTGCGAACTATACGTTAAACCAGTGGAAATCCCTGAAAAATATCCTAAAGGACGGTGCAGCGGAAATCTCGAACAACCTCTGTGAGCAAAGGATGAAACCTGTAAAGCTGCTGCTCAAGAACTGTATGAACATAGGCAGTGAGGATGCAGCAGGAAACTCGGCATTCATCTTTTCTCTGATAGAAAGCTGCAAGCTTAATGACATAGATCCTCAGGATTACCTGAAGCACTTGTTTGAATGTATTCTTCATGGTAAGGACTGCGACAAGAAGGCTCTTCTGCCATGTTTTTATAAATCGGAATGTTAAAACAAAAATATTTTCTTACGAACTTTTTTATTTTATCGGCTGAAAAACAGCCGATAAAATCGTCGTGGCGGAAAATAGAATGGTTACTAATAATAACTTATATTTTACACTGATAATCAGCTATATAATTATGTATATTGGTTAGTTGCCCACCATCCTATTCGGTAAGTAATCAGTGCTATAAGCATAATGACTTTATCGAGCAGCATCACAGTTCCGGCTGAAGTCGAAACAAGACTGGCCTTGTAAACATTCTTTTCATCTTGTGTCGCAGCATCTATATCCGTGGTCTCTTGTACTGCTGATTGAGTCAATAACTGTCCTAACTTTTCCCGAGCTTGCGCGATTGTAGCTATCGGGTCGGAAGTTTTTTCTCCCAGTTGAAACATAAGCTGTTGCACATCTTCCATTCTATCTTCAACCTGGGCTGCTTCAGCTTCATATAAATCATGGGTATAAGATCCAATAGCGTTGGGAACATAAGCTAAAAAATCCAGTACACACCAATTTGTACTTTTGTTACCTATTCCGGTTATTTGCGGTGGGTACCACCAACAAAGTATAATGCTAATTGCTAGTGGCTTGAATAGTTTCATGATGTCTAAAGGTTCTTTTTTAATCATCATTTTGTACGCCATATTTGCACACATGATAATGGCAAAGAGTCCGCCTAAACCCATTGAAATCTGAAGAATGTACCAAAACGGGCCTTGTGAACCAATCAGTGTTTCACTCGTGAGAAACTCGTTTGTGCGAAAGATCACATCGTCAATTTCACTTTCAAGAAGGTTAATGCCGAAATCTACGGCTGTGCTGTCATTCGTCATATTTTTCTATTTTTGAGTTGTCGTTTTAGTTTGAATTTTATCAGTCACTCCAATCCATCTGTTGTAACCGGCAAGTGATTCTTCCTTGACTCTGTGAGAGATATTGGAAGACATCACATTCAAGACTCTATTGGCTGCTTTTTTCAAAGTCAGAGTTTTTACTCGATCCACGAGCAGTTCATTGGTTTTGCAGATTTCATCATAAATGGTCATATATTGTTTTTGGCGTTGAGAATTTGCCAAATATGCCTTTTTGATGGTTTTAATAGCAAAATCATACTGATCTGCAAGAGATTTCCATTCTTCTATTTCATCATTCTTTGTCTTTCCACTGAGACTGTTGATGTTATTTCTATACTTTCTTAATGTATTATCCAGTTTATTACCGATTGAAGTCCATGCCAAATCAACTTCTCTATCAGCCAAATTCAACGCTTCTATCTTTGCCCTTGACTTTAAATCTGCTTCTATGCTATCAGCAAATTCTACCTGTGGTTTCGAACTTAAATAGGTCGTCATACGCAATGAGTTCTTAGGAGAAGTTGGAAGGTATGCTGTCTTCTTGTAATTTTTATGAAACATATTATAGTAAAAGTCAGGAGTCAAAACGCCTGCCCCTAACTCCATCACTTGAATTTGATTTCGTTTTGCTACATCAGGCAAGTACGTCATACTCTGAGCTGTTACCTTCGTACCTATAATAGGCAAAAGGAATAATAGGGAACAAATAACTCTTTTCATTTTTTTTGCTGTTTAATAACCGATTATATTCCCATTCTCCATCCATTTTTCAATAGCATCTGTAGCTATCTGTTTTATGGTTTTTGAACGGTATAGAGCTGATTTCCAATAGCAGGTTCTCACTTGAATGAACTGCCATGTACGAAAGTAGGCATTGTTTACTATATCTTGGATTTTTTGCAGAGAGTTTGCAATAGACTCTACAATGAATGTCAATGTAGCAGTCGTGCAATTCACTTGTCCGCTTGCATAACCTCCTATAATCACAAAATCTTGCCAAATGTTCTTGACCTCAGTTTGTATATTTTTTATAGCCCTTGCATTAACAGTTAGCAGCAAAGTGTCTGCAGATTCTATTTTACCTCGAAGTAAAACCTTATCTTTGTATTCCTTGATAAGTTTTTCATATTTGCCAAGCTTATCCTTTACTACATCGCAAGTTTTATATACTCCGAAGCCTGTCTGTACAGAACTTAGCACTAAGTCAAGGACATCAAAAGCTCTTTCGTATTTGTCTAATTCTACATTTATGTCTTTGTAGTTCCTATTTGTTGCAGCACTGGTTTTGTGAAGTAATTTATTGCTTTCTTCCAAAACACTGCGTGCATAAAGAATAGCGCGTTGCTTTTTGTGGTCACGGATGTATGCTTCAATGGTAGCAACATCTGGTACCAACTGGGCTTTTATAGTATTAGAGGAGACAAAATAAAGCAATAGCATAAGAATAACCTTGAAAGGCAAAAGATGCTTCTTGTTTTTTATTCCCTTTGATTCTTTTAGTTTCATATTGTGGTTTTAATTTTGAATTTGTGTAGTGGCTGCATCGGGTTTTACACCGCCAGTAATCATCCATCTTTTATGGCATTGTTCTGCAATATTCAATTTTCTGTCCTTGTCTGCATTGAGCTTGGGGATAAAACTCAAAAACCAATCTTTGACCGTGTATTTGTAATGCAGGAATTTTTCAATGAGTACCAACTGCGTATGTATATCTGAAAGACGTGCTTCAATATCTCTTGCTATATCCAAACGGTCACTTGCCCATAAAAGGTGTTTCACATCTGGAGTATCGTCTTTTTCAACTTCAGGTGTTTTGTATAGTTCAACCGTTACTTCGCAATTTGGATGTTGCTGAGCCAATTGACTGAGTTTGTCATTTACCAGCTTGCTGTTTTCTGCTTCTGGACGGTTGGGGTCAAGATCCATTTCTTCCGCAATGGTAGTTTCGCTCCAACTACTTGTTAATTCCCAGTCTATTTGGACGATGGCACGGTGAATTTTGATACCTAAAAAGTATTTGGGCTTTCGGGCTATCTTCACGGTAGCTTTGAACGTGACATCGCTGAAATCCTTGCCACCCATTGTTCCTTTCCGGATAAAGCTATCACCTTCCCAATGGCCTTCTTCAGACCAAGCTATTTCATAAGCACTTTTCATGCTTTTCATAATTTGTGGAATACGATTGTAGTCGTCAGTTTGTACTTGTTCACCTTCTTCTGCTTCTATTATGGCTTGTTCTACACTGGTAATGGAATGTCGTAGTCCATCATATTTCAATTGTTTTTCTTTGATGGTTTCCTGTATTTTGTTTAGCTGCTCGCGGTATTTGTCACGTTCTTCAGTCGTTGTGGCTGAATTGAGTTTTCTTCGAATCTGGTCATATTCTTTATTTAACTCATCCAATTCTTTTTGAAGTACATTCGCTTCACTTCTCATACTCTCGGCTTGTTTTTTTAACTCGGCAATATTCTCGGTAATTTCGGTTTCGTTACCTAAAGTGGTTTTCATTGCACATTGTCTGGTATGATCATTTACGGTTTTTCCACAGCTACGGCATTTGTAGGAAGTACTACCTTTGCCTAATACACCACCGTCACTACAGGTTACAAGGAAAGTTGCAGAACTGGCTCCTTGGATGTCCCGGTCAGTTGTAGCTTCATAATATTTTCTTTCATCGTAACCTATTTTGTAGGTGTAATTTTTTTCCGGTTCAGGATTGTTCAAATCATCGGGATTACTTATATCTGTATGATCGCCATTCAGATTGTATTGCTCTAACCGAGCATTCATCATAGCCATAAAGGTATTCCTGTCCATTTTATAACTGTCGAAGATTTCTTCATAAACAACTTCTTTAATGTCAGTATATTTATAGACTTGTATGTCATAAGCATACGCTTTTATGATAAAAACGCGGCTAATAATAGGATCTTTTATTTCTATGATTTTCTCATTGAGATTCTTGAAAAATTCATATCTATATCCTTTTCCTATATTTTCTTGATTCAATTGCTCCACTTTTTTTCGGCTCCATCCGGCTTGATTTTCAGAATTACGGAGAATATCTTCCTGCTGACTTTCATTGGGAAAGAAGTTTTCGCTCTTTTTAGGGAAAAATCTATACCAGTGATCGCTTTTAAGGACACTACTTTGATCTGTTGGTGCTTTATAATCACATATCAAATCCGTACTCTTTTCTTCACGATAGATATAAACTCTTTGAGTGTAGAATTGACCATTGGCAGCAGATGTAAAATCATCAGCCCATTGAGTTGTGTTATAGTCACTCAAATCGAAAAGATCCTCAATATTATCCTTTCCGGCAAATTGATTGACAATTTCTAAGGCTGATTTGTCTTTCATGTTTGAAAACATATCGTTTGCATTTCCTGCCAGTGTAATAATATCACCTATCTTGTCTTGGAATGTACCACCAAAACTTGTTCCTTGAAGTAGTTTATTCAAGTTGCTATTGAAACCTGATGCAGCTAAAGCAGCTCCTTTAACAACAAGGTTCTCAATATCAGCCATGAAGTTCTCTTTAGTAAAACTGTTTTGAATATCATCAGAGATGGCTTCAAAAGTAGTTTTCCAATCAACTTCTCCTAATTTGGTAATATCAAATACTTGTTTGAACTGGTCGGCAATTTCCAAGAATGGAAGGTCCTTAAAAGATAGTTTACCATTGGTAACTACACTCTCAAATTGTTGACATAAGGATTTTACATCTTGCGTTGTTTTTACAAGATAACTTCCCCAATAGATAGCCGTTGATGGATCCTTTACCATCAACTTGGCTACATCTATTGTTTTGGGAATAATACCTCTACTCACTATATTATAAATTCGTTTATAATAATAGTTTTCATCGGAACTCCATATATTAACATTGGTCAAAGCCTTTCTGTCGAGATGTTTTACAAAATAAATTCCGGCAGCTGCAACTTCTGCTCCCTTATAGCTTTGACGAATCTTTAGAAGGTTTTGATTATGCTGTGATTCTATCAAAGAATTGGTTTGAAAAGCGATTTCCATTGCAGCTAAAGTCTCCTTGTCAACATTGATATTTTGAGCTTGAAAAGGAAAACAATAGGCGATTGCCAGAATTGTAATTAGTATAAAACGTCTCATATTGCTTTTATTTTTGTTTTAAATTCAGTACATGCCCAGTTTGATTTACCTTTTGAGCAAAAGCCAAAGATTTGCTAATACCGGATAGATTCCAGTCGCGGCAATACATTTCAATAGCTTCCTGGTGGCTGCATTTAAGCTCTGATTTATAGAGTTTCAATGCTTCTTTCTCGGCTCGTTCGGTAGTGTAGGTCATATAACATTCTCTGGGTTCTTCGACTCCATAGACATCACTTGCCAGTCCGCGCCGTATGAATACCTCACGGAAGAAACTTCTTCCATCTTTATTATCCAATCGGTTGATTGTAAATATCTTCTTGCATTCTATATCAGTCAGACCTAAAACGGATTGAATTTGATCAAATCGTTCCTTGAATTTACCTTGATCCAATAAAATTGTCACGTCTGAATTATTGATGATAGCTTCTTTTACAATAGGACTACCGATAATATCCTGCAACTCCTGAGTAACGACACCAACCATTGCCCAAAATTTTCGGGCTGTTTTGTACAAATATTTGATGTATTCTGCCATCATGGGAGATGCTACTGCTTTCCATGCCTCTTCAATCACAAGGACTTTGCGATTTTTTTTGATTCGCATTTTCTGGATGAATACGTCCATGATAATGAGCGTTACAAGAGGGAACAGAGTCTTATTATCTTTAATCGTATCAATTTCAAAGACTATGAAGGTTTCATCAAACAAACTGCTGTCTAAGTTTTCATTCAGCGTGCGTTCGTATGAACCACCACGATAAAATTCAGAAAGTGAATAATTGTAAGACGATATATCAATACCTGTAATCTTATTTTCGTTGCAGATGTAGGGTATGCGTTCGGTACTGTATTCGAAGAAACTGTTGAATGAGAGTTCTTTCACGATAAGAGCTTTTCTACGGGCTTCCATTTCATGAATTTTATCCCATATACGCTTTTCCACGTCTTCATTTGTGTCTGAAATGCGTCTCTCAGTGGCCGTATCTATCAATAGTTTTTTATGGAGGGCTTCAATTTGAGTCTTGTTATAGCCGTTGAATCCTACGAAATAAGCTTCATAATATTCTTTGATAACTTGTTCTATCAGCAACTCTTCAATTTTGGTGGGTATAGCAGAGTTACCCTTCCAAATGAGCATAATCAGATTTTTCAAGAAGTCAACTTTCTCAACATTCAATTCCTCTTTATTGATTTGGAATGGATTCATTGTGATAGGATGCTCTTCTGTATAGCTGATATATTTGCCACCTACATATTCGCATAAACCTTCATAGGAGTTACCTGTATCTACCATAACTACGTCTGTTCCTTGTTCCCAAAGTTGACGAACAACGGAGTTCATGTGAAAGGATTTACCGGAACCGGAGGGACCAAGACAGAAAAAGTTCGAGTTGTCGGTTAATTTAATTTTACCCTCTTTTCCGGAAATGTCAATAGCTACTGGCACGCCCTGGCGGTCTGTATAGTAAACCTTTAATGGGGTGTCTTCACTCTTTGGAAGTTTTTCCTTGTACATTAAGCAGGATGCTGCATCGCTTAATGTAAGAAAACGGTCATATTCTTTATTCATAGAGTAACAGTTTCCCGGGAAACTGCCTACGAATAGTTCAAGTTGATTGTAAGAGTGCTGAGAAATCTGAATACCAATACGGCTAAAAGTATTCTCTAAGTTATTCGTTACTTTTTGCAAATCGGTATTATTATCAACGGTAATCACTATATTGTAGTGACAATAAACCAGTTGCTTGTTCTCACGAGCAGTAAGTTCTTCTACCTTCTTTATATCTTCCACTGCAATTTCATTGCTTGGATTTGGCAAGGAACTATGACGGTTCTTTTTCTTTGCCAGTTTTGATAATTCCTGTCTTTGATTAGGTAGAAAAATGATTTGATTGAAAACTACATTTACAGAATCAGGAATGCTGTCTAACATAGACATCAAATCTACCGGCATAGTGACATTGTTGACATCTATATTTGTATAAGGCTTGATTAGTTCCGGAACGACTATGCAGTCAACATCTACTAAGCTGTAAATCTTGAATTTTTTGGAACCAATACCAATATATTCGTCCGTCACTTTGTAGTTGTTGTGACTCAGATTCTTTTGTGTGTAGTTTTGGGTATAATATTGATTGATGAATCGCTTGGCTTCTTTTTTATTAAGATAATGAGCGTCAATGCCTCTGTCCCGGAGTTGATCTTGTACTTTGCCGAGTTTTACTTGAAAATCTTGCCATTTTTTATTGTCATAACTCATCAAACGGCTTTTCTTATTCTCCTGAGTTATGGTGAGGTAAGTAATGCAATCGGTATATTCTCGACCACCAAAATAGCGGAAATAACTTTCACTTAAAAACTCTTTGTTTCCACCTTCGGCCTCGAAACCTTTACGGACGAATACATCTTGTTTGTGAATCGCATATCCTTCGCCTAATGTAGACATCAAAGAGGTGAGCAAACTGGAGAAGGAATAATACTCGTTAATGTCAGCACAGTATTTCTGTACAGGATTTACGATTTTTACAGTTGCAGAAAATTCTCCGGTTTTTGTATAGTACACACCGATACCGTCTACTTCCTCTATCGAAAAGTAGATTTCCTTAAAGATTTTAGCTTTTTTGCTGCCGGTGCCAAATGCTCGCACTGAAATAGCCATACCTATACAGATGGCAGCAAAACACAACAATACATATACTAACATTATCTATTTCTTTAGTTGTAGTACTTTAAAAAAAAAGTAGGCTCAACCTTAAAGCTAAGCCTACCTAAGTCGTTTTCATTTTCGTAACTTGGAAAAGGTTTTAAAGTCGCTCACTGTAGGCATAAATAAAAACACCTTTTGGATTCTTTTTCGAATATAAACCCTTTCGCTGTTTAATCATGATGATTCCAACACCAGTACTCACTGCTATTACTAATACAATCAGTCCGACCATAAAGCCTAAGAGGGTGTATGTTATAATAAATCCGAGAAGACTTATTCCTGCTGTAATAGCGGCCCAGACAATATAACGTCCTTGAAGACCCAAAAATTCCAAAGGGCGTTGAAGCCCTTTGAACATTTGAAATTCTGGATTGTTTGGTTCAGCCATTAGATGATAGAATTATCCACCTACACCGAAGAATGCAGGTAAAGCCTTAGCAGCTGCGATGAGGAAGATGCAAGATCCTACGGTCATCATGATCTTCTTCTTGACATCCTGCTCCTCGTTATTCATGGCAATGTACACGGAAATGGCACCGATGATGGCCACAATACCGGCAAGTGCGTAGCACAGGTTTGTTACAATAGGGATATATTTTTTAAGTTCGTTGGTAACATCTCCTAATGCTGTTGTTCCTGATGCGTAGTCTTGCGCGAAGGCAGTAGCAGGAGTAAGAATTTTGATACACGCAGTTAAAACTGCAACTTTTACAGTAAAAGCAGCATTCGAATTTTTTGCTTTCGCTGTACTCCAGATTTTTTTGAAGTTCATTGTGTTTAAAAAGTTATTTAGGGTGAATAAAATTTTATCAGTTTATTAGATTCCAAAACTCAAATTCTCGTAACCAAAAAATGCTGGCATCACAGTTGCCGCACCAATTAGAAAAAGCAGTGAACCTATCAACATGACCACACTCTTTGTTATATCGCCTTCGTGATAATTCATCTTTATTGCAATTTGCAAAGCTGAAATTATGGAAAGGATAGCAGCTACGGCATTTAGCAATTCTACGGCATACTTTGTCATTGTTCCTACAAAAACAGCTGCATTATGAAGTTGCTGGGCACCCAATGAGTAATTAACAGCACCACACCTTGCTGAAACTGTCAGGGGAATGAATATGGCCATGAAAAAAAACAGGCAGAGTAACTTTGTATTATAACATTGTAATTTCATCATGTCTCTCAATATTACAATTTTCCTTATTTTCTCTCACCATTTTAGTCAATTCCTCTGGAGTCATCAATCCATTTTGGAATAGTTGAACATTTTCTAATGAGTTGTTGATAGTATCAAGAATTTCAGTCACATTTTTGGAAGGCTTTGGGGCAAATGTTTTATTAACTGTATACTTGGTAGTTCTTAGATTCTCATCGAATAATTCAGAATTACTCAAATCTTTTCGAGGAGTTTCTTTGCCAAAAACGGAGCTAATATCTTCAGCTTGAAACATTGAGTTTTCTTCCTCTGAATTTGCCGATTCTTCTTCAGAAGATTTTTCAGCATCCTTAGCTTCACTATCTATATCTGATTCTTGCGGTTGTGTTGTCTCTTGCTGATCGGTTGCTTTATCCTCTTCTTGATTTTGTACTTCTGATTCTGAATCTTGATTTTCCGAGTCTTTATGTTCCTCTTTTAACTCATCTTTTCCAGATTCTTTCTGATATGTGATTTCTTCAGGTGCTTCCTGAATCTCTTCATTTTCTTTCGGGTCTTCTGTATTATTTACAAAACTAAAGCTGCCTGAAGACGTTTCAACAACACTTTGCGGAGTGTATTCTTCATCATCTTCTTCAGTGTCGTCGCCCGAAGCTATGGTTAGTTCATTCTTATTATCCTTCTTATTCTTTGCATTCAAATCCATTGTAATGAGCGTGATGTAGTAAAGAATAAGTGCAATGGTTAGAACTATTGCATAAATCGAAAATGGACTCATTTTTTATTATTTTGTAGTTATTCACAATTGATTTTCATGACAAAATTACATAGTTATTTTTGTTCCAAAGGAATTAAGACTACGGAAAAACCATTTTTGAAGCAATAATTTTTTTTTGGTTCTATTTTAACTATATAATGAAACCAAAATGCTGCTAATCAAGTATATAGATTCTGGTTAGATGAAGGGTTGACTAAGAGAATATATGGTATTTTACAGGGTGGAAGACTTAACTTCGTTTTATCCCAAATTCTTCGCGTAACATTTTCATAAGGGCATTTTGAGCATGGTCTCTGGTTTTATCACCGGTGAATATTTGGTCATCATAGAAGCAGCAGCGGTCATAAACTTCCTTTAGCTTGCCGGTTTCAACAATCTTATCAACGGCTAATTGGGCCGCATTGTCTACCGGATAGCCCATTGCATTAAACACCCATCTGTACACATAGGTATATTGCGAGAATTGGTCTCCTTTTTCCTGTCGTGGATGAAGGGTGTTGATGGTAAAAACAATTGTATCAGCTTTCGGTTTTCTGCCTTTTATGGGATTCTTGCAAATGAGTTTGTAGTCAAACCATATTTCGGATTCGCTTTCTTTAATTCTCTGCTGACTGGGACGAAGAATTTTTTGGTCTATCTGAGAGTTCGAATAGACTTCTGAAATACCCAAGTCTGTTCTAAACTGTTCAATAGGATAATAATATTCTCTTCGAGCATGTTGGCTGCAAATAATTTTATATATCCTCTTGGTGTAATTGCCTCTTAAACTCAATGCTATGGATTTTGAAAACCGCGTGCCGCCTACACCGACTCCATAATAAATCAAAAATGGTATGGCCCAGGGATTGATGTTGATAGTTATTTTATTCGTGTTCTTTATATCATGTATGGTTGTAATGACAACGCCTGTTGTCTCTATTGTCTGATGAATGCGAGGATGAAGCCATCTGAATGAAAATAGTTTCTTGGTTAAGTCCAGAGCTTCTTTATATACTTTCTTTTTATTGTTTTTACCTCCTGCTTCATCACAAGATATAGTAACATAGGGTTGATTAAACAAATCTCGCGGCAATTCTTGCTCACGGCTCATGTGCTTTTGGATATTGTCGCCAATCAAAGTTAGAAGATTTTCTTGCCAGTCTGTCACATTGTATTGCCCAAAAGTTACATTATTGGGCTGTATCAGCATGATTTCTTCTTTGGAAGGAGGATTGAAGTTTAGGGAATCGTGATTTGTCATGATTGAAAAAGATTTAGTGATGTGATTTCAATGAACTAAGAATGGGATTCAGCAAAGTTTTAGGGAAGGTGGAAATGAGTGCAGACTTGATAAGTCTATGTTTTAGATATAAGTGATTGATATGCAAATATATATATTAAAAATAACATGGAAAAATAATAATCATTTTTTATTGGTATGATTAGTATTTTGGGTTCTTTAGGTAAGGCTGAATTTAGTATTTTGGGTATCTTTTGGTCTTGGATTTTAGTATTTTGGGTATTTTCCCTCGTATTTTTTTGACTTGAAATGCTTGATAATCAGTCGATATTTTGTTAATAAATCTAATCTTACAAGAATCTCTACAAAGACTATCTCTACAAGAAAGGCAAAAGTGGTTTTTATTTAATGATTTATGAGGGAATAAATAAAAAAGGGAAATAAAAAATGCTACGCATTAGCCTTCCTTCGTCAATGCTTTAGCTTAGATATAAATATAAGAACCTACCTACATAAATGTGGGTAGGTAGGTTCTTGTGAATTACCGCTAAACTAAAGATTTAGTGGCTTCGGAGATTTTTCCTGCTTCTTCCTGCCACGGCTTTTTAGGACACAAGGTCGGTCATCCACAAGAGGATAGTCCAATGATTTTGATGTCGTATGTACTATTGAAGTCATGCTACGGAGTTCGTTTCCGTACCACGACTCAATGCGCCCTGTTGCGTCACGTTGAACGCAATCGCGTTCTCGGGGAGAGTGTTGGTGCCGTCCAACAACTCGTCACTTGAACAGCTGCTAAAGCTGCCACTCATTGTTGCTGCAGCTAACATAGCCATGCAGCTCAGGCGAAATTTACTTTTCATTTTGTTGTAATTTTAATTGTTGATGTTTGATTGAATTTAAATAAATCTTCCTTGCCGAAGAAGACATCCTTGTCTTCTGTTTCGGCGGAAATGACAATACCGATAAAGGGGTTGTCCTCAACCTCTATGACTGTTCCTGTTATCCAGCCTTCCATCCGGGTCAGGTCTGGAGAAATCAAAACCTTGTCTCCTATTTTCATGATTGGTGTATTTTATTCGACCTTTTTCAAGTCTATTGTTACAATATATTTTTCGTTTGCGCTATTTAGGTGTTGTTTAAAATTAAAGGTCCTGAAAAAGTATGTGGTGGAAAAATTCCACCACATAGGAGACCTTATAATTCTTTATTGCTTATAAGTACAAATTGAAGATTTAATCTTGAAATTTCTGCCAAACAGAAGGCATATTTGCATAGTCCGTCAGACCGGTGCAATATTCGAATACCCCGAAATGCAATCCGGGTTCTTCAAAGAGTTCAGGATAGAGTTCTCGTTCGTACAGATGTACTTTTTTCCCCTCTACTACCGTATAAGGTGATTCTCCTTTCAATGATGTACAGTTGGAAAAAAGGCCTGAAAATACTTCTATCTTACGGTTGTTGTCAAAGAGACTGGCCGGAATAGAGGTTATGAAACTGCAATCGGAAAAGGCATAACTGAAATCGGTGACGTTCGGGTTGTGAGCAAAAAGAGCAGAGGGTATTGAAACTAACCTTTTGCATGCAGCAAAGCTACTTGAAAAATCAGTAACTGCCGGGCAGTTTACAAACAATTTCTCTGGGATGGACTCTAATTTACGGCAATTGTAAAACAGCCATGCAAAGTTCTCTGCTGCTTGATTGTTTGCAAACAAATCTTCCGGAATGGCAGTCAGAGCTGTACAACGAAGGAAGGCTCCTGAAAAACTAGTGGCATTGGGATGGTTTGCAAAGAGATTGGCAGGAACACTCGTTAACTTGGTACAGCCTAAGAATACATCCGAGAAAACCGTAATACCTTCTTTGAAGGTGATGTAAATCTTGGGGTCTTTGAGTTCCGGCACAGTGATTACTCCACTTTCATTACCGGTAATAAGTTCCTTTCCATCGGCAATGATGGATTTGCAGTACTCGGCCTTGTTAATCAGTTGCACATTGGCTCCTGGCATATAGGAAAGATTGTCGTAGTGGGGAACTTCCGGCTTTTCTTCTGGGGGATATTCACTCATAATGTCATCATCTTCACTTGAACAGCTGCTAAAGCTCAAAACGAATGTCATCAGCGTAAAAATGGCCATAAAGCCAACATTGATATATTTTTTCATAATTGGTTTTTTAAAGGTGCCCACCTCAAAGGTTTTTGTATTGCATGTCTTTAAAAGTGGACACCAAGTTTGTTTTTGTTAAAATAATTCTTTTGCGTTCTTCTTTTGATTTTCAAAAACCTCACCATGCTTTTGCTCATAGAGGTCTATGGCCTTCTCGAAAGCTGCTGATACAATGTCTTTAATAGGCAAGCCTTCTCTCTTGGCGATGATTCTTATTTTTTTTAACAACTCGGAAGAAACGATGGTGCAAAAGCGTTCTTCACTCTTTGCACGCTCTTTTTCTTTTTGCTTCTCTCTGGCTGTGCCTTGTTCAACAGATTTTTTTATTACAGGAGGTTCCGGTTGCGGAGGTGTCTCTTGTTTTTCTGTAGGTTCATTTTTCGTCAAGCCTGAGAATAAAGCATCTAAGCTTGTATTGTTCATGCTTTTTTCTTATTAGGGTTATTGTATGTGAGCTAAAAACTCGTCCGTAAAAGCTGCATAGTCTTTAGCTCCATTGCTATTCTTATCATAGTCAAGAATGTCTTGTCGTTCCAATGGGGCTTCGGCCAAGCGTACATTCTTGCGAATTTTTGTTTGGAATACAGTATCACCAACTGCTTCGCGTAATTTGGCTTCAATACCGCGTGAAAGATTGCTTGTTTCCCAACGAGTAATGAGAATGCCGGAAATGTGAGCCTTCGGGTTCAGCCTTGTACTAACCATATTGATGAAATCATTAATCATCGTTAAACCTTTAAAGGGTAACACTTCTGAGATAAGAGGAATAACAATATCTGTTGATGCGGTAAACGCATTCAGTGTCATAAGCCCTAAAGATGGGGGGCAGTCGAGGAATACGAAGTCGTATTTTTCCTCTACCTTTGCTTTTTGTAGGACATCTGATAGGATTCTTTCTCTTGCTATCGCTGTGGAAAGTTCCACATCAACCATTGCCAAGGTCAAAGAAGCAGGAACCAAGTGCAGATTTTCATTGAGCGAAACGATAGGAAGTTCTTCTACTTTACCGGTAAGTGCATCATAGATAGTAGGACCTTCCGTAGGTGCAGATAAGGACGTAGTGAGGTTAGACTGAGCATCAAGGTCGATGAGTAGGACTTTATATCCTTTTTTGCTGAGAATGCTTCCAAGACTGGCTACTGTTGTTGTTTTACCTACACCGCCTTTGTGATTTGCAACTGCAATAATTTTGGTATTCATACAAATATTGATTTTTGAGGTTGAAAAAATGAGGATTTTGCTTGATATTTTGATACGAGAAAGTTCCTTAATGTAGTGGGGAAAACTCCTCTTTATAATTTGTTGCTGTGGTACCATTGGAGTAACTCCTGATGGGTAAATGCAACAAGTTTGACTCGCTGAATACATTGTGCCAAGGATTTCTGTCCTTCCTTGGTCGTGGGGAATGATATTGACGCAATATCATTCTTGTAAGCTAAAGGCAGCTCGTGTTTTAATGCAACTTCTTTTGCGTTTTCTCCGAAGATTTCATTGAGGTTGTCATCTTTGTCTTGTAAAACCAATGTGCTGCCATCTTTAATGTCCTGACTTAGGTTATTATAAAAACAGACCTTTGCTGTAAAAAGTTCATCCATTTGTTCGAAATTGGCAGGATCGTTTGATGATACTATGTGGTCTGCTGCAGTGGCTTCTACATGGAATTTTGCGATTCGGCCTTTAGTCAAAGTTTCCAATGAAAGCAATTCGCCAATGCGAGTGTTGATATTGGATTCCAGAACCACTTCTTTCGTGATTTCCATGGAATCATTGTTTTTAAAAGTGAGAACATAGCCTTTATTGACACGTTCTACAATGAAGAAGAGGGGAAAAATTTTCTTGTTCATAATTACTTTAGTTTATTATCTTTTCTCAGTTAGAAGTTGAAGGCTTAAATCGTAGTTCTTGGCAATGCTGCAATAGTCAAATGCCAGTACTCGTTCCTGATCATAGACTAATTCACTTTCGCCACTATCTTTGTATCTTTTTGTAGGGTTCCCATTTTCGTCCAATATATAGAATTTTAAGGGTGATTTGGTTTTGCCTAAGTAATCCGGTGTAGATATGAGGTAGGATAGGAGACTTTCGTCTGGAATCATTATCTTTCCCTCTCTCTTGGCTTGGATATTGGCTTTGGCCAAACAAATCTTTTCCCGGACAAATAAAATGTAGGTTGGTTCATTAAACTCATAGGTTTTTTGGGGATCACTTTTAATGCTTACCTTCAAACTGCTTATCTGTGAAATCTTATAGTCTTGTCCTTCACGAATTTCACCCAATTGACGAGCCTTTGAAAACATAGACCAGAATACTGCAATTTCGTCAGTGCTGCTGCAAAGAGAATGCTGATAGAGAAGTCCATCAATGCAAATGTCATGAACTTGTTGTTCTGTAAATGGCAAGCCGGGGGCAAAAGATTTCAGACAATAATATGAGGCAAGCATCATAGCCCAATTATTGATGAATCTTTCTCCGATTACATTGTAATCTACTTCACTTTTAATTTCTCTCAGTGATCTTTTCCAAGCGTCATACCACCCTGCATTGAAATTTTCCCGATAGCGCATTAATCCAACAGTTATGTTTGTAGGACACATATTTCTGAGCTTCAAGAACTTTTGATACTTGTCTGTTTCCTCCTTTGATCTTTCACTCTTTTGTGATTCCAAGAAAATCACACGCGAAAATAATGCAATATCAGCAGTTGGCATTTCTTGTCCTGTAATGAGGACACCGCAGTTAATCTTAGTTGCTTCACGATGTTCACCGTCAGAAGAACGCTTTGAACGACCGGCATTGTCATATACACCTTTGAGAAAGTCTATGTGTTTGTTGCTCAGCGAATTTTTGTATTCATCGAAGTGAACTAACATATTGCTGACTTCAGCACATTTCTCACCCATTGCGTAATATGTTGTACTTTCAAGGTTGCTGACCTCTGGATTGTTTTGGAACAAAGCCATCAAGAAAAGAGCAAACTCAGTCTTTCCGGTTCCTTTTTTTCCGTAGATGTTCAGAATAGGGAAAGAGCGTGTGCTATCAGTAATGATGTCCCGGAAGAGGGTTGCAATGTAGAAACAAAATGCAACGATTCCGTTATCACCATACAGCTCATGAAGCATATTGAAATATAACTCCGGAGCTATATCCATTTTGGGGTCATGGATAAATCTTCGTTCATTGACAAATGCGGTTTTATTTGTCTTGTGGAACTTTGACATGGCCGGAAGGTAGAAATTCTCGTTTTCAAGCCGGATTATGCCATATTCATCTATGGGTTTCCATTTTCCCTCATAAATAATTCCATTGCAAAACGCATAAAATCCTTTTTCGCCTAAATTATTCCAACCCATCTGTACTACACGCTGTGCTTCCTCGGTCTTCTCATAGATATAGGCTTTAAACAATTCATATTTGTCCTGACGTTCAAAGAAGAGAAAGTTTCCTTTTCCCTCAATTTTTTCTTTGAATCTATCTAACTTGGTTACATCTGCTTGCTGCAATTCTATGGTTTTTTTTACTCTGTTTTCATTTTCCAATTCAAAGATTCTGGTAGGTTTCTTATCATCAGCAATTAAAAACAAGGGGCGAATAATGAAATTAGTCCAATCTCGCTCACGGCCTTGTGCATCAATATCATAGTAGTGGTAGCCTTTTCTGAAGAAATGAAACCCTTTCAACTCATCATCCTTTTTCAAGGCTTGCTGACGGCGAAGTTCCTGTCTTTTGCGAGCTGCATCAGCTAAGGCTGCTTTCCATACAGAAGCTTTCTTGTACTTATCCTTCAATTCCGTTAGGATTGATGTTTGTTGAACATCGGAGGTGACAAGAACTAACAGACTACATACGTCATTGATTATGCTTATTTTGTCTTCATTGGAAGGGTTTGTTTCAAAGTGCTTTTGTGCATACCAAAGGATGAAGTCTTTTTCTTCCAATGTTTCCCATTTTGAAAGGTCAGTCAGATAGGAATCTGGATCCTGTTTGTGTTCAGCGGTTGGCAATTCACGAACAGAAACATTGAAGCCCATTTCCAAAGCAGTTTTCCCATTTTTGAAAACGAACTGATCTCCGACACCAAATTTAGAACCGTCTTTGGGTACGTCATTGTCTGGAATAAAGCAAATGCTGCATCCAAATTTACTAAATTCATTAAGCTGAGTTTCTGACCAAGTACCTCCTAATGTCGCTATTGCATTTCCTATCCCAATGGATTGCAAACGCATTACATCCGGTGCGCCTTCTACGAGATAAACTTTTCCGGCTTGACGTGCAGCCTTTAAAGCTACGTCTATACCAAAAATAGTTTGGTTTTTCTTGTAAATCAGGCAATCTTTACCATTTAGATATTTGATATAGGATTGAGAATCAATACTTCTTGCTGTGAAGGTTAGGATTCTGCCATATCTGTCTCTTTGAGGAATCATCAAACGCCCACGGTAAAAATCGTAATATTTACCTGGTTGTTTTTCATCTTCGGCAATAAGACCAAGTTGCAGGAGAATGTCTGTTTTTAATCCCTTTGATATGGCAAACGAAAGGAATTGATTTCCTTTTAGCGGACTATATCCTAAACCTATAGTTTGGCAGTATGCTTCATCCCAGCGACCACCTTTGTCTCGTTCAGCATATTGTCGGCAAGCTAAGGCTTCAGAAGTGTTTGCTTGATATTGTCCGCGAAAAAACTCATACGCATACTCGTTGTACGCATAAAAGGTTTCTTTTTGTTTTTGTAACGCAATATCTTCAGAAATATTTTTTTCATATATTGAGGGAATGTCAACATCAGGACAGTACATTTTCAGCAGAAAGCAGATAGCTCCATTGAAGTCAAGCCCATTGCTCTCTTCCACAAGTGAAATTATGTCACCACTCTTTCCGCAACCAAAGCACTTGTATCTGTTGATTGTGCTGTCAAGTAGCAGGGAAGGTGTTTTTTCACTATGAAAAAAGCAGCAACACTTCTTGCGGTGGGGGCCGGCAGTTCTGAGAGTTGTCTCAGGATGTAAGTCTACAGCCAATTGGCATATATCCACTCGGGATTTTACCAAGTCTATGTATTTGTCCTTAATCATTATTGATAGTTTTGGTTGTTGATAGAAATGGTTATTTCCACTTACCGCCCTCAATGATTAAAGAAAGAGCCGTAGCTATGGCAGGTGGGATGATTTTTTCTTCATTGAACCATTTGAGGAACTTTTGCTGCCAAGAATGAGGAGAACCCCCAAGTTCCAAACTGATATGAGCAGTAAATCTGCCTTTTTCTCCGTTAGGAAGGTTTTTGTAATAGAAGGCAATCTCTTTTGTGGTCATGTCTTTAAAGGTTTAAATGGTTATATATTGTATTTATCCAAAATATGGATTATTTTTGTATGCAAATATAGCTCAATTTATTGTACATATTGTGATTTTGCTCAATAAATTGAGGGATTTAGTATTAATTAGCGCATTATTAACGTAATTTTTATGCTTAACACGGAACTAATAGAAAATCTCTATGCTGGACTATCTAAAGAACAGCAGCAGGAGTTACTCACTCTTTTATTTAAGAGGAGTAAGCAGACTTTGAGCTATTTCAAGCGGACGAAAGATATTACGCTTTCAAAACTTGAAGTATTGGCAGACTTCTTTCATATGCCCTTGGATTACTTCCGAGTTGGAAATACATTCAAGGGGAATAATGTGTCCGGGAACAATAACCAAGTCGGGAATGTTTCTGTCAATACGAACCTTATGCTTGAAAACGAAGCATTGAGAAGAGAAATCAAAGCTCTTGAAGACATAGTAAAGGCCAAGAATGATGCCTTAGCAACCAAAGATTTGCTGATTCAGACTTTGATGGGCAAGAAAGAGGAATAGGAGTTATAAAAAGGTGTTAAGAATCAATTACTATAGATTTATAATATATAGTATAGATACCTTCGCTACATTCCGCTACACTCCGCTACAACTTCGCTACATCTATATATACCCATGATGATACAAAAAGTGCTGATAATCAGTTCCGCTACATCCGCTACATAATAAATTCCGTAAAAGGTGTATGTTGGAAAAATATTTTTTTATTGCATTGTTTGGCTGATTTGAAGGGAGTATATAGATACTATTATTAAATAATCTTAATTGAATAACCAAAATCCGTTGGTTTTCAGAGGTTATAGAAGTTTTGTCGAGCGACATATCTGCGACAAAAATGAGCAAAAATGCGTTTTTATAGCGAATTAACTTATTGGAATACAGCTTGTTGCAAAAAGTGTAAAAACGCTTTTGTTTCCCTGTCTCTCCGCAATAAACATTGAAAATCAATAGTTTACAAGAATTACACCCAGTTTTACACCCTACAATGTAAAATTGGGTGTTTTTAGTTTATTTAAGTTCTCTGTATTGTTTCGGCTTAGTTATAAACCGCAAAACGAAATGAAGTACTGAGCGTGTATCAAGGAAATGCAAAATGCGAATAAAAAAATTGCTTTTTATTCGTCGATTAAAAAATATTTGTGTAGTTTTGCTTTAAATGATAAAGGCATATGTATGTATTGGGGGTAACATAATAATTAATTGATTTATGATATGAAAACAAAGGGACTGTTAAGGATAGTAGTATTATTCTTTTGTGTGATAGGATTTTCCGGGTGTAATGACGATGAATCTGAATTTTCATCTACTGAGATTCAACAAGCACTTTTTGATATGAAAGGCACGTACAAGGGTGCCGTGGAAGTTTCATATTATAGAGGTAAGGAAATTGCAACCTTTCCCGATGGAATAGCAGTGTCAAAAGATTCTCTAATATTTAAATTGCCTTTATCGCCTATTGCAGAGATGATTAAAGATGAGAACATATCACGGCACTTAAGGGAAATAGGTGATGTTGAAGTAAAAGCAGGATATGAATTCCATCAGATGGATCAAGGTGTCATGAACTTTGTCCTGCACCCTGAAAATATAGTCATTTTAGGCGGATATGGTGCTCCATTGTCAGTGAGAATAGAATTCTCTCAAAATTTTGGAGGTGATGCAGAAATATATAGCCAGTTTATGATGTTTAATATTTCACCGACAGAATTGTGGATAGACAATGAAAGATCAGAAGATTTTTCGCAGCTTGTTTATCATTTCAGGGGTAGTTATGAATGAGGTTTCACATAGAGTTTTCATGAGTAGAAGGTTTATCTTTTAAAAACACTCAAGGTCTTTTAGTTTTGTGAGTGCCGATAGTCATTCGGTGTACAGCCTGTCACCTTTTTAAAGATGAAACTAAAATATTGTACGTTGGGGTAACCCAACTGTTTAGCTACGGCAATAGGGCTATTGTCGTTTTTCTGTAATAAATGCTTGGCTTTCTCCAGTTGCTTGAATTGAAAGTATTCTTCCCATGTCTTGCCTGTCTCGAATTTCAGCAGGTCATTAAAATAGGCTGCCGAGAGATGAAGCTTTCCTGCAATATGGTAGGGTGTGGGGATCTTGCCGCTTTGTAGTCTACCGGAAGCAATGTAATCGTCGAGTATCTTTTCTGCTGTTTTTAAAATAGCTTTGTTTTTGTTTTCCCTTGTAATGAACTGACGTTCGTAGTAGCGTGTGCAATAGTCCAGAAAGAGCTCAATGTGTCTTGAGAGGATGGTGTTGCTGTGTGTGTCGATTGGATGATGTAACTCGTCCTCTATATTTTCGAGGCAACAGGTTATCTTTGATGTTTCGCGTTGGGAGAGATGGAGTGCTTCTTCTTTCCGGTATTGGAAAAAAGTATAGTTTTGGATATGGCTTTTCAATGAAGTCTGAGATAGTAGATTGGGATGAAAGGCTAATAGATACCCTTTGTCGGGAAGTGTGTTCTCTTCACTCATGCGAAATATCTCACCGGGCATGAGGAATACCATTGTCGTATTGGAAAAGTCGTAATACTTACGGCCGCAACAGCAGCTGTTGGGACATTCCTCAATGAGCAGGATGGTATAGAAATCAAACTTCACGGCTTCCTGTTTCAAATTGAGATTTTCCAAATTGATGATGCTTACTTGCGGATGCCATGTCTTGCAACCTAAGTTTCGATTGCACTCGCATACAGTCTTGAAGTCTAAAATCTTTTTCATTGTTCGGTTTCTGTTTCTTGCTCTGCAAAAGTAAATAATCATTCAGGCTTTCCTATTACCCGGATTACTGATTATATGACCTGATTTACAGCTTATAATGAGTAAGGTTGAAACTCATAGGTTAAGAAAACTGTAATTGAGGTTGGAACATCAGTAATTGAGGTACAATGAAATATGATGTAAACTGCTACTTTTGCTACAGTAAGAATTAATAATGAAACAGCATGAAAAAGTCATTAAGAAGTTTATGCGCAATAACGACGATAAGTCTTTGTGCCATGGGAAACCTGTTTGCGGTAGATAATAATTATTTTAATAGTGTTTATATGATAGATCAAAAACAAAGTTTAGTCCAGGAGTGGGATAAAGTATTCCCACAAAGTGATAAAGTGCATCACATGAAAGTGACTTTTCGTAATCGTTATGGTATCATCCTTGCTGCTGATATGTATATCCCTCGCAATGCTGAAGGAAAGCTGCCTGCTATTGCTGTAAGCGGTCCTTTCGGTGCGGTGAAGGAACAGTCGTCGGGGTTATATGCACAGGCCTTGGCGGAGCGTGGTTTTCTGACGATTGCCTTCGATCCTTCGTATACCGGAGAAAGTGATGGCGAACCCCGTTATGTGGCTTCGCCCGATATTAACACGGAAGATTTTTGTGCAGCAGTGGATTTTCTGTCCATTCGTGACGATGTGGATGCAGAGCGTATTGGTATTTTGGGTATTTGCGGATGGGGTGGTATGGCACTCAATGCAGCGGCTATCGATACCCGAATCAAGGCAACGGTTACGGTAACCATGTATGATATGAGCCGTGTGAATGCCAATGGCTATTTTGACTCAATGAATGCCGATGCACGTTACGAATTGCGTAAGCAGCTCAATGCTCAGCGCACGGAAGATGCGAGGAACGGTTCGTATGCTTTGGCCGGGGGAGTGGTGGACCCGTTGCCTGTGGATGCTCCCCGATTCTTGAAGGATTATCATAGTTATTATAAGACGGAACGCGGTTATCACAAGCGTTCGCTTAACTCTAACAATGGGTGGAACAAGACTTCTTCACTCTCTTTCATTAATATGCCTATACTTTCGTATAGTGATGAGATTCGGAGTGCTGTGCTGATGCTTCATGGAGAAAAAGCTCATTCGCGTTATTTCAGTGAAGATGCTTTCAAGAAGTTGAAAGGCGGGAACAAGGAGTTGCTAATCATTCCCGATGCCAGTCACGTGGATTTGTATGATAATCTAAACGTAATTCCGTTTGACAGAATAGAACGGTTCTTCCGTGAATATCTTAAATGAAAAATATTAGTCGGTTCATAGTGGTGGGTTTGTTGTTTCGTGAATTATAAGAGGATGGCTGTCTAAATAGGATGCTTCAATGGAGTGGACATGAATATAATGTATTTGCGGGATTTTCGTGTTTTTAATATAAGAAAAATGTGCTGTAAAGGAAATAGTTGGTGATAAAATGTTTGCCATCTTATTATAATTGTTACCTTTGTGGGTCTTATAATATGAAAAACAATGAAAATAACAATTCTACAAAGAAATATAGAATGGGCGAATCCTCAAGCAAATGTAGAGAGAGCTGATGAGGCTATTAATCGTTTGCCGGATGCCGATTTGTTTGTCTTACCCGAAATGTTCTCCACTGGTTTTTGTACCAAGCCGGAGGGTGTGGCCGAGAGTGCAGACAGTGAAACTTTGCATTGGATGCAGCGTAAAGCGGTCGAGCGTAACTGTGCTGTTGCCGGAAGTGTGGCAGTGCAGGAAAATGGAAAATATTATAACCGTTTCTATTTTGTACATCCTGACGGCTCGGTGCAGCATTATGATAAAAAGCATTTATTTACTTATGGAGGAGAGGATAAGCGGTTTACTGCCGGAACGCAAAGGGTGGTGGTAAACTATCGGGGTGTGCGTATTTTGTTGGAAGTATGTTACGATCTCCGCTTCCCGGTGTGGTCTCGTAATTTGGGCGACTATGATATGATACTTTATGTGGCCAGTTGGCCTACTCCCCGTGTAGATGCATGGAGTGCTTTGCTCCGTGCCCGTGCCATAGAAAATCAATGCTATGTGGCAGGAGTTAATCGGATGGGGACTGACCCGGCTTGTGACTATTCGGGTGGGAGCGCCATCATAGATCCATACGGAAAGACAATGGCCGAATGTCCGTGGAGTTGTGAAAGTGAAGTCACTGCAGAGATAGATATGGAGAAATTAGCAGCATTCCGTGAGAAATTTCCGGTGCTGAATGATGCCGATTCTTTTAGCTTGCTATAAAAAAGAACGGATAGAATCGAATAATAACTAATAAAATAAATAGATAATGGCAGAAAAAAGATTATTGTTGGGCGATGAAGCGATTGCCTTGGGAGCGATACATGCCGGAATATCGGGTGTGTATGCTTATCCGGGAACACCGTCTACAGAAATTACGGAATTCATTCAAAATAATAAGCTGGCACAGGAAAGAAATTTGCATAGTACGTGGTGTACGAATGAGAAGACGGCAATGGAGGCTGCCTTGGGCATGTCTTATGCAGGCAAGCGTGCTTTGGTCTGCATGAAGCATGTAGGTATGAATGTGGCTGCCGATGCTTTTGTCAATTCGGCTATTACGGGAGTGAACGGCGGACTGGTGGTGTTGGCTGCTGATGATCCTTCCATGCATTCTTCACAAAATGAGCAGGACTCCCGTTTTTATGGAAAGTTTGCGATGCTTCCCATTTTGGAACCGTCAAACCAACAAGAAGCTTATGATATGATGAATGATGCCTATACACTTTCGGAAGAATTGAAGTTGCCGGTATTGATGCGTGTCGTTACTCGTTTGGCACATTCACGTGCCGGTGTGAAAGTGGGGGAAGTAGGGGAAGAAAACCAACTGAATCCTGACAGTGAACGTACCCATTGGGTGCTATTGCCGGCCATTGCGCGCAATCAATATGCTGCTTTGATAAAGAAGCAAGAACAGCTGGAAAAGGTTTCAAGAAAGTCGCCATACAATGGTTTGGAAAATTTTAATCCTGACAGCTCTTATGAGTTTGGTATTATAGCTTGCGGTATCGGATATAATTATGTGAAAGAATGTGACACAGACGATTCACCTGTTCCTGTATTAAAAGTATCACAATATCCTTTACCGGCAGAAGAGATTCAGAAGATGGCTGATTGTTGCAAATATATTCTGGTTGTAGAAGATGGACAGCCTTTTGTCGAAGAACAGGTGAAAGCTCTTCTTTCTAGCGATTATACAGTGAAAGGTCGTTTGACCGGTGATCTTCCCCGTACGGGTGAATTGACTCCTGACAATGTGGGTAATGCTATCGGTTGGGCTACCAAATCTCCTTTTGTCACTCCGCAGGTGGTGATGCCCCGTCCTCCGGCTTTGTGTCAGGGTTGCGGTCACCGTGATGTGTACGATGCATTGAATAAGGTTGCTGCCGAATATCCCGGTGCACGTATTTTCGGTGATATCGGTTGTTATACTTTGGGTGCATTGCCTCCATTCCGTGCTATCGACAGTTGTGTGGATATGGGTGCTTCTATTACAATGGCAAAAGGTGCTGCGGATGCAGGTGTCTTTCCCGCTATTTCCGTTATCGGCGACTCTACCTTTACTCATTCGGGTATGACCGGATTGTTGGATGCCGTCAATGATAAAGCGAATATTACGGTTATTATTTCTGATAACCTGACCACAGCCATGACCGGTGGACAGGATTCGGCAGGTACAAATAAGTTTGAAGCCATTTGCCTGGGATTGGGGGTAGAGCCTGAGCATGTACGCGTGGTGGTTCCGTTGCCTAAGAACATGGAGGAAATAACTCGTATCATTCGTGAAGAAATAGAATATAAAGGAGTGTCTGTTATCATTCCGCGCCGTGAATGTGTGCAGACTTTAAATCGTAAATTGAGACAGAAAAGAGTAGAAAAGGCATGAGAAAAGATATTATACTTTCAGGGGTAGGAGGACAGGGTATCCTCACTATCGCTACTATTATAGGCGAAGCCGCAACTGTTGCAGGTCTTAACTTGAAGCAGGCCGAAGTGCACGGTATGAGTCAGCGGGGAGGTGATGTGCAGTCTAATCTCCGTCTTTCGGACGAAACAATCCATTCAGATCTCATTTCATTGGGGGAAGCGGATTTGATTATTTCTATGGAGCCTATGGAGGCTTTGCGCTATTTGCCTTATTTGGAAAAAGAAGGATGGGTGGTTACTTCTGCAAATCCGTTTAAGAATATTCCCAATTATCCCGATGAGGAAGAATTGATGAAGACGCTGAATAGTCTTCCGCGTGTTTCCAAACTGGAAATAGAAGATATAGCGAAGGAAAATAATATGCCGAAATGTGCGAATGTCATCTTGTTGGGCATGGCTGCTAAATTTATTGGAATTCTGTCACCTGAACAACTGCGCGAAAGTATCGGTCGGGTGTTCGCTTCTAAAGGTGAGAAGATAGTGGAAATGAATAAGCGGGCTTTTGATATAGGTTTGGAAGCGGCAAAGAATCGGTAGGATGCTATGAAAATATTTAGTGAAGAATTGGTAGAAAGAGCTGTGTCGGAACTGCATATTGCCGACCTCTCACAGGCAACTATCGGCGATGTGCTGTTGGTTGCTCAATATTTGGAGAAAGAAACCGGTATTCCTTTTATTCGGATGGATCAAGGCTCTCCGGGGCTTCCTGCCAATCAAATAGGTATAGAGGCCGAGAAAGCAGCGCTCGACCGGGGGGTCGGTTCACAATATCCGGCCGCTGCGGGTGTGGCTGAATTAAAGAATGAAGCTTCTCGTTTTGTAAAGGCATTTATGAATGTAGAAATTTCTCCGCGTGCCTGTGTGCCGACTACGGGTTCGGTTGCAGGTTCGTTCGGTTCGTTTATTGCTTGTACGCAGCGCATTTCCGGAAAAAATAAAGTATTGTTTATCGATCCCGGATTTCCGATTCAGAAATCCCAGCTTCGCATTATAGGGGTGCAGTGGGAAGAATTTGATATTTATGCTTATCGGGGGGCTGCTTTGCATGATAAATTGGAAAGCATGTTGAGTACGGGCGAAATTGCTGCTATCGTATACTCCAATCCGAATAATCCGGCATGGATTTGTCTGGAAGAGGAAGAATTGGCTATTATCGGTGAACTGGCAACAAAATATGATGTGATTGTGATGGAGGACTTGGCTTATTTCTGCATGGATTTCCGTCGTGATTTGGGACATCCGTTTGAGCCGCCTTATCCTCCTACAGTAGCGCATTATACGGATAATTATATTCTGATGTTGTCTTCTTCCAAGATTTTCAGTTATGCGGGTCAGCGTATGGCATTGACATGTATTAGTGATAAGTTGTTCGACCGACAGTATCCGGCATTGGCAGAACGCTATAAAGATGCAGGTGTCTTCGGACCTACTTTGATAGCTTCCATTCTTTATATGATAACTTCAGGTTGTACGGCATCTACTCAATATGCTTATGCAGAGATGCTCCGTTTGTCTACCGAAGGTAAGATTAATTTTGTGGAGGATACGCGTGAGTATGCCCGTCGTGCCGAACGCATGAAGAAGATATTTACCGACAACGGTTTCCACATTGTTTATGATTATGATGCGACTCAGGTGGTTGGAGACGGATTTTTCTTCACTATCGGTTATGGCAAGATGAAAGGTGGTGAGTTACTGCGTGAATTGTTGTATTATGGTGTGAGCAGTATTTCTCTTTCCACTACCGGAAGTGAGCAGGAAGGTGTGCGGGCTTGCACATCAAGAATGAGAGAGGAGCTGTATCCTGTCATGGAAGAACGTATGAAAGCTTTCCATGAAGACCATCCATGATAGATGAAAGACTAACACAAATAAAATCAATCTATTACTATGATTTGGAACAAAAATAAAGAATGTATGAGTCGGGATGAGATGCATGCGCTTCAAAGCAAGCGTTTGCAGAAATTGGTTGCACTGGTCTATCATAATGTCCCGTTCTATCGTAATAAGATGCAGGAGATGGATTTGTCTCCCGATGATATCCGTAGCATTGATGATATCGTGAAACTTCCTTTTACTACCAAACAGGATTTGCGGGATAATTATCCTTATGGGCTTCAGGCTGCTCCTGCTTCTGAAATAGTGCGTGTACATGCCTCTTCGGGCACTACCGGAAATCCTACTATTGTAGGTTATACCCGTCGTGACTTATCTGTGTGGTCGGAAGTAATGTCTCGTTGTCTTGCCGCTTATGGGGTGACCCGGGAAGATACGTTCTCGGTGAGTTATGGCTATGGCTTGTTTACCGGTGGTTTGGGTGCTCATTATGGTGTGGAAAATTTAGGTGCAACGGTTATTCCGGCGTCTACGGGAAATACTGAAAAGCATGTGCGTCTGATTCGTGATTTAGGTATAACCGGTATCGCTTGTACTCCATCATACGCCCTTTATCTGGCAGAAACGGTGGAACGAATGGGGCTTACCAAAGATGATATAAAATTGCGTATCGGTGCTTTTGGTGCAGAACCTTGGACAGACAATATGCGTAAGGAAATAGAAGAGCGGTTGGGCTTGAAAGGTTATAATCTGTATGGATTGAGCGAAATCATGGGACCGGGCGTTTCCTTCGAGTGCCAGGAACAAAATGGCTCTCATATCAATGAAGACCATTTCTACCCTGAAATAATCAATCCTGAAACATTGGAACAACTTCCCAGCGGGCAGCAGGGTGAATTGGTATTCACTACGCTCACCAAAGAGGGAATGCCGTTGTTGCGTTACCGCACAAAGGATTTATGTTCGTTGATGGAGGGTACTTGCGCTTGTGGTCGTACCAGTGTTCGTATGAGCCGCATCATGGGACGTAGTGATGATATGTTGATTATTCGTGGCATCAATGTCTTTCCTTCACAAGTGGAAAGTGTTATTTTGGGAATGCCTGAATTTGAACCTCAGTATATGCTGGTTGTCGACAGGCAAAATAATCTTGATATTCTTCAGGTTCAGGTGGAGGTTCGTCGTGACTTCTTCTCAGATGATTTAGGACGTATGCTTGCTATGAAAAAGACATTGAGTGACAAATTAAAGAGTGTGCTTTCTATCAGTGCGGATATTAAACTGATGGAGCCGAACAGTATCAGTCGTAGTGAAGGAAAGAGCAAGCACGTGATAGATAAACGAGTATTAAAATAAAAACTTTACGCAATATGACAATTAAGCAATTATCTGTTTTTCTGGAAAATAAAACCGGAAGAATTAATGATGTAGCAAAGACGTTGGCGAAGTATGACATTAATATGCACGCGTTCAGCATGGCTGAGTCTACAGATTTTGGAATCCTTCGTCTGATTGTTTCTGATGTCGATAAAGCAGTGGAAGTGCTCCGTGCAGAAAACTTTGCTGTAATGCTGACCGATGTGGTATGTATCAGTTGCCCGAATGTAGCAGGTTCGTTGTCGGCAATCCTGGAATGTCTGGCTGTCGAACAAATCTTTATTGAATACATGTATGCTTTTGCTCAGGGTGATACGGCAAATGTGGTTATACGTCCTAATGATTTGAAGAAATGCGTGCAAGTATTGGAGAAATGTCAATGTGATATTTTGAATAAAAATAATCTGTAAGATTTCCGCATATTCGTTTGGGAAAAGAAAAAGAGGCAGTCTCGCTGTGTAGGGACTGCCTCTTTTTTGCAGAGTAGGTTATTATTGATTATTCAGCAATACAAATAGAAACACGGTTTTCTTCAGCTGTTGAGAACGGCTGAACTGTGTCACCTTTGTAATCTACATTAATTCTGTTTTCAGTGATACCTTTGGCTTTCAAAGCTTCTGCAACGGCGTTGGCACGTTTTTGCGAGATAGTTTTGTTGTAAGCGGCAGTACCGGTTTGAACGTCTGCATAACCGGTGATAGTTACTTTAGCATTAGGATATTTATTCAAATAGTCCACGATGCTGTTTACTTTACCCAGTTCGGCTTCTTTAATTTTAGAAGAGTTGATAACGAAGAAGATGTTTTCTGTCAATGCTTCAACTTTTACAGGTTTGGGCTCTTCCTTTACAACCGGTTGCGGTTTAGGCTCTTCTTTTTTAGGAGCAGGAGCTGGAGCCGGTTCATAATAAACAGGTTCTGTCTTCTTGTAAGTCTTGCCAAACTTGAATGTAAAACCTACCAATCCGTTGAATTGCCAGTCTGCATTACCTGCTTTCTTTGAATTGTATTTATCGGATAACGCATTGGCATTTACTTCTAAGTTGACGAATACATGGTCGCTCAAACGAATGTTTGCGCCTAAACCTCCGCGTCCTACAATAAAGTTTTTGCTGTCATTCCATAAATATCTTAACTCATGTCCCTGTGCGTTGATAGTCACAGCTTCGTCATTGTCAAATGCATGGTTGAAACCTACTCCTAAGAAACCATAAGCATTGAATACACGTTTGGGATTGAATTTGCAGAATAAAGCACTTAAGTCCAACATAGCATCTACGTTGCCCTGTACAAATTTATATTTATACACGGTGGAAGGAGAAGCCCATGCTCCTTTAGCTTCCCAAGCACTTACTCCGGCACGCAGACCAAATAACGGGCTGAATTGGTAACCCCCTGTAACTTGTGCAGCTGGTGATATCAAATCCGAGAAACTAGCTTCACCCAAAGTATGGCTGGCACCGCCTTGAATTTGCATAAACCAATGAGGGTTGAACACCACTTTACCTTCTTCTTTCACTTCCTGAGCAAAAGAACTAACTGTGCAAAGAGAGAATGCACAGATTAAGAATTTCTTTGTTAAATTTGATAGTCCCATTTTTAAAAATATTTTGGTGATTCTGCAAAGGTATAAAAAAATAATATATCAACACGTTTTTTCACAAAAATATGTTGATATACTAATAAAACCGGAATTTAAGCTTACCAAATGAGACTGTAATCGGTTTAGAACAAACTCCAGGCTACGGTTAATCCTGCCATAACAATGGCTACCATACTCATTAATTTAATAAGTATATTCAGGCTTGGACCGGATGTATCTTTAAACGGATCTCCTACTGTGTCTCCGGTGACAGTCGCTTTGTGTACTTCACTGCCTTTGCCGCCAAAATTGCCTTCTTCCACATATTTCTTGGCGTTATCCCATGCACCGCCCGAATTTGCCATGAAAATAGCGAGAACAAAACCGGATGACAAACCGCCAATCAGCAGTCCGATTACTCCCGGAACACCAAATAAGAGTCCGGTGGCAATGGGAGCAATAATAGCCAGCAGAGATGGGAATACCATTTCTCGTTGTGCACCTTTGGTTGAAATTTGTACACATCGTGCGTAGTCGGGTTCGGCTTCACCGGTCAGAATCCCTTTTATTTCCCGGAATTGTCTGCGTACTTCTTCCACCATGTGGGCAGCTGCACGTCCTACTGCGTTCATTGTCAGTCCGCAGAATAAAAATGCCATCATGCTACCGATAAAAATTCCCGAAAGAACTTTCGGATTCATCAGTGTTACATCATAGTACAGCATATAATCGGTGAAACTTGCATTGTGTACTTCAACAGTAATGCCGTTGGGCAGTTCTAAAATTGTTTGTCCCAATCGAGTCAGTCCGATACGTATTTCTTCTATGTATGATGCCAGCAGTGCCAGACCTGTGAGTGCTGCAGAACCGATGGCAAATCCTTTTCCGGTTGCGGCTGTCGTATTACCCAACGAATCGAGGGCGTCTGTGCGCTTGCGCACTTCTTCACCCAATCCACTCATTTCTGCATTGCCTCCGGCATTGTCGGCTATCGGACCGTAAGCATCAGTAGCAAGAGTGATGCCCAAGGTGGAAAGCATTCCTACAGCGGCAATTCCGATACCATACAGCCCCATGGAAATATTGGCAAAATCAAAACCTGATGCGAGCCAATAAGAAAGGATAATTCCGACTACTACCGCCAAGACGGGGATAGTGGTAGATACCATACCCAGCCCGATACCTGAGATGATTACGGTGGCCGGACCGGTCTTTCCGCTTTCGGCCAAACGTTGTGTTGGTTTATATGATTGAGAAGTGTAATATTCGGTAGAACGTCCGATGATAATTCCTACTATCAATCCGATAACTACGGCAAATGAGATATTTACCCAATTTTGTAAATTCAGTATCCAAAGGATAAGGAAAGTTGCAACGACTATTAAAGCAGAACTTAAGTTTGTTCCGACAGCCAGTGAGCCTAATAACTCTTTCATGCCTGCATTTTCTTTTGTTCTGACGGAGAAGATTCCTATAATGGAAAGGAGAATGCCTACAGCAGCAATCAACATTGGTGCGATAACAGCTTTAAATTGCATGGTTGTATCGTTTGTACCTATATAGGCAGCAGCCCCCAATGCAGCAGTGGCGAGAATCGAGCCGCAATAGCTTTCGTACAAGTCTGCCCCCATACCGGCTACATCGCCAACATTATCACCTACATTGTCGGCAATGGTTGCCGGATTGCGTGGGTCGTCTTCGGGGATGCCGGCTTCTACTTTGCCTACAAGGTCGGCACCCACATCGGCTGCTTTGGTATAAATTCCTCCTCCGACACGTGCAAATAAAGCCTGTGTGCTGGCTCCCATACCGAATGTCAGCATGGTGGTGGTAATGATACACAATTTGGCAGATGGATTCATGACGTCTGCCGGAATACATTTATCCAGCAATAGATACCAGAACGAAATATCAAACAGGCCGAGTCCTACCACCACCAGTCCCATGACTGCTCCGCTTCGGAAAGCGATACGCAGACCTTTGTTTAAAGAGCTACGGGCTGCATTGGCGGTACGTGCTGAAGCATACGTTGCGGTCTTCATTCCCAAAAAGCCGGAAAGCCCGGAGAAGAAACCGCCGGTAAGGAAGGCAACGGGCACCCAGGCGTTTTGCAGATGGAAGCCGTAAGCCATAACGGAGAATAGAATAACCAGCCCCAGGAATACCATTCCCACTACCTTGTATTGCTGTTTGAGATAGGACATGGCGCCTTGACGTACATACAGAGCGATTTTCTCCATTGTAGGAGTTCCTTCGCTTTCACGCATCATTTGTTTGTAGAAATACCAAGCGAGTACCAACGCCAATAAAGAGGCGATGGGTACAATCCAGAAAAGATAGGTTTCCATACGCAGTATTGATTTAGAAGTTACTTCCCAAAGATAAAAAAAATAAGTGATATTCAAAGGTATAGGACCACTTTTTTATTTGTTAAGGGAAAAAGAGAACCAGTTGGAATATTGTGGGTTATCAGGTTTATGGAATATGCCGGAGGTGCCTGAGGGAGGCTTTTCGGGTAGCGGAAGAATTTTACCGTTTCAAGCGATAAAGTTACCCGGATTCATCTAAGTATCCGGATGATAAAATAATAAATTGTATGGGAATAGTTATTTCCCATACAATTTATCTATCAAGTCACTGCGGCCTATCTTGCGTAATTCATTGATGATAGCACGGCGTTCTTCGGGTTTATACCAGAAAAAGAACATTCGTTGCGCCAATTTTTCCTTTTGCGTCTTGGCAGAAAAGACCGGTTGCAAAGTATAGGGATGATAGCCTGTATACCAGGCTTCGGTAGCAATGGTCATGGGAGTGGGAGTGAAGTCCTGTACCTGTTCCAGATGGAAGTCCAACCTTTTGGTGATAACTGCCAGCTCTGCCATATCTTCTTCTGTGCATCCGGGATGGCTGCTTATAAAATAAGGAATGATTTGCTGTTTCAGATTCAGCTCCCTGTTCACTTTATCGAATGTTTTCTTGAATTCATAGAATTGTGCGAACGAAGGCTTCCGCATGATATGCAATACTTGATCGCTGGTATGTTCGGGGGCAACTTTCAGTCGTCCGCTCACATGTTTGGCTATCAGCTCGCGTGTATATTCGGCTGTGCTTCGGTTTATCGCCGGGTCTTTACTTTGGTATTGCAACAGGTCATAACGTACACCGCTTCCGATAAAGCTTTTCTTTATTCCCGGTATGGCATCTACCGAGCGATAGATGTCGAGCAGCGGGCGATGGTCGGTATTCAGATTCGGACATACTTTGGGATGGATGCAGGACGGGCGTTTGCAACGGCGGCATTTGTTTTCATCCATTCCGTGCATGGCATACATATTGGCACTCGGTCCTCCCAAATCGCTCAGATAACCTTTGAAATCAGGCATTTCTGTAATCTCTTTCACTTCTTTCAGGATGCTTTCCTTGCTTCGGCTGACTATGAACTTTCCCTGGTGGGCAGAAATGGTACAGAAAGCACATCCGCCGAAACATCCCCGGTGGAGATTGACGGAGAATTTAATCATATCATAAGCCGGGATGCGTTTCCCTTTGTATTTGGGATGGGGCAGCCGGGTGTATGGCAAGTCGAAAGACATATCCAGTTCGCCCTGTGTCATGGGAGGGTAGGGAGGATTGACCACTACGGTCTTGTTTCCCACATCCTGCAGGATGCGGGAAGCTTCGTATTTATTGCTTTCCTCTTCGATGAAGCGGAAGTTTTCGGCTTGTTTCTTCTTATCTTTCAGACACTCTTCATGAGAGTGGAGGATGATATCCGGTTTTTCTTTACTGTGCTCGGATGATGTGCTGATGTTTTGGAGCGGACACACGGGGTCTTCCTTACGGATTATGTAGGCTGTTTGTAAGATATCATGTGGAACAGGAAGACCGGCTGCTATAGGAGCAGACCCGTGTGTCTGTCCGGCAGCAGCCGTCAGTGCTTTCATCCTTCTGCAAAGTTCCGTAATCGGCTTTTCCCCCATTCCATAAATAAGCAAATCTGCTCCCGAATCTATTAAAATAGACTTCTGCACACAATCCTGCCAATAGTCATAATGGGTGACGCGGCGTAAGGAAGCCTCTATACCTCCCAAGATGACAGGCACATCCGGGTATAGTTTTTTAAGAATCTGTGTATATACAATGCTGGGATATTCGGGACGCATATCGTGACGACCGTCCGGTGTATAAGCATCTTCACTGCGTAAACGTTTATTGGCTGTGTACTTATTCACCATGCTGTCCATACATCCGGCAGATACACCGAAAAAAAGACGTGGTCGTCCCAGCTTTTTGAAATCGCGCAAGTCATCACGCCAATTGGGTTGAGGCACGATGGCTACTCTTAGTCCCTGTGCCTCTAATAATCTTCCGATAACGGCCGGTCCGAAAGAAGGATGGTCTACATACGCATCTCCGCTAAATAAGATAACATCCAGGTCATCCCATCCACGCAGTTCAACTTCTTTCTTTGTTGTCGGCAGCCAATCTGTAAGTTTATGTTCTTTCAAATCCTTTTTATTCTTCTTTTTGGCCTCCTTCTTCATCATCCTGATTCTTTTCTTTTTCCCAGCGGATGTAGAGCAAAATCAATTGATGAAGCCCGAAGGCTTTCATGTTATTATGATAAATTACATCTATGCAAAGGTCGAGCAACTCTTTGTTGTTTCCCTCTTCACTGGTAATCAGTGAGCGTATATTCAGTTTTAATTTTTCCAGTACAGACTCATCTACAATGCCGTTACTGTCTATTAAGTGCTGAAATAGAGCGTATTTCTCGATTGTTTGCAGGTTTTCTTCCGAAATTTCCATGCAACGTGTGCCTGAGGCATTTGTTTGTATAGTGTACATAGTCCTTATTTTAATGGTTTATACGGACAAAGTTAGGTGTTTTTATGAAATAACCTCTAATTTGCTTCTTTATTTTCATAGAAAATCCTTATTTGCTTCCGAAGAAACCTAATATGGCACTCATTATCCGTGTCCGTTGCTGCACTCCTTCGATGCTTTCGAAAGGGAAGCCCAATACGAAAGTGCGGTAATTGCCTTTGTAGGCAATGCCGGCACTGTAATTGCCGGGAGTGTATATAAATGTGGAATAAGCCGGTGCGACAGGAGTCAGGCAGTCGGGGGCAGGTACGGCATACGTTTTTTCATTCACGGTGCAGGGAATTGTAAAATGGGTGTTGGCACCGTAAATAGTGCCTGATGTTTTTCCGCCCATGCTTCCGCCAAAACTGTATTTCAGTATGTTCTCGGTAAAGCCGAGTGCCGAAGGACTGTTCATGTTGCTGCCGATATAAGAACCGCTGATCAATATGTTTCCACCACGGCGGCAATAATCCGTGATAAGTTGTTGCATGATAGGGGAGAATGCCTGTTTCTCCGCACCCATAATGAGGTCTGTGACCGGATAGTCTGTCAGTCGGACAAATCCGTTTTCCACTGCTTCGTCGCTGCATGAGACAAAGGAATATCCTCCGGCGGATTGTATGGCTTTGCCGTGTATGAAAGGATAATCAAACGTGTTTCCGGCTATCAGCATTCCTTCCAGCTCACTGCCACTGTATCCCAGTCCGTCTTTTGTTTCCCGTCCGATGCGGCTTCGGTCAAAACTTTGTTGTGCACCGCAATAGGCCGGTGTGCTTATATAAGGTATTCCCGGGTCTGTCTTTAAGTCAAATCCTTGTATAAAATTCGATTCTATGGTAGCGGGACCGCTTAGGCGATCGAATGCATTTACTATTAAAACAGTTCCTTTGCTCTTTTTGGCTTTATAGGCCGACAGAATTTCGGAAGGGAAACTTTCTCCTCCACGGTTGACGGCTGTGACTTTGAAGCTGTATACCAGTCCCGGTTCGGCTTCGAAAGTATATTTCGTATCGCGAACCAACGTACCATTGTCGAATCCACCATGCCCCAAACGGGTGTACACAATGTATTCTCGGGCCTTTGCCGTAGGTTCCAGCGGGTCGTCTACTGCCTGCCAGCTCAGACGGAATGTATTCTTCTTGCTTCCTTCGGCTATTGAAAAATTGCTCACCGGCAATGGTTGTACCACATAGTCAGTGCCATGCATAGTGGCTGTATACTTTAGGATTGATTTATAAACCGAACGTGCAACCGTGAATTTAAACCGGGGATTGTGTCCCAGTTTAAGGTCGGCAAAGTTCTGATGGGAAAGCAGTTCCAGAATCATGGATGGAACACCCGGCAGGCGTGTCTCGCTGTAATTGCGGTTCCACAGGCTGCGGCGCGGCCATTGAATACCAAATCCGGCAGAGATATCCCGTTGCAGTCCGGTCAGCACCATGTCTGCCAGGTCGCGGGAAGCATAGCGGGAGATTCCGGCGTTTAATTTCCCATTATTGCTGCCGGTGGTATAAATGCCCAATGTCCCGATTAGCTCATCTTCTTTGGAGAAGCCGGCATCGCTGTGCAGTCCGAAAGTCATTTCAAACGGCACTCCCAAACCTTGTTCCTGCGGATTGTAAACAGAACCGCCACTCATGTAATTGATAACCCGGCTGCGGCTGTTGATGTCGTCGGTATAATCATTTTTCCCTTCGGCGGGACTATATATACCGTAGGGCATTCCCGCCCATTGTGCTGCATAACGTGCTCCTTCCAGGTAGCGTGGAAGACCGCTGATGCTTCCTCCTCTCGAAATATTTCCCATGCCTCCTCCAAAGCGGACGGCATCGGCGCACACTACTCCTTTTTGTTTGCTCTCATTACTTAATACTACCATTCCGTAGTCGTTGGTTCCTTTGTCGAATTCAAAAGTGCCCAGATAAACCCATGTACCTCCGCCCATTTGCTGGTTGACTTTGAATTCGGTCACTCCGCCTTTATGGAAAACCAAATATTTGGCATCGCTTACACTTCCCGGCAATGTCTGATAAGAAACGTATACGGCATATTTCCCTGTTTCGGGAATATCGGGAATCCATTGTGCAAAAGCCTTTTCAGGCTTTTTTTCCGTTGCGGCGAAGCGTGCCGTGCCGTCCCGGAAAGGATTCTGTCCGTCTGTATAAACAGAACGTTTTCGGGCGAATCCTGCCAAAGGAGATGTTTTCCATTTTCCTTTCCGGCTTTTCTCTTCTATATAAATGCTTTTTCCCGTAACTGTGTTGTTGTCCACTATTACTTCGTTGCGCTGCCGGTCTCGTTCGCGTGGCGTATAGACGACGGCACCGGCGTTTTCCAGCATGGGGATGATATAAGGAACGACGAAAGACTGTGTGAAGAGGTCTTCTGTGGTGCAGAATAAGCGCGGACGTTGCCATTCCCAACTTCCTTTGTTGTTTTTATAATATTTTCCATGGCTTTGCCACAATGCGATGTGTCTGCCCTCCAATCCTTTAGAGGCAAGATAAGGACGTGACATATTTTGTATCCAAGGAGCACCTTTATAGTCGATGCGTTGCCACAGCCTGCTTTTATCCTGTTTTTTTTGTAATATATTGGGGATTAATTCTTCAATCGGCTTTCCATCTGCATAAATGGTAATGTCGTAGTAATTGACGGGGCCGGGAAGACTTTGTTTCAGTAACCTGTAAATGGCTTCTGTATTTTCGGGCGTGAAAGGTTGATAACCAAAGTTCGCATTGGCATAAACATGCAGCGCTTTTTTACTGTGATTCAGTTCGTAGCGGTCCAGTCTGCACTTGCCGATATTGGCGTATGATGTTTCGAAATTAGTAAAAAAGTCTTTTAAGCGTTGTTCCACATTCCGGTCCGGTTCTTGTGCCGATATCCAGAAGGTACTTACCGCCAGAAACAGAAAAGACGTTATTATTTTCTTTGCCGGCTTAATAAACATAATTGCTTCTATTTGATGATGCGAAGTTAGAAATATTTGTCCGTATTCCCGTATCGGCTCATCTAAATGAAATGAATTATCTTTAATTTTTGCTTTACATTAGCTGTTATGCTTCTGTTTTGTTTTCTTTTTCCTTTTCTTGCAGGTTTGTGCTTGCCGCAAGCTTAGGGAAGAATAAGTGTTTTCTTCCTTTGGGTTAAGTCTTTTTCTACGTCCGGTTATTACGTCCTACTGCGGCAGGACGTACGTTCCATTGCAGTAGGACGTACGTCCCACTGTAGCAGGACGTATATCCCATTGTTGTGGGACGTAATAATCTGCCGCATGAAAAGTCTTAATCTGAAGGACGAAAATGCTTGGCCTGTCCTATGGAATATTTAAAAGGAGGTGTGTCAAAATAAAAATGGTCTATCAAATCTTAACAGTAGGGGCAGGGTTTACCTGCCCGAACCAACAGTCACTAATACACAAAGCAAACTGTTCTTTTGAAGAGGAAACCTCGCCCCTGCCGGCAAAATGATAGCATCATCAACGTTTAGACACACCCCTTTTGCTGTTTTATTTTAAAAAGAAAGATTATTGAATATTCCCGATAGTAAATAGTTCAGGATGCTTTCCTTTGAAATCTTTATAATACAATTTAATTTCACGCATATCTTTCTCTATATCCCCGCTAGGGTGAATCACCTTTTCGGCAGTGATACATTTTTTTTCGTAGTCTATAGCTACTAATATGATGGGCAGACCGGCTCCTTGGGCAATATAGTAAAACCCTTTTTTCCAATTCGGATTTGCTTTGCGCGTACCTTCGGGAGTAATGGCCAAATGAAATTTTTTGCTCGACTTGGCAATGTTTATCATCTGGTCTACCAATGAACTCTTGTGGCTGCGGTCTACCGGAATACCTCCCATCCAGCGGAAGATAGGTCCCAAAGGCCAGAAGAACCAGTCTTTTTTCATCATGAAGCCGGTTTCACGGCCAATAGCCCCCATAAACAGTTTACCGATAAACAAATCCCAATTGGTGGTATGCGGAGCTGCACAAATAATATATTTGTCATAATCGGGAACGGAGACTTTGGTCTTCCATCCCAACAGTTTGTAGTAGATAAAACTACAAATAGCTTTCTTCATTCTTTAAATCCGTGTTATGCTTTTGATGCTTTTTCCATTTCGTCTGCCACTATTTTTATTTCTTTGTCCAGGTCTTCATGCAATCTCTTATAGAAGCCTTTTACATTGCCCGGCTCGGTGTGGCTGATACGCGGAATCAATGCCAACACGTTATGTATTGCGTGAATAACTGCTTCACGGTTAACACCTTCCATTAAGGTAGCAAAAAATAAATCGCTTGCTATATAGGTTATTTTTTTCTTTAAATTTCTTCTACTTGCCATAATTGTAATGTTTTTAAGTTAATACAAAAATCTAATTTCGCGGTAAAGTTAGCATTTTTATTTGTATACGTTTTCATATTTGCGAAAAAAGAGCGAAATTTGCACGTGATTTCTAAATGAGTTTATACACCTTTAAATAGAATAATAGAATATGACTAAAAGTGCATTACAAATTGCCAGAGCTGCTTATCAGCCCAAACTTCCTAAAGCGTTGAAAGGCGCAGTTAAAGTTAAGGAAGGTGAACCTACACAGTCTGTAGCTGACCAGGAAGCTATCAAAGCATTGTTCCCTAACACATACGGAATGCCGTTGATACAGTTCGTTGAAGGCGAAGCTGTTAATCTGCCTGCTATCAATGTAGGTGTAATTCTGTCCGGTGGACAGGCTCCCGGCGGACACAATGTGATTTCAGGTTTGTTCGACGGTATCAAGGCGCTGAACAAAGACAGCAAATTGTTTGGTTTCATTCTGGGCCCCGGTGGTTTGGTTGACCATAACTATATGGAGCTTACTGCTGATATCATTGACGAATACCGCAATACGGGTGGTTTCGATATCATCGGTTCGGGACGTACCAAACTGGAAAAAGAAGAACAGTTTGATAAAGGTTTGGAAATCATCAAAGAACTGGGCATCAAGGCATTGGTAATCATCGGTGGTGATGACTCTAACACCAACGCTTGCGTATTGGCAGAATATTATGCAGCCAAGAATTGTGGCGTACAGGTAATCGGTTGTCCGAAGACTATCGACGGTGACTTGAAGAACGAAATGATTGAAACTTCTTTCGGTTTCGATACTGCTTGTAAGACTTATGCCGAAGTTATCGGTAATATCCAGCGTGACTGTAACTCTGCACGTAAATACTGGCACTTCATTAAATTGATGGGACGTTCTGCTTCTCATATTGCTTTGGAATGTGCTTTGCAGGTTCAGCCTAACGTATGTATCATTTCTGAAGAAGTTGAAGCTAAAGATATGTCTTTGGATGATGTAGTAACTTACATCGCTCAGATTGTAGCCGACCGCGCTGCTCAGGGTAACAACTTCGGTACAGTATTGATTCCTGAAGGTTTGGTAGAGTTTATTCCTGCCATGAAGAGATTGATTGCTGAATTGAACGACTTCCTGGCTGCTAATGCTGCGGAATTTGCTTTGATTAAGAAATCTCATCAACGTGAATATATCATTTCTAAGTTGTCTAAAGAAAACTCGGCTATCTATGCTTCACTGCCCGAAGGTGTAGCCCGCCAGTTGTCATTAGACCGTGACCCGCACGGAAACGTACAGGTATCATTGATTGAAACAGAAAAACTGTTGTCTGAAATGGTAGCTACCAAATTGGCACAATGGAAAGAAGAAGGCAAGTATGTTGGTAAGTTTGCTGCTCAGCACCACTTCTTCGGTTACGAAGGACGTTGCGCTGCTCCTTCTAACTTCGATGCTGACTACTGCTACTCATTGGGTTACACTGCATCTATGTTGATTGCTAACGGTAAGACTGGTTACATGTCTTCTGTACGTAACACTACAGCTCCTGCTGCAGAATGGATTGCAGGTGGTGTGCCTATCACTATGATGATGAACATGGAACGTCGTCACGGTGAAATGAAACCGGTTATCCAGAAAGCACTGGTGAAACTGGATGGTGCTCCGTTCAAGGCATTTGCTGCCGTACGTGACACTTGGGCTAAGGAAACTGCTTACGTTTATCCGGGTCCTATCCAGTACTTCGGCCCTACAGAAGTTTGCGACCAGCCGACTAAGACTCTGCAGTACGAACAGGCAAAATAATTTGATTCCTGAATTCCCGGAAGGGAACTTTCTATAGGAAAATTAATTTAGCGAAGAATCAGGCCGACCGAAAGAGGGCCGGATTCTTCGCTATTTGTTGAAACAAGCTCAACCGGTTCTGCCGGTACATCTGTTGAAATTCTCTATAAACTTTTAGTTAAGATGACAAAGAAATCACCCATTCTCGCGGTGAACGAGCCCGTGAAAAAAACTACCCGCAAGCGTCCTGCGACCCGAAAAGCGACAGGCAGTAAGAAGACCGCTTCCGGAAGAACGTCGGGCAGGACTTCCAAAGGGAAGAAGACCATCCGTCGGTGGCAGATGCCTTCGTGGTGTTATTACCTGCTGCTCGGTTTCATTGGAGCCTGTTTTGTCATCTGTTTTTATTATTTCTTTATTCGTCCGTACGCCTACCGCTGGAAACCCTGCTATGGCATGAAAGCATACGGGGTATGTCTGCCATACGGATTTGAAGTGCACGGTTTCGATGTATCCCACCATCAGGGACAGATAGACTGGAGTGAACTGCAGAAAACCCAGACAGCCCCTTTTCCTGTACGTTTCGTATTTATGAAAGCTTCCGAGGGAGGTGATTTCAGCGATACAGCCTTTATCCATAATTTCGATGAGGCCCGCAAGCACGGATTTATCCGCGGAGCCTATCATTTTTACAATCCCAAGACAGACGCTTCCCGTCAGGCCGATTTCTTTATCCGCTCCGTGAAACTGGAATCGGGCGATTTGCCTCCGGTGCTCGACATCGAGGTGAGGGGAGAAGATGAGAAAAAGCTTCGCCGCGACTTGAAAGTCTGGTTGGATAAAATCGAAGATTATTATCGGGTAAAACCGATTCTCTATACCTCTTATAAATTTAAGACCCGTTACCTGAACGATTCCGTTTTCAACTCATATCCGTATTGGATAGCCCATTATTATGCCGACTCGGTGGAATACAAAGGGCAGTGGCGTTTCTGGCAGCATACCGATGTGGGACGTTTGCCGGGCATCCGTGAGGATGTAGATTTGAATGTGTTCAACGGCACGCTGGATGAGTTGAAGCGCATGACGATACCCTGATTCGAAAGAATTCATATCATATACAGACAAACAAAAACCCTCCGCAGGTATCCTTTTGAGGAAATCCCTGCGGAGGGTTTGTTTTTATATAGAAGATAGGGAAACCCCGCTGACTTAGTTGCGGAACTTCAATGCATCTCCTTCGCGTTCTACGATGATCGGTTTTTCGCGGTTCACTTCTTGTGACAGAAGCTTCTTTGACAAATCGTTCAGCAAGTAGCGCTGGATGGCACGTTTTACCGGACGTGCACCGAATTCAGGATCGTAACCTGCAGTGGCCAGGAAGTCGACAGCTGCATCTGTCATCTGCAAAGTCACTCCATTGCCTTTCAGCATCTTCCGGATACCGTTGATTTGCAAGCGGACAATCTGTTCGATTTGCGGCTTGTTCAGCGGCTGGAACATGATGGTCTCGTCAATACGGTTCAGGAATTCCGGACGGATGGTCTTCTTCAGCATGTTCATCACCTCTTTCTTGGTCTCTTCTACAATCTGGTCATGGTTCTGGTCGTTAATCTTCTCGAACTGACTCTGAATGTAGGCACTGCCCAGGTTAGAAGTCATGATAATGATGGTGTTCTTGAAGTTCACCGTACGTCCCTTGTTGTCGGTCAGACGTCCGTCGTCCAATACCTGCAACAAAATGTTGAACACATCCGGATGAGCCTTTTCGATTTCATCGAACAGCACGACAGAATACGGTTTCCGGCGTACGGCTTCAGTAAGCTGACCACCTTCATCGTAACCTACGTATCCCGGAGGCGCACCAATCAGACGTGACACGGTATGCTTTTCCTGATACTCACTCATGTCGATACGCGTCATCAGCGATTCATCATCGAACAGGTATTCTGCCAGTGCCTTGGCCAGTTCGGTCTTACCTACACCCGTCGTACCCAAGAAGATGAATGAACCAATCGGACGTTTCGGGTCTTGCAGTCCGGCACGGCTACGGCGTACGGCATCAGCCACGGCTTCGATGGCTTCGTCCTGTCCGATAACCCGCTTGTGCAGCTCATCTTCCAGGTGAAGCAGCTTCTCTCTTTCGCTTTGCAGCATCTTGCTTACCGGTATGCCCGTCCAGCGAGAAACTACATCGGCGATGTCTTCAGCCGTTACCTCTTCCTTGATTAAAGCGCTGTCACCCTGCTTCTTCTTCAGATCTTCCTGGATAGACTTGATTTCGTTCTCCAGTGCCTGAAGCTTTCCGTAGCGGATTTCAGCTACACGTCCGTAATCACCTTCACGCTCTGCCTTGTCGGCTTCAAACTTCAGTTGTTCGATTTCCTTCTTGTTCTGCTGAATCTTGTTCACCAGTTCTTTCTCACTCTGCCATTTAGCCTTGTAAGAAGTCTCCTGTTCCTTCAGTTCTGCAATCTCCTTGTTCAGTTGAGCCAGTTTAGCCTCGTCCTTTTCACGCTTGATAGCCTCACGTTCAATTTCGAGCTGCTTCAGCCGACGTTCGATTTCATCCAGTTCTTCCGGAAGCGAATCACGCTCCATACGCAGTTTGGCAGCCGCTTCATCCATCAGGTCGATGGCCTTATCCGGCAAGAAACGGTCGGAAATGTAACGGTTGCTCAGTTCCACTGCCGCGATGATGGCTTCGTCTTTGATACGCACTTGATGGTGGTTCTCGTAGCGCTCCTTCAGTCCACGCAAGATGGAGATAGAGCTGGCCGTATCCGGTTCGTCTACCATGACTGTCTGAAAACGACGTTCCAATGCCTTATCCTTTTCGAAATACTTCTGGTATTCATCGAGGGTAGTGGCACCGATGCTCCGCAGTTCGCCACGGGCCAGGGCCGGTTTCAGAATGTTGGCGGCATCCATGGCACCTTCCCCTTTTCCGGCACCCACCAGCGTGTGGATTTCATCGATAAAGAGGATGATGTTTCCGTCGGACTTCGTCACTTCGTTGATAACCGATTTCAGACGTTCCTCAAATTCACCTTTGTATTTGGCACCTGCTACCAGCGCACCCATATCCAGTGAGAACAGCTGCTTGTTCTTCAAGTTTTCCGGCACATCTCCACGCAGGATTCGTTGTGCCAGTCCCTCTACGATAGCCGTCTTACCCGTACCCGGTTCACCAATCAGAATCGGATTGTTCTTCGTACGTCGGCTCAAAATCTGCAATACCCGTCGGATTTCCTCGTCACGGCCGATAACCGGGTCAAGTTTTCCGCTTCGTGCAGCTTCAATCAGGTTGATGGCATATTTGTTTAATGACTGATAGGTATCTTCGCTCGACTGTGAGGTGACTTTCTGTCCCTGACGCAGTTCCTGAATGGCAGCCCGCAGTTCCTTGTCGGTAAGGCCTGCATCTTTCAGGATGGTGGCCACCGTACTTTTCACGTTCAGCAGTGCCAGCAACAAGGCTTCCAGTGACACATATTCATCACCCAGTTCCTTAGATACTTCCAAGGCTTTCTGCAACACCTCGTTGGCGCTTCGGCTCAGGTAAGCTTCCCCACCTGAAACTTTCGGCAGTGAGGCAATTTGTCTGTCGAGTACGGTTTCTATCTGCTGGCCGTTTATGCCGAGTTTCTGGAAAATGAAGTTCGTTACATTTTCGCCCACCTTCAGCAAACCTGCCATCAAATGTTCCGGCTCGATGGCCTGCTGTCCACGGCTCTGTACCAGATTTACCGCTTCCTGCACTGCCTCTTGCGATTTGATTGTAAAGTTGTTAAAGTTCATAAATGGTCTCCTTTCTCGTTATTAGTTGTGGTTTCTTATTATTTTCATTTCGTTTGTCGCAGCCCGTCCTGTATGCTTGCAGGCCTGCTTGCGACGCTTAGTTTAATTCAAATTCTTTGCCACAGCTTGTAAAGAATAAAAACCTGACGAATTGTCATTTTTTGTGATGCTTTTACACTGAAAATCTGTCAGTTATGTGTCGCTTTTTGTCAGCCAGAAAAACGCAAGTGCGTTTTGGTTCAAACGCAAGTACATTTGACATGAAACTGTAGTGTACTAAATAAGTTGACACAATTTATTTAGTAACATGCGTAAAAATCGA
>OMCT01000026.1_pt1 | contig 103669 bp, 69 predicted proteins | sample 1674301 | NCBI WGS metagenome assembly OMCT01 (sample SAMEA103958158, study PRJEB25191) | human gut metagenome
TTGTATCAGAAGGAGGCTACCCGCTTTCATACTCTCTGTTCAACGGCAGCCAGTATGAGGGCTTCACCATGATACCAATGATAGATGACTTCAAGCAGCGTTTCAATCTGGGGAAAGATTTTGTTGTGGTGGCAGACTCAGGCTTGATGAACAAGAACAATGTCACTTTGCTGCAGGAGGCTGGCTACAACTACATACTTGGAGCCCGCATCAAGAGCGAGAGCGCAAGCGTGAAGCAATGGATTCTCTCTTTAGAGAAGGTTGATAAAGCCTGTTACGACTACAAACGTGAGAATGGGGAAAGACTTATCGTCAGTTATTCCGACAAGCGTGCAAAGAAGGATGCCTACAACCGTGACCGCGGAATTGTCCGATTGAGAAAAGCCTATAAGACCGGACGCATCACGAAGAGTCAGGTGAACAAGCGTGGCTACAACAAGTTTCTTGAAATCAGCAAGGACATAGAAGTCGTCATCAGCGAAGAGAAGATTGCAGAGGACTGCCAGTGGGACGGACTCAAGGGCTACATCACCAATACAGACCTTGACGCCGAGCGTGTCATTGCCGAGTATCATGGACTCTGGGTGGTGGAACGTGCATTCCGTATTTCAAAAGGAACTCTGGAAATGCGTCCGATGTTTCATTTTACAGAACGTAGGATAGAGGCACATGTCTGCATTTGCTTCATCGCCTATAAGGTATATAAGGAACTGGAGCGACTCATTGCCATTAACAAGATTGGGATGAGTGTCGATAAGGTGCTTGAGGCAGCCAAAACTATCACGACAATCAGGGTAAGGATGCCTAAAAACGGGACTTACTTCACTAAGACACTCTTCTTGACGGAGAAGCACCTCGCAGTGAAACCACTTTTCGACATATCTGGCAACAAATCTTAATTTGGGTGGCGCATTGACGAAGTCAGGAAATAGGCTTCGCCGAACACTTTCACGGCTTCGGCTCCGACGCCCGCCGCACCCACGGTGTGGGCGATGGTGTTCAGCGACAGAATAGCGGCGATGGGTTTGTCAATGTCCTGCTTCAGCCGCTTGAGCAGGGTGGCCGACTTGGCGCCGGACTGTTCCTTCATGGTGATGAAGGACATGGGGGTGGACAACAGCACTGCCTCCATGACGGAGCAGAGAAAAGATACGGAAAGGGCAAGAATAAGATATAAAAGTACAAGTCCCATAAAATGAGTATTAAGTGAAACATGCGGACGCGAGCCTTCGGGATAGGATAAAGGCCCGTCCGGTTGATAAAATAAAGGCTGTAGGATGGAACTTGTGTCTAAAGCCGATAGGTGCACAGCGTGGAACGGCGTCGGATGTAGTCGTCCGGGAGCGTGCACAAGGTTTTCCGGCCGGGACAGGCCGGCAGAGATGAAACGCGGCGCAGGATGACCGACGGGCCGGAAGCCGACGTCGTCTGGTGGCGCAGCCTGGCTGCCGAAGGGGCATAGGGAATGGTGTCTTCGTCGATGCAGGTTGCCGCCTGTTGACAGAACTGCATTTCAGGACGGTCGGACAAAGCCACATCGTCGGGCAGCGATTCGTACTGTCCGAGGGGTTGCAACATGGTAAAAAGCAGGACAATGATCCACGTTGCAGCCTTGTATATGCGGTTGTCTTTTTCCATTTATGTGGAGCAAAGATAGGCAAATGCCCCTCTTGCCCGTAAGGAAACGCTGCCTTTTTTGTTTTTTTAGCATTTGCCCGGTTGCCATCGCGATGAGAATAGTGGTAAACATATTTGCTTATTCCGTCTCAATTCCATATATTTAGCGCATTCTATTTTGTCAAACCTCAAAACACAAAAATGCTATGGAACAAATGTTATTCTGGGTCGTGCCGGTAGCTTCCGTGCTGGCCCTTGGCTTTGCCTGGTATTTCCATCATCAGATGATGAAGGAGAGCGAAGGTACGCCTCAAATAATCAAGATTGCGGCGGCCGTGCGCAAGGGCGCCATGTCTTACCTGAAACAGCAATATAAGATTGTGGGACTGGTCTTCCTGGGGCTGGTCATTCTGTTCTCCATCATGGCCTATGGCTTTGATGTGCAGAACCATTGGGTGCCGGTAGCCTTTCTGACGGGCGGCTTCTTCTCGGGTCTTTCGGGCTATCTGGGCATGAAGACGGCCACTTATGCTTCGGCCCGAACAGCCAATGCAGCCCGCGGCTCGCTGAACGGCGGTCTGCGCATCGCCTTCCGCAGTGGTGCGGTGATGGGGCTGGTAGTGGTCGGACTGGGACTGCTGGACATTTCCTTCTGGTACCTGTTGCTGAACGCCGTGATACCTGCCGACGCGCTGACACCCACACACAAACTCTGCGTCATTACCACTACGATGCTTACTTTCGGTATGGGTGCCTCGACGCAGGCTCTCTTTGCCCGTGTGGGTGGAGGTATTTATACGAAGGCGGCCGACGTAGGTGCCGACCTTGTGGGTAAGGTGGAAGCCGGCATCCCCGAGGACGACCCGCGCAATCCCGCCACCATTGCCGACAACGTAGGCGACAACGTAGGCGACGTTGCCGGTATGGGTGCCGACCTCTACGAGAGCTATTGCGGCTCCATTCTGGCCACGGCGGCACTGGGCGCGGCAGCCTTCATACACTCGGGCGACACGCTGATGCAGTACAAGGCCGTCATCGCCCCGATGCTGATTGCGGCGGTGGGCATCCTGCTCTCCATCATCGGTATCTTCTCGGTACGCACCAAGGAGAATGCCACAATGAAAGACCTGCTCGGCGCACTGGGCTTCGGTACCAACCTCAGTTCGGTGCTCATCGTTATCGCCACGTTCTTCATCCTCTGGTTGCTGAAGCTCGATAACTGGATGTGGATTTCGTGTTCCGTTGTCGTTGGTCTGCTGGTGGGCATCGTCATCGGACGCTCCACGGAATACTACACTTCGCAGTCCTATAAGCCCACACAACGCCTGAGCGAGAGCGGAAAGACGGGACCGGCCACGGTCATCATTTCCGGCATCGGTCTGGGCATGCTTTCCACGGCCATTCCGGTGATTGCGGTGGTAGTGGGCATCATTGCTTCCTACCTGTTCGCTTCGGGCTTCGATTTCAGCAACGTAGGCCTCGGACTTTACGGCATTGGCATTGCTGCCGTAGGTATGCTTTCTACGCTGGGCATCACCCTGGCTACCGATGCTTATGGCCCCATTGCCGACAATGCCGGCGGTAATGCCGAAATGTCGGGCCTGGGAGCCGAAGTGCGCAAACGTACCGATGCCCTCGACTCGCTGGGCAATACGACGGCCGCTACGGGTAAGGGCTTTGCCATCGGTTCGGCCGCATTGACGGGACTGGCTCTGCTGGCTTCGTATGTCGAGGAAATCCGCATCGGACTGACCCGCCTCGGGACTACCGAAATCTTTGTAGGCGACAAGGCCGTGCCTTTGCAGGACGCTACGTTCTTCGACTTCATGCACCACTACGACGTCACACTGATGAACCCCAAGGTGCTGTCGGGCATGTTTATCGGCTCCATGATGGCCTTCCTGTTCTGCGGACTGACGATGAACGCCGTGGGACGTGCTGCCGCGCACATGGTGGACGAAGTTCGCCGCCAGTTCCGCGAAATCAAAGGCATCCTGACGGGCGAGGCCGAACCCGACTATGCCCGTTGCGTGTCCATTTCGACCCGTGGTGCGCAGCGCGAGATGGTGGTTCCGTCGCTCATTGCCATCGTGGCTCCCATCCTGACAGGTATTATTTTCGGCGTGCCGGGTGTACTGGGACTGCTGATTGGCGGCTTGAGCAGCGGTTTCGTCCTGGCTATCTTCATGGCCAACTCGGGCGGCGCATGGGACAACGCCAAGAAGTACGTCGAGGAAGGCAACTTCGGCGGCAAGGGCAGCGATGTTCACAAGGCAACCGTGGTAGGCGACACCGTAGGCGACCCCTTCAAGGACACTTCCGGCCCCAGCCTGAACATCCTTATCAAGCTGATGTCGATGGTAGCCATTGTCATGGCGGGGCTTACGGTGGCTTGGAGCGTGTTCTGAGCCGCTACGGGCTTGCGGCCGATGAAGTGCAGATGGCTGCTCTGTGTGCTGGCCGTTGAATCGAAGTCGGTTAAGATGAGTTTTTTGTGAATAGGAAAAAGGATGCCGGCAGGCATCCTTTTTTTGATATTATTCCCCTATCTTTGCTGTCGAAACCAGAAAAACGAGACAGATGTTACTTCCTTACCTGAACCCTGATTTGATCGAAGCCGGTTGCGACGAGGCCGGACGTGGTTGTCTGGCGGGGGCTGTTTATGCGGCTGCCGTCATCTTGCCCAAAGATTTCCGTAACGAGCTGCTGAACGACTCTAAGCAACTGACCGAACACCAACGTTATGCCTTGCGTGAAGTTATCGAACGGGAGGCCCTGGCGTGGGCGGTGGGTGTGGTTTCGCCGCAGGAAATCGACCAAATCAACATTCTGAACGCCTCCTTTCTGTCTATGCACCGCGCCATCGACCAGCTGAAGATACGGCCCCAGCATCTGCTCATCGACGGTAACCGTTTCCGGAAGTACGCTGACATCCCCCACACCACGGTGGTGAAGGGCGACGGCAAGTATCTTTCCATTGCCGCCGCTTCCATTCTGGCCAAAACCTATCGCGACGATTACATGAATCGCCTGCACGAGGAGTTTCCTTACTACGACTGGAACCGGAACAAAGGTTACCCTACCAAGAAACACCGCGCCGCCATTACCGAGCACGGCACTACGCCCTATCACCGCCTGACATTCAATCTGCTGGGCGACGGGCAGCTTTCGCTGGATTTTAAATAATGTTACTATCTTGGAGGCGAGAATGTGCTTGGAAAATAAAAGTCAAGGCGGATTGCCAAGATTAAAATGAGTAAACAAAATGATAATTCATCGTTGGCGTTTTTTTAATATTAAAAACCTTTCCTGTTTTGTTAAATTCTGCTATTTTTGCATTATGACAATCTCCTTTTGATTATTATAATAAAAAATATAGGATTACTACTTATGCAGCGCCTTATAATACAGATATTAAGTGTTTTACTAATAATGGTAAGCTGTGTCCCGTCCGTACATGAAGGAGCTAATATGGATGCAGGAAAGCAGGAAATAGAAAAACTGGCAAAACAGATGGCAAAAGTTGATTCGCTTGACTGCTTCATCCATCAGCATAGGAAGAACAATTACGCCCTTAGTATCGCTTATAAGATAAGAGGAAAGGAACTGCGGGATAAATCTCGTTTCAGGGAAGCTTTGAATGCCCATTATAAAAGTTTGGAATATGCCTTGGCGGCTCAAGATACTAATGAAATCATTCAAGCATACAACAATTTAGGTACAAACTTCAGGCGTATGGGGATTTTGGATGAGGCATCTAACAACCATTATACCGCATTGCGCTATTGTGAAAACTGGAGCGATACAATATCGGACGTTGCGAAAAAAAACAAGGTAGTTTCGCTCAATGGAATCGGTAATATCCATCTGACATTGGGTAATGCTGAAATTGCCATGCAGGCTTTCAGTAAAGCACTCGAAGGAGAAAAGAAATTGGGCAGCTATTTGGGACAAGCCATCAACTATGCTAATATTGGGAGTATATTGGAAACGAAAGGAGAAACAGCAAAAGCCTACATCTATTACCAGGAATCTATGAAATTCAATCGTTTGGCTCAATCCAATTTAGGCATTGCTCTTTGCCATAATCATCTCGGACGTATGGCAGAAAAACAAAAAAATTGGAAAGAAGCTTTGGAACATTACCAAAGTTCAAGCCAACTTATGGAAGAAAACTCAGATCGGTGGCATTGGCTGGAAGCACACATTGCTATTGCGCGTGTGTATTTATTGCAGGATCTGCGCGGGAAAGCCGAGCCTTATATCGAAAGAAGTGAACTGGAAGCACTGAATATCCACTCACCCGAACATTTGTCTGAAATATACAGGTTGAAATCTCTAGCCTGCCAACAGGCCGGAAACTTTAAAGAAGCCATTAGTCATTACGAAAAAAGTTTGGCATATACGGATAGCGTAATGAACGAGAAAAACAAAAACAATACGCTGAACTTACAGATGAAGTATGAGAGGAATAAAGCGCAGAAAACTGTCAACGTGGCTCAAAATGCTTATCGAACAGAGCAGAAATCCAAAAATACAATTCTTATAGGTAGTGTGTTATTTGCTATATTGGCTGTAACTATTATATTGCTTCTACTATACATTCAGCGCATAAGTCTACGAACCAACCGGCAGCTGAAACGTACGATTCAGATGAGAAGTACTTTCTTTACTAACATTACTCATGAATTTCGGACTCCACTTACTGTCGTCATAGGCTTAGCCGAACAGTTGAAAAAACAGGAGTTGGGGAAAAAAGATGTGGACGATTATCTGGAAACTATTATCAGACAAAGCCGCAGTCTGCTCGGGCTGGTTAACCAGTTGCTTGATGCAGCCAAATCGGCTCCGGGTATGGAACAGCAGAAATGGGTACATGCAGATATTGTTTCTTATATCCGGTTGGTTTTGGATGGCTATCGCTGCTATCTGAATGCCAAACATATCCAACTCATCTTCACTACACAAGTACAGACGCTACAGGCAGATTACATTCCTGAATACATCAATAAAATATTGCAGAATGTACTCGGTAATGCTATTAAATTCGCTCCCAAAGAGGGAATGATACAAGTTCACTTGGGCACAGCATCCGACAAGCTGTTGATTCTGCAAATTACTGATAACGGGCAAGGAATATCAAAAGAAGAACTTCCATACATCTTTGACGCATTTTACCAAGGGTCAAACAGCAAAAATAATATGGGTACCGGTATCGGATTGGCTTTTGTCAAGCAAATGGTTGAAAGTATGAATGGAAGTATCACCGCTGCCAACAGCAAAGAGGGAGGAGCCGAATTTACCATTCGGATACCCTTACAGAATCCAAAGGCTCATATTGAAATTCGGGTTGAAGAAAGTGAACCTGCTTTGAGTAGTTTGCCGGAAAACAATGAAAAGCCTGCTGAAGCCTGTGATATAACCGTAATAGATGAAGAACCTTTAGAGAATGCTAATCCGTTGATTCTGATTGTGGAAGATAACCAAGATGTGTCATTCTACATTCATAAGCTCGTTGAGGGAAAGTATCGGATCAGGCATGCACACAATGGATGTGAAGCTTTGAACGTATGTAATGAAAATATGCCCGATTTAATCATTACGGATCTGATGATGCCTGAGATGGATGGATACACCTTGTGCCAAAATATACGCAGTTCACAAACGCTCAACCATATCCCTATCATCATTACAACAGCGAAAAGTGAGGAAACCGATAGGTTGAAGGGAATACAGGTTGGAGCAGAGGCTTATTTATTGAAACCTTTCAATGCCGACGAACTATTGCTGCAAATTGAAAATATCCTGAACCAGCGGCGCATCCTGCGTGAAAAATACTCGAAAGCATTGTGCGAGGGCAATACGGGGAACGTTGAATTGCGTCCTGCCGACCGTGACTTCCTGAACAACTTGACTGAATTTATACATCAACATTTGGCCGAAAAGGCTTTGAATGCAGAAATGGTTGCAGACAAATTTTGTGTCAGCAAATCGCAGTTGAATCGTAAGATACGAGCCATAACCAATTACAGTACTACGGCTTATATTTTGTTAATCCGTATGGAAAAAGCCAAGCGCCTGCTGGCTTCCACAGAGCAGCCTATTGGTGAGATTGCCATGAACTGTGGTTTCGAAGATACCAGTTATTTTACGCGCGTATTCAAACAACAGTTTTCTACAACACCTTCATTGTTCCGTAAAACGCCTCAATAAGGGCGTCTGTTCATCTCGGATTTGGAGTGAAGTGCGCAAAAGTCATCCGGAAGAATCTCTAATTAATTAGCTAATATTGCATTCGTAACGTAAGTTGTGTGGTTAGCTGAACTGCATATTCACAGTTACTCGCGACTTTTCTAATCTAATAAATGCAGGCTGGTGTGCCTGCAATTCTGCTGTTGTGTCCCTTCTTATTTAACGTTTGCTATTGTTGAAAAAAAGAATTTATGCTTTCAAATCTGGGTTCAATTTAGATTGATGGCAAATTTTGAGCCCCAAAACTGTCTGCTTTTTGATAATCAGAAGACTGAAAATTGCGGATGAATGAGAAATGAATGACGTATTAGTAGGATTTTTAATATATTGATTATTAGTTGATTATTAAAAATTAATGCTTCAATTTTCCTATTTGTAGGATAGAATTGGGTTTAAAAATCCTTATTCTTGCTTTAAAAATCCTAACTTGATGAAGCGGATTGGGCTACATTTGCATGACAACAGGAAAATCCTGGAAATATGTTTAACTTTTTAATGTTATGTGCTATGAGAAGAAGGTATCTTAATGTAATGCTAGTGAGTGCCCTATTAATGGCTTCCACTGGAACATTTACCTCTTGCAAAGATTACGATGATGAGATTGCTAATCTGCAGGAGCAAGTGAATCAGAAAGCTTCTATTGAGGAGTTAAGATCAGAAATCAGTAGCGTTGAATCTGCCATTAATAAGGCTGTCGCTGATGCTGATAAAGCAATCAAAGAAGCTCAGGCTGCTAAAGCTGAAGCTGAAGAAGCTTTGGCTCAAGTTGGTGAAAACACTCCTGATGGAGTGACACAGGAAGAATTGGAACAAATGCTGAAGCAAGCAATTGCTGATGCTGAAAAGAAAATTCAGGAAGAGTTGGGCAAAAAAGCTTCACTAGAGGACGTAAATGCGAAAATTGAAGCTTTGAAAGCGGAACTTTTAAGTGATTTTGTATCAGACGAAGAGCTGAATGCTTTGGCTGCAAAAGTATCTCAGTTAAGTGAAGAAGTTATCAGACTGTTAGGCCATCGTCTGACAAGCATGAACTTGGTTCCTACGCAGCATATCAATGGTATTCCTGCCATTATTTTCACTTCGCTGAAATATACTCCGCAGGTATATACTCCTATTAAAGGACATGCTGTAACGGATTATTCTGACCCATTGCATCCAGTAATGACAACACCTGCCGATCACTCCAAACGCCCTGTATTGGACCACACGGCTGTAGCGGGTGCGAAAGTACGTTATCTGTCTAGTGAGAAGAACGAGGCATATTATCAGGTAAGTCCTAATATGGGTGTCCGTACGCAGGATCTGGAAAGTCTAGCCTTCGACTGCATGACTTCTAAAAACATAACTCGTGCAGCTGAAAATGACCTGATTAAGCAGAACAGTCCTATTGAAGTGACTGGCTTTAAAATTAATAAGAGCCTGATGACTGTTACTTTCAAGAAAAACAAAGAATTCTTGAACGACCGAATCATGAGCACGGGCGATGCTCATCCGGCACCTGGACAAGAAAAATTCTGGATGGCATCGGCTAAAGCTGCCATTGCTAAGGAAAATCTGGATGCTGAGGAACGGAAAGCTTATGAAGCAGGGACAAAGACCTATGTGAACTCTGAATATTCGCGTATTGAAGAGCTGGTTAAAGTGCCTTATATTGCCAATATCAGAACAAATTTCAGCAAACCTTTGACTACCGACTATTTTGCTGACGAAGTTCAGACAGATGCCAATGGAAGTTTCTATGTACACTATCGTGACTCCATTTGTACATATGAATCTTTAGCAGGTAAGGATATTGACATTTATGCAGACTATGCCGAAGAACTGGATCTGAAGAAGTATGTAACAGTCTGTGTTTCTGATGAGGCAGAGGCATGGAAGGATCATGCTCAACACGAACTGTTCAAGAATTACAAGGATTATGGTCTGGAATTCCGCTTTAGTCTGGCAGCAGCTCCATACATCACTTTAGGAGGTCCGGAAGGTAATACCAATAAGACCGACCAGCAGAAGTTTGCAAAAATTGATTCTCCGTCCAATGGTATCATGACATCAAAGGTGTATACAATTGAAGGAACATCTGCTACAGCTATCGGTCGTGAGCCTATCGTGCGTATATCATTGGTTGATACCAAAAACGGTGATGCATTGGTTGCACAGCGCTATCTGAAAGTAAAATGGACAAGAGAAATTGGTGTGAAGGAAATCACAATCGAGTTTGATCCGATTTGCTATGCTTGTGGCATCCAAAGCCGTGTAACGACTCAGATGATGAATGAATTAATCTACCACCAGGTTAAAGAAGGCGGTATGACTCACGAAGAATTCAAGGCTATCTATACGACATTTGACGAAAATGCTTCTGAACCTTATGGTACGGCTAAGAACGTAATCAATACCGAAGGTGGTGTAGATTCTTATAATATCCTTTGGGATTTGACAACAGAAACAATGGGCAACATCTGGCCGGGTCAGAAGTACAAAGACTTCAGCAAGGTTGTTTACTACAGAAATGATTCCAAGTCTTATCCGGATCTGAAGATTACATTGAAGAGAAGAGTGAACATGCCTGAACTTGGCGTTTGGGGTCACTTGGGTACATACTGGAAGACAACAGATCCGAAGTACACAATCTTCAACGTTAACCCGATTGTTTATGATACGGAAGAATCCAATCCGGCATGGGGCGAACTGGAAACAAACGCAGCAGACTGGAAGGATGAAAATGCAACTTGTAACATTTATACCGACTTGTTGAACGGATTCCTGAATGAAGAAGGTACGAAGCCATTATTCGCAGAAGATGCCGTTTGGTATGACTGTGGTAAAGTGAAGGAAGATTTCTATAAGAAACCTTATGAAACCATTCGTTTCGTGTTTGACGATACGCGCATCAATAACTATACTTACCAGTATTACAACCGTTCGGCAATGAAGTATGAGCCTAAGAAGGCAACGGTACAAAATAGACTGGAAACGATTGACGGAACCTCTTACTATGTATCTATTTTGTGGATTAACGGTGAAGTTGCTGCCAAGATTATCAATGAAAGAAAGAACTTCTTGAATGCGGCAGAACAGACTTACAACATCCGTCTGGAAGAGGAAAATGCAATCCATGCTCCGCGCACCGGTGAGAAACCGACAGAAGCAGCCAAGGCATTGGTTGGAGCAGATGTTCCGGTTAGAATGGAAGCTGTACTTTGCGATGCAGTTGGCAAAGACTGGAATGTGAAGACCGTGAAGGCTTATGAGGCATTCATCATTGAACCGTTGACTATGAGCGATCCGACATTGGCACCGTTCACTGATGCCCAAGAAGGTGGTTCTCGTATTTCTATAGAAGGTAAGTTCACATATAAGGCTTGGAACAATTCTACCGTTGCTAATACAGCCGGATTGCCAAAAGCACTGTGGGAATTCTATGAAGCAAACGAAGGTGAATGGCCATACCTCGATCTGACTACCGGCGAATTGGATCCTTCGAGACTGAAGACCAACTTGAAGTTAGTTGATGGAAATATTGAACCGGTTGAAGGTTACCAAGATGGTGCATTGCCAAAGAATGTGAAAATTATCAGAACAACTTCTGGAGGTAAAGACGAATTGGTTTACTATAACTATAGCGGTACGCCTGTTAATAAGGAATACATCATTTATATTCCGGTTACCTTTACATATAAGTGGAAGACATTTGTTTACAATGTAGCCGTAACAGTTAAACCTAATCCAGGTACCCCGTCTGTATAGTACATGGGCTAATATCCAATACGTTGGATAACTAAGAGTAGGGGATGTGCACATCGTTTGTAGTGTACATCTCCTATCTTTTTTATGCTATTTCTTCTCAGAACCACTTGATCCGCTTGAACCACACAAACGTCACCGCCGACAGGGCGACGGACAGCACCACGATGAGCAGGAAGGCATGGGGGAAGGCATCCAGGTGGATGTCCACGTTCATGCCGTAGAAGCTGGCGATGACGGTGGGTATCATCAGCGTGATGCTGAGGCTCGTCATGCGTTTCATGATGTCGTTCACGTTGTTCGAGATGATGGAGGCGAAGGCGTCCATCGTGCCGGTCAGGATGTCGCTGTAGATGTTCACCGTGTTGTAGGCCTGGCGCAGCTCGATGACGGCGTCGTCCAGCAGCTCCATGTCCAGCATGCCGGTGTTCTGGAAGATGTTCTTCAGCCGGCCTATCAGTACCTCGTTGCCGCGGATGGAGGTGTCGAAGTAAACCAGTGTCTTTTGCAGCTTCATCAGTCGCAGCAGGTCTTCGTTGCGGATGCTCTTCTCCAACTCTTTTTCGGCGTTGGCCACTTCGTTGTTTATCTGCTTCAGGTACTTCAGGAACCAGACGGCCGAGGAGTAGATGAGGCGCAGGATGAGGTCCAGCTTGTTGTTCACGGTGATGCCCTTGCGGCGCGTGTGCTGGATGAAGTCGGGCAGTAGCTCCGTGTGGTAATAGCAGACGGAGACGATGATGTCGTTGTTGGTGATGATGCCGATGGGCACGGTGATGAAGGGAATCTGCGGGTCGCTGCTCTGCATGGGGATGCGCAGGATGGTCAGCAGCCAGTTGCCTTCGGTCTCGGTGCGGGGCCGTTCGTCGGCGTCGGCAATGTCCTCCAGGAAGGATTCGGGTACGTTAAGTTCGCGAGTCAGGAATTGGAAATCGTTGTTGTCGGGGCATTCTACATTTACCCAGCAATTGGGTGCCCACACAGGCTTCTCTACGAAGCCGTTTTCGCTGTAGAGATACTTTCTCATCGGTGATAGCCTCCTTTCTTAGGTTGCGTACGGAGGCTGGCGATGCAGAGGGTCTCCGTCCGCGGTTAAGGGTTAATACTGTTGCACGTTCGAGGGTTTGAATCGTCCATATCTTGTTCTCAATTTGTTTTTAATGCGGGGCAAAAGTAATGAAACGGACCGATAGCCGGTGCATCCGGCCTGATTTTTTAGGTTTTGTTTCGATTTTGGGGAAGGAACCGGTGGCGGAATGTCGCGGAGCGGGTTCTGCCGGTCGGCGGGAAGGGTACAAGTACACCGTTTGTGGGACACTTGTGTGGCTCGTGAGCCACACTTGCACGGCTCGCGAGCCACACTTGCGTTACATTTGTTCCACACAAGTGTCCTACAAACGGGGAATAAGCGTCCTTCGCGAAGGACGTTGCATTATCGTGATATTCAGCGCGTTATTCTGTTTCCTTCTGTTCCGTGCCGAAGCGTAGTTGCAGGAAGGAGGCCAGGTTGTAGGCTTCGACGTTTTCGGTGCAAATGCTGCCGTCTTTTTCCACCACGACGTAATGGGGAATGCCGTTGAAGCGGAAGAGCTGGCGCAGGTACTTGTAGTCCGTGTCCCCCAAGCGGTAGCAGGCTTCGCCTTTCAGGTTCTTCTCCACGTATTCCGTATAGTCTTTCAGGGGCGATTCGGCTTCACTGGTGATGTAAACGAACTGGAATTCGGGATGGTTGCGGTATTGCTCGCGCAGCTTGGCCGTGGCCTTTATGCCTGCCCGGCAGGGACCGCAGGTGGTTGCCCAGAAGTCAACGAACAGCACCTTGCCCGCATGGGGCGCGATGATGCGGCGGAAGATGTCGGTGGCTTTCCCTTCGGGCAGTTGGTACGACGTCGTTGGGGTGTCGGGGAACCGTTCTTCCAACATTTCGCGGACCGTGGCTCGCAGATAGGGATGGGTGACGGTTTTTTCCAGCTGGGTAAGGAAGGCTTCGGCATACTGACGTTGCATAAATACATCAGATAACATGAAGTGCAGGCTACGCACACGGGCTATTTGCCAGAGCAATGGGGAGGGCGTGGCGCACAGACTGCTGATGATGCTGTCTTTTTTCTCAGAGAATCTCAGCTGAAGCTGTAGCTGTCTTTCCTCTGAGGGCAGGGCCTGAAAGGCTTCATCGTTCTGCATGTTTATCTGTTCCTGAAAGGGAATGGAAAGCGGACTCATGAATTCGAAGCGGTTGATAAAAAAGTCTGTGCCGTAATTGACTAATACCGACTGCTCGTTCAGAGGCATTTCCTTCAGAAAATCGTAGTAAGAGGCGTCGGGTTGCACTTTCAGTATCTGATTGGTAGTGTCTTGCTGCGCATAGTAGCTGCGATCCATTTGGAAATCGAAGTAAGTCATCCCTGTCTGTGTAGCTTTCTGGTTGCGTATCAGCGATACGGCCTTTTGCGAGGGGGCGTAAAGGCGGCAGAGCGAGTCGGCCTGCTGTTGCCATTGGTCGATGACGGGTTTCAGCCGTTCCTGGAACTGGGCGGGCGTCAGCGTCTTTTGTGCTTCGGACAATTGGTTGTAAGGATACCGGAAGCGTTTGCTCAGTGTCATGGCTAAGTACGACAGGTCGGTCCTCTTGCCCATGTAGGCGGTGTGAGAGAGGGGGTAGTTTATATCGCGTGCGCGGCTGCGGACCATGACGTCTTCCCAGTCTATGTAGAGGGTGACGGTGTCGCCCGGTTCGGCATAGAAGGGTATATCTATATTATTTCTAATTATCAGGTTCTCGCAGACGGGATGCCGCAGGAGGAAGGAGCATTGGAAGCTGCCGTCGGGGTTGATGGGTACCACGGTGGGATAGTCCTGCCGGGTGATTTCGTCTTTCAGATAGAGGATGCCGCTATCAAAGCCCAGTCGCGGGTCGTATCCGTTCAGATAGCCTTGCAGGCAGACGCTGTCGCGGCGGAAAAAGTCTTCTCCATAACCGTTGTCGGTTTCGGCGGCAACCGTCCCAGGACGGGTACGGACATAACGCTGCGCTTCGTCACCGTCGAGGGCAATGAGGCAGGAGCCGTCCTTGCGTGGTGTCAGTTGCAGGGTGGCGGTGGAGCCGTTTGTGCGGCTGCGGGCAGTCAGCACGATGTGCTTCCCCTTCTTGCGGCATTCGGTCAGATCGTACAATCGGTTGTTCAGGATGACGAGCGAGTCGTGGACGCCATACGTCCAGCGGCCTTGCGCGTCGTCGGCAAACCAGTTGCCTTCCACCTGTTTCAGAGGCGATGGCCGCTTGGGGTCTGCGGGCACTAACGAGATGTCGTAAGTATTGCTTTCGTTGCCGTTGGGGTCAATCATGTGGATGGTCTGTGTTTCCTTGGGCAGGGGTTCGAACAGCAGTACGAAGTCCATTTCGCCCGAATCGGGCATGAAGGTTTCTTTTTTCAGTTCGATGCCTTCGGCGCCCGTTTGTGCGTAGCGTTTGCCGGTGGCGGCATCCTCCAGATAGTTTTCTCCGTCTTCCATAATCCACCAGTGCGGGCGGAAAATGGCGTGGATATAGACTTTGGTGTACTCGGGAGTGCGCTCGATGCGGGTGATGTTGCGGATGCTCCCGTTGCGTGCCTTGAACGTGGGGTTCTCGATGGTTTGTGCCGTCAGCAGTCCTGATAGCAGGAGCAGGAGGCAGAAGAAAATGTTTTTCATGTTGTTTATAGTGTTATGTGAATCATCTTGAGATACGCTCTCACGTGCAAAGGTAAGGATTCTTTTCAGATAACCGTCGAAAAGGGTGTTAACTTAACATAGATTAATCCTTTACATACGCATCTTTTTTTGTAACTTTGCGGCCGGAAAAGAAGTGGCACCACGGAGGACACAGAGTCTCACAGAGTATTTTCTTCCTCCGACAACCGTAAAACGGAATCAGAACTCCGTGCGACTCTGTGTCCTCTGTGGTGCCCCGATGAAACAGCATTAATTTAAACTTTAAATACATTAAGCATTATGGCAAAGAAAGCTCTATTAATGATTCTCGATGGTTGGGGTTGTGGCGACCATCAGAAGGACGACGTGATCTTCAACACTCCCACTCCTTACTGGGACAGTCTGCTGGCCAACTATCCGCACTCACAGCTCCAGGCGAGCGGCGAGAACGTAGGTTTGCCCGACGGTCAGATGGGTAACTCTGAAGTAGGTCACCTGAACATCGGTGCCGGACGCATCGTTTATCAGGACCTCGTGAAGATCAACCGTGCCTGCGCCGACAACAGCATCCTGCAGAACAAGGAAATTGTTTCTGCCTTCACGTATGCCAAGGAGCATGGCAAGAACATCCACTTCATGGGACTGACTTCGAACGGCGGTGTTCACTCTTCGTTCGATCACCTGTTCAAGCTCTGCGACATTGCCAAGGAATACGGTCTGCAGGATACTACCTTCATCCACTGCTTCATGGACGGTCGTGATACCGACCCGAAGAGTGGTAAGGGCTTCATCGAACAACTGACTGCTCACTGCGCACAGTCGGCCGGACGCATTGCCAGCATCGTGGGCCGTTTCTACGCCATGGACCGCGACAAACGCTGGGAACGCATCAAAGAAGCTTACGACCTGCTTGTCAACGGACAGGGCCGTGTGGCTACCGACATGGTACAGGCCATGCAGGAGTCTTACGACGAAGGCGTGACCGATGAGTTCATCAAGCCTATCGTGAACGGCTCGTTTGACGGCACCATCAAGGAAGGCGACGTAGTGATCTTCTTCAACTACCGCAACGACCGTGCCAAAGAGCTGACCATCGTACTGACCCAGCAGGATATGCCGGAACAGGGCATGCACACCATCCCCGGCCTGCAATACTACTGCATGACGCCGTACGACGCATCGTTCAAAGGCGTGCACATCCTCTTCGACAAGGAGAACGTACAGAACACGCTGGGCGAATACCTGGCCAACAACGGCAAGACGCAGCTGCACATTGCCGAGACCGAGAAGTATGCCCACGTAACCTTCTTCTTCAACGGTGGCCGCGAAACTCCGTATGCCAACGAAGACCGCATCCTCGTTCCTTCGCCCAAGGTTGCCACGTACGACCTGAAGCCCGAAATGAGCGCATACGAAGTGAAGGACAAACTGGTAGAAGCCATCGGTACACAGAAGTACGACTTCATCGTGGTGAACTACGCCAACGGCGACATGGTGGGCCATACGGGCGTTTACGAAGCCATCGAAAAGGCTGTTGTAGCCATCGACAACTGCGTTCGCGACACTGTTGAGGCAGCCAAAGCCAACGGCTACGAAGTCATCATCATTGCCGACCACGGTAATGCCGATCACGCACTGAATGCCGACGGTACACCCAACACAGCCCACTCGCTGAACCCGGTTCCGTTCGTATATGTCACGGAAAACAAGAATGCCAAGGTAGAGAACGGCGTACTGGCCGACGTGGCTCCGTCTATCCTCCACATCCTCGGCATGCCTCAGCCGGCTGAGATGACAGGTAAGGACCTGATTAAGTAATCTGATAACCAATAAGGAAACGACATAAGAGGGCAGGCAGAGGGAAACTGACGGGACAGAGACTCTCCGCCTGCTTTTTTTGCAGGCAAAAGCCTGCTCACAAAAGACCGTACCATGACAAAGAAAGGGAACAAAACTACCGGAAAAGAGAGCGGCGGACAGACGGCGAAGACGATTCGGCTGTCCAACCTCGTATGCCCGCCCGGCATGACGCTGGAGCAGTGGCAGATATTGCTGAGACAACAGGCCGCAAAGAAGGAAAACTTCGGCATTAGTCAGGAGACCGACACCGACGAAAGCGGCTGCTACCGCTTGTTCAGTCCGCTGTCCCACCGGCTCTACAAGATTATCTATCGCGGAGAGGGCAGTCCCTGGAACTATTGCTCGTGCATGGACTTCAAGTCCAACCAGCTGGGTACCTGCAAGCATATTGAGGCCGTGAAGCTTTGGCTGGATGAGAACAAACTGCGTCCCGATACCTCATTGCCTCCTTATACGGCAGTTTACCTTTCTTACGTGCAGGGACGGAAAGTCTGCATCCGCATCGGCAGCGAGAAGCGGGACGACTTCAAGCGTCTGGCTGCCGAATATTTCAGTAAGGACAATGTGTTGCGTCCCGATTGCATTTATTCTTTTTCCACCTTCCTTTCGAGGGCGCGGAAACTCAGCGACACGTTTCGTTGCTATCCCGATGTCTATCAGTACATCCTCGACATCCGCGACAGCCGCCGGCGGGAGAAGCTGGTGGACGAGCAGTGCAGCGACGACGAACTGAACCATCTGCTCACCGTTCCCCTCTATCCCTATCAGCGCGAGGGCATCCGTTTTGCCGTCCGTGCGGGGAAGTGCATCATTGCCGACGAAATGGGCTTGGGAAAGACCATTCAGGCCATCGGTACGGCGGAACTGCTCAGGCGGGAGAAGATGGTCTCTTCCGTCCTGATTTTGTGCCCCACTTCGCTCAAGTATCAGTGGAAGAAGGAGATTGAACGCTTCACGGGTGCGAAGGCGCACGTCATCGAGGGTGGGCACCTTCAGCGGCGGAAGCAGTATGAGGCCGAGGAACCTTACAAGATTATCTCCTACAACAGTGCCTGTAACGACGTCAAGGTGCTGGGCTCGCTGCAGACCGACCTGCTGATTATGGACGAGGCGCAGCGCCTGAAGAACTGGAACACGCAGATAGCCAAGGCGGCACGGCGCATCGAGTCGGACTATACGGTGGTGCTCTCGGGCACGCCGCTGGAGAACAAGTTGCAGGAACTTTACTCCATTGTCCAGTTCGTGGACCAGTACCGTCTGGGCCCTTACTACCGCTTTACGGACTTCACCACCGTGACCGATGCCGACGGCAAGGTGACGGGCTACAAGAACCTGAACGTGGTGGGGCGGCTGCTGGAGGGCATACTGCTGCGCCGCCGCAAGCGCGATGTGGCGCTCCAGCTTCCGGGGCGGACGGACAAGATTCTCTATGTCGGCATGACCAAGGAGCAGCGCGTGCTGCACAGCGAATACCAGTACGTGGTGGGGCAGATTGTGACGAAATGGCGCCGGTTGCATTTCCTGAGCGAGAAGGACCGCAACAGGCTGCTCCTGCTCCTGAACCAGATGCGCATGGTCTGCGACAGCACCTTCATCCTGGACCAGCGCACCCGCCACGACACCAAGGTGGACGAGTTGATGCAGATTGTGGAGGAGATGGTGGAGAACGGCGAGGAGAAGATGGTGGTCTTCAGCCAGTGGGAGCGGATGACGCGCGTCATCTGTCAGGAACTGGAAAAGCGCTCCATTTGCTACGCCAACCTGAACGGTTCCGTGCCTTCGGCCAAGCGCAAGGAACTGATGGATGAGTTTACCGACAATCCCGACTGCCGGGTGTTTGTCTCCACCGATGCGGGCAGCACGGGCCTGAACCTCCAGGTGGCTTCCGTCATTGTCAATCTGGACCTGCCCTGGAACCCGGCCGTGTTGGAGCAGCGCATTGCCCGCATCTACCGCATCGGGCAGCAGCGCCGTGTGCAGGTCATCAATTTTGTGGCCGAGAACACCATCGAGGAGCGGATGCTCTCCACGCTGAAATTCAAGTCCAACGTGGCCGGAGGCATCCTGGACGGCGGCGAGGACTCGGTCTTCTTCGAGGAAAGCAAGTTCAACAAGCTGATGGAGACCGTGGAGGAAGTGGTGCTGGAGTCTGCTGCGGCGCAGGACGATGGAGCGGCGCAACCGGAAACGACTCCGGTTCCTGTCGAGGAAGAAGCGGAAGAGCCTTTGGCCGTTGCGGCCTCCGAAACCGGAACCGGGACAGACGACGGTCAGTTTGTCATCTCCTTTGAGGACGACAACGAACCGGCAGACGTAGGAGAGCCGACGGCTGCTTCCATGCCTTCGGTGGAGAAGCCGGCTTCTGCCGGGCAGTCCGAAGCGGACGGGGCAGACAGCATCGACGGCGGACACCGGAAAGCACGGCGGGCGGAAAGCCCGCAGGAGCTGGTCATGCAGGGCGTGTCGTTCTTCACGCAGCTGGCCGACGCGCTCGCCTCGCCCGAGAAGACCGCCGAACTGGTGGATACGTTGGTGAAGGAAGACAAGGAGACGGGGCGGACTTCCATCGAGATTCCCGTGCCCGACAAAGAAAGTGTGACGCGCATGTTCCAGCTGTTCGGCAAGCTGATGAGCATGGGCAAATAAGCGGATATTCATAAAAAACAAAACAAGGATGGTACAGATAGGCGACGTAGTAGTGAGTTTCGATGTGTTTCGCGAGAAGTTTCTTTGCGATCTGGATGCCTGCAAAGGGCAGTGTTGTATTGAAGGCGATGCGGGAGCGCCCGTTGAGCTGGACGAAGTGGAAAAGCTGGAAGAGGTGCTTCCCGTCATCTGGGACGAACTGAGCCCCGAAGCGCGTGCCGTTATCGACCGTCAGGGGGTAGTCTATACCGATTGCGAGGGCGATCTGGTGACCTCCATCGTCAACAACAAAGATTGTGTCTTCACTTGCTGCGACGAGCGCGGCTGTTGTTATTGTGCCATCGAGAAAGCGTTCCGTGCTGGTAAGACTGACTTCTACAAGCCCGTTTCCTGTCATCTGTACCCCATCCGCGTAGGCGATTACGGTCCCTACAAGGCGGTGAACTACCATCGTTGGGACGTTTGCAAAGCGGCTGTCCTCCTGGGCCGCAAAGAGAACGTGCCTGTCTATAAATTCCTACGTGAACCCCTTATCCGCAAGTTCGGCGAAGATTGGTACAAGGAACTGGAGATTGCAGCCGAGGAGCTGGAGAAGCAGGGGATGCTGTAAAATTGTGAACGGATAGTTAGAATTATATGCGTTGTCTGTACTTAAATCTATTACTGATTGTTTGCCTTTTATTTGCTTCGTGTAAAGAAGGCAATGATTCTCCTTCCGATTTGGATAAATTGGAAGAACTGGAATTGAAGCCCATAATGAATTTGTTAACAAATGGAAATTGTGAGGAATGGACTACTCTTCCTATGGGGAATACTTATTTGTCGGGATGGTCTTTGCGTAATAAAGATTGTATAATAAAGGAAAGAGATGTTGTCTATGAAGGGTCGTATGCGGTCTGTATGCTTTCACCAGCTAAGGGAATTACGGCAGCATTGAGTCAAAAAGTGAAGGTGACCTCCGGGCATCTTCTTCGTTTGCGTTTTCATTATTACATAGAACCGGAATGTACGGGTACTAAACCGCGAATGTATTGCTATTTCCGTGAAGGCGGAACCAATAATATTCCGAATGATGTGTTGGCCTCTTTTTATGACGATGCTACATGGGGAGTTATACGAGGAGGCGGGTACGGACTCTCTTCTTTTCCTCTTGAATATGGAGAGTGGCAACTGTTTGATTACACGATCGAAGTTCCTGCTATAGCAGATTATTTTGTATTTGAAATACATAGTTATGCTGGAACAAAGATGTATGTGGATGATTGCTGGGTAGTGGATATCGATATGTATAAATGATAGAAGGTTATGGAAGCTTATCTCGTCTGGCTCTTTGCCGCCCTGTTTGTTGTCTTGGGGCTGCTTGTTCGGAAGAGCCCGAAACTGATAGCGGGCTACAACACAATGTCGCCCGAGCGGCAGAAGAAAGTCGATGTCAAAGGATTGAGGACTTTCATGTGCCGTGCGTTCTGCATGATCGGGGTGCTCCTCGTTCTGTGCCATTACCTGCTGGTGCTGGCCGGCATGAGCGGGCAGATAGCTTTGCTGCTAAGTGTCGTGTTGGTGCCCATGCTGGGTGCATTCTATATACTGATTGTCGCGCAGCGTTACGATCGCGGGAGGTGAGTACGCGACAGGAGACCGCTTGCGTTTGGCATGACATATATATAAGTTACTTTGACTTATTATATTATGTTGCAGGTATTTCTTTGTTCTCTTTGGTGGTTTTCTTTTTGGTCTTCTGGTTTTTATATCGTTGTATGTAGGCGCTTGGCGAGATGCCATAGTAATCCTTGAAGACGCTGGAGAAATAGTTGACATGATTGAATCCGACTAAAATAGCGGTTTCGTTGACATTCATGCCTTTTTCGGTCAGTAAGAAGGCAGCCTGTTTGAGGCGCACGTTCTTGATGAAGTCGCTGGTGGACTGGTTGGTCAGTTCTTTCAGCTTCCGATAAAGGTGTACGCGGCTCATACCGATCCGTTCGGCCAGCATTTCCACGTTAAGATCGGGATTGCTGATGTTTTCATTCATTATTTTGATTAAGCGTTCCATCAGCTTCTCGTCCGGGCTCTTTTCGTTGGCGGCCAATGGCTCGATAGAACTTTCCTGCATTTCATTATAGTTGTTTTTCAGAATTTCGCGGTTTTTTATCAGGTTTTCGATGGTAGCTCGTAATATTCTCAGATCAAAAGGTTTGGTCAGATAAGAGTCGGCTCCGGAAGTCAGTCCCGTCAGGTTGTCTTCGTTGCGTGACTTGGCCGTGAGCAGGATGATGGGGATGTCGTAGGTATCGGCATTGTGCTTCAGTTTGTGGCACAGCGTGATACCATCCATTTCCGGCATCATGACGTCGCTGACTATCAGACTAATGTCTTGATTCATGACGATGTCCAGTGCTTCCTTGCCGTTGCTGCAGGTCAGCACGTTGAAGTAAGGATTCAATTCGGCTTTCAGATACTTCCGTATGTCCTCTTCATCATCGACAATCAGTATTACTTGCTTGCTTCTGGGTTTGACTTTTATCTCTTGTTCCGGCTGCTCTGTTTTAAAGCCTTCGTGGCTTTCTTTGGAGATGATGACGGCAGATGTTTCGTTGGCTATTTCTTCTTTTTTCAGGTGTTTTTTGCCTAATGGCAACTGGACGATGAATCGACAGCCAGGTTTGTCCTGGTTGTTTTCTACGTGGATGGTACCGTGGTGCAACTGGACGAGCGAATGTACGAGATGTAGTCCGATACCGGTTCCTACTGTTTTGTTGTGTTGTTTGGCCTGGTAGAATCGTTCGAAGATTTTTCCCATTTCCTCTTCCTTGATACCCGGTCCGCTGTCTTCTACAATCAATTGTGCGTAAGAACTTAACGTTCCGTGTGTGGTGGGATTGTTGCCCGTGCTGATGTAAACGTTGATATAGCCTCCTTCGGGTGTGAATTTAAGTGCGTTCCACAAAAGGTTCATCACTATTTTGTCGAAGTACTCTGGATCGACCCAAAGGTTAAGCTCTTGCAGGTCGGAATGCACTTGCAGGGTTATCTGTTTGTTTTCGGTCTGATAGGCCAGTGTTTCGGCCAGATCTTTTGTGAATTTAATGATTTCTGTCTCTTGGAAAGCAAGGTGCATTTGTCCTTTTTCAAATTTCCGGATGTCCATCAGTTGGTTGATCAGTTGCAGGATGCGTTGTGCGTTTCTGTTGATCAGATGCAGCCGTTTCTGGTGCTCTTTGTCTGTATCGGTTGCCAGAAGTTCGTGTAGCGGACTGATGATGAGCGACATAGGCGTGCGTATCTCGTGCGAGATGTTGATGAAGAATTGTAGTTTGGCTTCGTTGATCTCTTCAGCATGGACGTGCTCCATGATTTTTTGTTTGGTACGATAGTGGTGGCGTATTTGCATGAAGAGGATTATCAGGATGACAATGCCAATCAGTGCATAGATGCTGAGTGCTATGCCCGACAGATACCATGCCTTATGGACGTTGATCCTGATTTTGAGTACATCCGATTCGATGGATTGATTTTGCGCTTTGATGCGGAAGAGGTATGTTCCTGGATTCAGTTCGCTGAATGATATTTGATTGGTTCCCGGTTGCAGGTTAACCCATGGGCTGTTATTGATGGAATATGTATAGTTGTTAGGCGTACTGAAGTCGTCCATGGCAAACTCGATCGTAAAGGAATTATCCTTATGCGATAGATTGTAGGTCCGGATGCCGTCGGCAGGGATTTCGACAATGTTGTATGATCCCGATTTCATATCTGCTTTAACCCGTTGGTTGTGTATGTAGAACCCGGTGATGTGCAGGTCGGGGAGATTACCGGGTTGGAAGAGTTGGTCGGGCATGAAGGTGGTGACTCCATTGGTCCCGCCGAAGAAAATCCGACCTTCAGCATTGATGAAGGCTGCTCCACGGCTCAGTTCGCTATTGGGTTGGGTATTGGCATAGGAAACAAACTTCTGATGTCGGATGTCATACTGCGAGATGCCTTCGTTGGTACTGATCCAGATGTTTCCGTCTTTGTCTTTCAGTAAAGCCGAAATGTTGTTGCTGGGCAATCCGTTTTCGGTGGTGTATTCGGTAAGGGTCTGGCTTTTGGTATTGAAGACGTTCAAGCCGTCAGTGGTACCGATCCAGTAATTGCGGTCATTGTCGATGAGAAAAGCATTGATCACTGTACTTGAAGCTAACTTGTTGTCAGGTAGTGCATAATGGAACTTCATGTCGGTCAGATCGAGGAAGAAGAGCCCTCCGTAACTTCCAATAAAGATACGGTTGCAGATACTGTCATAATAGAGTTGATTGATCCACATGTTGGGCAGTTCGTCCTTTAGGGCCAGGACGTTATGATGTATTCCGTTGTAGTCTGTATTGTGTTGTTTGTTCAGATCTAATGAGAAAAGACCTTGCCCCAGTGTGCCGATCCAGAGCCGTTTGTCCTTGTCCTCGGTGATCGAATAGATGCGTTTGGCAGCATAACCATCCGCATCATACAGCGGAACGTAGGTACATTCCCCCGTTTTTTTATTCAGTTGGGCCACTCCATGCAAGTAGGAACCAATCCAGAAGTTGCCGTTAGAATCTTCGTAGAAGCATAGGATGGTGGAAGGAACAGAAGTTGGACTGCCGTTATAGGTATAGTGTGCTTTGGGATTGCCATGTGCATCCAGTGTATAGATACCGTCGTTGTCAGTTCCTATCCAAATATTCCCATCTTTGTCTTGAAAGACGGACATGATGCAGTTTTCTCCTATGTTGTTCTGATGTGTAGAGCTATGCCCCCAATAGGTAAAGTTGGATTCGCTGTGAGGTAGTAGCAATACACCTTTCTGGAAAACACCAAGCCAAAGATTGTTATACATGTCTTTGGTGATGGAATGTATTTTGGAGTTGTGGAGGTCGAAGAGAGATGAGGTGATCGAGGTAGTTTTATATTTTTTATGGATGATGTCATAGATACGTAAGCCATAGCCATCGGTTCCGATATAAAGTTCTTTGTTATTGTTAAGGTAGAGGGAACGGATGGGTTCATCGGGGATAACTGGGTCTTTGATGGATACAAATTTCTGTTTCTGAGGAGTATAGACAAACAATCCGCCTTCGATGGTTCCGGCATAAATATTGCCGATGGTGTCTTGGCAGAGGCAGGTAATAGAAAAGAATTTTTGGCTGTCGTCTAAATAGAGTCTTTGCATTTTGTTTTTTCGGTTCAACAGTATGATTCCTTCTCCTTCGGTGGCAGCCCAGATGTTTTTATCCGGGGTTTCAAGGACTGCATTGATGAATATGGAAGGAAGATGTATGCTGTTGGATGAAAATATGGCGTCCTGTTCCGGGTAATATCTATACAATCCTGCTCCACTGGTGCTGACTAACAGTGATTTGTCGGAGCATTCTGCAATACTCGTGATGTGAGCATTGATTATCTTACGGTCGCTATCAAGGATGGGGATTGTTACAAACTTGTCGGTAATATAGTTATAACGTTGCAGCCCTTTGATGGTGCCTACATAGAGATTGCCTTGACTGTCTTCGAACAGTGTACGGACATAGTTGTCAAGCAGCGATGTACTGTCTTTGCGGTTGTGCTTGTAAGTGATGAATTTTGAACCGTTATATTGGCTAAGACCGTATTCGGTAGCTACCCAAATAAATCCTTTTTTATCTGCATAAATCTGGTTGATCATACTGCTTGACAGTTCTTTCCCTGGGGTGAAAAGACTGTTTGATTGTCCTTGGACGGTCGGTATGCATATATAGAATAAGAATAATAAGGTTAATAAGATAGAATTTTTCATGTACTTTGAGGTTCTTTTGCGTTCTTTCTCTTTAGTCTTCGTGTGCAAATATATACTTTTTTATGATTTAATATATACATGGGAATCATTTTTCTTATTTACTCGTTCGGTAAATTAAAACATTTAATTGTTATGGTTTGGATATGGATGGCGCGATATTATGAAAATAGCCTGCACCATCTTTCACAGACAATGCAGGCTGTTTGTTTGTGATAAATAACTCCTGAGTATGTTTGCAGGATTTATTTATCTCCTAACTTTTCCAATATATTATTCTTTTCCACCCGATAATCCATCGGCAAATCCGGCATAAGCAGGCTTGCGGCTATAGTTTAAATCCCAAAGGCCTACAGGTTCGCCTCCTCTCCAACCTGAATCGGCTGGACTGTCGGTTGCACACCATTGAGTGATGCCATATCGTTGGGCAGCCGGAATGATTTCGAAATACTTGCTGATGATAAACTTATAGAAGTCAGACATCTTTTGCAGCTGTTCAAAGGTTACGTCTTCTGTCTTTATGCCGGTACCAAAAGCATTTTCTACAATTCCCATATCCAATTCGGTAATCTTAATCAGTTTACCGCTGGCTGCCAATATCTTGAACATATTGACTATGGATTCTTCTTGTGCTTTTTGATCAGCATCGTTCAGAATGTAGCTGACGTGCATCTGCGTACCTATACCGTCTATCTTTGTCACGTCGTCAGATTCCCATGTCTGAATCCAATGCACCAAACTCTTGGCTTTTTGGTTTCCATCCCACCACGATTCCAAATTATAATCGTTGATGAAAAGTTTCAGATCAGAGGGATTGCCACCATATTCTTGGAAGTATTGGCGGGCTTTGGCTACAACAATGCGTACGTAGTCTTCACTTCCTAAATAATCTTGCCAATAGAAATTATTCTTTGCTTCTTCTTCAGAAACAAAGCGTGCCGATTGCAAGTCGTAATAGCCGTCACCGTCGTTGTCGCCTCCGGAAATGGCTTCATTGACTGCATCCCATGCTGTTACGTATCCACCGGTAGCTTCCATCATTCCCTTAACCCAGTTGTCCATAGCCCAAGTAAGGGTATCCTTCTTTTCTTCGGGAGTTTGGGGAAGACCTTCGGCCTGACGTTTGATAGAGTACTCAATGTCGTCGAAGTAGTAGGTATTGGCTTCTTTTAAGACGGCAAGATTCCATGCAATAGTCTGCATACCGGATGCTCCGGCTTGTGCGTCAGAGATAGTGAATTCTTTTTCAAAGGTTTGCCAATCGGTTGTGAAGTTCAGCGAGACTCCCATATCGTAATGGATATATGCGCCAGGTTCGCCATGGGCTTGCGATTCTGATCCAGCCGGTTTGTCTGCTTTATATTTCAGTGAAAGTTTGCAGACATCGCCTGCTTTTAATATAATATTAGAACGGAGGAAGAACTGGGTATCCCATGTGTTGACAGGGTCGTTACCGGATTTGACGATAAAGGCATGTCCTACGCCGTCTGCGCCGGTTCCACTTTCACCAATTGTTACGCCCTTGGGTCCGCCTGTTTCAGGTTCTGTTGAGAAGAAGCAAGATACATCGGTCCCTTCAGCATCTCCATTACTGATCAGGGTTTCCCAATAATCGGACTGGCCACCTTCTGTGGTAGTGAAGATGTCATAGTTCAATGCCATCCAGCTGGTCTTTGTCCAATGCGAAATATCCTTGCCGTCAAAAGAGGAGTTTACAATTATATTTTCGTCTGAACCTTCTTCTGTCAGAACCACATCGTCAAAGTATATAGTACCTCCCAATTTTCCGAAACAGAATCTCAGACGGTCCATTGTCATGGTGGGAGTGAACTCGATGGTATTGTTTATCCAGTTTTCGCCGGATGATAATTCAGGAAAACCATAATGGGTATTTGAGCCATCTTTCATGCCCGGCCAAAAACTTAAATTACCAGGATTGGTACCTTTGATGCGCATAGATAGGGTGTATTTTTTGCCTATCTCGAGTGTGTTGTCCAATTCATAATAGATTTCCCAATCCCATACATTTTCAGTTGGTGTACCGCCAACAATTCTTAAAACATTATTAGGCTCCCCAACAATAGGTTTATTGGCGATTAATGAATTAAGATACTTGGTGTTCTGTTGCGAATGCCATGCTAATGTATGTCCATAAATTGTAGTACCAGCAGCTTGGGCAGTCTCGACAAATGTTTGGACAGTGGCGAAATTCATGGTACCGTCATCACCAACAATAGAGGCATACTTCATCTCATTACCAGGCGTTACCTCATTAAAGTTGCTGTTAGCCAATCGATAGATAAGTCCCTGTGAGTTATAATCGGTTGCTGCCAATGCCAAACCCAACTTGAAGTTGGGATTGGTGTTACGGTCCACATATGTTTTCAGGCTATTGTAATCATTGAGATACTCTAATTGAGCGATAGATTCAGGCTTCTCTACATTAAAATCGGGTAATTCGTTATCTATGCAAGATGCCAATAGGGTCGCTATTGCAATTAGAGTTCCCGTATTTCTCATAAAATGTTTCATATCCTTGTCATTTAACGTAAGAAACTATAGTTTTAGTTTTCAACAGGAGTAAACCACTCTGCCTTCATACCACGGTCGCGTACGACAAGTGTGTCTTGCGTAACGCATTTTATGCCGTCATATTCCAGAGTGTAGTCTAAGTAAAGTACATCGCGGTCTTTGTTGCCCCAGCTGTTCTTATCTCCTTTCGATACAAATTTACCACTACCGGTAGCAGTTACACCTTCAGCTTCGGAAGTCAGGGTGCAGGTACCGTCAGCTTCATTGAATGTAAGCAATAGCTTGGTGTTGATATTTTCTCCGTTCTGATTGGCGACTTCGTAATTCCAGAGTAACTGCTGGAGTCCACGAGTTTCGAATTCGGAGTTTTCATGCACCTCGTCTTTTTCTACATAGGCTTCGTGACGTACTACTGTACCTGTTTTGGCTCCGCTAAATATGTCTTTGCCACGGCGCAAATAGGCTGAGTGATATTTATTCTTATATTTCACAGCATAGAGTACGTAGTTTTTAGGTTGTACGCTCCAATCACCGCTGTGGGACCAACGGGGTGAAGTAACGCCATCCATCGGTGTCCCGCTTAGGATACTATCGGCACCGGCAACGATATTTGTCATTCTGACTGGTATGACGTACGTGACTTCTGTCGTTTTTGGATCATTGAAATAAGCATCGGTAAACTGTACTAATGTGCCGCCGATTACTCTGCCTTTCGGAATTGTGATTTCGTTTCCAATAGTATAATAGCTCGAAGGCATGGGGAGTACCGGCTTTTCACCATCAAAGGTCAATCCATCGCAAAGGGATTCATCGACAGAAATGCTGATCTTCACATCTTGATTGTTGTTGTATATACCGGCAACTGTTGCTACAATTTCGCACTGATGTTTATTATCCAATTCGGTAGGGTTCACATCCTCGCCCATACATAGAGTACGGATAGGGGTTTGACTACCAAAATAGACTGTCGAATATTTATAGTCGGGGAACTCCCAGTCTCCATTTTCACATGCAGTGATGGAACATGTAAGAGCCGCTACTATCATTAAGTATTTGTACTTTTTCATATCTTTTGCTGTTTAAAAGTTCAATTAGTTAGCCCCTTGCCAACCGTCATTCTGTTTCAGTTCACTGAATTTTAGAACTTCACCGTAAGGAATGGGGCCATATATCATATAATCTGCGTAAGAACGGTCGTGGGTAGCAAGTGGGGTTGAGCTATATTCTCCATTGTTCAGACTTACACCATTAACTGGTTCATTAAGATCGGCTTTCCAGCGGCGAAGATCCCAAAAGCGGAAGCCTTCGAAACAAAGTTCTAGACGACGTTCGTTGTGAATTAGTTCACGCATGCTTTCCTGATTGCTTGCACATTGATCCAAATACGGATCACTTTGTCCAACACAAATTCCGGCACGTTCACGCAATGCTTTGATTACATCATAAGCCGAATAGCTGTTATTGCCTCCACTTTTTGGACCCCAAGCTTCGTTGGCGGCTTCTGCATAACCCAAGAAGATCTCAGTATAACGGATAAACGGTTTGAAATGATAGGCTGCAGTAGTAGCATTAGGATCCAGGTTTACGCTCTGACAAAGCAACTTTTTCATGTAATAACCGGTTTCAGTCGATTTTCCCTGTTCGTGTCCCATAGAGTTATTGTCACTACCACCGACAGTTGTAATCTCTGTATTTTGCGGACCAGCTTGACTTCCATTATATAGGATGTACATAGAAAGTCTTGGATCTCGGTTTACATAAGGCTTAGTTGGGTCGTATCCACTATTTGGATCATCAATGGGCAGGCCATTAACCATCGGGAAAGCATCTACCAGATTTTGGGTCGGATTGACACGTCCATTACCGAACAGAGTTGGGGGGTAATTGTCAGACTCTAAAGACGTAGATGATTCTTTATTGGCTCGCCACAAGATTTCTTTGGGATTGTATCCGGCTTGCATACTTTCAATAGCACCACCATCTGCATACCATTTTCCACCATTCGGATCCATTTCTGCAATGGGATTGCTGCCTAATCCGTTCAGAACTTCTGCCATATACTTGGCTGCGTCTTCCCATGTTGCTGCACCTGCACCCTGATAAGCCGGACTTGCAGCCAAAAGGGCAGCTTGTGCACGGACTGCTCTTGCGATGCGGGCACTCATACGATTGCGGCCAATTTCACCAAACACACGGCTGTATTGAGCTGCTGTACATCCTGTTGAACGGTATTTTTCAGGAATTTCACTATCACTTGAAATGTCACCGTAATCATCTGGTAATAATTGAATTGCCATATCGACATCTGCATATAGTTGATCGATGCATTCTTTGAAAGTGTTACGGGGTAAGTTGAATTCAGAATCCAAATTTTCGGATGCAGTCAGGATTGGAATGCCGAGGTATTCAGAGCCGACTTTACCGGCATGATTCATTAGCAGGTGGTACATATATAAAGCACGCATGCCATAAGCATCGCCTTTGAAGCGCATACGGAACAGCTCTGCTACTACTTTATCTGCGGCCCAATCCACTTGATCTACAATTTCAATGAACTTGTTGAGATATTGCCAAGAGGCACGTAAATACTGCCAACGGTCTTGTGGGTTGTTATCGGCACGCCACGAACCTGCAGCCATCTTGCGATATGAATTATTCAAATCGTTGGATACAGCATCGTCAGTTGCTACATCATCAAATCGCCAGGAACCTAATGGATTACTGATATAAGCATGTCCCAAAAGGCCTGTAGCCCATGCCGGCATATTCAGAAGGTCTTCCTCGTCTTTAAAGTTTTCTACAGCAGGTTCAAACATATCCTGACATGCTGTGAAAGCGCCCAACATGGAAACTGTTATTGCGAAAGTCACTATTTTTTTGATAATCTTCATAATATTCAGTTTTACTGATTAAGTATTAAAAAGTTCCTTTGAAACCAATGTTGAAGAAACGGGTTTGGGGCGCGCTTCCAACATTCATTTCTAACACTTTACGCTCTTTGGAAATAGTCAGAAGGTTGTAGCCGCTGGCAAAGATATCCAGCCCTTTAATGAAGCTGCCTTTCAATACCGGTTGCGGCACAGCATATGTCAATTGCACTTGGCGTAATTCGAAACGGTCGCGCTTGTAAATCCAATAGTCTGAGTTACGGAAGTTGTTGTCTCCGTTTGTAGCTGTAAGGCGAGGATAAGTAGCGTTCGGATTATCCGGTGTCCAAGCTTCACGAACGATATCGGAGTACTTATCTTCACCACGAACCCAGTAATAACTGTTACTCTTAAGGCCTAACCCTCCGAAACTGCCATTTCCCATTGCAAAGAGAGTGAAGTCTTTCCATTTCAGCGTAAGGTTGATTCCCATTGTAAAGGCATCATCACCGCGTCCTAAGTAAACTTCATCATTTGCATCAATTGCATTGTCACCATTCTGGTCGAGGTACCTAATATCACCTGGTTTCACAGTTGCAAAGGTTTGGTTGGGGGCATTGTCAATTTCCTCTTGGCTTTGGAAAAGTCCGTTACTTTTTAATCCCCAGATAGCATTTAAGGGACGTCCCATGCGAGTCTGATAGTCATAGGCATAGTTTTCATCACGCTGTACGGCTGTAGCGTTGAAGTACATACCTGTTACACCCAGTTGTGCTTCTACCTGACCGATTTTCTTACGTCCTGTTAATGCAAAATCGAAACCGATACGTTTATCAATATTATAATTAATAAACGGTATGATAGAGGAAGTCGGATAGCCTGTTTGTGTAAAGTAAATAGGATAGAGTGAAGATGCACGGGTTAACATACCATCCATCTTATTTGCAAAGAAGTTAAAGTCGAAGCTTAATCCACGGTTCAGCATAGAACCACGCAAGCCTACAGTAAATTCTTTGCGTTTAACGAAGGTCATATCCATATTATCACCACGCTGAAATTCAGTTGCTGCCAAACCTCCAAGGTCGCCCCAAGAGTACCAATCTCCAGACTGGAGAATCATCTTGTAGAGGTAGTAATCGTTTCCGGAACCGTCAGTGATATCGATATCTTGCATGATGATGCCGGCAGATGCAGTTAACATTAAATCATCGAAAATACTGTTATCACTCCAGAAAGCTTCTTTCGTTGGACGCCATCCTAAAGTAACTGTAGGTGAGAATCCTGCGCGATTACCTTCGGGCAATTTTGCTGAATAAGGTACAGCTGCACTGAAGTCTATATAGTATTTATGATCTAAATTATAGGAGAGTTGTGCACCAAGATTGACATTAGTCTTGTGGTGATATACTCCATTCTGTTGAGTCTGCCAGGCATTAGCCACAATCATACCAAAAACATTGTGTTTTTGTGCAAACGTTTTTTGGTAATCGAATTGGAACGACATGTTATACGTATAACGATAAGCAGAATTGCTGATGTCTTCGTTACCGGACTTCTGGTCTTTACCATATTGGGTAACAGAGGTAATCAGATCTTTGCCTGAATAGTTGTTCCAAACGGGAGCAAAAGTAGCATAGTTATTGTTATAGCCTTGATTATAAGTAGAAGCGTAGTCAATACCATATTGCGCACGGAAGAACAAACCATCCAGAATCGGACGTAAATTCACATCGAAATGTGTATTAAACTGGAACTGACGGCTCACAAACTTACTATCACCCGCAGCATAAGCATCGGCAATAGGATTGGTCTGATGCTCCTGGGTTGCTCCAAAGAAATACTGCCCACCGATAATGTAGTTACTGTTCATTACGGTAGCGAGCGTATTCGGATCGGTATCTTCTATATAACTCAGTGGAATAAGTGGTGCTACTCGATTCGGACGTAATGTTGCTGCATTCGACCACCAGTCTCCTTTAGCGGTATAAGAATCGTAGTATGTAACGTTGGCATCGGTTCGGGCTGTAATGAGATCATGCAACTTCATGTCAATATTACCACGAACGAAGAAACGGCTGATATAGTCGTCTTTATGGTTGCCAATTTTCAGCAAACTTGATTCACGATAATAACCAACGGTAGAGTAGAATTTGACACGTTCGTTACCTGCGGTTATTTCAGCGATAGCTTCCGAACGGTTATAAGCCTTACGCAAATACTCATCATCATACATGTTTATGTTGGGATAGCGATAAGGATTCTTTCCGGATGCATAGTTGTAAATTGTTTCAGCTGAGAAACTAGGTTCATTACCATCGTTAATACGAGCCTGGTTATAATAACTCATGTATTCGGCTGAACCAAGATAGGTCGGTATGGATTTGGGAACATAAAATCCGGTATTTGCCGTGACTTTGATACGCAAATCGCCGACTTCGCCACGTTTGGTTGTAATCTGAACAACTCCTTTGGAGGCACGGCTACCATAAAGTACTACAGCTGCTGCACCTTTCAGAACAGTAATTTGTGCAATTTCGTGAGGTAATACATTATTAGCATCACGAACCATACCATCTACTATCACCAGATAGTCGCTGATACCCCAGATTCCATTGGATGCGCCACCCACCAAATTATTCAACATATCGAGGCTGTAGGTAGTGTATGCCTTCTTATTGAGTTCGTTCATATCAATTACAGAAACACCGCCTAAAAGGTCTTCCTGCTGAACTGTTCGGAATGGAAGCTGTACCTTATAGTCCGACGAATCTTGTTCCGTAAGAAGGATGTCATTACTCTCTTGAGCAATTGCAGCCATGGAACAGAACGCAAGCATCGTACTTACTAATACAAGTCCTTTATATATATTTTTCATTGCTATTTACTTTTAAGGATTATCAAATCTTACCATCCGGGGTTTTGATAAAATTCCGGATACATAGTAACATCTTCAATGTCGAACGGCAACCAATAGTGCTTAGACGAAAGATTCCGGGTAATAAGCACTTCTTCCCTCCAGTTACGAACCTCTCCATCTTTGGGATCTATGTCGTAATTATCACCTTCATATCCAGGAGCGCGGTCGAATATCTGGCGTGTCTTTACATTGTATGGTGCACGGGTCAACAGCAGCCAACGGCGAAGGTCATTGAAGCGATGTGCCTCGAATGACAATTCAACGGCACGTTCACGGTAAACTTCGTCCATGAATTTTTGGCCGCTTTGATATTCGGGAGCGACGTCTCCTACTCCGGCACGGGCACGGATGGTATTTACTGCCTCAATGGCATTTTTCGAGAAGCCGCCAGCTGTGGCTGTTGGTGTGCCCATTGCGGCCAAGCATTCGGCATACATCAGATAGACTTCAGCCAAACGAAGCCAAGTAAGATGAAGATGGGTTGCGTGAGCATAGTCATAATTCTTATCGTAGCGGTTGAAGTCGATTCCGATGAACTTGTACAGCAAGTAACCTGTACGGCTCTTGGTACGTGCATCGTCATAATAGTTGCCACCCTCATACAAATGTGCAAAGCGATACTGTTCATCTTCAGGGGTTGTGATTGTTCCTTTTACAACTTGTACGCCGTCATAGACAAAGTTCTTGTAGAAACGCGGGTCACGGTCTCTCCAAGGATGTGTTTTGTCGAAGCCCGACTGAGGATCATCCAGCGGACGGCCATTAGCCATACCAAAGTAGTTTACATAATTAGCAGCAGGCATCAGTACAATACCGTCTCCTTCGGCTAACGGAGCAATTTGATAAGAGTTGGCCTGACGCCAATAGGAATCGGCTCCGTAAGTCGGGCTGCGCATGATAGCTTCTGTACCACCCGGCATCAACCAGTTTTTCTGATTTGTATAGAACAGATCAGTATATTCTGAAAAATCAACCAATGAATATTGAGTTTGTCCCGATTCAATCATATTCAGAAGTTTACCTAATACTTCAGCTCCTTTTTGTGCCATGGCTGTATTGTACTGGTAGGGTTGGCCTTCCGGTCCCTGATTCATCAACGGGCTGGCCGCGTACAGATAAGTTTTTCCTAGGTAAGCCAAAGCCCAGATTTTGTTGGGACGAAGGGCATTATTGCCAGAAGTACGGCGTCCGATTTCTGTATCATCCCAATTGATTGGGAGCAGGTCGGCAGCAGCTTGAAAATCGGCTGCCATCTTTTCTGCATTTTCAAGATAACTTTCACGAGGTAGTGTGAATGTTCCACTTGGATCCAATGGTTCATATATATAAGGTAGTCCTCCCCAATATGTGGTTAGCTGGAAATAGAACCAAGCACGATAGAACAATAATTGTCCTTTGATGATATCCCGTTCGGCTTGTGAAGCATCGGTCATTAATCCTTGTTCCAAAGCCTGAAGCCCCATATTCGCTTTGCGAATGCCATACCAAGAGCTTCCCCAAATGTCTTTACTAAAGCGATCGGCGCCACTGGTCCAGTTTCGGCGTAAATAGCAGTGACCAGCTCCGATGTATGAACGATAGTCACCTTTATCTACAGCGTGACCAAAAAGATATTCACCGTTACCAATGGTAATTACTTCATCATCGCCCCAGTTAAATGAACTTACCCAATAGTGCTTCATAACATCGGGCGGTAATACATAGAGTTCCTCTACAAAGCCCTGAAAGTTAGTAAAGTTCTTATAGGCATCGGTCGCAGAAATTTCGGCTTCCGGCTCCCGTTCCAAATAATCCGTACAGGAAGTCATACCCAACAATAAGAGTAAAGTACTTCCCAATAAATATTTCAATTTCATGTTCTGTCTCCAATTATAATGTTAACTTAAAGCCAATATTAAAACGACGTTGTGTAGGATATGCACTACCTCCACCGGTGTTTGATTCACGGTCGTCAGGCATTTTTGACCACAAGAATAGATTGTTACCATTAACAAACAGCTTCAGGTTGCTCAAGCCGGTTCTCTTCTTCAGCTCTGCTCCCGAGAAAGTGTAAGATATTTCTGCATATTTCAAACGGCAATAAGAACCATCGAAATAGTAACGGGTACCTTCTGTATAGCTACTGGGTTGTGTTCCCCAACGTGGTAAGGGTACATCTCCATTCCAATTATCAGCTGTCCAATAGGAACCTTCGAAGAAAGCTGTATTTTTCACACCGCCTAAACTTGCCAGATTGACATAGCGTGTTACATTGTTTACACCATAGAACTGAACAAAGGCGCTCCAACCTTTATAATCGACACCGATCTGGAAGTTCAGTGTGTTTTGAGGAATGCCGGTGTGTCCGTATGGGATGTTATCCAATTGTGAAATAACTCCATCGCCATCGTAGTCCAGAATAATGTAGTTACCTGGCATACGAGCATCGTCATTCGCATCGTGAGGTGTGCTACCATAGAGTTCGTCCCAAGTATTGTAATAGCCGTTGTCAACATAAGCATAAGTCTGGTTAATAGATTTATTGGCTTTTTTCTGGTATTCGGCTTTAAGCTGTGGGTCTTCGGCCGAAATGATCTTATTTTCTGCATGAGTATAAGAGGCATTACCCCACAAGCGCCAGTTTGGCGTGAGCTGTTTGTTCCAGCGGAGTTCCAACTCATAACCTTTACTATCTACTTCACCTAAGTTAGCAGTGGGTGGAGTAGTACCAAAGTAGTCGGGAACTGAACGTGAACCACCGGCAAGAAGAATATCGGATCGGTTTTCTTTAAAGAAATCAAGTGTACCAACCAATGTTCCGTTTAAAATTGCAAATTCAACGGCTGCGTCAAATTTACGGGCAACTTCCCAGTGGATGTCCGGGTTACCTACTTGAGACTGTTTATACCATGAATAAGGAGAACCGATACCATTGACTCCGGTAATACCTGTTGCGGCATTTCCTGCGCCGGATGCCCATATGTCCCGATAAAGCCAACGGCCACCTATATTGTCATCACCTATTTCACCATAAGAAGCGCGAACTTTCAGGAAATCAATCCACTTGGCATTCAGCTTCTTAAACAGAGGCTCTTCGCTGATCATCCAGCCTAAAGCCCCTGATTGGAAGAATACGAAACGGTTTTCGGCTGCAAATAATTCGGAGCCGTTGTATGCGCCGTTATATTCCAGCATGTAACGTTTGGCATAGTCGTATGTGGCACGGAAAACCCAGTTTTCACGATAATAAGGTTGCATACTACCGGTAGCAAATTCCTCACGGCCAAAGTTTCCCATGGCTCCTACTGTATGGTGACCGAAAGTCCGGTTATAATCAATCTGTGCCGAATAGTTCATACGACGGTAAGTAGCTCCATTGTTGACACTGCCGGCACCTGTTCTCCAGGCATTGTTGTTCTTGTAATCAAAATGGTTTTGGCTATCCATTGTTACATCAGAATACTCAATACCGGTATCGGGATCGATCCATTTGTGAGCTTCAGATTCCCAATCGTTCACATCGTCAATACCGCGGCCTGTTTCCTGAAATGCGTTATCGAATGCCAACGTGGCTCGTAAACTCAGGCCTTTTGTAATGAAACTCAAGTCCTGTTTCAAAGTGAAGTCGGTATTCAACCGGTCATTGGTCGTATAGCCTACACCATTGACTGCGAGAGATTCGGCTGCATTGGCTGCTGCCTGGGTAGGATTGGGACGGTAATAACCAAAGGTTCCGTCACTGTAAATTGGCATGAATGAATCGGGGGCAACACCATAAAATGCTGACCATACAAGATTGTTATATTGACCTGCAGGCCCCATTTTAACGGCATGTGATCCGGAAAGGTTGACTGTCAGTACTGTTGTTTTAGTCAGATTGAAGTCCAAGTTGGAACGAACATTGATACGGTCGTAGCTGAACCCTGTATCATATCCACGGTTATTATTAAATTCTTTATAGATATCACCTTCGTGCGAATAGTCAACACTTGCGAAGTATTTCACGAATTGTGTACCACCTGTTACGTTGACGTATGCATTGTATGAAAGGGCTATGTCTTTCAGCAAGTAGTCAACCCAGTCCACATTCGGATAACGTTCTGCTTCGGCAAAATTGGCCGGGTGGCGATATTTATCCAATACGGCGTAAGGTTTATAATTGACCCACTGTGCTGGAGCATAACCTAATTCACGTTCGATGACTGTATTACGTAGGGACAGGGCATCGTAGGCATCCATCATATCGGGCAGTTTCGAATAAGTCTTTAATGTACTGCTGGCACCTATATTAATACTTGCTTTACCTTCGGCGCCACGTTTCGTAGTGATCAAGATTACGCCGTTGGCACCGCGTACGCCGAATACGGCTGTTGCGGAAGCATCCTTCAATACGGAGATAGATGCTACGGAGTTGATGTCCACGCTACTCATAGGACGTTCAATTCCATCAACCAAAACCAAGGGATCACTACTGTTCCAGGAAGTGACACCACGAATGGTAATTTGTGGGTCTTCGGCACCAGGCTCACCTGTGCTGGTCATGGTTACCACACCCGGCAGGTTACCGGTCAATGCTTGTCCTAAGCTGGTTACACCACCTGTTCGTTCCAGTACTTTGGCCGATGTCTGGGCAATGGCTCCTACGACAGATTCTTTTTTCTGTTGGCCGAATCCGACAACAACGACTTCTTCCAGTTGCTGTGAGTCGTCTTCCAATGTAACCACAACAGGTTTTTGCGAGCTAACCTTCACTTCTTTCGTCTTCATACCGATGAAAGAGATCACGAGAGTAGCATTGTCATTGGGAACTGCCAGTTGGAAATTTCCGTCAAGATCTGTAATGGTACCGATAGTGGTATTCCCTTTCAATACGACGGAAGCTCCAATTACAGTATTCCCGCTCATGTCAAATACCGTTCCTTTTAACGTTACTTTATTTTGTGCATACAATGTTCCACAAAACCATAACATGCACAGAACTAAGTAAGGAACCTTCTGCAATAGTTTCTTTACGCTTTCCATACTATTAATTTAAGATATTCATATTAATTTTACATAAATTGCCAATGATTCTGTTGGCGTCAGGCTAACTGTCATTAATTGCTTTCATAATTAAAAAATTTAAAGTTAAAATCGTTTTTACTGTTTTAAAAAATAGCGTTTATATTCATGTATTGTATTAGTCGGTTTAATCATGTATGTAAATTGCAAAAGGATGCCTTACATGAGCTGAAACAAAGGTAAACAATGGATTTTAAATTGGTTGTAGAGTGTGTTTCTTATGTATTCATTATTGTTACAACATGCTATAAAAATGTTACATGTATATATAAAAAACGTACATTTATGTTATTTAGCATAATTTTGAGGTTTATTCAGACTGTGTATGGGATGTTTTCTTAAAAATCCTTATCCCGTGGCTTCATGTATGAAACGTCGGCATCCTATTTATATTGTGTGCCTGATAATGTGTGTGGGGGGATGATGAGGTCGGAGGAAAGGGGTAGAGCTCTGTTAAATGTTGGGCTCTCTTCCGCGATTTCTCTCCCCAATACTTGTTTTTCCCGGAAAAAAGGCTTATTATTGTGAGAGTAACCAATCTTGTTTTATTATGAAAAAGTACATTGCAGAAATGGTGGGGACGATGGTACTCGTCCTCATGGGATGTGGTAGTGCAGTCTTTGCCGGCAGTGTGGCCGATACGGTGGGCGCCGGTGTAGGAACTATTGGAGTAGCTTTGGCCTTCGGACTTTCGGTGGTGGCCATGGCTTATGCTATCGGTGGTATTTCGGGTTGTCATATCAATCCGGCCATTACGTTGGGTGTTTTCCTGTCGGGCCGTATGAGTGGGAAGGATGCTGCCATGTATATGGTTTTCCAGGTGATCGGAGCCATTATCGGATCGGCAGTGCTCTATGCGCTTATCACGACCGGAGCGCACGACGGACCCACGGCAACGGGTGCCAACAGCTTCGACGCGGGTGAGACGGTACAGGCGTTTGTGGCCGAGGCTGTGTTTACGTTTATCTTTGTACTGGTTGTATTGGGCTCAACCGATTCGAAGAAGGGAGCCGGGCAGCTGGCCGGTCTGGCTATCGGCCTTACGCTGGTGCTGGTTCACATTGTGTGTATCCCTATTACAGGTACGTCGGTCAATCCTGCCCGCAGTATCGGACCGGCTTTGTTCGAGGGTGGTGTGGCCTTGTCGCAATTGTGGCTCTTTATTATCGCGCCTTTTGTGGGGGCAGCGTTCAGTGCATTGGTCTGGAATTATTTGGGAAAAGACTGATTGCCGTAAACCAATTAAGCTCCCGTCGGGGGAGGGTTGAGATCCTTCTCCGACGGGAGCTTAAGCTTTGACATGATGTGCAAAAGGTTGTCTTCACTACCTGGTTGAGGGGAGAAGTGCGACTTTTGCCTGTGACGACGCTTGTGGCGGTCCTATACTTTTTAATAGTAGAAGTTGACAGAGAGATACAGGTGCTCTTCGTTGTTCTGGTCGGTTTCGAAGTATATTTTGTCTTCGCGAGCCAGCCAGCCGATAGCTGCGTTCAGGTCTCTGTCAGTCAGTCCCGATGCTTCTTTCAGTTCTTCATATTTCCAATGTCTGCCATCGTTCAGCAGTGACCATACGATGCCCGCATTGTTTCCGATTGTGCATTTATCCATAATTATCCGATATAGTAATTTAGTTCAAGATACAGTACGTTTCTTCTCCCGACCTTGGTTTCTTCGATGGTCAGTTTGCCTTCGCGTGCCAGCCAGCCGATGGCGGCGTTGATGATTCGGTCGGACAGACCAGTTGCTTTCTTGATTTCCTGGTAGTCCCATTTCCGGTTTTCACTTTTTAGGAGGTTCCAGAGGATTCCTGCGCTTTCGCCAATAGTTTGAATGTTCATAGGCTTTGGTTTTAAATGTTTTCTTGCGTATTAGAAAGGTTCTGTTGCAGGCATCCCATAGGAGGATGCGATTGACTTTTGATTCCTTTTGTAACGCAATTCCATCGGTTGAACGATGGTTGTTGATTTGTTACTTGGGTGTCTATTCTTACATTAATCTGTTACAAAAATATGCTTTTCTATTTATAAAACAATTTTTGGTGTGTTTTTTCTCGTAAATAATCCCTTTTTTAATGCGATTTTCTGCCCGATGTTACAGTTCTGTGTGTCGTGGCGGGGGTTGGGAGGTGTTTTCGGGCAGGTATGGAGTGCCGGTCATTGGCGTGGGGGGGGAAGAATGGAAAAGTCCCGGAACGGGCAGGAGTTTCCTGTTGTTCCGGGACTTCTTCGTTGTAAGATGTGAGGTTGGTTAATATATTACGATTGTTTATGCATCGATGTTGGCGTATGTGGCGTTCTTTTCGATGAACTCGCGGCGCGGACCAACGTCTTCGCCCATCAGCATGGAGAAGGTGTAGTCGGCTTCGGCGGCATTCTCCAGATGCACTTGCTTCAGCATACGGTTTTCGGGGTTCATGGTTGTCTCCCACAGCTGTTCGGGGTTCATCTCGCCCAAACCTTTGTAGCGTTGGGTGTGGATGGCGTTCTCCGAACCGCCGCCGTAGGTGTCGATGAAGCGTTGGCGCTGTTGGTCGGTCCAGCAGTATTCCTTCACCTTGCCTTTGGTGCAGAGGTAGAGGGGCGGAGTGGCGATGTACAGGTAGCCTTGCTGGATGACTTCGGGGAAGTAGCGGAAGAAGAGCGTCATGATGAGGGTGTCGATGTGCGAACCATCGACATCGGCATCGGTCATGATGATGACTTTCTTGTAGCGCAGCTTGTCGATGTTGGCTTTCTTGCTGTCTTCCGTGTCAACACCGAAGCGGATGCCCAGTGCCTGAATGATGTTGTTGACTTCTTCGCTTTCGAAGGCTTTGTGCCACATGGCTTTCTCTACGTTCAGGATTTTACCGCGCAGGGGCAGGATGGCCTGGAACGTACGGTTGCGGCCCTGCTTGGCCGATCCGCCTGCCGAGTCTCCCTCGACCAGGAAGAGTTCGCATTCGTCGGGGTCCTTGCTGGAGCAGTCGGCCAGTTTGCCGGGCATGCCGCCGCCGCTCATGGGCGACTTGCGCTGTACGGACTCGCGCGCCTTGCGGGCAGCCACACGGGCGGTGGCAGCCAGTATCACTTTATCTACAATCAGTTTGGCTTCCTTGGGGTGCTCTTCCAGGTAGTTGGTGAGGGCTTCGCCTACGGCCTGGTTGACGGCGCCGCTGACTTCGCTGTTGCCCAGCTTGGTCTTGGTCTGTCCCTCGAACTGGGGTTCGGACACTTTGACGGAGATGACGGCGATGAGGCCTTCGCGGAAGTCTTCGCCCGATATTTCCACTTTGGCTTTTTCGAGCTGCTTGGCGCAGGTGTCTTCGGCGTACTTCTTGAGGACGCGGGTCAGTGCGGCGCGGAATCCGGCTTCGTGCGTTCCGCCTTCCTTGGTGTTGATGTTGTTGACGTAGGAATGGAGGTTCTCGCGGTAGCCGGTGTTATACATGATGGCGCACTCGATGGGCACGCCGGCTTTTTCGGTGTTCAGGTAGATGACGTCGTTGAACAGGGGTACGTTGTTGCTGTTCAGGTAGCGGACGAACTCTTTCACGCCTTCTTCCGAGTGGAATACTTCGCGGATGGGGTTGCCGTCTTCGTCTTTCTCGCGGAGGTCGGTCAGCGTGATGCGGATACCTGCGTTGAGGTAGGCCAGTTCGCGCAGACGTGCCTGCAGGGTAGAGTATTTATAGGTGGTGACGGTGAAGATGCTTCCGTCGGGCCAGAAGGTCTGTTTGGTTCCGGTGAATCCGGGGTCGCATGTGCCTACTTCCTTGACGGGGTAGAGGGGTTTCCCGCATTCGTATTCCTGCTGATAGATTTTTCCGTTGCGGAATACCTGGGTGGTCATGTGCGTGGAGAGGGCGTTGACGCAGGATACGCCGACGCCGTGCAGACCGCCTGATACTTTGTAGGAACCTTTATCGAACTTTCCGCCGGCGTGGAGCACGGTCATTACCACTTCGAGTGCCGATTTCTTTTCTTTCGCGTGGAAGTCAACGGGGATGCCTCGTCCGTTGTCTTGCACGGTGATGGAGTTGTCTTCGTTGATGGTTACTTCGATGTGGTCGCAGTAGCCGGCCATGGCTTCGTCGATGGAGTTGTCCACTACCTCATAGACGAGGTGGTGCAGACCGTTTTCGCTGATGTCGCCGATGTACATGGCGGGACGCTTGCGTACGGCTTCCAAGCCTTCGAGGACTTGGATGTTGCTGGCCGAATAGTTGTTCTCGCCGTTTATCTTTTCTTCTTCTGTCATAAATTAGTCCTTAATGTAATAACAGAGCAAAGTTAGTGAAAATCCTTGGATTAGGGAGGCGAATGGGTGCTTTTTTTGCTTCCTTTCGTTATTTATTCCTATTGTCGGAAGAGTTTCTCGTTTAGTTTGTGGAGGACGAGGTGCGGATGGCGCCGGAGGTGGTGTGTCAGGTTGGCGCAAGCTGTTCGGATGGCCTTAAAAAACAAAAAGGAAGACTTTTTCAAATCTTCCTTTCTATTATTTCATGTTGTTCGTCTCTTGTCAGTCAGCTTAAGCCAGCTTGTTGACATAGAGGGCCAACTTCGATTTCAAGTTGTTGGCTTTGTTCTTGTGGATAGTGTTGTTCTTGGCCAACTTATCCAGCATTTTTGCAACGAGCGGAAGCATGGCAGTAGCCTGTGCTTTGTCAGTAGTTGCGCGAAGTTTTCTAACAGCATTTCTCATGGTCTTGCCATAGTATCTGTTGTGAAGTCTTCTCTTCTCTTCCTGTCTGATTCTTTTCAGTGATGATTTATGATTTGCCATCTCGACTAATCTTTTTTTAATTCGTTTATCTTTTTATTTTGTAGCCCGTGGGGGAATCGAACCCCCCTTTCAAGAATGAAAATCTTGCGTCCTAACCGATAGACGAACGGGCCATCCTTTTGTCGAGCGTTTCCGCTCTTGGCGAGTGTCTTTGTTTCTCGTTTGCGGATGCAAAGGTAGGAACTATTTTTGAATTACCAAAACATTCACATGAAAAAATTACAGGTTTCTGTTGAATGTCGCTGTTTGATGTTTTTAAGTGTCTGTTTATCAGCGTGTTGATGAGTGTGAAAATTTTAAGTAAAAAATGCGTTTTCCGATAAGAGCGTATGTGGTGGAGGGGAAAATGCAGTGTATCTGTAGGGGTGGAAGCGACCGGTCGGCACCGGTTGGTTTGTGTGGCTCTTCCGGCATGCTTGTACGGCTCGTGAGCCGTGCAAGTGTTGCTCGTGAGCCGTGCAAGTGTCTCTCGCGAGCCGTGCAAGTGTCTCTCACGAGCCGTGCAAGTGTCTCTCAAAGGGTGCCCGTAGAGGGTGTCTGGAGGGGGTAGGATGGCGGTGAGAGATTTGGATGTGCAGTGCGTGAAGCAAAAGGATTTTTTTGTAGATTTGCCTTCGGAAAGGAGAGATTGGCATGCTACAGAAGACTCGTGGAATCGTGCTGCGCACGTTGAAGTACAAGGACAGTTCGCTCATTGCGGACGTTTATACCGAGGTGTCGGGGCGCACGTCGTTCCTGCTGCCCGTGTCGCGTTCGCGCAAGGCGCCTGTGAAGACGGCTTTGTTTCAGCCCCTGGCGATGGTGGAGCTGGAGGCAGACTATCGGCCGAACGCCACTATGTATAAGGTAAAGGAGGCGAAGTCGTTCTATCCTTTCTCGTCGCTGCCGTTCGATCCTTACAAGTCGGCCATTGCTTTGTTCTTGTCCGAGTTCCTGTGCCGTGCCTTGCGCGAGGAGGCCGAAAACCGTCCGCTGTTTGCCTATCTGCAGCATTCGGTCGTCTGGTTGGACGAGTGCCGTGGCGGCTTTGCCAATTTTCATCTGGTTTTTCTGATGCGCCTGTCGCGCTTCCTGGGGCTGTACCCCAATCTGGAGCATTATGCCGAAGGCGATTACTTCGACTTGCAGGCTGCCTGCTTCACTTCGCTGCCTCCGCAGACACACTCGCATTACATCGGTCCGCAGGAGGCCGCGCGCCTGCGACGTCTGATGCGTATGAACTACGAGACGATGCACCTGTTTGGCATGAGCCGTGCCGAGCGTGCCCGCTGTCTGTCCGTCATCAACGACTACTATCGTCTGCACTTGCCCGACTTCCCCGAACTGCGTTCGCTGGAGGTGCTGAAGGAGCTGTTCGACTGAACGCTGTCTGCGCTTTTTCTGCATCGGTTGTCCGCCTGAAACGGCAGTGGCAGGGACAAAAAGAAAGGGGATGTGGCAAAACGGCTGTATCTGAAACTCTCCTCCTTCGGGAAGGAGGAGTACCCGACAGGGGGAGGTGGTAGGTGAAAACAGTTTGTTTAAAACATTGATATATAGAATATCGTAACAACCTACCACCCCGCCCGTTGGGCACCCCTCCTTCCCGAAGGAGGGGAGTCAGATAGTATCGCTTCGTTTCGACACACTCCCTTTCCGTAAAACCGGCGGGCCTGCCAGCCGGCAAGCGTCGCCTTGTTCGTTTTATCCCAGCAGTTCCTTCACTTTGGCCGAGATGGCACGTCCTTCGGCCAGTCCGGCCAACTTCTTGCTGGCTACGCCCATTACCTTGCCCATGTCCTTGCCGCTGGTGGCGCCCACTTCGGCGATGATTTCCTTCAGGGCGGCTTCCAGTTCCTCGGCGCTCATCTGCTTGGGCAGATAGGTCTCCATGACCTTCACCTGTGCCAGCTCGCCATCGGCCAGGTCCTGACGGCCTTGCTGCGTATAGATTTCAGCGGCGTCCTTGCCTTGTTTCACTAATTTCTGGATGATTTTCAGGGCAGCGTCGTCTGTCAGGGTATCGTTGGCTCCCGGAGCTGTCTTGGCTTCGAGGAATACTTTCTTGATGTTTCTCAGAGTTTCCAAAGCCACTTTGTCTTTGGCCTTCATTGCGGTTTTAATGTCTTCGCTGACTTTGTCGAATAAATCCATAATATTGTGTCTTTTTAAGTTTTTACGTTTCTCTATCTTTTTACGGCAAATTCATTTCAATCGCCTTCAGTCGATCCCTTTCCATCCACAACTCCTCTCTCCTTGGGAGAGGGGCCAGGGGTGAGGCCTCAGAAGGTAATGATTCCTCCGTCGCTTGCTTCCGCCTCCTGTGCGGCTTCGGTGGCTTGCTGTACGGCGGTTTCAGCCTTACTCTTGATGCTGTTCAGCGTGCTCTTGTCGCGCTGGTAAGTCGGCGTGCTTTCCACCATGCTGATGATGTCGGCGTTGTCCAGGTCCTCGGGAGCGAAGATGTAGATGTGGCGGCGGCGTGTGCGCTGGTTGCGGCTGTTGGCATTGCTTCCGTAGTAGCTTTCGCGACGCATGCGGCGTTGTTCTTCCTCTTCCTCGAGTTCGGCTAAGCGTTGTTGCTCTTCGGCCGAACGCTGGCTGACGCGCTCGTCCATCTCCTTCATGTGAATGTCCTGTATGCCGAATCCGGTAGCCAGCAGGGTAATTTTCACCTTTCCTTCGAGCGAGTTGTCTATGGCCATACCGAATTTCGTTTCGAAGTCACGGTTGAAGCGGTTCATGAATTCCTTTACCTCTTCCATCTCGCTCATCATCAGTTCGTGTTCGGCGCTGTACGAGATGTTGAGCAATACCTTCTTGGAGTTGAAGATGTCGTTTTCGTTCAGCAGCGGCGAGTGCTGGGCGTTCTTGATGGCTTCGCTCACGCGGTTTTCTCCCTCGCCGTAGCCGGTACTCATGATGGCCACTCCGCCGTCCTTCATCACGGTTTTCACGTCGTTGAAGTCGAGGTTGATGATGCCGCGCATGGTGATGATTTCGGCAATGCTTTTGGCGGCAATCAGCAGGGTGTCGTTCGCCTTGGCAAAGGCACTTGTCACCGACAGGTCCGGATAGATTTCGCCCAGCTTTTCGTTGTTAATGACCAGCAGGGCATCGACGTGCTGGCTTATTTCCTCTACGCCGTCTAATGCCTGGTCAATCTTCTTGTCGCCTTCCCAGCGGAAGGGGATGGTGACGATGCCCACCGTCAGGATGTCCATGTCCTTGGCAATGCGGGCGATGGTGGGAGCGGCACCCGTTCCTGTTCCTCCGCCCATTCCGGCGGTGATGAACACCATCTTGGTGCCGTCGTTGAGCATGTCCTTCACTTCGTTGATGCTTTCCTCGGTAGCCTCTTTGGCTTTGGCCGGACGGTTTCCGGCTCCCAAGCCTTCGTGTCCTAACTGCAGTTTGACGGGTACGGGCGATTCTTCGAGTGCCTTGCGGTCGGTGTTGCACACCACGAAAGCTACGTCGTGTATGCCTTCCCGGTACATGTGGTTGACGGCATTGCCGCCTCCACCACCTACACCGATCACCTTGATGATTTTCGGTGAATCGGTCGGGAAATCGAATTGTACTATATCTTCCATAATTCTGAATGTTTCTTTCTGATTGTCACCCTTGTTACTTCATGTCCTCGTCCGAGAAGATCTCGTTGGAAATCTTGCTGAAGGTTTTCTCGAACCAGCTGGGGCCGTCTTTTTTCTTTTTCTTTCTGGCTTCCTTCTCTAAACGCTCCTTTTCCTTGCGTTCGCGCTCTTTGCGTTCTCTTTCTTCCTTATCGCGCTGTTGCTTGGCGATGCGAGCAGCTTCTTCCTGCCTTTTCAGGTCTTCGTCGTTGCTGAACATGTCGGCGGTTTTGCCGGCGGTGGCTTGTGACGTTGCCGGGCGGGGGATCTCCTGCAGGCAGCAGTTCTCGTTTCCGGCAGCCAGCAGGCCAAGCAGCGTATTCTGCGTACCGTTCTTCTTCAGTACGTCGCTGAAGCCGTGGATGGTTTCGTGGACGAATCGGGCAGTCTTTACCTTCTCCATCTTGCTCTGTTTGCGGAAGGCTTCTTCCATGTGCTTCAGGTTCGAGCCCCCGCCTGTCAGGATGACGCCGGAGAAAAGCTTGTCCTCGTAGCCGGAAAGCTGTAGTTGATTCCAGACGTTGGCCAGAATCTCCTCGGTACGTGCGCCGATGATGTTATTCAGCACGCTCAGTTCGATGCTGCGTCCGTCCTCTGTCTGGCAGGTGGCAGGTGTTTCTAATCCTTCTTCCTCTTCGTAGAGGGCATCGCCGTATTGCAGTTTCAGCTTCTCGGCCTCTTCTTCCTCCATCTGCAGGGTGGTGATGTCGCGCGTGATGCTGTTGCCGCCCAAGGGCAGTACGCTGAGGTAGCGCAGGATGTTGTTCTTGTAAACGGAGACGGTGGTGGTGTCGGCACCGAAGTCCACCAGTGCGCATCCCGACCGCATTTCGTTTTCCGTCAGTACGGCTTTGGCCAGTACGAGGGGCGAAATGAGCAGGTCGGCTATTTCTATCTTGGCCTGTTCGAAGCTGTGCTCCAGGTTCTTCTTGAGGGTGGCCCGTGCCACGATGTTCAGAAACTGCCCGGTGATGTGCTTGCCCGTTACTCCTACGGGATCGGCCTGAAGGGTATTGTCTATTTTGTACTCTTGCGGGGCGACATCCAGTACGCTCATGTCGGCTAAGGGAACCTCGAGGTTTTCGTCACAGATGCTGTCGATGAGTTCCTGCGAGATGATGCCTTCTTCTTCCAGCGTACGGCTTACCGCATTTGCTACCGTGCGCAATGACTGTCCGCCAATGCCTACATACACTTTGGCAATGGAGTTGTTGAGTTGGCTTTCCAGCTTGTTGATGATGGAAGTCAATGCCTGGGCTGTCTTATCGATGTTGTAGATGACTCCCTTGTGTATGAACGAGGATGCCTCTTCGCGTGCATAAGCCAACACTTGGATGCTTCCGTCACTGTTCTTCTTGCCGGCGATGCCGGATACCTTGGAAGAACTCAACTCGATGGCGGCGATAAAATCTGTTGTTGCCATATTTAATGTATTTAGTTTATTTCTTTGTACAAATTATCTGATTCCCAAATTCAACGTTTATCCGCGAGTATTTGTTCCAGCCTACCTGGTTCAGGCCTTTTTCGTAGAAGGCCTTGACCCGTTTCAGTTTGTTCTCGAAGTTGTCTATCCGGCCAAGGTAGATGAGATGATCGCCTACCCGCGGCACCAGTTCGATGTTCCTGCCCGGCAGAACGTGAATCTGTTCAATCTGTGCATTCCAAAAGGAATTGTTTTGCAAAAATACTGCAAACTTATATAAATCCCTCATGGCAAATGACTTTTCTACACTTCCGGTGGCTACGGCAAGGTGTGCCACGCATTTGGCATCGGGGGGCATCACGGTGCCTTTGTTGTCCAGATAGTAGTTGTCGCCGTTGTCGCTCATGACGCGCAGGATGGGTATGCGCTGGGTGACTTCGACGCACAGCTTTCCGCTGGGGGTCTTGTAGCATTCCACCTGGTCGATGAGGGGATGGCGGGACAACTCTTTCTCCAAGGTTTTGGTGCGTATGCGTTCCAGCTTCTTCCCGATGGGGTTGATGCCTTTTTTTTCAAGCATGCCGATTATTTCCTTCTTGGTGATGAAGCCGGCATAAGCTGTGTCCTGTATGGTGAGCTGTATGTCGTGGCACACCTGTCCTTCCGGTTTCCGGTTGAAGGCTGTGACGGCCATCACTAAATAGGCAAGGACGAACAGCAGGACGATGGAAAGTAAAATACGCTTTATCATAACCTGGGTATTAATGGAGTATCTTTATCATCTCGGGAATGTAGTTGTCAAGGTCGCCGGCTCCCAGTACGATGACCACCTGAAAGCTCTTCGTCGCAAGGAAGTTGAGCAGGTCCTTCTTGGGGCAGATGTACTTTTCGATGCCCGGGCGCAGGTTGTCGTAGATGAGCTGGCTGCTGACACCGGGGATGGGCTCTTCGCGTGCCGGATAGATTTCGGTCAGGATGACTTCGTCGAGTAGTGACAGGCTGTTGGCAAAGTCCTTGTAGAAATCGCGGGTACGCGTATAGAGGTGGGGCTGGAAGATGGCTGTGATCTTCCGGTCGGGATAGATTTCGCGGATGGACTTCACGCTTTGGGCTATCTCGGCAGGATGGTGGGCGTAGTCGCTCAGCAGTACCAGGTGGTCGGTCTTCAGGCGGAAGTCGAACCGGCGATCTACGCCGCGGAAGCTGGCCATGCCCTGGCGGATTTCGTCGTCGGTGACACCGTTGAGGTGGGCCAGCGCCATGGCTGCCACGCCGTTCTCGATGTTGATGCTGACGGGTACGCCGAGCCGTATGTCGTTGATGCGCGTGTCGGGGGCAACGAAGTCGATGGTGATTTCGCCGCCGCCGATGCGGATGTTCTCGGCATGAAAGTCACCTTCGGTGCGCGAGTAGGTATAGGTACGTACACCGGGTTGCACATCGGGCTTCATCTCTAATCCGGTATGGATGATCAGCGCGCCGCCCGGCTGGATGAGGGTGGTGTAGTGGCGGAAGCTTTCGAGGTAGGCTTCCTTGGTGCCGTAGATGTCCAGATGGTCGGGGTCGGTAGCGGTGATGACGCTCATGTAGGGCGAGAGCCAGTGGAAGGAGCGGTCGAACTCGTCGGCCTCGATGACGGTGTAGGGACTGTCGGCCGAGAGCAACAGGTTGGTGCCGTAGTTTTTCGAAATACCTCCTAAGAAAGCGGTGCAGCCTACGTGCGACTGGTGGAGCAGGTGTGCGGCCATGGTGCTGGTAGTGGTCTTACCGTGGGTGCCGGCCACACACAGTGCCTTGCTGCCGCGCGTGATGAGGCCCAACACCTGGGCACGCTTGTGTATCTCGAACCCGTTCTGGCGGAAATAGGCCAACTCGCGATGGTCGTGCGGGATGGCGGGGGTGAAGACAACTAATGTGGTGTCCTTGTCCTTGCAGGCCTGGGGTATCAGGTCGGCGTTCTCTTCGTAGTGTATCTGTGCGCCTTCGGCAATGAGGCGTTCGGTCAGTTCGCTGGGCGTACGGTCGTAGCCGGCCACGGTCTTGCCTTTCGACAGGAAGTAGCGTATCAGGGCGCTCATGCCGATGCCGCCTGCGCCGACGAAGTAAACCGACTTTATGTTTTCTATATCCATTGTCTGTATGTCTTTAGGTTGTTGTTATGCGTTATCTGCCAGTTTCAGTACTTCTTCGGCGATGCGTCGGGCAGAGTCGGGCAAGGCCAGTCGGGCAATGTTGCTGCTGAGTGCCTGCAGGCGGTTGTCGTCGGCTATGGTTTCGAGGGCGGTGGGGATGAGTTTCTCCATCGCTTCGGCATCCTTGACGTAGAGGGCCGCATCCTTGTTGACCAGCGCCAGGGCGTTCTTCGTCTGATGATCCTCGGCCACGTTGGGCGAGGGCACCAGTATGACGGGCTTGTGCAGCAGGCAGAATTCGGAGATGGAACCTGCTCCGGCACGCGAGATGACGAGGTCGGCCAGCGTATAGGCTTTGGCCATGTCCTTGATGAAGTCGGTGACGTACAGGTTGGGGATAGCCGTGATGTGCGGATGGCGCACGGCTTCGCCCGTGAAGGCGACAATGGCCTGCTTCACCTGCTCGATGTATATTTTTCCGGTCTGCCAGATGAACTGGATGTCGGGATGTGCGCGCATCGTTTCGAGGGCGGCAGTCAGCGTCTGGTTGATGGTGCGTGCGCCCAGGCTTCCGCCCAGTATCAGGATGGTCTTCTTTGCCGGGTCGAGGCTGAACAGTTCGGCGGCTTCCTGGCGGGTGATGGAGTGGCCGAAGAGGTTCTGCCGTACGGGGTTGCCGGTCATGATGATTTTATCGGCCGGGAAGAACTTCTCCATGCCTTCGTAGGCCACGCAGATTTTGCGCGCCTTCTGGGCCAGCAGTTTGTTGGTGACGCCGGCGTAGGAGTTCTGCTCCTGTATCAGGGTGGGGATGCCCATCATGCCGGCGGTCTTCAGCGTGGGTCCGCTGGCATAGCCGCCTACGCCTACGGCCACCAAGGGCTTGAAGTCCTTGATGATTTTGCGTGCCTTCCACTGGCTGCGTGCCAGCTTCACCAGTACGGCAAAGTTCTTCCACAGGTGTTTGCGGTCGAATCCGGCCACGGGCAGTCCGATGATTTTATATCCGGCATCGGGCACGCGCTGCATCTCCATGCGTCCCTCGGCGCCCACGAACAGTATTTCGGCTCCGGGGCGCAGTTCCTTGATGGCATTGGCTATGGAGACGGCGGGGAAGATGTGGCCTCCCGTGCCGCCGCCGCTGATGATGATATGAGGATGTTCGTTCATTTCGTCTGAAGTATTAAGGGGTTGTTGTATGTTATTCGAACTCGGCATCGCTGTTCAGTGCTTTCGAGGTAGGGTCGGCCGCCGTCTGTGCGTCGTCAGAGGGCGACGGTTCGGGGGCAGCTCCGGTACCGGCATCGACCAGCAGCGGAATCTGTGCGTCGTGCAGCTTCTGCTCTTCTAACTTGGCGGTGTAGCGGCTCACGCTCAGTATCATGCCGATGTAGGCACAGTTGATGAACGTCGAGGTTCCACCCTTGCTGATGAGGGGTAACGGCTGTCCGGTGACGGGGGCCAGTCCGACGGCCACCATCATGTTGAACATGGCCTGCGTGACCAGCAGCAGGGCAATGCCCATGATGAGGAATGCCGGAAAGGTGCGGTCGCACTTCTTCGCGATACGTCCTACGCGCACCAGCAGGCAGATGTAGAGGAAGACGACTACGACGCCGCCTACCAGACCCAGCTCTTCGATGATGATGGCGAAGATGAAGTCGGAAAAGGCCTGGCTCAGGAAGTCGCGCTGCACGGAGTTACCCGGTCCCTTGCCTATGACGTGGCTCGTGGCCACGGCAATGCGGGCGTGGGCTACTTGTCCGTCGCCGTCGATGTCGAACTTGGCGGCGGGCACTTCTTCTTTGCCTGCGAAGTCGGCGATACGCGACTTGACGGTAGTGAAGCGGTGGCCCATCGGAATCTTCTCAAGCGTCTTGTCGGGCGTGACCAGCAGGAACGACACGAATACCACTAAGAAGGCGGCGATGCTTCCGCCCAGCAGCAACAGCTTTTTGGGCTGGATGCGTCCGATGAACATCATCAGATAGACGGTGCCGAAGAGCAGCATCCCCGTGGAGTAGTTCTCGGGCAAGATGAGGCCGCACACGATGCACGTGATAATCATGATTCGCTTGAAGGCCTTCGGACTGGCTCCGTTTTCGTCCTGCCCCTTCGACAGGATGAAGGCGGTGACGATGACCACGGCCATCTTGGCTATCTCCGAAGGCTGGAACTGGATGCCCATGAACGTCATCCAGCGGGCGGCACCGTTGACGCGGTCGCCCGTGACGAAACCCATCAGCATGACGAAGGCCAGCAACCCGATGGAGAGCGGCAGCAGAAATACGGGGAACACCTGGAACCACTTGTAGGGAATGTTGTGAACCAGTACCACGATGACTGCTCCCACCATCAGCAGGATGCTGTGCTGCGTGATGGGTGCCCAGTGGTCGCCGCTTTTGTAGGTCAGCGTGCTGGCGGCACTGAACACTTCGATGATGGAGATGAGACAAAGACAGAGGAAGATCATCCAGATGACCTTGTCTCCTTTGAATATGCTTTTTAGTAAATCCACGTTAGTCGATAATTGAGTTATATGGTTTCTACAGTTTCGTTGTTGCTCCGGGTGGCTTTTGAGGCCTCTCAGAAGGCGTCTGGCAGGGGTGCTGAGCCGTGCAAGTGTGGCTCGCGAGCCGTGCAAGTGTCTCTCGCGAGCCGTACAAGTGTCTCTCCCGAGCCGTGCAAGTGTCCTGCAAACGCATGTCCGGCAGTCCTTCCGGAGGATGCCGGCGGGCACCCTTCAGCCGGTGTGGGACGCATGTTCGGGGATTACAGTTCGCGGACGTACTTCTTGAACTGGTCGCCGCGGTCTTCGTAGCTCTTGAAGAGGTCGAACGAGGCGCAGCAGGGGCTCAGCAGTACGGTTTCACCTTTCTTGGCCAGGCGGAAGGCGGCTTCGACGGCATCCTTCATGCCCGTCTGCACGTCGGCTACGGGCAAGCCCAGACGGTCGAAGAAGGCGTGCAGCTTCTCGTTGTGCAGTCCTAAATAGACTAATGCCGAACACTTCTCGCGTACTAAGTCTTCGATTTCGGTATAGTCGTTGCCCTTGTCCTTGCCGCCCAGGATGAGGACGGTCTTCGTGGTCATGCTCTGCAGGGCATACCAGCAGGAGTTGACGTTGGTGGCCTTCGAGTCGTTGATGAAGTGTACGCCGCGCACGTCGCAGACTTTTTCGAGCCGGTGCTCCACGCCCTTGAAGTCGGACAACGCCTTGCGGATGTATTCCTTCTTGATGCCCGCCAGATTGGCCGAGATGCCGGCTGCCAGCGAGTTGTACAGGTTGTGCGTGCCGTGCAGCGCCAGTTCTTCCTGCTCCATGTTGAAGGCGATGGGAGCGTTTATCTCTACTTCGCCGTCTTCCACGTAGGCGATGACTCCTTCTTCCTTGACGGCCGAGAAGGGGTACAGATGCGCCTTCAGTCCGTGCTTGGCCAGTTCGCGCTTGATGATGGGGTCGTCGTTCCAGAAGACGAAGGCATCGTCGGGCGTCTGGTTCTGCGTGATGCGGAATTTGGCATCGACGTAGTTCTGCATGCAGTGGTCGTAGCGGTCCAGATGGTCGGGGGTGATGTTCATCAGCACGGCGATGTTGGCGCGGAACTTGTACATGTTGTCCAGCTGGAAGCTGCTCAGTTCGATGACGTAATAGTCGTGCTGCTCGGTGGCTACCTGCAGGGCCAGGCTGTTTCCGATGTTTCCGGCCAGGCCGACGTTCAGTCCTGCGCTCTTGAAGATGTGGTAGATGAGCGAGGTGGTCGTGGTCTTACCGTTCGAACCGGTGATACAAATCATTTTGGCATCGGTATAACGTCCGGCAAACTCTATTTCGGAGATGACGGGGATGCCTTTTTCCTTCAGTTTCAGAATCAGGGGTGCGTCGTTGGGGATGCCGGGGCTTTTCACCACTTCGTCTGCGTTCAGAATCAGCTCCTCCGTGTGGTGTCCTTCTTCCCAGGCAATGTCGTACTTGTTCAGCAGTTCCTTGTATTTGTCTTTGATCGTGGACATGTCGGAAACAAACGTGTCCAGCCCTTTCACTTTGGCCAGTACGGCAGCGCCTGCGCCGCTTTCACCGGCTCCTAAAACTACAATCCTAGTTCTCTTTTCCTTTTCCTCTCCGGTAGGGAGGACGGTAGAGTTACTTCTGTCTGTACAATTACTTTCCTGTTTCATATCTTGTTCTTCTAATGTTCAGTTTTTGTTTTTTCTGTCTCTCAGTCGCCTTCTTCCCTTCCTTTGTGGAAGGGGTTGTGGGAGAGGCCCTTTATCTTATCTTCAGCGTAATGATGGTGATGGCTGCCAGCACGATGGTCACAATCCAGAAGCGGACGGTGATCTTCGATTCGTGGAACAGCTTCTCGGGACTTTTGAAGACTACCTTGCACCCCGGCTCCACTAAGCTCATGCTGGTGCGGAAGTGGTCGTGGATGGGTGTGCGCTTGAAGAGGCGTTGCTTCACTCCCTTCCGCTTGCCCATTTTGTAGTAAACGCGCTGCAGGATGACGGAAAGGTTCTCGACTAAGAACACGCCGCACAGAATCGGGATAAGCAGTTCCTTGTGGATGATGATGGCAAACACGGCGATGATGCCGCCGATGGTCAGACTGCCGGTATCGCCCATGAAGACCTGTGCCGGATAGGCGTTGTACCACAGGAAGCCTATCAGCGCACCGATGAAGGCGCAGATGAAGATAACCAGTTCTTCCGAGCCCGGTATGTACATGATGTTCAGGTAGCCGGCGTACTCAATGTGGCTCGATACGTAAGCCAATATGCCCAGCGTCACGCCGATAATGGCCGAGTTTCCGGCCGCCATGCCGTCCATGCCGTCGTTCAGGTTGGCACCGTTGCTCACGGCCGTCACTACGAAGATGGTGACCAGCACGAACAGCACCCATCCCGCCGTCTGCGCATGTTTGCCCATGAAGCTCATCAGGTCGGCATAGTCTAAGTTGTTGCTCTTGAAGAAGGGGATGGTGGTCTGCGTCGCCTTTATCTCTTTGGCGGCATGTACCACTTCTACCTGTCCGTCGGGCTGGGGGATTTCGATGTTCTCGCGTATCACCACTTGCGGGCTCAGGTACAGTGTTAGTCCCACGATGAGGCCCAGGCCCACCTGACCGATGATCTTGAACTTGCCGTGCAGGCCTTCCTTGTCTTTCTTGAATATCTTGATGTAGTCGTCGGCAAATCCGAGCGAGCCCAGCCATACGGTCGTAATCAGCATCAGTATCATGTAGATGTTGTTCAGCTTGCCCAGCAGCAGGCAGGGGATAAGTATGGCAAAGATGATGATGACGCCTCCCATGCTTGGCACGCCCACCTTGTTCACGCCGAAGGGGTCGATGCTGGCGTCGCGCTGCGTTTCGGTGATTTGTTTCCGCTTCAGCAGGTTGATGAACTTGTCACCCCAGATGCTCGAAATGAGCAGGGCCAGAATGACGGCCATCAGCGAGCGGAACGACGTGTATCCGAACATGCCCGCGCCGGGAAAGTCGTATTTGTCCAGCCATTGGAATAAGTAATACAGCATATCAGTCTTTTAGTTTATCAGTTTCTATATTTACCAAAGTCTCCCATTGTTCGTTTTTCGAAGCTGGCCTCCGTCTCCTTTCTCCTTAGGAGAGGGGCAGGAGGGAGATACTTTACTCGCCGTTCATGATTCGGGTTACTTCCTCCTTATCGTCGAAGTGATGCTTTACGCCCTTCACTTCCTGATAGTTCTCGTGTCCCTTGCCGGCGATGAGGATGACGTCGCCCGGTTGTGCCAGCATGCAGGCCGTCTTGATGGCGTCGCGGCGGTCAACGATGCTGATGGTTTTCTGCATGTCGTCCTTGTCGAGTCCGGCCAGCATGTCGTTGATGATGTCCTGTGGCTCTTCGAAGCGGGGATTGTCGCTGGTGATGATGACACGGTCGCTCAGTCGGGCCGATTCCTTGGCCATGATGGGACGTTTGCCTTTGTCGCGGTTGCCGCCGGCACCTACTACGGTGATTACTTTTCCTTTACCTTCCAGCACGCCGTGGATGGCGTTCAGCACGTTGACCAGTGCGTCAGGCGTGTGGGCATAGTCCACGATGGCGGTGAAGCCTTTGGGTGAGCGCACCGCGTCGAAGCGTCCGGCCACCGGATGCAGGGTGCTCAGGGCTACCAGTACGTCTTCTTCCTTCTTGCCCAGCAATACGGCAGCGCCAAAGACGGCCAGCAGGTTGGAGGCATTGAAGCGTCCGATGAAGTGAACGGCTACTTCGTGGTTGTTGAAGTCGAGCAACATGCCTTCGAAGTGCGACTCCAATACACGACCCTTGAAGTCGCTCAGGCTGCGCAGCGAATAGGTATATACTCGCGAACGTGTGTTTTGCGTCATCACCAAGCCGTTCTTGTCGTCCAGATTGGTCAGGCTGAAAGCTTCCTTGGGCATGTCGTCGAAGAATTTCTTTTTGGCTTTGAGGTAGTTCTCCACCGTCTTGTGGTAATCCAGATGGTCGCGCGTCAGATTCGTGAAGATTCCTCCGGCAAAGCGCAACCCGCTGATGCGTTTCTGTGCGATGGAGTGCGAGCTTACTTCCATGAAGGCATACTTGCAACCGCTGTCGGCCATCTCGCCCAGCAGACGGTTCAGGGTGATGGGGTCGGGGGTTGTATGTTCGGTGGGCACGGCACGGTCGTCGATGTAGTTGCACACGGTCGAAATCAGTCCCACCTTGTAGCCGAAGTAGCGGAAGGTATGATATAACAAGGTAGCGATGGTGGTCTTTCCGTTGGTACCGGTTACGCCTACCAGCTCTAATTTCGAGGTCGGATCGCCGTAGAACAGGGTGGCCACTTTGCCGACGGCTTCTTCGCTGTCTTTTACCTGTATGTAGGTGATGCCTTCCTTGCGTTCGTCGGGCAGATCCTCGCACAGGATGGCGACGGCTCCCTTCTCGATGGCAGCCGGAATATAGACATGTCCGTCTGTCTGTGTGCCGTGCATGGCCATGAACAAGTGTCCTTGGGCAATCTGTCTCGAATCGATGTTTACTCCGTTGATTTCCGTCTCCGTACTTCCGATAATCTGTATCGGTTGTATCGTCTTAAGCAATTCGTTCAGTTTCATATCTTTTCTTCTGATAACGGATAACGGGTTGTTTCCCGTTAGCTTGTTTGTTCTATACCTTATTATATATACTATCTTATCTTTATCTTGTCCTTAGGTTTCCGAGGAACGGCTTTGTCCGAACCGTCGGGATGCTTAGTTGTGCATGGTCAGCAGGATGGTCTGGCCTTTCACTACCCGGCTTCCGCCAGCGATGGATTGCCGTTTCACTCGTCCCACTCCGCTGATTCTTACTTTCAATCCTTCTTTTTCGAGCAGATAGACGGCATCTTTCGCTCCCATTCCGATGACGCTGGGCACGGTCTTGGTCGGCATCTCCTGGCTTTGCAGGATGACGGCGCTCGGGGCTGCTTGCGTGTGTCCCCATATGCTGCCGCTTTTCTGTTCCGCGGTTGCGTCACCTTGTACGGGTACGTTCAGGCTGTTCAGTACGTACGAAGCTTCGCTCAGGTCTCCGGCTTTTACTGGGGGAATCACGTTTGTGGTACTGTCTATGGCGTTGCTCAGGTCGAAGCGCAGATTTTTGGCATACACCCTTTCGGCTATCTTGCTGAAGACGCTGCCTGCCATCAAACCTCCCGAGGCGGGCAGCCCCGACTTCTGTATGGCAACGATGCAGCTGTACTTCGGCGCTTCCGAAGGGAAGTATCCGCAGAAGCTGACCAAGTAGTGTGTACGTCCAGCCTTGTATCCGGCTGCGCCTTGCGAAATCTGTGCGGTTCCTGTCTTTCCCGATACCGAGAATTGTTTGCTTCCCGCCGGCTTGGCCAGTCCTTCCGAAACGACTTTCCGCAGAATCTCACGAATCTGTGTAAGGGTATGGTCGGAGCAGATTTTCGGATTGATGATTTCGGTAGGATACTCCTTGACTACTTCTCCGTCCTTTACGGCTGCCTTGACAAACTTGGGTCGTACCATGACACCATTGTTGGCAATGGCGTTGTAGAACGTCAGTGTGTTGAGGGGCGGAAGCTGTGTCTCGTAGCCGATACTCATCCAGGGCAGGGTAGTCTTGGCAAAGTAGCGTTCTTTGGGACCTTTTATGTTTGGCTTTCCCTCGCCGGGTATCTGCAGATGCAGGGGTTGGTCGAGGCTCATACGCTTCAGACCGTCCACATACTTCTGAGGGTCGTCCTTGTAGTACTTGTCTATCAGGTACGACACGCCTACGTTGGACGATACTTCCAGTATGCGTGTGACGTTGATCTTTCCATATCCTCCGCGATGCCAGTTATGGTCTTTCATTTTGCTGCCGTACATGTTCATAACACCATTGCCGGTATCTACTTCGGTGTCGGGCGTAATCTTTCCGTCTTCAAGGGCCACCATAATGGAGGCTGTCTTGAAGGTAGAGCCCGGTTCGAGCATGTCGCTGATGGCGTTGTTGCGCATTTCGTAGTAATTGCCGTCGCCGGCTTTCATCATGTTGACGATGGCTTTTACTTCGCCTGTCTGCACTTCCATCAGTACGGCTACACCTACACTGGCGTTGAGTTCCTTCAGTTTGTCAACCAGTGCTTTCTCGCAAATATCCTGCATATCGACATCAATGGTCGAGATAATGTCGCATCCGTCTATGGGTGGAAGGTCAACAATATTCAGGTACTTGTTCATCACTTTCTGGCGGTGCGTGATGCCGTTGCGTCCTTTCAGCAGGGTGTCGAAAGCCAGCTCGATTCCGTTCTTTGCTCCCTGAGCCGTGTCGGCGTAAAGGTCGCCCAAAGTTCGGGCTGCCAGCGAGCCGAAAGGTTTCTTGCGCTGGTTGAATATCTGTTCGTGGAAACCTCCCTTGTATTTGTTCATCTTGAATACAGGTAACCTTTTGGCTTCCTTGTACTGGATGTACGAAATACGGCGGCTTCGGCTGGGCAGGATGTTGTAGTTGCGGCTTTTCATCTTGCGCCCTTTCTTCAGATGGGCTTTAAACGTGGCGACAGAGTACTCCGGGAATATTTTGTTCAGCCCGATACAGATGGAGTCGAGGTTGGCATTCCAGACAGAGTCTTTGCGGTGCTGTTCTTTCTTTCTGCGCTTCTCGTCGCGTTCGCCCGTCATGAAGTCCATGAAAATCTTGTATTCGGGAAGCGAGCTTGCCATCAGTTTGCCGTCGGCGGAAAGTATGTTTCCGCGGTTGGGTTTGATGGTGACGTTCTCCTTTACAAAACGATCGGCCACATCCTGCCAGTATTGCCGTTCGGCGAACATGATGATGGCGCCTTTGGCAATAATCAGTACTCCTATCACACTCATGACGAGTACGACGAAGAAGTAGCGGGTCATTATATTTTTCTTGTTTACAGCCAATGTTGTTCGGTATTTATAGTTCTTGTTATCTGTTTATTTGTTCTTTATCAGGTACGGCGGATTGGTCGAGGTCTGCAGGTCGCTCTCTTTGGTAGCGATGTATTCTTCGATTTTCGACTGGCGGCTTCTTTCCATCAGTTCGGAGCTGCGCGTCAGGGCGTCGTATTTGATATCTGTCAGTTCTTTCTTCAGTTTGTCAATCTCTATAAGCTGTTGCTGTGCAGCGTATCGGTTGTGTATATAGAAAATGACGAGCACCATGATGAGCACAATCAGCTTGCTTTGGCGGCGGAAGAAGTTTGCAGCCAGTATGTCGCCTCCGATGATGTTCTTCCACGCGGTGCGTCGTTTTATCTTTTCCTCCTTTTTCTCTTCTGTATGTTCGTTGTTGCTCATAAGCTCTCCTTTCTATTCGTTTGCGGCGGTTTCTTTCTTTTCAGCAATTCTCAGTTTGGCGCTTCGTGAGCGCGGATTACGTTCTATTTCGTCATCGTCGGGGACAATCACTTTGTTGTTGACCAGGCGGAATGGAGTTTTTACGTGGCCGAAGAAGTCTTGTTCGACTTTGCCCTCGATGTTTCCGGTCTTCATGATGTTTTTCACCATGCGGTCTTCCAGCGAGTGGTAGGTGATGACAACGAGCCGTCCGCCCGGGCGTAGGGCTTCGGTGGCGGCGTATAGCATCTCTTTCAGGGCTTCCATTTCCTGATTGACTTCGATGCGAAGAGCCTGAAAGACTTTTGCCAGTTCTTTCTTTTCGCGCTCCCGTCCGAAGAGGGGCTTCACGACGTCGAGAAATTCGCCGATTGTGCTGATGGGCTGTGAGCTGCGTGCCTTGGCAAGGGCTGAGGCCAGTTTACGGCTGTTTTTCAGTTCGCCATACAGGTAGAAGATGTCGGCCAGTCGTTCTTCGTCGTAGGTGTTGACGATGTCGGCAGCGGTCAGTCCGGCCCGTTTGTTCATGCGCATGTCCAAGGCACCGTCGAAGCGGAAGGAAAAGCCCCGTTCGCTGTCGTCGAAGTGGTGGGACGATACACCCAGGTCGGCCAGTATTCCGTCCACCTGCTCGATGCCGTAATAGCGCAGAAAGTTGTGCAGGTAGCGGAAGTTGCTGCGCACGAAGGTGAAGTGCGGGTCGTTGACGATGTTCCGTTCGGCGTCTTCGTCCTGGTCGAAGCCAAGCAGACGGCCGCCTTCGCCCAATCGTGAGAGGATCTCGCGCGAGTGTCCGCCGCCGCCGAACGTGACGTCCACATACGTGCCGTCGGGACGTATATTCATTCCGTTTACGCTGGGCTTCAGCAATACCGGTATGTGATATGTCTGTTCTTCGTTTGCCATTTCTTTTTCTCCTTTACTTGAGTTGGTGTGCAGTTCAGGGCATTGGTTCTTGGTCGCAGGGGGCGATTTCGTCTGCCTGCCGGTTGTTTTCGTCACCCAGCACTTCCTGCAGGGCCTGACTGAATTCTTCGGGCGACATGAACGGTTGTTCGGCCCGTTCTTTGGCCCAGATTTCGATGGTGTTGTCCATTCCGATGAAGCGTACATCGCTTTGTATGCCTGCCATTTGCAGGTAACGCTTGGGTATCAGAATGCGTCCGTTTCCGTCGGGCACCACGATTTCGGCATCGCTGACGAACTGGCGGAAGATGGTTTGCTGTCGGGCGTTCCATTTGTTCAGCCGTTGGCGAAGCTGGTTCAGGGTGCTGAACCAGACGCTTTCGGGATAGAGCACCAAGCAATCCTGATAGACGTCTTTACGCAGCACGAGCCGTTCTTCGGAGGCGGCCTGAAGCTGCTTCCTGAATCCGGCAGGGATAAAGACTCTTCCTTTAGCGTCTGCCTTAGCCTCGATATTGCCTAAGAAACGTATCAATTTCTACCTTATTATAATAAGCGACCGTAAAAGTACACAATTCCCCACAATTCCCCACCATGTTTTAACCAAAATCTTAATAACAAGTTTTCAACACCCTGTTGAAGACTTATCCGTTTGAATATGAAGAATATGCTGTAGCCCTTTGCTGGTGGGCGATTGGGGCGTCCGGAGGACATTTGCGGGTTGTTGTGGGGAGCTTTGTGGGGAAAAAGAGAAGGGCACAAGCGAATGTTATCCGCTCTGCCCTTCCGGTCGACACAACTAAAATTTACGATGATTATTTCTTTGGCTTGTCGGCTTGCTATGGTTTGTTGCAATTGTCGGGATCTGATGGTTGTCTGGTTGCAGGCCCGGCCTTTGACGGTGTCGCAGGCGGGCCGGCCAGACTTAGCTTATGTATGGAGAAAGATTGGGATCAGACGAAGTCTTTAAGGTCTTGCTGCAGCTTCTTGCGGGTTGAGAAGATGCGGCTCTTCACCGTTCCGAGCGGCAGGTTCAGCTTGTCGGCTATTTCGCGGTATTTGAATCCGGCCACGTGCATGGAGAAGGGCACCTTGTATTCGCGCGGCAAGGCGTTGACGATGCGGTGCATCTCCTTCAGGTCGTAGGCGGTTTCGGTGCTTTCGAACGCAGCATCGCGAGGCAGGTTCAGGTGATAGAGCTGCTCGGTCTGATCGATGAAAGTCTGGTCGCGCACCACCTTGCGGTAGTTGTTGATGAAGATGTTTCGCATGATGGTATATATCCAGCCCTTGAAGTTGGTGTCGGGCGTATATTTTTCCTTGTTGTCCAGTGCTTTTAGCGAAGTTTCCTGCAAGAGGTCGTTTGCTTCTTCGCGGTCGGCAGTCAGTTTATATGCAAAGCGTAAGAGCTCATCTTGTATTCCTATCAGGTCGTTTTGAAATGCAATGCTGTTCATAATTGTGCTTTGTTTTGGTTTTTACTTGTTTTTTCGGATGTTTTGCAAGTGCAAGTTTACGAAACTTCTTTGTCTTTGACGGGTGGAAAACAGACAATAAAAGGGGGAAAAACTATCAATTGATAGCTTTTATGTGCCATTTGGCAGATTTTGGGTGCAGTTTTAGGTTAAATGTTTGCATTTAATAAAAAAGATGAATTATTTTTGCGCAATCATTTCATTGTAAAGAAGAATGGCTGACGACTCTTTATTCTTGATTGACATAGACAAGGTTCTTCGGGAGAAAGCTCCGAAACAGTCGAAGTACATACCGAAGTTCGTCGTTTCCTACTTGAAGCATATTGTCCACCAGGACGAGCTGAATGTATTCTTAAGGGAGTCGAAGGACAAGGTAGGTGTGGACTTCCTGAAGGCCAGTCTCGACTTCCTCGATGCCAAAATCGTGGTGGAGGGACAGGAAAACTTGCCGAAAGAGGGGCTATATACCTTTGTCTGCAATCATCCGCTGGGCGGCCAGGACGGTCTGGCGCTGGGCTATGTGCTCGGGACGTTCTATCATGGCAAAGTGAAGTACATGGTCAACGACCTGCTGATGAACCTGCATGGCCTGGCTCCTCTTTGCATCCCCATCAACAAGACCGGACGGCAGGCAAAGGACTTTCCGAAGCTGGTAGAGGCCGGCTTCGCTTCCGACGACCAGCTCATCATGTTTCCCGCCGGCTTGTGTTCGCGCCGCCGCAACGGGGTGATCCGCGACCTTGACTGGAAGAAGACGTTCATTGTGAAGAGCGTGCAGTCTCACCGCGACGTGGTGCCCATTCATTTCGAAGGAAGAAACTCCGACTTCTTCTACAATCTGGCCAACTTCTGCAAGGCCATCGGCCTGAAGTTCAACATTGCCATGCTGTATCTGGCCGATGAAATGCTGAAGAACCGCCACAAGACTTTCACCATCACCATAGGCAAGCCGATTCCTTGGCAGACGTTTGACAAGTCGAAGACGCCTGCCCAGTGGGCGCAGTATGTGAAAGACATCGTTTATAAACTGAAAATAGAGAATTAACAATAGAGTTAGGTAAAGAGAGGTATGGAAGATATTATTGAACCCATAAGTAAGGAACTGCTGAAAGCGGAGCTGACCGAAGACAAGCGCCTGCGAATGACCAACAAGAGCAACAACCAGATTTATATTATCACGGCGCAAGACTCTCCCAACACCATGAAGGAGATTGGCCGTCTGCGCGAAATCGCATTTCGTGCGGCAGGCGGCGGAACCGGCATGTCGATGGACATTGACGAGTATGATACCATGGAGCATCCCTACAAGCAACTGATTGTATGGAATCCCGAAGCAGAGGAAATCCTGGGGGGCTACCGCTACATCCTGGGCACCGATGTGCGCTTCGACGAGCACGGTGCGCCCATTCTGGCCACTTCGCACATGTTCCACTTCTCGGAGAAGTTCTTGAAGGAGTATCTTCCTACCACGATCGAACTGGGACGTTCGTTTGTGACGCTCGAGTACCAGTCCACACGTGCCGGAAGCAAAGGCCTGTTCGCATTGGACAACCTGTGGGACGGGCTGGGTGCGTTGACCGTAATAATGCCCAACGTGAAGTATTTCTTCGGCAAAGTGACCATGTACCCCAGCTACAACCGTAAGGGGCGCGACATGATTCTGTACTTCCTGCGCAAGCACTTCGGCGATAAGGAGAATCTGATTGTTCCCATGGAACCCTTGCAGCTGGAGTCGGACGAGAAGGAACTCGCCGCATTGTTCTGCAAAGACACGTTCAAGGACGATTATAAGATACTGAACGGCGAAATCCGCAAGTTGGGCTACAACATTCCGCCGTTGGTGAATGCCTACATGAGTCTGAGCCCCACGATGCGCATGTTCGGCACCGCCATCAACTACGGCTTTGGCGACGTGGAAGAGACCGGTATCCTGATTGCCGTCGATGAAATCCTGGCCGAGAAGCGCATGCGCCACATCCAGTCGTTCATCGAAAGCGAGCCGGACGCCTGCCACCTGACTTCGGGTGCCAACAAGGTGTTCTATCCCAGCAAGTAATCATGTAGGGAAGGGGATGTGTCCCATTTAAGGAATCGCTTTCCTTCAGGCACGGATTACACGGAAAAACACGGAGAAAGAAGAATGATAATCCGCGAACTTCCGTGTAATCCGTGCCTGAAAATAACAGGATGACGGGCATTCCTTTGGTTTTGATACGCCCTTCTTCCTTTGTTTTTATGAAATAGTGGGCAGACTGTTGCCGTTTATCTTACGGTAGAGGTCGAGCGCAAAGACATCGGTCATGCCCGAGATGTAATCCAATACCGCCTGTATTCTTTCCCGGAATACGGGTGATTTTATTTTGTACTGGCTTGACACGCGGTTGATGAGCAACTGGGAATAAGCCTTCTCGGGGGCGCAGACGGCATCGGTCATCAGCTGGAGCAGGGTGCCGATGATGCGGAAACCGGCCAGCTCGATGTCAACCACGTCGCGCGAGCGGTAGATTTTCTCGACCGCTACTTCGGAGCAATGCTTGTAGGCCGCGGCGGGCAGGGGAGCGATATGGCGGATGAGGGGACCCTCGAACGTGCCTGCCAGGATGGCCTGTTCGTTGTCGAGGAAGGCTTGTGTGCACTCGCGTATCAGCAGCCCGATGACGCACGAACGCAGGTAGGCTATCTGCTCGTTGATGTCGCTCACTATTTGTAGCGTCTTCTGCATATGTGCCTGGCGTTCGTCGGTGAAGAAGGCCAGCATCAGTGCCTGCGTCTCGGCCGTGGTCAGTATCTTCAGTTTGTGGGCGTCTTCGATGTCCATCATCTGGTAGCAGATGTCGTCGGCGGCTTCCACGAGGTAAACCAGCGGGTGGCGGGCATACTTCAGCGGAGCGTCGTTCAGCTTCTCCATGCCCAGCTCTTCGGCGATGCGGCGGAAGCTGTCTTCCTCGGTGGTAAAGAAGCCGAACTTCGACTTTTTGCCGGCTAAGCTCGACGAGAAGGGGTACTTCACGATGCTGGCCAGCGTGGAGTAGGTCAGCACGAAGCCGCCGCGGCGGCGACCTTCGAACTGGTGGGTGAGCAGGCGGAAGGCGTTGGCGTTGCCTTCGAAGTGCGTCAGGTCGCTCCACTCGGCGTCGGTCAGACGGTCGCGCAGGGTCAGGCCGTTGCCTTCGGAGAAGAAGGTGGAGATGGCGCGTTCGCCCGAGTGCCCGAAGGGCGGATTGCCCAGATCGTGCGCCAGGCAGGCGGCCGAGACGATGGAACCGATTTCGGCCAGAAAGGTTTCGTGCAGTTCGGGCCGGCGGGCCAGCAGGGCGCGTGCCACGTCGTTGCCTAACGAGCGTCCCACGCACGACACTTCGAGGCTGTGCGTCAGTCGGTTGTGCACGAAGATGCTGCCCGGCAGCGGGAATACCTGCGTCTTGTTCTGCAACCGCCTGAAGGGGGCGGAGAAGATGAGTCGGTCGTAGTCGCGCTGAAATTCCGAGCGGTTTTCGGGATGCTCGGAGTGATATTCTTCCAGTCCGAAGCGCTTGGCGGAGAGGAGTTGGTTCCAGTTCATCATGTTGCGTACCTTATGTTTTACCGTCTGCAAATGTATCACTATTTTCCGACAGAAAAAATGCTTCCTTTCATTTTGACACTTTGTCGTCCCTGTCGCCTCAGAATCGCGTTTTTCGTCCGGAGGTGCGGCGCACCGGCTGTTTTCGAAGCGGGAAGTGCTTATCTGCCTGTCGGATAGGCTGATAGCGAAATGCTTACAAATATTTTGAGTGCGAAAGGTGCTTGTCGGATTTGTCTGATGCTCTCTTCGCACTCGCTGCCTGCTTTCTTCCCGAGCCGCACAAGCAATCCGGTCGAGCCGTACAAGCATTCCAGCCGAGCCACACAAGCGTTGTTCCTCTTCCGCACAAGCATTCCGGCGCAGTGTGGCATCCTTTTCGGTGCATAGATATGCACAATCCGGCTTTTTATCACGTATATTCATGCGTTTTTCTGCATATCGGCTGTCGGCCGATTTCCTGTTTGCTGGTTGCTGAATGCAGGTATTGTTTGCGAATGGCATATTATTTTGTCTATATGCACCCAATTGCAATAAATAGCTGTCGTTTTGATTTTCCGGCAACCGCCTTTGCCTGCGGCTTCGGACGTGTTTCTCATTATTTAACTGCAAAATTGTGCCCGTTTGCTTCAAAATCTGTATTTTTGTCCGTTAAAAACGAGGCCTGCTCTTCGCCGCCGTCCGTTTGCGGGGCAGGCACCAAATATCGAACAAGAATATGCTGAACGTACAGATTATCAATAAGTCGAAGCATCCGCTTCCGGCCTATGCCACTTCGCTTTCGGCGGGAATGGACATCCGCGCCAATCTGACAGAACCCGTCACGCTGGCCCCCATGCAGCGCTGCTTAGTGCCCACGGGACTTTACATCGCCTTGCCTGCGGGCTTCGAGGCGCAAATTCGCCCGCGTAGCGGACTGGCACTGAAGAAGGGCATCACCGTGCTCAACTCGCCCGGTACCATCGATGCCGACTATCGCGGCGAGATCTGCATCATCCTCGTCAACCTGTCGGCCGAGCCTTTCGTCATCGAAGACGGCGAACGCATCGCCCAGATGGTGATAGCCCGCCACGAGCAGGCCGTGTGGCAGGAAGTGGAAGTGTTGGACGAAACAGAACGTGGAGCCGGAGGCTTCGGCCACACGGGCAAAAACTAACGAACAGACGTAGCATGAAACTCGGAATAAAAATACTGCTCGCGCTCTGGATGAGCGCCCTGTGCATGACCTCCTGCGCCGCCGTTGCCGGCGGACTGATAGGCGGACTGACGGCTTCGGCCACCATAGTGGGTGTCCAGATGGCCGCCAACAAGAAGAAACCCGATGCCAAGAAGCCGAAGAAGAAACGCAACCGGCGGCACCGCCAGGCCGAAGCCGCTCCCGTGCCCCCACTCACCGAGGAGCAGCAGCGCAAGTTCGACTACTACTACCTCGAAGCCATCCGGCTGAAGCAGGCGGGCGACTACGATGCTGCCTTCGACCTGTTGCAACACAGTCTTGCCATCAATCCGCACGACGCTTCGGCCCTGTACGAGCTGGCGCAGTACTACCTCTACCTGAAGCAACCCGAGCGTGCCGAGGCTGCCCTCGAACAGTCCGTCGCTGCCGCCCCGGACAATTACTGGTTTGCCCAGGCCTTGTCGCAGATTTATCTGCAACAGAACGAGGCCGACAAGGCAACCGCCCTGCTCGAAGACATGGTCGATCGGTTCTCCACCCGCCTCGACCCTCTGTACAGCCTGCTCGAAATCTATAACCGGCAGGAAGACTACGACCGTGTGCTCGACGTCCTGAACCAAATCGAGCAGCGGACCGGCAAAAACGAACAGCTCAGCCTTGAGAAGTTCCGCATCTATCTGCGCAAGGGCGACAACAAGCGCGCTTTCGGCGAGATGGAGAACCTCGTGGCCGAGTACCCCAAGGACCTGCGCTACCGCGTCGTGCTGGGCGACGTTTACTTGCAGAACGGCAAGAAAGACGAGGCGCGCGACATTTACCAACAGGTGCTTGCCGAAGAGCCCGACAACGCCATGGCCATGTACTCGCTGGCCGGATACTACGAAGAGACGGGTCAGGACTCCCTCTACCAGCAGCAACTCGACTCCCTGCTGCTCAACCGCAAGGTGACAACCGACGTCAAGTCCAACGTCATGCGCCAGCTCATCATCCGCAACGAGCAGGCCGGTGGCGACAGCCTGCGCATCATCACCCTCTTCGACCGCATCATGCAGCAAGACCCCGACGAGCCCGACCTGCCCATGCTCTATGCGCAGTACCTTCTGTCGAAAGGCATGAACCAGCAGTCGCTCCCCGTGTTCAGGCGCGTACTCGACATCGACCCCACCAACACGGCCGCCCGTATGACGCTTTTGGGCGAAGCCGTACGGCAAAAGGACTATAAAGGCATTGTCAATCTGTGCGAGGCAGGCATCGAGTCCAACCCCGACATGCTCGAGTTCTACTACTACTTGGTCTTTGGCTACATCCAGGAAGACAATCGCACCGACGACGTCCTGTCCACCTGCCAGAAGGCACTGGCACACGTCACGCCCGAGAGCAAGAAAGAAGTCGTGTCCGAGTTCTACGCCATCATGGGCGATAGCTATCACACCAAAGGCATGACCGAACAGGCTTTCGCCGCCTACGACTCGGCGCTGGTTTACAACCCCGACAACATCGTTGTGCTCAACAACTACGCCTATTACCTCTCGCTCGAACGCCGCGACCTCGACCGTGCCGAAGAAATGAGCTATCGCACCGTCAAGGCCGAGCCGGGCAATGCCACCTACCTCGACACGTACGCCTGGGTGCTCTTCGAAAAGGGCAACTACGCCGAGGCACGCCTCTACATCGACGACGCCATGAAGAACGGTGGTGGAGAGAGTTCGGGCGTGGCCGAGCATTGCGGCGACATCTACTACATGACAGGCGACGTGGACGGTGCCCTGAAGTACTGGAAGCAAGCCTGGGACATGGGCATCCGAACCGATGTGCTGAAAGAGAAAATCGAAAAGAAGAAGTTCATCCCTGCCGACTGACGTCCCTGGCCGGCACCGGTCTGCTTCTTCCTGCCGATAACGAAACCATATGTATCAACCGATAATATCCGAAACAATGACCGATAACACTCCCATTCTGCGTCCCGCCGCCGTGCGGGCACCGTTCTTTACCGCCCGCCTCTGCCTGCGGCTGATGTTCCTCGTACTGCTGACCGTCAGTCTGGCCGGCTGTAAGACCTCGCGCAAGGCCGAAAGTCAGGGGGCACAGGCCCTCTGCCTGTCGTCGAAAGTCCGTCTGACCATCCCTCACAAGGATGCCACGTTCACCGTCAGCGGCACCATGAAACTGAAGAGCGGCGAGCGTATGCAGCTTTCCTTCCTCATGCCTATCCTGCGCACCGAGGTAGCACGAATGGATGTGACCCGCGATGAGGTGTTGCTCGTCGATCGGATGGGGAAACGCTACGTGCGCGTCACCCGCAGCGAGCTTCGCGGCATGCTGCCCCGCAAGGCCAACTTCGAGAATCTGGAGAAGATGCTCTTCAAGGCTTCACGTCCCGGTGCCAAGAACTGGATCGACGGCAAGGAGCTGGGCTTGAAGGACCTCGAAAAGTGTCGCATCGAGCTGACCGACTTCTCCGACAAACCCATCAACCTGACACCCACCGAAGTCTCTTCCCGCTATCGTGAAGTGACGCTGGAGGAACTGCTCGAACTGCTCATCGACCTTTCCGCCTGAACCCGCGGCTGCCGCCGGAGTACCGAACAACGTTGATTTTACAAGCCCATAACCGTTTCCGAAATGTCCCGAATACTGATTCTTCTCTTCCTCTTGTGCACCTGTGCGTCGCCGCTTCTGGCTCAGTCGAACAAACTGATCAAGGAGCTGGAAAACAAGCGTGGCGACTTGCAGAAGCAGATTGCCGAGACCGAAACCTTGCTGAAGTCCACCAAGAAGAGCGTGGGCAGCCAGCTGAACGGCCTTGCGTCGCTGACCGGGCAGATAGAAGAACGGAAACGCTACATCCTCAGCATCAACCGCGACATGGAAGCCATCGAGCAGGAACTCTCCTCGCTCAACCGCCAGCTCGCCACGTTGCGCCGTCAGCTCAAGGAGAAGCGCCAGAAGTATGCCGCCTCCGTGCGCTACCTGTACAAGAACCGTTCGATTGAGGAAAAACTGATGTTCATCTTCTCCGCCGAAAACCTGGCACAGACATACCGCCGCCTGCGCTACGTGCGCGAGTATGCCACCTACCAACGTCTGCAAGGCGAAGAGATTCAGAAAAAGCAGCAACAGATTGCCGCCAAGCAGGCCGAACTGAAACAGGTGAAGCAGGCCAAGGAAAATCTGCTGAAGGAGCGTGAAGCCGAAAAGGGAAAATTAGAAGCGCAGGAGAAAGAGAAACGTACCCTCATCGCCAATCTGCAAAAGAAGCAGCGCGGACTGCAGAACGAAATATCGCGCAAACGTCGCGAGGCCAACCAACTGAATGCCCGCATCGACCGCCTGATAGCCGAAGAGATAGAGAAAGCACGCAAGCGGGCCGAGGAAGAAGCCCGTCGCGAGGCTGCCGCACGCCGCAAGGAAGAGGCGGCCAAAGGCGGTTCGTCGGCCACCAAGCCGAAGGCTGCTCCGCTGGAGCGATTCAACATGAGCAAGGCCGACCGCGAACTGTCGGGCACCTTTGTCAGCAACCGCGGCAAGCTGCCCATGCCTATCACGGGTCCTTACCTCATCACCAGCCACTACGGGCAATACAGCGTCGAGGGACTTCGCGGGGTGAAGCTCGACAACAAGGGTATCGACATTCAGGGCAAGCCCGGCGCCCAGGCACGTGCCATCTTCGACGGCAAGGTAGCTGCCGTCTTCAAGCTGAACGGCCTGTTCAACATCCTTGTCCGCCACGGCGCCTACATCTCCGTCTATTGCAACCTTTCTTCAGCCTCCGTCAAGACGGGCGACACGGTGAAGACCCGCCAGTCGCTCGGTACCGTCTTCTCCGACGCTTCCGACGGCGGTCGCACCGTTCTCCACTTCCAGCTCCGCAAGGAGAAGGAAAAGCTGAATCCGGAGGGGTGGTTAGAGCGTTGATGCTGTTGGGGAGCAGCAGGTTTACAGTTGTGCCCCGTCCAATAACTCCAGATACAGTCCGATAGCCTCTTCTATCTCTTTTACGAAAATGAATTCGTCGGCCGTGTGCGAGCGGGCGCTTTTGCCGGGACCCATCTTCATCGAGGGGCACGACAGCAGGGCCTGGTCGGAAAGTGTGGGCGAGCCGAAAGGTGTGCGACCCAGAGTGACGGCGCGTTGCACTAACGGATGCTTGGGCGATACGTGCGACGAACTCAGCCGGAAGGAGCGGGCCTTGGCCTGACAACGGATGTGGCGGGTGATTTCGTCGAACAGTGCCTGATTGGTGTAACACTCGTTGCTGCGGATGTCCACCACGAACGTACAGCGGTCGGGGATGACGTTGTGCTGGGTGCCGGCATTGATCATGGTCACGCTCATCTTGACAGGACCCAGCAGGGGCGATACCTGCTCGAAGCGGTAGTCGCGGAACCAGGCGATGTCGTCCAGCACCTTGTAGATGGCGTTGTCGCCCTCTTCGCGGGCAGCGTGGCCCGAGCGGCCTGTGGCGGTGACGTCGAGCACCATCAGACCCTTTTCGGCAATGGCGGGTTGCATTTCGGTAGGTTCGCCCACGAGGGCAAATGCCAGGGGCGGCAGTTCGGGAAGCACGCATTCGATACCTCCGGCGCCGGAAACCTCTTCCTCGCACGAAGCCAGATAAATCAGGTTGTAGTGCTGGCGCGTGCGGCACAGCTGGAGGAATACTTGCAGCAGACTGACAAGGCTGGCACCGGCATCGTTGCTGCCTAATCCGTAGAGCTTGCCGTTGGGCTCCAGTTGCGGGGTGAACGGGTCTTTCCGCCAGCCGTTGACGGGCTTCACGGTGTCGATGTGCGAGTTGAGCAGCAGGGTAGGTTTGTTCAGGTCGAACATGGGGCTGAGGCACCACACGTTGTTGCCTTTCCGTCCGGTATCCATTCCCTGCATTTCGATGTAGCGTTGCAGGAAGTCGGCCGCCTGTTGTTCGTCGCGGCTTACGGAGGGGATAGCTATCAGCGACTTCAGCAGGCCGATGGCGTCCGAAGCCAGGGTAGGTATGTCGTAGGTCATAAGCAGAAGTTTGATTTTACTGTTGCAAACTTACGGATAAAATGTGAAAGACGATGCACGCCGCCGTCGAAAAAACTTGTCGCCCGCAAGGCATTTCCGGGACACAAGTGTGGCTCGCGAGCCGTGCAAGTGTTTCTCGCGAGCCGTGCAAGTGTGGCTCGTGAGCCGTGCAAGTGTCTCTCGCGAGCCATGCAAGTGCCGCTCGGAGCATTCGGAAACAATTATTTTTGCAGGCTTCTTTGGTGTGACTTAACGTTATGTGCAAGCAACAGTATATCAGTATGATAGGTTCGTAAAAACAGTGCCTCTCACCTGACCTGTCTGTTTAGAACTTTCTCTTATGGGAGACGCTGTTGAATAATTTGTACTGTGAATGCAGATAGTTTCAAATGAAACCACTACCTTTGTGACATATTAACCAATTATACTACAGACATGGCTTATCATCATTTGTCCGTCATGGTGCACCGCCAGGCGGAGAAGTATGGAGATAAAGTAGCCCTGAAGTACAGGGACTATGAAAAAGCACAGTGGATCGCTGTCTCCTGGAATCAGTTCTCGCAGACAGTGCGCCAGGTGTCCAATGCCTTGCTGGCGCTGGGTGTGGAAGTCCAGGAAAACATCGGCGTCTTCTCGCAGAACAAACCCGAATGCCTTTACGTGGACTTCGGCGCCTATGCTGACCGGGCCGTCACCATCCCCCTCTATGCCACCAGCTCGCCCGCACAGGCGCAGTATATCATCAACGATGCCGGCATCCGCTACCTCTTCGTGGGCGAACAGTTTCAATACGACGCTGCCATCCGTGTGTTCGGCATGTGTCCGTCGCTCAAGCAGGTCATCATCTTCGACCGCAAGGTGCAGAAGGACGCCCGCGACCAGTCGATGTCCATCTACTTCGACGAGTTCCTTGCACGGGGCAACGGGTTGCCGCACGAAGCCGAAGTAGAGAAACGTACCGCCGAAGTGGCCGACAGCGACATTGCCAACATCCTCTATACCTCGGGCACGACGGGCGAACCGAAAGGCGTCATGCTGATGCACTACAACTACATGGAAGCCTTCCGTACACACGAAATCCGTATCCCCTCGCTGACGGATCAGGACGTTTCGATGAACTTCCTGCCGCTGACGCATGTCTTCGAGCGCGGCTGGACCTACGTCTGTCTGCAACGCGGCGCACAGGTCTGCATCAACCTGCATCCGCAGGACATCCAGATGACCATCAAGGAGATACGGCCCACGGTGATGTGCAGCGTTCCCCGCTTCTGGGAGAAGGTCTATCAGGGCGTGCAGGAGCGCATCAATCAGGAGACCGGTCTGAAACGGGCCATGATACTGGATGCCATCAAGGTAGGGCGGGCGCACAACCTGGACTACCTTCGTCAGGGAAAGACACCGCCCCTGATGCTCCACATGAAATACAAGTTTTACGAAAAGACCGTCTATGCCATCCTGAAGAAGACCATCGGCATCGAGAACGGCACCTTCTTCCCCACGGCAGGAGCCGCCGTGTCCAACGAAGTGTGCGAGTTTGTCCATTCGGTAGGCATCAACATGGTGGTGGGCTACGGACTGACCGAATCGACGGCCACCGTGTCCTGCTTCCCGCCCGTGGGCTTCGAGTTGGGGTCGGTGGGCGAGGTGATGCCCGATCTGGAAGTGAAGATAGGCGAGAACAACGAAATCCTGCTGCGTGGCAAGACCATCACGCCCGGCTACTACCGCAAACCGGTGTCCACCGCCGCCGCTTTCGACAAGGACGGATGGTTCCATACGGGCGACGCCGGACGTCTGGAAGGCCGCATGCTCTACCTGACCGACCGCATCAAGGACCTGTTTAAGACTTCGAATGGCAAATACATCTGTCCGCAGGCTTTGGAGACGAGGTTCATCATCGACCGCTACATCGACCAGGTGGCCATCATAGCCGACGAACGCAAGTTTGTCTCTGCCCTCATCGTCCCCGTTTACGGGCTGGTGGAAGCTTATGCCAAGGAGAAGGGCATCGCCTACAACAGTATGGAAGAGTTGTTGCAGCATCCCAAGATACAGGCTCTGTTTCGTGCCCGCATCGACACCCTGCAGCAGCAGTTTGCCCACTACGAGCAGGTGAAGCGCTTCACGCTGCTGCCCAAGCCCTTCAGCATGGAGCGCGGCGAACTGACGAACACGCTGAAACTGAAACGTGCCGTTGTGGCGCAGAACTACAAGGATGTCATCGACCGCATGTACGAGGAGTAAGTCCGTCGCACACGGAGCGTCAACACAGGTTGATTGTTGGGTTGGATTGTTGGAGAAGTGAAGGGAAATTCATTTCTTTGCAATCCAATCCAAATCATCAACGTTATGAAGCGAACTTTTTCCCGTCTGACCCTATACCTGATGCTGCTCGTGCTGTGCAGCTGCAACAGCGACGTATTTGTTGACAATTTCTTGCCTTCGGCAAAAAAGGTGCATGTGCCTGCCGACGGTTCCGAAGCTATTCTCCGTTTCGGTGCGTCCAACTGGCGCACTCTGGGCTTGTGGCTCCGTATCGACTTTACCTATTCGGTTAACGGGGGAACTTACGATCCGGTCGTGGGCGACATTTACAGCCTTGACGGCACGCTGATGGCGCGGGACACGGAGCTTTATTGCCAGGATGAGGAGCCCTTCCGCTTTGTGGCTCATTCCTCGACCTTCAAACTGACCATAGAGCGCACTTCGGGGAAAGAACTCCGTTTCCTGGATGCGGAGAACCTGGGTACCGGCTCGTTACAGCTGCAACTGAATGTGGGCAATGATAACAGTAACGAACAGATCGACCTGTACATCGCCCCTTCGCCCCGTTATCAGTTGGACAGCCTTGTCTATAAGTTAAATTCCTGGACCGAAATGGACAGTGCCATGTACTCGACGTATGTGGTTGGCCCTACCAATGCCACCGAAACGCCTTGGAAGTATGAGCTCCATCCCTACGAATACTTCCAGCGGACGTTCACCTTTCAGGGAGGAGATCAGTGGCACGAGCCCATTGATGAGGTAGCCTTCCAGCTCTTCGGCAAAGAAAAGCCTGTTGTGGATGTGCCCGAGCTTGACAAGTTCCAGTCCCCGGCGTTGTTGGGTGAGAAGCTTGCATTTGCGCCCGGCAAGACCCACTTCCCCCTGTCAGACGATCTGCTGTCGGTAGTCGATACCATTGACGTTCCCCCCCTCACACAGATAGAGTGTACCATTAAGTGCTGGTACCGCTTCACCGGTGTCTCCTACACTTTGTATGCCAGTAACCCGCAAACCGGCCACCGCTGCGTGTACGAAGGCCGTGCCGACCTTTACACCCCACAAGCTTATTCGCTGACGAAGAAGGAAGTGCCGGTGCATATCGGGAAGTGAGGCACAACTCCCCCATTTGTACAACACTTGCACAGCTCGCGAGCCACACTTGCATTCCATTTCTGGGACACTTGCATGGCTCGCGAGCCACACTTGTGTTGCTCGACGGCTCTTCGTAGGGCAGTTGTGAGCAGGGTCGGGGGGATAAAAAACAGGCGGGTGTGCCGGTGGGGAAAATTCCCTGTGCCGGTACACCCGCCTGCGTATCAGGATGGCGGAAGTATCAATAGCCGAAGATGTCTTCCGTAGTCAGTTCGATGATGGGACCTATCTTCTTCAGCGATTCCATGTCGAGTTCTTTCTTGTCGCCCAGGATGCAATAGTTGTACGTGCGGCCTTTGATCCATTTCTGCTGGAAGTCGGTGACGTCTTTCAGGGTTGCGGTCTGCAGGTCGTTGTACAGGCGGATGCGGCTGTCGGTTGTTTCGCCCATGTCCTGTGCGTTGATGTATGCCCAGATGATGTCACTTTTCAGGATGCGTTCGGTGCGCAGTCGGGCGATGAGGCCTTCCTTGGCCAGCTTGAAGGCGGCTTCGGACTGGGGCATGTTGTCGATAATGTCGTTGAACGTGCGGATGGCGTCCATCAGTTTGTCGTTCTGGGTGGCGATGTACGTGCTGACCGTGTAGTTGTACTTGGGCAGGCTCGGACGATCCATCCCGGCCCATGCCGAGTAGGCCAGCCCGCGGCTTTCGCGCATTTCCTGGAAGACGATGGAGTTCATTCCGCCGCCAAAGTATTCGTTGTACAGTTTGCGGCCGGGTTCGATGGCGGGGTCATACTTTTCGCCTCGGTTCGAAATCTGTGCCATATAAATGTTCTTGGCTTCGTAGGGGGCGATATAGACTTTGGTTTCCGGCGTAAGCTGTTGCTTGAACTCGATGCCTTGCGGTACGTCTTTCAGGGTGTCGGGCACACGGTGTTCCTTGTTGATGACGGCCAGCAGCTCTTCGGTCTTGCTGGGACCGTAGTAGGTGATGCGGTGCTTGTAGCTGTTCAGCTGGTGGATGCGATCGACAAGCTGTTGCGGATTCATGGCCTTCAGTTCGGCGTTACTCAGCTGGTTGGTGGCGTAGTTGGTGGGACCCCATTCGGTATAGACCATCAGTCGGCTGAAGTTCTGCGACTGGTTCAGCTTGGCGTCGGAGCGGCTCTTCTGCAGGTCGGCTACTAAGTTGTTATAGGCTTCGGGGTTGACTTGCGCGTCGGCCAGCAGTTTCTCGAACAGGGCCACGGCCTGCGGCATGTTTTCGTTGAGGCCGGAGAGTACGATATAGGTACGTTCGCTGCCCGGCGACACATAGAAGGTGCAAGCCATGCGGTAGAACTCGCTCTTCACCTGCTCGGGCGTCATGTCCGAGGTGCCCAGATACTCTAAGTATTGAGCGGCCATGCCTAATGCCTTATCGTTGCGGTTGCCCATGTCGAAGAGGTAAATCAGTTCGAACAGGTCGTTCGTGCTGTTGTGACGATAGATGACGGGGATGTCGTCCTTGGCCTTCAGTTGGGTCAGATCCTTCGAGAAGTCTAAGAAGACCGGTTCGATGGGTTGCACCTTGCTTGCCTGAATCTCCTTGAGGAAGGCACTCGCGGTGTCACGGTTCATCACGATGGGCGTAATCTGGGGTTTCTCTATCTTCTTTTCGTTGGGGTCCTTGCCCTGACGCTTGTAGATGATGGCATAGTTGTCGTCCTTCAGGTACTTGTTGGCAAAGTCCACGATGTCCTGCTTGGTCAGTTTGGCCATGCGGTCCAGGGCGGTCACTTCGTCGGCCCACTGGCTTCCGTTGATGAACGACTGTACGAACCAGTCGGCACGGGCGTCGTTGCTTTCCAACTGTTTCATCTGGTACAGCTTGAAGTTGTTGATGTTGGCTTCGAGCAGGCTTTCGTCAAAGTCGCCGTCGCGTAGCTTCTTCAGCTCACCCAGCAGCAGGTCCTTCACTTCGTCCAGTGTCTGTCCGGCTTTGGGGCGTCCGGCCATCAGGAAGGCGCTGTAGTCGCTCATGGTCATGGGATAGCAGTAGGCGAGCAGTGTCTTCTGCTGTTGCGTCAGGTCGAGGTCGATGAGGCCGGCCTGTCCGTTGTACAATATCTGCGAAACGATTTGCAGGGTTTCGATGTCCTTGCTGGCCGCACCGGGGAAGCGCCATGCCAGGCTTACGTTCTCGGCCTCGGGGCCGAACACTTCGCGCACGATGGGGGTGGTGATGGGTGCTTCCTTGCCCGGGTCGAGCTTGGGCAGGTTGGGGTTGGGCTGCATGTCGCCGAAGTACTTGTCGATGGTGGCAATCATCTGGTCGGGGTCGAAGTCACCGCTGAGGCAGATGGCCATATTGTTGGGCACGTACCACGTCTTGAAGTAGTTCTTGATGTTGGTGATGGAAGGATTCTTCAGGTCTTCCTGTGTGCCCAGCACGGTCTGTGTGCCGTAGGGGTGATGGGGGAAGAGGGCGGCAAGGGTCTGCTCATATACCTTGCGGCTATCCTGGGTGAGCGACATGTTCTTTTCTTCATAAACCGTCTCCAGCTCGGTGTGGAAACCGCGGATCACGCAGTTCTTGAAGCGGTCGGCCTGAATCTTGGCCCAGTTCTCCACTTCGTTGCTGGGGATGTCTTCCGTGTAGCAGGTCACGTCGTAGCTGGTGTAGGCGTTGGTGCCGTTGGCTCCGATGGCGGCCATCAGCTTGTCGTACTCGTTGGGGATGGCATACTTCGAGGCCTCGTACGAAAGGCTGTCGATGGTATGGTAGATGGCTTTGCGCTGGTCTTCGTCGGTAGTCTTGCGATAGACTTCGAACGTCTGTTCAATCTGATCCAGCAGCGGTTTCTCCACTTCGTAGTTCTGGGTGCCGAAGTGGTTGGTGCCCTTGAACATCAGATGTTCGAAGTAATGGGCCAGACCGGTTGTCTCGGCGGGGTCGTTCTTACCGCCTACGCGCACGGCGATGTAGGTCTGGATGCGTGGCTCGTCCTTGTTGACGGTCATGTACACTTTCAGTCCGTTGTCCAGGGTGTAGATGCGTGCCTGAAGCGGATCGTTGGGAACAGTCTCGTAACTGTACTTCGAACTGCAGCTGCCCAGTCCTAACGTGGCCAGCAGCAGGAGCGAAAAACCGAATTGTCTGATTCGTTGGTTCATAAGCAATACTTAATTAGGTTGATAACCGCAAATTTATGCGTTTTTTTCATACCTTTGCAAGCCGAACGGAAGAATCTGCCGCGGGAAGCCGCCTTTTTTGCAGATATCTCGTCGTCGGGCATCAAGAATAACAGCTAAATCACATAGACAGATGATTACCATAGAACAACTGAAGGACATCAAGGAACGTACCGAAGCGCTCTGCCGCTATCTGGACATCGAAGGGAAGAAAGTACAAGTGGAAGAAGAACAGCTGCGCACGCAGGCACCCGGTTTCTGGGACGACCAGAAGGCTGCCGAAGCACAGATGAAGAAAGTGAAGGGACTGCAGCAGTGGATTGACGGATACAACGAAGTGAAGACCCTGACCGACGAACTGCAGCTGGCCTTCGACTTCCATAAGGACGAACTGGTGACCGAAGAAGAGGTGGACGAGGCTTACAACAAAGCCGCCGAAGCCGTCGAGGCACTTGAACTGAAGAACATGCTCCGCGACGAAGCCGACCAGATGGACTGCGTGCTGAAGATCAACTCAGGTGCCGGAGGTACGGAAAGCCAGGACTGGGCCAGCATGCTGATGCGTATGTACCTGCGCTATGCCGAAACCCACGGCTACAAGGCCACGATTGCCAACCTGCAGGAAGGTGACGAGGCGGGCATCAAGACCTGTACCATCGAAATCAGCGGCCCCTATGCCTACGGTTACCTGAAAGGTGAAAACGGAGTACATCGCCTGGTACGCGTGTCGCCCTACAATGCACAGGGCAAGCGAATGACGTCGTTTGCATCCGTCTTTGTCACTCCGTTGGTCGATGACACCATCGAAGTGACCATCGAGCCGGCACGCATTTCGTGGGATACCTTCCGAAGCGGCGGTGCGGGTGGACAGAATGTGAACAAGGTAGAGTCCGGCGTCCGTCTGCGTTATCAGTACAAGGATCCCTACACGGGCGAGGAAGAAGAAATCCTGATTGAAAACACCGAGACGCGCGACCAGCCGAAGAACCGCGAAAACGCATTGCGACTCCTCCGCTCCATGCTGTACGACAAGGAGATGAAGCACCGCATGGCCGAGCAGGCGAAGGTTGAGGCCGGCAAGAAGAAGATTGAGTGGGGTTCGCAGATTCGCAGCTACGTCTTCGACGACCGCCGTGTGAAGGACCATCGCACCAACTACCAGACAAGCGACGTGAACGGCGTGATGGACGGCAAGATAGACGGATTCGTCAAGGCTTACCTGATGGAATTTGCCGGAGCAGGCGAGACGGCCTGAGAATGCAGCCAAACCGGAAAAATGATATTCCCCAGTTGAAGAAATATTTTTCTCTGACTGGGGAAAAATCAACCCCCTTGTTTCGGGGGACGGAATGCCGGAAAAATAAAGAAGCACTTTCCGAAGGGAGAACGTCAATGAGGCGTGACCTTCCTGGAAAGTGCTTTTATTGTATCCGTACGGCCGGAACATGCTCCGTCAGGAATCGCCCTACAGAGGACGGCCGTTAAAGGGAAAGCTTATTTTTTGAACTGGTAGTACAGTACAACGGGATTGGATTCTTCGTTCAGATGCAGAATTCCGATGGTACCGATTACTTTGTCCGACAGTTCTCTCTTATAGAAAAGTTGTTGCAGTTCGCGCAGCTGCTCCGTGTTGTAGCCGTAGTACACTCCTCCTTCGTCGGCAGTCAGGTAATTGGGAACGGAACTTACATTGCTGCCCGCACGGAACAGCACATCGTCTTCGGTCTTTGAGTAGATGCTGGTCTTTCCGTCCTGCAGATTGTGTCGTACCTTCAGTATCGAGCCGCCAAAGCATTGGAACCAGATGTCTTTGTCGTGCATGAAGAAGTTGGAGAACCCGTACTGTTTCTGTTCCTTGTTCAGACGCATGAACATGTTCATCATTTGTCGAGTTTGGTCAGTGGGGGAAGATTTGGCAGACAGGGCCTCTTTGTCGATGTCGGCTTTCTGTACGACGTTTTTTCCCTGCATGACCATTGCCGGAACAGCTTTTCCTTGCCTGATGGTCATCACGCTGTCCATCAGTCCGCTGCAGAACCATATTTCGCCGTCTATATTGGCAAAGCTCTTTCCGGCGCTGAGGAATTCTCCTTTCCACCCCTTGTTGTAAACGTCGGCATCCAGCATGGTCCCGGTTTCCCGTCCCGAGCGCAGATCTATCTGGTGCAACAGGTAGCAAGGGTCAGCTGTTTGCGGATGGGAATAGGCTTGCGAGGCATACAGATTGCCTTCGTAATAGGAGATTTCGTTGCTTTGCAGGGGTTTTTCCAAAGGCAGATCGTTTTCGAACTCGCCCGTCTGCAGGTTATACGTGATTATTCTGTTGCGGCGCGCGTCGTACAGGTAGAGTTTGTTCCCCTGTTCGTCTATGGTAAAGTCGCGGCAACTGCCGTATTCTTCGGGTCCCGGACCCAGGCTTCCGTATTTCCGGACGAAAGATCCGTCTTTCCGAAAAGCGTATATGCTTTCTGTCCGGTTGTCGCGTATGTACAGCAGGTCTTTCCCGACAATCATTTTGTCGATGCCGGCTACTAATACGTCACTGTTATCCAACGGGATGACTTGTACGGACTGGAACAGTTCCGAGTATCTGAACAGACTGTCCGTAACCTGTTCCATGTTGACGGAAATGATATCCTTGGGAGGTTCCTGTTTGGTTACATTCTGGCAGGCTCCTGCAAACAAGCACGTTGCCAGTAAAAGGATTTGAGGTGTTTTCATGCTATCGTGTATGTTTGATTTGTGGGTAAAGGTACGTTGATAGGTGCATAAATCTCTTTGAACAGAAGCGTTTATAACAATGTTTAACAGAATCTGCCTGTTGCGAAGGAAGGAGGCAACTCTGTGTCTGGCCATCAGCTTCCGACACCGGAGGCGATTCCGACCAGTCGCCGGACGGTATGTTGCCTGCCTGTTGTGCCCGATGCGAAGCGGCGGATCGGGCGGAATTCACTGTCTCCGGATGGCAGCTACCTGTCTGCCGGATGCGAAAAATGCAAGTCTCCTTTCTTTTTTCTTTCTTTTTTCTTGCATTCCTCCCTTTTTTCCTCTTACTTTGTTCATCGTTGAACTTAAAACTATAGAAACACCATGGGAAAGAATAAAAAGAATATGGGACATACCCGCAAGGAAGAAGAGCAAGGCAAGAAGGTTCTGATAGGCATCGGCGTCGTAGCCGTGATATTGGTCATTGCCATGTTTGTGCTCTACTCCTTCTGGGGTTGATAAGAAGATAGAATTATGCCACAAGAAATCGAACGGAAATTCCTCGTCGATGGCGAGTACAAGTCGAAGGCTTACGCCAGCAGTCACATTGTGCAGGGATACATCTGCAGTGCGCGCGGACGGACCGTGCGCGTCCGCATCCGCGACGACAAGGGCTACCTGACCATCAAGGGACCCGCCGATGCCTCGGGCATCAGCCGTTACGAGTGGGAAAAGGAGATACCGCTGGACGAAGCCCGCGACCTGATGAAAATCTGTGAGCCGGGAGCCATCGACAAGACGCGCTACTTGGTGCGAAGCGGCCGGCACGTGTTCGAAGTGGATGAATTCTATGGCGAAAACGAAGGGTTGGTCATTGCCGAGGTCGAACTGTCCTCGCCCGACGAACCTTTCGAAAAGCCCGATTTCATCGGGCAGGAAGTAACGGGAGACGCCCGCTACTACAATGCGCAACTGATGAGGCATCCTTTCTGCCGCTGGTGACGACGTGCGGGCGCGGGAGGTGCCGGGCAAACTTATAACGGAGTATTATGGAGAAACTTTATCAATACCTGCCCCGCGAATTAGTCACCTTCGTCCTGGTGACCCTTTTCTCCCTGCTTATCGGGCTGTCGCAACGGCGCATCAGCCTGAAGCACGAAGGCGAGACTACGCTTTTCGGAACCGACCGCACGTTTACTTTCATCGGCATTTTGGGTTATTTGCTTTACATTCTCGACCCCGTGAACTATCGCCTGTTTATGGGCGGCGGGGCTGTTCTGGGCGTGCTGCTGGCGGTGAACTATTACGTCAAGCAGACGCAGTTCCATCTGTTCGGGGTGACGACCGTCATCATTGCTCTCATTACCTATTGCATTGCTCCCATCGTGGCTACGCAACCTTCGTGGTTCTACGTCATGGTGGTGGTCACCGTGCTGCTTTTCACCGAGCTGAAACATACTTTTACCGAGCTGGCGCAGCGCATGAAGAACGACGAAATGATTACGCTGGCCAAGTTCCTCGCCATCAGCGGCATCATACTGCCGATGCTGCCCGATAAGACTCTGATTCCGGGCATCAAGCTGACGCCCTATAGCATCTGGTTAGCCACGGTAGTGGTGTCGGGCATCTCCTACCTGTCGTACCTGTTGCGGCGGTATGTGTTCCGCGAGTCGGGCATTCTGGTGTCGGGCATCATCGGCGGACTGTACAGCAGTACGGCCACCATTTCGGTGCTGGCCCGCAAGAGCCGGGGGGCTTCGGCACAGGATGCTCCCGAGTATGTGGCCGCCATGCTGCTGGCGGTGAGCATGATGTTCCTGCGGTTCTTCATCCTGATAGGCATCTTCAGCCGCGAGACGCTGCAGACTATTTATCCCTACCTGCTGGGGATGGCGGTCGTGTCGGCGGGTGTGGCGTGGTATATGCACTTGCGTCACCGGCGCAAGCACCAGGAAGGGCAGGACGAAGACGATGACGACAGCCGCAACCCGCTGGAGTTCAAGGTGGCTCTGATCTTTGCGGGGCTGTTCGTGGTGTTTACCGTACTGACGCACTATACGCTGATCTACGCCGGTACGGGCGGTCTGACCCTGCTGTCGTTCGTTTCCGGTTTCAGCGACATTACTCCGTTCATCCTGAACCTGCTGCAAGGCACGGGCGGCGTGGCCACGCTTGTCATTACGGCGTGCAGCATGCAGGCCATTGTCAGCAACATTGCCGTCAACATGTGTTACGCCCTTTTCTTTGCGGGGCGGGGCAGCACGCTGCGCGGCTGGATACTGAAGGGTTTCGGCTGCGTGATTGCCGTCAACGTATGCCTGCTCCTGATTTTCTACCTTATCAAATAGCTTCTGTTGCTCCCGGATGCAGACTCCGGCGACATGCGTATGTGGTGGAGAAGAAGAACATTGCTTCACTGCATGCTCCGTCCGGTTCGCGAATTAGTGTAGTTTTGCCTTTTTTAACTCCGATAATCTCGTAACCATCGGAAAACGTTCTAATTTTGCCCGCTCGTATGTAAGAAGAAAAACATACGTACGGAACAATACATCAACAGACAAACAGTAGGTTATTTGAAAAGAGTATGAAAAGCGCTAAATGCATCATGAAGTGCTGTGTACTGCTGTGGATGCTCGTCGGAGCATCGGCCGTGGCAGTGGCACAGGGCACGGCAGCCACTTTCCAGATCAAGGGAGTGCTGCTCGATTCGCTCACCCACGAGGGCGAGCCGTATGCCACCATCCGCGTGGCTAAGAAAGAGAAACCGCAGCAGGCGGTGAAAATGTTAGTGTCGGACATGAAGGGTGAATTCCACGAAAAGGTGCCCGGCACGGGAAACTTTGTGCTCACCATCACTTCGGTGGGACGCAACCCCATTGTCAGGGACTTCACCGTCAAGGCAGGCGAGAAGTTAGTGGATTTCGGTACCCTCTACATCACCGATGCCTCGAACGAACTGGGCCAGGTGGAAGTAGTGGCACAGAAGCCGTTGGTGAAGGCCGACATTGACAAAATAGAATACAACGTGAAGGACGACCCCGACTCGGAGACCAACTCGCTGCTCGAGATGCTTCGCAAGGTACCCTTGGTGACCGTGGACGGAGAAGACAACATCAAAGTGAACGGAAGCAGCTCCTTCAAGGTCTATGTGAACGGCAAGCCCAACAACATGATGAGCAACAACCCCACCGAGGTGCTGAAGAGCATGCCCGCCAACACCATCAAGCACATTGAGGTCATCACCAACCCCGGTCCCAAATACGACGCCGAGGGCGTGGGCGGCATCCTGAACATCGTGACCGAAGGCGGGGGATTCGAAGGCTACACGGTGACCCTCAGCGGCAACGTCAGCAACCGCGGCGCCGGTGGCGGACTGTTCGGCACCGTGCAGACGGGCAAACTGACCGTGAGCGCGCGCTACAACTACAACTACAACGACTCGCCCCGCAGCTATTCGGGCGGTTCGCAGCGTGCCACCGACGTCACGGCCGCAGTGGCCAACCTGGACTACGAGGGCAGTAGCACGGGCAACAGCTCGTTCCAGTCGGGCAGCATGGAGGCCAGTTACGAGATTGACTCGCTGAATCTGATTTCCGCCACTTTCGGCCTGTGGGGCGGAGGCAGCCACGGCAACGGCAGCAGTGCGTACCGCGGATTCTCGCCCTTAGACAACCACCTGCTCTATCAGTACACCATCGGTAACCGCAGCGAGTCGTCGTGGTACTCCATCGACGGAGGCATCGACTATCAGAAGATGTCGCGCACGGTGGCAGGCCGCATGCTGACCTTCTCGTACAAAATCAATACCCGCCCGCAGACCTCGGACGCTTATTCCGAATACGACATCGCCTACGGGCATGCCGACTGGACCGACTACCTGCGACGCTTGCAGGACCAGCACAACGACGGCAGCCAGAGCACTACCGAACATACCTTCCAGGCCGACTACACCACGCCCATCGGCAAGCTGCACACTTTGGAGACGGGCGTGAAGTACATCCTGCGCAACAACGCCTCGGACAACGACCGCTATCTGCGCACGGCGGGCAACGCCGAATCGGACTACAGCTTCGACGATGAGCAAAGCAAGCACTACCGTCATCTGAACGACATCATAGCCGCCTACCTGGGCTACGGGCTGAAGTGGAAAAAGCTTTCCGGACGTTTGGGCGTGCGCTACGAGCATACCATCGAGGACGTGAAATACCTGCTGGGACGCGGCGACGACTTCCGCAAGAACTACGACGACGTAGTGCCCTCCGCTTCGGTGGGCTGGATGCTGAGCGACCTGTCGAACCTGCGCTTAGGCTACAACATGCGCATCTATCGTCCGAGCATCGGCTACCTGAATCCGTACCTCGACGACAGCGACCCCTCCAACCTCAGCCAGGGTAATCCCGAGCTGGAGAGCGAGCACAGCCATGCCTTCGACCTCAGCTACAGCAACTTCACGCAGAAGTTCAACATCAACCTCTCGGCCCGCTACTCGTTTACGAACAACAGCATCCAGTCCGTCACCAACCTGGTGTCCGAGGACGAGATTCCCGACCTGTCCGAAGACAAGAAGACCGGCAAGGACGTGCTCTACACCACCTACCGGAACATCGGCAAGAGCCGCGACCTCAGCCTGAGCGGCTACGTCAACTGGAATGCCACGAAAGATACGCGTATCTACATCAACGCTTTCGGCAGCTATACGGACCTGAAGGGTGCACAGGGACTGAAGAACAGCGGATGGAGCTTCTTCGGCTACGGCGGAGCGCAGCAGACCTTCAAGCACGACTGGCGGTTGAGCCTGAACGTCTTCGGCCAGACCCCGTGGATCATGCTTCAGGGAAAGGGCAGCAGCTTCTTCGGCTACAGTCTGAGCCTGAACAAGTCGTTCATGGAGCGGCGCTTGTCGCTTTCGGCCTTTGCCAGCAACTTTCTGAAGAAGTACAACCGCTACGAGTCGCACATTGCGGGTCAGGGCTTCTCGTACGACACGTGGAACAAATATCCGCAAATGCGCTTCGGTGTCAGCATCAGCTACCGCATTGGCGAACTGAAAGCTACCGTAAAGAAAGCAGCACGCACCATCTCGAACGACGATGTGAAGTCGGGCGAAAGCAGCGGAGCTTCCGGTGGCGGAATGGAGTAAAAACAGTCGGTTTACAGGACACTTGTACGGCTCGCGAGCGACACTTGCACGGCTCGCGAGCCGTACTTGTGTTTCTCCCGAGCCACACAAGTGTTGTTCGCGAGCCACACTTGCGTCGCTCAACCCCCCGTCCGGAGGCCTTGTGGCGGGCTTCGGACAAGCTTCGGACAGGGCGGCGGCAAGCCGGCGGAACAAGCCGTCGGGCATGGACAAAAAAAGAAGATGCACCTCGGCAGAAGTGCATCTTCTTTTTTTCCATCAGTGAAAAAGTGCGGGTGATAGGACTCGAACCTACACGCCTTACGGCACCAGATCCTAAGTCTGGCGCGGCTGCCAATTACGCCACACCCGCCGGGGGCTAATCAGGTTTAGCGGCGACAAAGATAATAAGATTTTCGGTTGCGGCAAACTCTTTGACAAAGATTTTGGCGGTCGGGGGGCATAAACTGTGCCTGTACGGTGCCTCCGGGCTGCTTGCAGGAAGGCTTACTGCCCCGACTTCAGCAGCTGGCGGGCCCGTTCGATGAGGGTGTCCACGCCTTTGGCTTCGTCGGCGGGGTCCATGTCGATGTGAATGTCGGGGTCGATGCCGAACTCAATCTGTTCCATCTGTGCATTGAGGTGCGGACTGGCCGAGAAACGCACCGCCCAGCCGTTGGGCAGCTCCGACGAGAAGGGCAGGCCCGAACCGCCTCCGGTCTTGTCGCCCACGAGGGTGACGCCCGGCAGCACGCTCATCGAATTGACAAAGTCGTTGGTGGCGCTGTAGGAGTGGCGGTTGGTCAGTACCACCGTCTGTTTCTGCCAGCGGATGCTGTTCGAAGGCTCTAAGTAGATAGGTTCGGGGTCGGAGAAGTCGCTGTGCCCCTTGCCGGTCTTGTGCTGTATGTAGCCCGTCAGCACCCGTTCGTTGGTGAATCGGGCCGCAATGCGGCTGGCATAGGTAAGATTGCCCCCTCCGTTGTTTCGCACGTCGATGATGAGGCCGTTGCAGATGGACAGGTACGACAGGGCTTCGTCCAGATTGCCGTCGCCCACGCCCGACGAGAAGTCGCCGTAGTAGATGTAGCCGATGTTGTCGTCGAGGATGCGGTACTTCAGCCCGCCCGAGATGCGGTAGTCGCGCCCCAGATATTGCTCGACGATGGCTTCGTCGAAATTGCGCGGGTAGTCCAGATACCAGTCCCAGTATCGGGCGGTGTTCGAGGCGCTGTACAGGTTGACGTGTCCGTCCTTCAGTTCGGCCAGCATGTTGCCTAATACTTCGAACAGGCCGTCGTTGCTCATGTCCGAGGTGATCAGGGGTTGGTACTTGTCGTGGATGGCGTCCCAGTCAATCTGTTTGTAGTCGAGGAAGCAGTATTGCTCGTCGATGATCTGCCACAGGGCTTCGAAGTTGCCCTGCGGGGTGTTGTCGAATTCTTCTTCGCGGATGCAGCCGCCTGCCAGCACAAGCAGGGACAGCAGCAGGCTGTATAGGGTATAACGGGTTTTCATAAGGCTTTCGGTTTATTTGTTGCGCATCAGGTAGAGTTCTTTCACGAAGCCCACCATGAATACGTGTGAGTACGTATGGGTGCGGATGTCGTTGATGCTGGACTGTTGTGCGTCCCACAGGTAGGCCAGACGCATCTTGACGCGTCCTACGGGGAAGTCGGCCGTCAGCATCTGCCGCAGCGAGGGCTGGTTGTGCAGCGAGGTGAAGCGGACCACTCCGTCGGCATTGCCCAAGGAGAATATTTCGTAGTACGACTGTCCGTAGTGGGGCGAGAACATCAGACCCATGACGGGCAGGTTCAGCTGGTAACGCAGCGTGAGGGGGTAATTGCGGATGCGCAGGTTCCAGATGGCCATGCCCGATGCGGCCAGGTTGACGTAGGCACGTGCCTGTGCGGGGTTGTTGCCGTTGCGCATGTTATAGACGAAGCCGCCGTTCAGTTCGCCCGCGGCTCCGGCCAGCAGGCGGAAGTTGTCGGTCAGGCGGAAGTTGTAGTGCAGGGCATAGTTCCAGTTGAGCAGGGCATTCACGGTGTTGTTATTGTCCGCACGGTTGTGCGTGTAGCCTAAGTTGCCCTGGAAGAAGGTCTGGCGCGAGATGTTGCCGTCCAACCAGTGGGTCATGCGCATGCTTTCGCGTGCGATGCGGAACTCAATGCCCCGGTACTCCTGCGGCGACAGGTAGGTATCGAATACGTTGGTGGCCCCCACGCCGTACAGCGTTGCGCGGGTGATGAAGCGGCTTTGTGCCGCCGAGTCGGCCTTCAGTGCCTGCACGGCTTGCTGTTCGGGGCTTTGTGCCGCCAGTGTGGTGCAGCCGAGCAGGGTCAGGATCAGGTATAAAAATCTGTGGTTCATCTTATTCTTTAAAGAAATGTCCGGGGCATCCCGCATTTCATGATTCTTCATTTCTTATTTTTCATTCGCTTGGCTCAAAACCTTTTTTGATGTATATATAAAGGTATGCTCCTGATTTCCTCAGAAGAGTTTCATCTGTCCCGTTATCTCGTCGATGATGTCGCCCTCGCTCTTGTCGCGGTCGGGGTCCAGATTTTCGGGCTCTTCGTCGGGAGTGTTGCCGGCGTTGTCGTCGGGCAGTTCGGGCTGACGGGTGGGCTCCAGCTCATTGATGGTCTCAACGGTGAAGGTGGTCAGGCGCTTTCCCTTGGCTTTGAAGCCCTTCACGGCGATGAACTCGTCGGCTTCGACGATCATCGGTTCGCGGAAGCTGTCGTGTCCGCCGAATACCACTTCTAAGCGTGGATAATATTCGTCGGTCAGCAGAATGAGGCGGTTGTTCTTGTTCTCGCCTAAGTAGTTCTGCTTGCGGGTGAATGGCTCGAAGCAGAAACGCTTGATGTAGGGATAGTTCTGCTGGTCGGCATCGTAGAGGACGGCGGTCCACACCTTGTCGGGACTGAATTTCTCGATGATGCGGATGTTGTCTTCGTAATGGTTGTTGACGTCGAAGTTGGTGGTATAGAAGTCTCCGTTGTTCAGCACCACCAGGATGAGTTCGTCGCTCTGGAATTCGCCTAAGTAGTCGCCGCGTCCGTCGTAGTTCAGGCGCAGCACGTCGCTGTCGAACCATACTTTTCGTCCGCCTAAGGTGGAGCCTCCCCGTTGCTTCAGGCTGATTTTGTGCACCGGGTTGCGGGTCAGGATGTTTCCGATGGCCTGCCGTCCCTTGATGCCTATCTTGCTGAAGTCTTCCTCGAAGATGATTTTGCGCAGGCGCGGGTTGGGCTTCAGGGTGACTTTGATGATTTCGGCCTCGCCGTTGGGGTTGGCGCTGAAGTAGGTGATGCGCGAGTCGGGGGTGCCTTGGGTGACGTCGTACTCGCGGTCGCGCACGACGGAGGTCACGGCAAAGCGCTTGATGTAAGTGGTGCCTTCCTTGCCGTCGCGGTAGCACAGGTTGTAGATGGTGCGCTTGTCGTTCTTCTTGAACACGTTGGCATAGAGGATATTCTTGCCCACGAACTTCTTGTCGGCCACGGGCGTGATGAAGTAGCGTCCGTCGCGGAAGAAGATGATGACGTCGTCCAGATTGGAGCAGTTGGCCAGGAACTCGTCTTTCTTCAGACTGGTTCCGATGAAGCCTTCCTCGCGGTTGATGTATAGTTTTTCGTTGGCCTCGACCACTTTGGCCGAGTCTATGGTGTCGAAGTTGCGCAGTTCGGTGCGGCGGGGGAAGTTCTTGCCGTACTTGTTCTGCAGCATGCGGAACCAATCGACGGTGTATTCCACGATGTTGTCCAGATGGCGGTCAATCTCTTCAATGTCGGCTTTCATGCGGGCGATGGCTTCTTCGGCCTTGTCGGAGTTGAACTTGAGGATGCGCGCCATCTTGATTTCCATCAGCCGCAGGATGTCGTCCTTGGTCACCTCGCGTACGAAGGTGGGGTAGTAGGGCGTCAGGCGCAGGTCGATGTGTTCGCAGGCGGCGTCCATGTTCGGGGCCTGTTCGAACTCGCGATCCTTGTAGATGCGCTCTTCGATAAATACTTTTTCGAGCGAGGCGAAGTGCAGGCTTTCCATGATTTCGCCACGGCGTATCTGGAGTTCCCGGCGAAGCAGGGCCAGGGTGTTGTCCACGGACTTGCGCAGCACGTCGCTCACGGTGAGGAAGTGGGGCTTTTGTCCGTCGATGACGCAGCAGTTGGGCGAGATGCTCACCTCGCAGTCGGTGAAGGCATACAGGGCGTCAATGGTCTTGTCCGACGACACGCCGGGAGCCAAGTGGACGAGTATTTCGACGTTGCCCGAGGTAAGGTCTTCCACCTTCTTCACCTTGATTTTGCCCTTTTCGCTGGCCTTTACGATGGAGTCGCACACGCTTGCCACGGTTTTTCCGTAGGGGATTTCGCGGATGGCGAGGGTCTTGTTGTCAATCTTCTCAATGCGTGCGCGGATGCGGACGGCGCCTCCCCGTTCGCCGTCGTTGTACTTGCTGACGTCGATGCTGCCTCCGGTCTGGAAGTCGGGGTAGAGTTGGAATTCCTCGTGATGCAGGTAGCGGACGGCGGCGTCGCACAGCTCGTTGAAGTTGTGCGGCAGTATCTTCGACGACAATCCAACGGCGATGCCTTCGACTCCCTGAACCAGCAGCAACGGGAACTTGACGGGCAGGGTGACAGGCTCGCGGTTGCGTCCGTCGTACGACAGCTTCCACTCGGTGGTCTTGGGATTGAACACCACGTCGAGGGCGAACTTCGAGAGGCGTGCTTCGATGTAACGGGGGGCGGCGGCACTGTCGCCGGTCAGTATGTTTCCCCAGTTACCCTGGCAGTCGATGAGGAGGTCTTTCTGTCCGAGCTGCACCAGCGCGTCGCCGATGGAGGCGTCGCCGTGAGGGTGGAACTGCATGGTGTGCCCCACAATGTTGGCCACCTTGTTGTAGCGGCCGTCTTCCATGCGGCGCATGGAGTGCAGGATGCGGCGTTGCACAGGCTTCAGTCCGTCGAGGATGTGAGGCACGGCGCGTTCCAGTATGACGTACGACGCGTAGTCCAGAAACCAGTTCTGGTACATGCCGCTCAGCTGGTGTTTCACGTTGGCATCTTTCGTGTCGGCGGGTTTGTAGTCGGAGTGTTCTTCGCTGCCTGCTTCGTTGAAGTCTTTTTCCAGTTCGTCTTTCGGTTCGTCCAAGTTTTCGCTCATATTCTATCGGGGAATTGTCAATGTCGTTACGGGATTTTTTTCTGTTGCAGGCAAAAATACGAAATTTATCGGGATTTCGTGCAGGTAAATCGAAGAATGCCCCCCGATTTCTCGATTTTTGCCCCCTGTCTCGCAAGCGTTTCTCCCCCCTTTTGTCCCACACTTGCACGGCTCGCGAGCAACACAAGCACGGCTCGCGAGCCGTGCTTGTGTCCCACAAATGGAATGCAAGTGTGGCTCGAAGGAGGTGCGGGCGGACCTTTCGCTGAGAGGCGGGAGCGGAAGGGGCTGCTTGCGGGGTGCATTAATTTTCAATTATTAAGTCCTCACTCTGTGCGATGTATTGGATAAATCTCTATCTTTGTGGCGTTTTAAACGGGAATTAGAAATAAAATTAATCGATATTTTAAGAAAATGGCACAAGAAGACGTATTTAAGAAACTTGTATCACACTGCAAGGAGTATGGTTTTGTGTTCCCCAGCAGCGAAATCTACGACGGACTGGGAGCCGTGTATGACTACGGACAGAATGGTGTGGAACTGAAAAACAACATCAAGCAATACTGGTGGCAGAGCATGGTGCTGCTTCACGAGAACATCGTGGGCATCGACTCGGCCATCTTCATGCACCCCACGATATGGAAGGCCAGCGGACACGTGGACGCGTTCAACGATCCCCTCATCGACAACCGTGACTCGAAGAAGCGTTATCGCGCCGATGTGCTCATCGAAGACCAGATAGCCAAGTACGACGAAAAAATCAACAAGGAAGTGGCCAAGGCTGCCAAAAAGTATGGCGACGCCTTCGATGAGGCCGAGTTCCGTTCGACCAATGCCCGTGTGCTGGAGCATCAGAAGAAGCGTGACGCGCTGCACGAAAGATACACCAAGGCCATGAACGCCGGTCCCGACCTGAACGAACTGCGTCAGATCATCCTCGACGAAGAAATCGTATGCCCCATCAGCGGTACGAAGAACTGGACCGAAGTACGTCAGTTCAACCTGATGTTCTCCACCGAAATGGGTTCGACGGCCGAAGGCTCCATGAAGGTTTACCTCCGTCCGGAAACGGCACAGGGCATCTTCGTCAACTACCTGAACGTGCAGAAGACGGGCCGTATGAAGATCCCCTTCGGTATTGCCCAGATAGGAAAAGCATTCCGCAACGAGATTGTAGCCCGTCAGTTCATCTTCCGCATGCGCGAGTTCGAACAGATGGAAATGCAATTCTTCGTAAAACCCGGCACCGAGCTCGAATGGTTCAAGAAGTGGAAAGAAATCCGCCTGAAGTGGCATAAGGCCTTAGGCTTCGGCGACGACCACTACCGCTTCCACGACCACGAGAAACTGGCTCACTATGCCAACGCCGCTACCGACATCGAATTCCTGATGCCCTTCGGATTCAAGGAAGTGGAAGGTATCCACAGCCGCACCAACTTCGACCTCTCGCAGCACGAGAAGTTCTCGGGCAAGAACATCAAGTACTTCGATCCCGAAACGAACGAAAGCTACACGCCGTACGTCATCGAGACTTCAATCGGTGTCGATCGTATGTTCCTCAGCATCATGTCGGCTTCTTATAAGGAAGAGCAGCTCGAAAACGGCGAAAGCCGCGTAGTGCTGAAGTTGCCCGCTGCCCTGGCTCCGGTGAAACTGGCCGTGATGCCGCTTGTCAAGAAAGACGGACTGCCCGAGAAGGCACGCGAGATTATCGACGCACTGAAGTTCCACTTCAACTGCCAGTACGACGAGAAAGACTCCATCGGTAAGCGCTACCGTCGTCAGGATGCCATCGGTACTCCGTACTGCGTCACTGTCGATCATCAGACACTCGAAGACAACTGCGTCACGCTGCGCAACCGCGACACGATGCAGCAGGAACGTGTGCCCATCGCCGACCTTGACCGTCTGATTGCCGATCGCGTCAGCATCACTTCACTGCTGAAGACACTGTAATTTTTTAGTTGATAAGTTGACGGGTTGACAAGTGAACAAGGCTACAAAGATGAGGAGGTAGGGGATGAAAGATTTTTCTGTTTATCCGGTTCCCTCGTCTTCTTGTCAACTTGTTCACTTGTCAACTCGTTAACTTGTCAACCCGCTAATAAAAAAACAATCCATATGAACAAATGTCTTTTATACCTATCCCTTTTCCTCTTTCTCACAGTGGGCTTTGCCGCTTGCGATGAAGTAGAAGAAGTAGATGAGTATGCCAACTGGGAACAGCGAAACACTGCCTTTATCGACTCCGTCCGCGTGCTTGCCGGCGACCGCATTGTGCCTCTGAACGGCTCGGGCGATATTGTTGATAGCTATCAGATAGGCGAGATGTTCGCTCTGGAGACCACCGCAAGCACCACTGCCGGCAAGCAGTATGTCTATTGCAAAAAAATCTCTGAAGACCAGACCGGTGCTCGTCCGACCTACACCGACAACGTCGAGGTATTCTATTACGGTACCCTGATCAACGGCACTAAGTTCGACGGCAATTTCGAGGGATTCAGTGCTACGGACAGAGGAACGTTGGATCCCGCAGTGAAGGCTCCCACCGAATTCGACTCCCCCAGATCCTTCTCCGTCAGCGGAGTAGTCACGGGTTGGATTGTCGCTTTGCAGTACATGCACGTAGGCGATCGCTGGATGCTCTACATCCCCTACCAGTGCGGATACGGTGATAGCGACTACAGCTCCATTCCCGGATATTCTACACTGACCTTCGACGTACAGTTGGAAGGAATTGATTAAGCCTCTGAGAGTTACAGATAAACGGACGCAGGCTTACATCGGTTCATCGGTATGGAGGTTGCTTGGCAACTCCTGACGTGCACCGGCGTAAGCCTGCGTCTTTTTGTGTCCTGACGTGTAGAGCGGCAAGTCGCTTTTCACCTTTGCGGAAGGGTCGCTCCTCAGGCATGAAACCTGATCAGCCCCTCCAGCGGACTTTTTACGACTTGTCCCAGGCGGATGCCCTCGGCTTCGGCAGCCTCGGCCAGCAGCGGTTGGTAATGGAAGGCGATGGAACCCGTGAAGTGGACCTCGTACCGGCGATAGTCGTAGTGCTTCACGTTGCGGCACAGAAAGGCGCGGAAGCTGTCCGTCACCAGACGACGCACGCAAGGTTCCTGCAAGTGTCCGGCCAGGAAGGGCGACAGGCCTGCCAGAAAACGGTTGGGGAACGGACGGCGATAGACGCGGTCGATAATCTCGGCGGGCGTAAGGTCGTACTTCGACAGGAATTCGTCCTTCAGTGCCGCCGGCATCTGCCCTTTCAGCAGGTCGCCCACTAATAGTTTTCCCAGACAGGCGCCACTGCCCTCGTCGCCCAGAATGAAGCCCAAGGGCGATACATTGGCCTCAATTTCACGACCGTTGTAGAAGCACGAGTTCGAGCCCGTGCCCAGTATGCAGGCAATGCCCGCCTCGTGTCCGCACAAGGCACGTGCAGCGGCCAGCATGTCGGTACAGACCTCTACGGCATCGGTGCCAAGGCTGTGAGTCAAGGCACGGTGCACTGCCTCTGCCTTATCGTTGATGCAGCCCGCACCGTAGAAGTGCACGCTGTCGGGGCGTAACCCGTCCAGCCGGGGCAACAGTTCGCTGGTGATTTCCTGTTCTATTTCCTCCTCTGTCTGAAAGTACGGGTTGATGCCCCGTGTAGTCAGTTGTTTCAGCGGTTTCCCGCCTTCGGCCACGCACCAGTCGGTCTTGGTGGAGCCGCTGTCGGATAAAAGTATCATGTTTTTAGTTTTTTAGTTTTTTAGTTTTTAAGTTGACAAGTAACCAAGTTAACGAGTTGACAAGTTAACGAGGCCACGAGGGGTTGTCTTATGTCTTTTTAAGTATTGGGTTAGTTGACAAGTTAACAAGTAAACGAGACCACGAGGAAATGCCTTGTAGCCTATAGCCTCGTCAACTTGTCAACTTGTTAACTCGTCAACTAACCTTTCTTTTCCCAAATCCCGGCTCTATCTGCCTTCTCACTAACAGTGCCGCTACGATGCCCGGCACGGTGCAGAGGCAGACCCACACGAAGAAGGTGGAGTAGCCCATCGTTTCCTGCAGCCAGCCGGCAGGCATCCCGGGCAGCATCATGCCTAAGGCCATGAAGCCGGTGCCGATGGCATAGTGTGCCGTCTTGTGTTCGCCTTCGGCTATATATATAAGGTATAGCGTATAGGCGGTGAAGCCGAAGCCGTAACCCAATTGCTCCACGGCTACGCAAAGTGCCGTGACCCATGCGCTGTCGGGCGTAGCAACGGCCAGCCAGACGTAAAGCAGGTCGGGCAGATTGATGGCCAGTGCCATGGGCAGCAGCCAGCGACGGAAACCGTGGCGCGATACCAGTAGTCCGCTGACTATGCCGCCAACCAGCAGCGCCGCCACGCCCAGTGTGCCGTATATCATACCCACGGAGGCTGTGTCCAGCCCTAAGCCACCTGCCTCGCGACTATCCAGCAGGAAGGGCGAAGCTATCTTGACCAGTTGCGACTCGCCCAAGCGATAGGTCAGCAGGAAGAAAAACATCAGACCTATGTGCTTCTTGCGAAAGAAACTGACGAATGTCTGCACAAAGTCCTTCAGCAGCTTGCCGGCCGAAAGTTCGGGACGGCGTACGTCGGTGTCGGGGCGGGGCAGGACGAAGCGGTGGTACAGGGTAATCGCAATGAACAGACCTGCCATGAAGTAGAACGTCAGGCTCCATGCCAGCGGAATGTTCCCGCCCGATGTTTCCAGCCATCCGGCCAGCATCACCAGGATGCCTTGCCCGAAGATATTGGCCAGGCGGTAGAACGTGTTGCGGATGCCTACGAAGAACGACTGTTCGCCTGTGGTCAGTCCCAGCATGTAGAAGCCGTCGGCGGCAATGTCGTGCGTGGCCGAGCCGAAAGCCATCAGCCAGAAGCAGGCCAGTGTAGCCTGTACATAATGGTCGGTGGGGATGAAAAAGGCGATGCCCGCCATCGAGGCGGCTATCAGTGCCTGCATGCTGGTTATCCACCAGCGTTTGGTCTTGATGAGGTCCACAAAGGGGCTCCACAGCGGCTTGATGGTCCAGGGCAGGTAGAGCCACGAGGTGTAGAGGGCAATCTCCGTGTTGCTAAGTCCCAGCCGCTTGTACAGGATGACGGCCAGGGTCATCACAGCCACGTAGGGCAGCCCTTCGGCAAAGTAGAGGGTGGGGATCCATAGCCAGGGCTTGTGCTTCACTCTTAGCCCTTCTCTCAAGGAGAGGGGGGGAGTAGGGATATGTTCCTTATTCTTGTTCATAGTCGTTCTATTCTTTTATAGATGTGTATTCTATTTTTCATCGAAGGTGTATCTAAACTAAGTACTGCCATCTAACTGACTCCCCTCCTTCTGGAAGGAGGGGTGCCCAAAGGGCGGGGTGGTAGGTTGTTGCGCAGTTCTGTATATCCATACTTCCTGTTTTCACCTACCACCTCCCCCTATCGGGTACTCCTCCTTCCAGAAGGAGGAGAGTTTCAGATACTCTTGTTTTGACATATTCCTTTAGGGATGAGGCTTTTAATAAATATTCTCTATCTCCGCCCCCACATAGTAATGCTTCAGTATCTCGTCGTACTTGTAGCCTTGCTCTCCCATCACGGCGGCACCTATCTGGCAGAGGCCTACGCCATGCCCCCATCCGGCTCCGGTCAGGATGAAGCGGGCGGGGATGCCTTCGGGCGACAGGTCTTCGCGATCGACGACAAACGCCGAACTGTAGAGGTGCGAGGGCGAGAGCGTGCGCCGTATCACTAATTCCTTGCCGATGACGCGTGTCTGTTGCGTGCCCACAATCTTCAGTTGCCAGATGCGTCCGCTGGTGCCGCGGGCTATGGGGACGAGGTCGATGATCTGTCCGTAGTCCACCCCTGAGCGGCGTTGGATGAGGGCCGAAAGCTCCTCTTGCGTGTATTCCACCCGCCAGCGGTAGAAGTCAGTTGTTTCCTGGTCGTAGTGGTTGAGCACCTGCTTCAGGATGCGCTGGTCGGTGGTGTGGCAGAAGGCGTCGGGCGTGGAGCGAATCCAGCGTTCGGCTTCGGCCTCCACGGTGAGGTCGGGCAGGTCGGGGGCGGGCACCGTCGTATCGCCCTGAGGCACGCGCCAGTCGCGCTGTTTGCGCAGGTAGGGGTGGGGCGTGTCTTCCCAACAGTACTGAAACTCCTCGAGCGCGCCGCCGCAGCACTTGGAGTAGCGGGTGTCGCACAGGTGTCCTCCGCTGGTCAGTACCTGTCCGCGTGTGTCGGCCACAGCTTGCCGCGCCTTTTCGGTGATGGGGCGCGTCAGTCCCTGGTAGCGCTGGCAGTGGTCGTCGGCGCAGACGTGGTAGAGTGTGTGGGGCCTCACCCCCGACCCCTCTCCCAAGGAGAGGGGGGGAGGGAACATCTGCGCCAGTGCCCAACTCCTCGAAATCACCGCATGCGCCTTCAGCAGTTCTTCCGAGGCGTGGGCGCTCATTTCGCTGGAGATGACGCTTACGAGGTAGTCTTCCAGGGGGAGGACGTTGACGGCGGTGAGGCGTTCGTTCTCGATGACGAATTTCAGCAGGCCGCCGAAGGTCTGGTTTTCGCGCCGTTGCCAGTGGAAGTCTATGCCGATGGTGACTTCCTGGAGCTCGAAAGTGCTGTCTGCCGACTCGGCGGGTTGCAGCATCAGGGTGTCGAAGGTCTTGTTCTGCCAGCCGATTTGCCCGTCGGCATAGCGGACAGTTTGCGGGCCCTGCACGTAGCAGGAATAGACCACGCAGCCGCCGACGTAAGTCCCCGTCAGGCGGTAGTGCGCGGAGAGGTTGAAATGGATTTCGGTGCCGGACACGATGCCGACTTCGATAATGGGTTCGTGTGTAATGTGTGGTTCTATCATAGGGCTCCCTCCCAACAAACTTCGTTCAACATTTCTTCTATCTCGTGGCTGCCGATGCGGAGGAAATCTTCTTCGCGCGGCAGGATGAATACGCCGCCCAGATCGACCGACGCGGGACTGCACAGCAGGCGGGCATCGCCTTCGGCAAAGTAGCACGAGGGGCGGTGCTTGCGGCGGGGGAAGACGAAAAGCGTCCATCCGGCGGGCTCGTACAGTGCCAGCAGGTTCAGCATCGGCTCTTCTTCGCCGGGGACGACGGGCAGGGCGTCATATACGCGGCGGAACAGCTGTGCGGCATCCGTGGCCGAGGGCGAAGTGATGACCAGCGTGTGGCGTAGTGCGTCGTCGAGCCGTAGCAGCCGGGCTGTGCCGCAGGTGTCTATCTGCGTCTGTCCCAGTGTGTGCCACTGGCTTTCGATGGGCATGAAGCCGCGACTGCCTGCCTGGAAGTGGGCATGGTCGGGGGCGGAGGCGCCGCAGCGGGGACCGTTGTAGAAGACGGTGTAGTCCGTCAGCAGTCGGGCCAGTTCCAGCATGTCGTCCACCCGCGTGGCTATGCGCTGGGGTGTATGCTCATCCTCTACGATGGTCAGGTGGCGGGGGAAGATGGGGAAGGGGTTCAGCAACAGCTGGTAGTGTCCGCGGAAGGGGATGCCTTGCTGCTCGGCCGGACGGTTGGCGGGACAGAGGAAGCAGCGGCGTTCGCGCAGCGAGCGGTCGTCCACCCGTGCGGCCGACGAAACGATGCGCGCGGGGTTGAACTGCACCCGGTAGCGCACGCCCCGCACGTCCACCTCCTTCAGCTGCACGTGGGCGAGGGCCTCGTAGTTGCGGCGGGCGGTTTCCCAGGTGGCAAGTTGCTGCTCGGTCAGCAGGCGTATGTTTTCGTTCAGAGTGCTCATGAAGTGTATTTCTTAATTTGTTGATTTATAGTTGTTTGATGAAATGCCCGAATGCTCCGTGTGGGACACTTGCATTTCATTTGTGGGACACTTGCACGGCTCGCGAGCCACACTTGTGTGGCTCGTGTTCGACACAAGTGTTGCTCGGACGTCCTGCAAGCGCGGCATTTTTCAGGCTTTCCGCTGTCTGTTCAGTGCGATGCGCGCCTGTAGTTCCCAAGTGCGGATGCGGTCCTTATAAAGGTTGTTGGCATTCTGCTTCGCAATGTCGAGGGCGGCATCGGAATTGCCCTCCCAGCGGCGGCACAGATAGACCACGTCGTACACGCGTCCTATGCGGTAGCGGCGCGAGAAGGCGAGTCCCAGGGCATAGTCCTCGCCATAGCTGGTGTTGGGCACCTTTATCGCTCGCAGCACGGGCGTGTAGAAGGCGCGGGGTGCTCCTAGGCCGTTGATGCGCAGGGCATTGTTGCGGCCGTTGTCGGGCGTCCACTCGCGGTGGTCGATGATGCCGGGCGGGATGGGGTTCATCTGGAAGTCGGTCATCAGGTACGTGCCCACCACCATGGCGCACTGTTGCTGGTAGAAGGCGCGTACGAGGGTCGAGAGCGTGTGTTCGTCCTTGTAAACGTCGTCGCTGTCTAACTGAATGGCGAACTTGCCGCATTGGGGATGGTGCACACCCACGTTCCAGCAGCCGCCGATGCCTAAGTCGTCGCGGTCGGGCACGAGGTGGATGAGGCGCGGATCGCCTGCAAATTCGTCGATGGCCTCGGTGGTGCCGTCGGTGGAGTGGTTGTCGATGACAATCAGGTTGAAGCGGAAGTCTGCCTGTTGCGACAGCACCGAGCGGATGGCGTCGCGGATGGTGCGTACACGGTTGCGCACGGGGATGATGACCGATGCTTCGCACTCGAAGTCGCCGTCGTCGAAGGCCACGGACTCGAACTCCGGCTTCAGGTAGGCACCCACCTCCTTCAAGTGTTCGGTGCAGGCAGCCTCCATCTCAATCTGGCGGTCGCGGTTGCGCGGGTCAACATAGTCAAACTGTTTTTCACCGCTCAGGCGGGTGTCGGTCTCCACTTCCGTATAAAGGTATTCGTTGATGTGCACCAGCTGATGATGTTGCGACAGCTTGAGGCGCAGGTCGTACAGGCCGGCGTAGCGATAGTCGGATGTCATGCGGTCGGCAGCTTCCTTCAGCGCGTCGGTGCGCAGCAGCAGGACGGAGCCGAAGTCGAAGTCATCGCGCAGCGACCCCGGTTGGTAGTCGATGACGGGAGCTGCCTGCCGCCGTCCTTCCTTCAGCTGATAATGGTCGGCATAGACCATGCCCGCACCGCTGTCCTCCAGAATGCGTATCATACGCTCTAAGGCGAACATGCCTAAGCAGAGGGCGGTGTCCTTGGTGTAGAGCAGCGTGTAGGGCGCCTGTGCGCTTCGGGCGATGGTTTGCATCACCTGGCTGCTGAAGGGTGTCTGTATTTCCAGAACGCCGTAACCGTTCCTCAGGTTTGCGGGTACTTTTGGCCCGATGAGGTTGATTTGTGCGACCTGTCCCGTGGCCTTCAGGCCGCTGACGGTCTGTTCTATGTCTTTGTTTCCTGTACTAAGGAGGTAGCAATCGATGTTCATAATCTGTAATAAGTAAAATATGGTGGATAATGGATTATTCTTTATACGTTCTTCCGGGGCAGGCTCACCATCCACAGCCCCAGACAGGTGAACAGTGCATTGAATATCAGCAGTTCGTAGCTGAACTGGTAGCCGCCGAACCACGCCTCGGAATTGCGCTGCAACACGTAGCACAGTGCGGGCGAGGCAAGAGCCACTAACGGAATGTAGCGGTCGCGCACCCTGCGCCGGCAGAAGATGCCGAAAGCGAACAGGCCGAGAATGGGTCCGTAAGTATAACTGGCCAATGTATAGACGGCGTTGATGACGCTGGTATTGTTCAGCAGGTTGATGGCCACGATGACGACGCCCATCAGCACCGCCATGCCCGCGTGTACCCTGTGGCGCAGGCGGGCAACTTCGGCTTCGGTCTTGCCCTTGATGCCCAGGATGTCTACCGTGAACGAAGTGGTGAGTGCCGTCAGTGCCGAGCCCGCCGCCGAATAGGCCGATGCGGTAAGTCCCACGATGAAGAGGATGCCCACCACGACGGGCAGGTAGCCGCCGGTGGCAATCAGCGGAAACAGTTCGTCGCTCTTCTCCACCCGGATGCCGCGACTTTCGGCAAAGAGGTAGAGCAGCACGCCCAGCATCAGGAATAGCAGGATGACGAAGAACTGCAGCACGGCGCTGGTCAGCAGGTTCTTCTGCGACTCGCGCGAGTTGCGGCAGCTCAGGTTGCGTTGCATCATGTCCTGGTCCAGCCCGTTCATGGCGATGGTGGTGAATACACCTGCCAGAAATTGCTTGAAGAAGTATTGCCGGTTGTTCGGGTCGTCGAAGAAGAAGATGCGCGACAGCTCGCTGGACATGACGGCTTCCGCAGCCCCATCCAGCGTGAGCCCGAGCCCCGAAGCCATGTAGCCGATGCAGAGCACGACGGACACAATCAGGCAGAGCGTCTTCAGCGAGTCGGTCCAGATGAGCGACTTCACGCCTCCGCGCCAGGTGTAGAGCCAGACCAATGCTACCGTCAGGGCGGCATTCAGCACGAAGGGCAGTCCGCAGGGACCAAAGACGAGCAACTGCAGGGTGATGCAAACCAGCATCAGACGCACGGCAGCTCCCAGCATCTTCGAGAGGAAGAAGAACCACGCCCCCGTGCGGTAGGATGCCCGTCCGAAGCGGCTCTCTAAGTATTCATAGACCGAAACGAGATTCAGGCGATAGAACAGCGGCGTGAGCACGAAGGCAATGATGAACTGCCCCGCAATGAACCCTAGCACCATCTGAAGGTAGCCGAAGCCGCTGTCCTTCACCATGCCGGGCACGGAGACGTAGGTGACGCCCGATATGCTGGCGCCGATCATGGCAAATGCCACTACCGGCCACGACGAACGGCGGTTCCCAGTGAAAAAGCCCGCATTGTCGGCTTTGCGTCCGGCTAAGTAGGAGACGGTGAAAAGGATGACAAAATAGGCGGCGAGGGTAAGCAGTACGGATAGGGGGGACATGTGTGTAGTGTTTATTCGTTATACAATAGATAGGGTCGGCGTTGCTCCTTGAACCGTTCCACGTCGGGCATCCAGCGTGCTCTGATTTCCTCGGCACTGCGGCCTTCCTCGATCATCCGGCGCACATAGGAGGTACCCATCAGCAGTTCGAAGAAGGAGGTGAAGAAGCGGTCGCCGATGTTCAGGTTGCGATAGGCATCGATGACGTAGGTCAGGTTGAGGCCTTCGCGGCGGAGTTCTTCGTCGCTCTTTCCGCTCAGGTCTGCGCCGTGGCACCGTTTGCCCAACAGGGGCGGATTTTTGGCGCCGGGCACGCTGCGCGGGGTGAAGCTGTAGGAATAGCCTTTCATATCGGGGTGACCGTATATCT